>FWWM01002128.1_pt1 | contig 55565 bp, 45 predicted proteins | sample 2228351 | NCBI WGS metagenome assembly FWWM01 (sample SAMEA103939774, study PRJEB20133) | metagenome | reverse complement strand
TTCGGGTGTTCTGTTCGGTCATGGCTCGGTAGTCTATCCCAAAAGCCAAATCGCGTCAAATTTTTAGACACGCTCTTAGATTTTGGATTTGGGATTGCCCAACCAGCAACCTACCATCTGAAATCTGAAATCTGAAATCTGAAATCTAAAATGCACATTCTCGGCATTTCCTGTTTCTATCACGACGCGGCTGCCGCCCTGTTGAAGGACGGCGTGTTGATTGCCGCGGCAGAGGAGGAGCGGTTCAGCCGCAAAAAGCATGACTACGGCTTCCCCCTCAACGCCATCGAGTTCTGCCTGCGGCGGGGCGGCATCACGGCGAACAATTTGGATTATGTCGTGTTCTACGAAAAGCCGATGATTAAGTTCGAGCGGCTGATGATGACCATCCTCGGCAGCGTCCCCAAGTCGTGGAAGGTATTCCGCGAGGCGATGATTGCGTGGATGGAGGATAAACTGTGGGTCAAGGGACTGCTCAAGGAAAAACTGCGCATCCCCGAGGAGAAACTGCTGTTCGTCGAGCACCATCTCTCGCACGCTGCCAGCGCGTTTCTGTGTTCGCCGTTTGACGAGTCGGCGATTCTGACGGTGGACGGCGTGGGCGAATGGGTGACGGGCACGATGGGCTGGGGACGCACCGTTCGTAGTCAGGCACGGAGTGCAACGGAGTGCCGTCAACAGACCGCACTTCACTCCGTTCCGTGCGTGACTACAAACGGGGAGACGACAACGATTCACCTGACCCGCGAGATGCGCTTTCCGCACTCCCTCGGTCTGCTCTACTCGGCGTTCACGGCGTTCTTGGGGTTCGAGGTTAACGAGGGCGAATATAAAGTCATGGGCATGGCGCCCTACGGCGAACCGAAGTACGTGGACAAGGTGTTGAAACTCCTCGACCTCAAAGACGACGGCAGTTTCGCGCTGGACATGTCTTACTTCTCCTATCACTACTCGTCCGAGAAGACCATCAACGGCAAATTTGAGAGCCTGTTTGGTCCGTCCCGCGAGCCGAAGGCGCGGTTTGTGACGAAGTTGACCAGCCTGTTTGACGACACCCGCCCGGCGACGGCGGACGAATTGGAGCGCAACCAGTATTACGCCGACATCGCCGCCAGCATACAGAAAGTCACCGAGGAAATCCTCATCAAAATGGCGAACCACCTGCACAAGGAAACGGGCATGACCAAACTCTCCATCGCGGGCGGCGTGGGGCTGAACAGCGTGGCGAACTTCCGCATCCTGCGCGAGACGCCGTTTGAGGAACTTTACGTGCAGCCGGCGGCGGGCGACTCTGGCGGCGCGGTCGGCGCCGCGCTGTACGCCTACAACGTGCTGTTGGGCAAGCCGCGTAACTTCGTCATGGAACACGCCTATTGGGGCGACGAGCACGGCGAGGGCGCGATTGTGGACTTCCTTCGCCGCCAGAACCTCAAGGCGGAAAAGATTGATGATGACGAGAAACTTTTTGACCGCGTGATTGACAAACTGCTATCAGGCAAAGTGATTGGCTGGTATCAAGGACGGTTCGAGTGGGGACCGCGCGCATTAGGCAACCGCAGCATTTTGGCGGACGCGCGCCGCGCCGACATGAAAGACATCGTGAACATCAAAATCAAGTTCCGCGAACCGTTCCGCCCCTTTGCGCCGTCGGTGTTGACGGAACGCACGGAGGAGTTCTTTGATTTGCCCGATGCCGCCAAGCACTATCCGGCGCGGTTCATGCTGCTCGTGACGCCGGTGAAGGAGGACAAGCGCGAGGTGCTGCCTGCCATTACCCACGTTGACGGGAGTGGACGGTTGCAAACCGTTCGCAAAGAGACCAACCCGCGCTACTACCGTCTCATCGAGAAGTTTGGCGAGGCGACGGGCGTGCCGGTGGTGCTGAACACCTCGTTCAACCTCAAAGGCGAGCCGGTGGTCAACACCCCCGCCAACGCCTATCATACCTTCAGCACAAGCGGGATGGACGTGCTGGTGCTGGAGAACTATATCATTGACAAGGGAACGTGAGCGATAGAGTGATGGAGGAGTGGAGGAATGGAGTTCATCCCAACACTCCAATACTCCAACACTCCAACACTTGAATTGCGGGAGACATTATGAACTTTCTGAAAAACCGTTTAGGCATCGTCGGGGAGCTGTTTGGTTTTTTGTGGCGGCGGAAACTGTGGTGGATGGTGCCGATGATTGTGGTGTTGCTGTTATTTGGCGCGCTGATTGTGTTCGCCAGTTCGTCGCCCATTGCGCCGTTCATTTATACGTTGTTCTAACCAATGCAGTCAAAGAGCCCTTCCGATGCTCGCCCGCGCATTGAAAGATTTTTGGAGTTTGATGGCGTTAGTGCCTTTGACGACTTGGCTCGATCGCGGAACAGGCAAGCGGTTGATGGTCTGCGGGGCGCTTTACGTTCTGGGGTGGGTAGTGTTGCGGATTGCGCTGACGCGCGACCCCTATGCGAAAGGGTTGAAATCGTTTGGGCAATCCACAGCGGCGCGAGTGGCAGCCGCCGGCGTCGCATTGCTGCTCGTGACGCTTGGTTTCGGCATCTCCTTCAACGCCCTCTGCATTGCGTTCACCGCCCTGTCGGTCGGCTTTTTTGCGCTCTGGGCGCTATGCCGCACGGGAGAAGCGTTGACTAAGAGCGTAGAGAACGTTCTGCTCATGGCGTTCTCCGTGGCTATCCTGCTGGTCATCGGAGAGATAGCCTTCCGCCTTCCGCCGGTTGTCGCTCGCACCGGCGGCAACACGCCCGGCATGGCGCGCTGGGTGAAACAGGAATATGACCCCGGCACTGATTACAGAGGTTTTCGGTCGCGCTATCTCAATCAACCCAAACCAGCGGGAACGTTTCGCATTCTCACGCTGGGAGACTCTTACACATGGGGTGACAAGATCGCTCACCTCCAAGATATTTGGCCCTATGTGCTTGAGCGGTTGCTGAACCGGAGAGATCGCCCGGTGCAGGTGGTCAATCTGGGGAAGTGCGGCTTGACGACGGTCAACGAAGCCGAAATGCTGGAGCGCCTCGGATGGTCATTTGACCCCGACCTCATTGTTCTGAACTTCACCCTCAATGACACTCTCCCCAGCGGTCCGAATTACTTCAGCGAACCGGAGGAATGGTATTTCCAAACACGCCCCCTGTCGCCGATTTTCCACCGCGCGCTCGACCGTCACAGTTACCTTTATTCCTTCCTGAATTCGCGGGTGCGGTCCTTGCAAATACGCTCCCGTTATCCCGATGGATATGTGCCCCTTTACGCAGACGACTTCGACGGCTGGCAGGCGTGCCGCGCCGCGCTGCGCGAGATGGGCGAAAAGACCCGAAAAAGAGGCGTGCCGATGTTGGTCGTCATTTTTCCGTCTTTCGCGTCGCCTAAGATGGACGAGGCTTCGTATCCCTTTCTGAAACTCCATCAGAAAGTCGCGGCAGCAGCGCAGGAGGCAGGGTTGCCCGTGCTCGATTTACGCCCGGTGTATGCGCGATTCGGGCGCAGTGGGCGCTCGTGGTGGGCGCTGCCGTGCGATGCGCATCCCAGCGTGGAAGGTCACCGCGTGGCGGGGGAAGCCATTGCGAAAAAGATTGAGGAGTTAGGGGTTCTCACGGGAAGATGAAGATTCTCATCATTAACTATGAATTCCCTCCTCTGGGTGGCGGCGCCGGCAACGCTTCCTATCACCTCGCAAAAAGCCTTGCTCGACTCGGATACGATGTCGCCGTGCTCACGTCAGGATTTCGGGGGTTGTCCCCCAAAGAGAGGCTGGATGGTTTCATCGTGCAGCGTGTGCCTGTCATGCGGCGGCATCAAGACCATTGCTCATTGCCGGAGATGCTGACGTTCATCCTGAGCGGGTGCGCTCACGCTCCGCGCGTAGTGCGCGAGTTTAAACCGGACGTTGCCTTCGCATTTATGACTATCCCCAGTGGACCAGTGGCTCTGTGGTTGAAGAAGGTCAAGCGACTTCCTTACCTCGTGCTGCTGCGCGGTGGCGACGTGCCCGGCTTTTTGCCCGAGCAGTTAGCCACGTATCACAAATTAACGCGACCGCTGATTCATAGAATCTGGCGCGAGTCGTTGAAACCGGTTGCCAACAGCGAAGGGCTGAAACGTCTTGCCCAACAAAGCGCGCCCCAGATGGACATTGCCACCATACCGAATGGCATTGACACAGAGAAGTATCACCCTTCGCTAAACGGTGCGGCGCGCCCCCGTGTGCGATTGATCTTCGTCGGGCGGCTGTCGGTGCAGAAGGACTTGCCGACTTTGATTGCGGCAATGTCACAGGTCGTTCAACAAACCCCTGATGTCGAACTGCACATTGTCGGCGATGGACCCGAACGCGAGCGACTAGAACAGCAGGTCAATCAGCATCACCTGACTTCGCACGTCACATTTCGTGGTTGGGTTGGGAAAGAGGACATCGTTGAGTGCTATCAACACGCCGACGTTTTCGTGCTGCCGTCGCGCTACGAAGGAATGCCTAATGTTGTGCTGGAAGCGATGGCGTGCGGGTTGCCCATCGTAGCAACAAACATTGCCGGGTCGAATGAGTTAGTAGAAGAGGGCGTCAACGGATTCCTCATCCCTGTGAGCGATAGCGATGCGTTGTCGGCGCGGTTGACTGCCTTAGTGCGTAATGAGACTCTGCGGCAGCGGATGGGAGCTGCCAGCCTTCGAAGCGCACGGGCGCGGGACTGGACAAGTGTAGCGCAGCAATACCTGGAGTTGGCGCAAAACCTCCTATAAACTCTTATGAGCACAACGTTAGACACAGAACTTTATACTGACGAGAAAGATAGCGTGCTTCGGGATGTAGCGCGAGTGCTTGCGGAGGAGATGAACGGCGTCTATCCAGGGGATTGGGAGAAAAACGCACGCGACCATCTCTCGCCTGTCCGCGCTCAGGAACAGTACGATGTGTTGACACGTTTCGTGCCTGACTTAACAGGCAAACGAGTTTTAGAAATCGGTTCCAGTTTTGGCTCGATGCACGCCCTGTTGCGTCGTCAGGGTGTGGATGCTTACGCGATTGAAGTGGACATAACGCGCATCGGTTTGGGGCGGAGGTTCTGGCGCGTGCTGGCAGAGTCGCCCAGCCGAGTCGCAGCCGCGGTCGGTGAGGCGCTGCCATTCAGGAGACATTTGACGTTGTATTCTCCTCAAATGTGCTGGAACACGTCCAAGACCCAGCGAAAGTTCTCTGCGAAACGCGTCGGGTGCTCAAGCCGGGCGGACTGATGCACGTTGTCGTGCCCAACTACGGCTCCATCTGGGAAGGACATTATGCTGTGTTCTGGATTCCTTACCTCCCGCCGCTATTGGGCAAGTTATACGTGCGCCTTTACCGTCGGGATCCATTCTTTATTGACACGCTGCAATTCATCAATCCAATCTGGTTAGGACGGTTGTTGCGCCAGGTGTCTGGTTTTGAAGTGATTGACGAAGGCATTAGTCTGTGGCAAGAACGACTATCGAACCCTCACTTCTCGACGTGGAGTGGGCTGGCAAAATTGCAGCCGCTCGTGCGTGCGACACAGAAGCTGGGCATGGTGCGATTAGTACAGGTCATCGGAGGGATGCTCAAATTACATACACCGATTGTATTGACGGCACGTAAAGTGGCGACATGATGAAGAGACCCTACCTCACTTGGTTCGTCAAATTGCTCATCTCGGCTTTGTTGATGGGCTGGGTGCTGCGGCGCGTCAACATGCACGATTTGATTCAACCTCTCAGCACCGTCAATGGGGGACTTTACCTGCTGGCGGTGGGATGGGCGTTCGTTGCGTACGTGCTGAATAGTTACAAGTGGCAGCAACTGTTGATAGCACTGAACATTAGAGAGCGTTGTCTCCACCTATGCGCCTTGAACCTCATCAGCCTCTTTTATTCTCTGGTTTTACCGGGGCAGTTATTTGGCGAAGCCATCAAAGCCTACCGTCTGGCGCACGGCAGACAGGAGAAATCAAAATTGGTGATGAGTGTGGTCATAGACCGCCTCACCGGTCTCATTGCGCTGCTGTGTCTGGGGCTGATGGGCATGGCATTCATGCCTGGCTTGCGCCGCCAGCGGATGTTGTTGATTATCTCAGTAGGTTTACTATTGCTGTGCTTGGTGCTGATGATCATCATGTTGAACGTACGGTGGCAGGCGCAGTGCGTGCGCTTCGCTGGCAGGCTTCCTTTAGGCGTTGTGAAGCAGCGATTAAACTCCGTCTGGTTGGCATTTGTAGAATACCGTCATTCCCCTCAGATTCTGCTCGTTGCATTGATTCTGTCTTTTGCTTTTCAAAGTCTGCTTGTTGTGCTGAACTACTACGTGGCGCGGGCAATGGGGTTGACTGTTCCGTTCATGCACTTCTTCTGGATTATTGCGATTGTGTCCATTGTTCAGATGTTGCCCTTCACGTTAGCCGGATTGGGGCTGCGGGAGGGGGTGTTGGTTTACCTGTTGGGATTTGAAGGGATCGCCGCGTCGCAGTCCATCGCTTATTCGCTGGCGGTGTTTTCGATTATGGTGATCCTTGGACTGGTGGGCGGACTTCTGGAACTGTTGGGCTATCCCCGCGCGGCAGCGGTCAACGCATTGTCGCCGGTCGGTCGGCAGAATTCCGTCAACGGTGGTTAGCATCGAGAGTCGTTTACAATCCAAACTGCCCACCGCGCTCATGGCGGCTCTTCTGCTCGTTGTCGCCATACGCCTGCCTTACATTGACCGCGCGTTCAATGATGAGGACGTGGCGCAGATTGCCTACAGCGCGAGCCGGGCGGTGGAAGGACAACTACTTTATCGCGACACCGTCGAACTGAAACCCGCGTTTACGTTAGCGGTTTTCGCCTTGACCTTCCGTCTCTTTGGGAAAGAGATGGCAGCCGTCAATGCTCTCGCCATTTTGTGGATGATGACGGCGACGGTATTCGTTTTTCTGCTGGCGCAGAGGCTGTTCGGGCGCGTGGCAGCAGGAGGAGCCGTGCTGTTCTACGCGGTGTTCGCCAACAGCGACACGGTAAACGGCACCTCACCCAGTTACGATTTCTGGATGCTGCCGTTCATGGTGGCGGCGGTCTACTGTCTGGTGAGGGGATTGCATGGAGAGTATGGGCGTATGGGGGTATGGGAGTGTGGAAGTGTGGGTGACAAAGAAGCCGTTTCGCCCATACTCCCATACCCCCATACCCTCACACGCAGTAGGATGGGGTGGCTGCTGGCGAGCGGCGTGTGCAGCGGCTTGGCGACGACGAGCAAGCAGCACGCGTTGTTCAATTTCATCGCCATTCTGAACTACCTTGCCATGGTCGTCTGGCTCGACGCTGAACAACGAAAGCAACTGCCGAAGCAACTGCTATTGTTAGGGGGGGGGTTTGCTCTGGCGTGGCTGCCCTCCATCGTCTACTTTTGGGCGAAAGGTGGACTGTCGCACTATCTGGCGGCAATATCCCCCACGACCGGTCTCAGTTATATCCTGCAAAAACAGAACGTCCATTTTACGCCTCTGAGCGACTGGACGCTTGGGAAGACGTTATCGGCAGCGCGCCTCCAACTGACCCGTCAAATCAGTCGTGACACCATCCTCTGGGTCTTCGCGCTGATAGGGCTGCTGCACCTGCTTGTCAGCAGAAATTGGGAAATTAGGAAATTGGGAGATTCGGATAGGTCAATTCCCCAATTTCCTAATTTCCCAATTTCCTTGCTGTTATGGCTCTGGGCGTTCTGGTCGTTCGTTGCTGTCTGCCTTACGAAACGTTTCTATGACCACTATTTCGTACAGATGATGCCCGTGTTCAGCGTGCTGGCAGGTTACACGTGCGGGGTGTGCTTTCAAGACAGGCGCCCTCAGGTGGTGCCGCGCTGGGCAATCGCCGCCGTGCTTGTTCTGGGGTTTCTGTGGTCCGGACGACGATTCCACGTCAAACAGATGGTGCGACGAACCTACCAGATACTGACGCGGCAGCACGAGCCAACAGAAATCGAACAGGTATCGGCGTATATTCGCTCCCGTTCAACGCCCCATGACACCATTTTCGTGTGCGGCTGGAAGCCGGAGATTTACTACTTTGCCGACCGGCGGGCGGCAACCAAGTGGTGGGAGCACGGGTTGGGGGTCGGACTCTGGTCGCAGATGGCGGAGGACTTTGAGCGTCACAAGCCGAAGTTCATAGTTGTCGCCGGCGCATTAAGCGGACCGCCGGAGTTCCGTGATTACGTGCAGCGGCATTATGAGCCGGACAGGCAGATTGCGCAGTTTCAGATTCTGCGGCGGCGGATAGCGATAGTGAGAGAGAATGGTTAATGCTCAATGGTCAAGCCGGTTGAGCCGATTATGCCCGTTTTGCCCGTTCTCACAGCCGGCTCAACTGGCTCAACTGGCGTGACGTTTATGGACTTCCCGTTCGTCTCCGTCATCGTCGCCGCCTATAACTCCGCGGACACCATCGAGCGATGTGTCCGCCACCTGTTAGAGTTGGACTACCCTGGCTACGAAGTGATTGTGGTGGATAACAACTCAACGGATAACACGCCGCAACTTGCCCAAAAATTCCCCATCACGTTCTTGACCGAAAAGAAACCCGGCTGGCCGGCGGCGCGCAATACGGCGATTCAACTGTCGCAGGCGCGGTACGTCGCCAACATTGACGCGGACTGTTTCGCAGAGCGCGACTGGTTGAAGAATCTGATGCGCGTGTTGTTGAGCGATGAGAGAATTGGCGGCGTGGTGGGCAGGACGAAAGTAGAGCCGGGGCGGACGCTGGTGCAGCAGTTTTACGCGGCCTCCGACCCGTTTAACCTCGAGGGCAAGTTGCATCGGGGCTGGGAGTTCGTGCCATGGGGCGGGGGCAACAACGCTTACCGTAGAGAGGTGTTTGAGAAAATCGGTTATTACGACTCCGACCGCTACAAATCGGGCGCAGACCCGGAGTTCCACCAGCGGATGAAGCGGTTGAGCGACTACACGATGCGCTACGTTCCCGATGCGCTGATTTGGCACGTCGCGCGCGGCACGTTGAAAGAGTTGTTCGCCGTGTCCGCCAAATACTCCTTCAATGGGCGACAACGCGCTCTGCGACACGCGGAGTTTCGCGATGGGTATGAGGGCGGAGCGTACCTCAAAAAACAGGTCTGGCGCATTGCTATGAACGCCTTAGGATTCACCTATCGGCTGCTGCGGTTTGTTATGGGACGGGAAACGAAACTGCGTCTTGTGTCTCCGCTGTTCAGCAATGTTGAGCACGCAGGAGCCATTTATGGGTATTTGAAAGCCGGTTGGCAAAAAGCGCAGGAAGCAGGCAACCGGCATTATGAGGGGGGAAAGCAATGATAGCCTCAGAAACCGAGGTGAAACAGGCGGGAAGGGAAGATGAAGCCTTCGCGGAGGAGGGGTCTGTGGAGGTGTCCGTTGTGATGCCGTGCTTGAACGAGGCGGACACCTTAGCCACCTGTATCGAGAAAGCCCAGCGCGCGCTGCAAGAGCACAACATTGCCGGCGAAATCATCGTCGCCGATAACGGCAGCACCGATGGGTCGCAGGAAATCGCCCGACGGATGGGCGCGCGGGTCGTTCACGTGGAGGAGAAGGGATATGGGAACGCTCTGATGGGGGGGATTGCCGCCGCGCGGGGTCGGTTCGTCATTATGGGCGACGCGGACGATAGTTACGACTTTCTGGAGATCCCCAAGTTCGTCGAGAAACTGCGTCAGGGGTATGACCTCGTGCAGGGGTGCCGTCTGCCGTCTGGCGGGGGGCGCGTGATGCCGGGCGCAATGCCGTTCTTGCACCGCTGGTGGGGCAACCCGATGTTCTCGTTCATGGTGCGCACCATGTTCTGGGCGCCGATTCACGACGTGTATTGCGGAATGCGTGGCTTCACAAAGGAACTGTACAACCGGTTGGATCAGCGCTGCACGGGGATGGAGTTTGCGACGGAAATGATTATCAAGGCGAGCCTCTATGGGGAGAAAATCGCTGAGGTGCCGATTACGCTGCACCCGGACGGACGCAAGTCACACCCGCCGCACCTCAAGACCTTCCGCGACGGTTGGCGCACGCTGCGATTCTTTCTGATGTATAGCCCGCGTTGGCTGTTCCTTTATCCTGGGATGTTGCTGATCGCATTGGGCTTACTCGGCTACGGAGTCGCGATGCCGGGGTTGACCATCGGAGGATTGAACTTCGACGCGCACACGTTGTTATTTGCCAGCCTGTCCATCCTGCTGGGTTACCAGTCCCTGCTCTTTGCCATTTTCGCGAAGACCTTTGCCATCAGCGAAGGTTTGCTGCCGCCCAATCGGCGTATGAACCTCTTTTTCGAGTTGGCGACTTTAGAGCGTGGATTGATCATGGGCGCGGGCGCCGTACTGTTTGGCGTCGTTCTACTGGTGGGATCGGTGAATCAATGGCGAATGGCAAATTTTGGGCATTTGAATTACGCCCAGACGATGCGCTGGGTCATTCCCGGCGTGACGCTCACGGCTCTGGGATTTCAGACGGTTCTGTCCAGTTTCTTCATAAGTATTCTGGGGATGCGCCGCCGATAGGGAGACGAAATGACGAACATTGATGCCCGTGAACCTTCCTCTGCCCCCCTCGCGTTGTCATCTGCCCGCCGGCGCGACTGGGTGATTTGCGCGGTCGTCTACCTGTTTGCGTTGAGCGTAGGGGTCACGCAGTTTTTCCGACCGCTGCCCGGCTCGGAGGCAGCCTTTCAGATTCAGGGGGCGCCCTGGTCGGACGCATTGATGTACGACCGCGCGGCGGTTGACCTGAAGGACGGGTTGGGATTGCGGGAGACGTCTATTCTGACGCTGAAAGGGGTGCGCACGCCAGGATACATTACGTTCCTCGCAGCCGTCTACCAGTATGTGGGGCACCGCCCGGTCGTGGTGCGTCTCCTACAAATCAACATGGTGGCACTTGTCTGCGTCATTGTGTATCTGCTAGGCGCGCTGTCTTTCTCGCGGGCGGTCGGTGCCACGGCAGCGCTGGGGTTAGCCATGTATCAGCCGATGCACGGTTTTGCGAACGTGCTAGTGGCCGAGGTGCCGTTAATCTGCGCTCTGTCGCTCTCACTGTTAGGAGTGCTGACGTGCGAAGGCAAACCCGTGCGCTCTGCCGTCGCCGGGGTGTGGGCGGGGATAAGCGTCGCCATTAAGAGTGTGGGGATGCTGCCTCTCGCTGGGATGATTCTTTACTTGTTGTGGAGACAGAGGAAGGAGAACAGAGGCAAAGCCCTCAAGGCGCCGTTGGCGTTCGTGGTGGGCGCCGGTGTGGTGCTGGTTCCCTTAGTGGCACGCAATTGGAGTGTGCTGGGGTCGCCGACCTTGGTGTCCACGGGGAATATATGGTTTGCCTGGGCGTGTCACGTTCACCCGGCAAGGAGCGACAGTGAGCAAGCGTGGGCAGACGCGGTGTTCGCCACGCGGGATGAGAAAACGCTCCGCACCCAGTTGCAGAAGGAGACGCGCGCGGCTCTGCGCGCCCACCGGCTGCGCACGTTGGCTCGATTGGGAGGAGAGGCTATCGTTTATTATGGGCTGCCGTTCCGACAGTTTGCGCCGTTGGACTTCTTGGTCCTGCCATTGCTCACGGCGGGAGTGCTGATAGGAATTGCACGCCGTCACCATCCGCCAGTCGTTTTGCTCGCCATCACCGCGCTCTCACTCATCTTCGGGCACGTGCTGACGTTGGACAACCCGCCGCGATACCGCCTCATTAGCGACTGGCTGATTCTTTTGTTGGCTGTGGGAGGGCTTGCCCACTGGCTGAGAATGCTCGCAGGGATCTCCTCCATGGGACACTCTGAGACAGAATCTCCCGTCTCGCCGTCTTTCTCTGTGGTGCCTATTGTGGCATTGTCTTTCCTTGTCGCCTTGATGGCGTTGCCCGCTGTGAAGACCAGCCGGGCGCACCTGCGTCCGGCTCAGGATATATCAGCGCGCCCGATTTCGCAGGGTGACCTGGCGCGTCTCTTTGGCTCGTCCGTGGAGGGCGGGACTTTGTCTGAGAAGGTATCGTCACTGACTTTTCCTGAATACCGACGTCACTTGCTCGCGCATCGGGGCGACCTGTCGTCTTTAGACGGCAAGATAATCGTATGGCACGGCGTCATTGAGCCGTTGGCGGTGTTGGCAGCAAACCAGGACGACTGGCGCGGGAGCATCTTCGCCAAACGTCCTTACGCCCGAACGATTGCCACGTTCCGCGTCGACGGCGCACGCGGGCGCGACTCTGAGCGGGTATGGCTCGAAATCCCAGAGAGCGTGAGTCGCTTCAAGCCTAATGTGTTCAGGCGGGCGTGGGTTCTGGCGCGGGTGGACACCAACGCTCAGTCCCTGTTTTATCAACGCTACCGTCTTGTGGCGATAGCCATCCATCCAGAAGCATGAACGAGATGTCCCTCCTATCGCATCTTAGGGAACTGGGGCTTTTCCTGGTCATTCTGCTCGGACCACTACCGTTGTGTTTTGCCCTTCTCCTGAGGACAAGTCAGGGCAAGTCTCCGTCTCACTTTGCCCATTCTGCCCTTCTGCTCCTCACAGGCTGGTGTTTGATTGAAACGTGCATCGGACTCGGATTGGGCATCCTGCAACATCTGAGGCTGTTGGAGACGCTCATCGCGGAGGCGACGGTTTTTCTGGTGGGAGTTGGACTTTGCTGCTCTTTTTGGCGACAGGCGTCTTCGACCTCTTTACGTGGACTTTGGCGGTGGCAACAACCCCTTGACCGCTGGGAGCGGCTCATCGTTGGCATGACGGCGTTCACCGGGGCGACGCTCACCTATCAGGTCATGTCCCGGCTCACCGTCAATTACGACTCTCTGATGTATCATTTGCCCGCCATGGCAAAGTGGTATCAGACCGGCTCGTTCACGATGCTGGAACAGTTCCATGGGCTTCAGAGCACCTATCCTTACAATTGGGAGGCGCTCTGCACCCTGTTCCTGATGCCGTTTCGGGAGGACTTGGCGGTTTCTTTGCCAAACGTTGTGGCCTGGGGGCTGTTCGGGCTGTCTATCTACGGGGTAAGCCGTGAGATGGGGGTGAATCGGTTTTACAGTCTCGCCGGCGCGGCGCTGGCGCTCCATACGCCCATTGTGCTCTCGAACCTCAACGCCATGCACATTGACCTTCCGTTTGCCGCCTTCTTTTTAGCCGGTTTTTACTACGCCCTCCTCTATCATCGCACACGTTCGTTGCTGTATTGGGTGCTTTTTTCCTTATCGCTGGGGATGCTGGTGGGCATCAAGATGTCTGGGATACTTTACGCGGTGTTGCTGGCGGTTGCGTTTGTGTTAATGCAGATGGTGTCAGAGCGGCGTTCTCAGACCGGCGCGTGGAAGTTGTCTCAGGTCGTTTCGTTATGCGCGATTCTGTGTCTCAGCATCCTTTTCATCGGCGGTTTTTGGTATGTGAGAAACTTTGTTGAACGAGGCAATCCCTTAGGGGTGGTGAAAGTTCAAGTCGCTGGCATCACCATCTTCCCCGGCGCGATGGACAAATCCCAAATCCATAAGACCACGCTGGCTCACCTATTTGACGTGACAAACCTGCGACACTGGCGAATACTGGGCGGACAGTTAGTCGAACAACTGCAATTGCCACTGTGGGCGATAGGAGGGCTGTCGCTATTGTGGCTCTTCTCTCTCCTCTTGGGCAGACGAACCTGCAAGGTGGAATACCTTCTGGGCATTGCTGTCCTGCTGATGGGGGGGGGATTCCTTTACTGGACGACACCGTACAGCGGCGATAACGGATCGCACGGCTGGAAGATTACCGCGTGGATTGGACATGGACTTCGTTATGCCTTTCCCTGCCTGGGACTTCTGGGGATAACTGCTGCCGCCGGAGCGGCGGCGGTCAAGTTCTGGAACGAGGGCGTCACCGTTTGGACCTTGCTCAGTAGCGCGGTTGCCTTGATGGGGTTTGTGGACTCAAAGAAGATGCTGGGCGTGGTTCTCTTGTTGCTTATGGGGACAATCTGGCTGGGAATGCCCCAAATCGGCTGGGCAGGACGCAGAGCGCCCCTGCTGAAAGCCGCCGGGGTTGGCACCCTTCTCTGCTTGCTGGGGACTAGCGCAGTTGGCTTGACTTGGAAGGCGCGCGAGCAACGGGACGTTCGGCGTCGCCGATACTTAGGTGGTGTGATGCACTATATCGCCAACCACGTCCGCCCCAACGAAACCATTGGCTACTTATGGAATGAACAGAGTTACGTTCTTTATGGGAAGGAACTGAACCGCAGAGTCGAATACGTACCGTCCAACGGTCATGATATGGTCGAATGGTATAACGCCTTGCGCCAACGGAACGTCAGCATTGTCGCCATTGGTCCGCTGCGGTCGTGGGGGTTGAGGAAAGAATTCGCGTGGCTGGAATCTCCTGCGAGTCCATTCGTTCGTGTGTTCGGTCAGGATGCAGATACAGATACACTGCTGTATCGCTGGCGGACAGGCGATAGAGGAGGGTGGGGAAGGAGACAGTGAATATCTCCCCTGTGGCAGTTGTGTGTGGTTTGTCTCCCACTGGTCTCGCCATCGTGCGCACGCTGGGACGCAGAGGCGTGCGCGTCATGGGCGTCGAGGCGGACCGTCGGCAGTTCGGGCTGTCTTCGCGCTACTTGCGCGGGGTGATTTCGCTGAACGGCAGTCACAGGGACGAGGATTTGCTGAACGAGTTGGTTACAATGGGCAAGCAACTCCCGACGAAAGCGGTTCTGTTTCCGACGACGGATGATTACGTTATTTTCATCTCCCAGCATCAAGAGGCTTTGAAGCCTTACTTCCTGTTTCCCACACCGCGCGTGCCGCTGCACGAGATGGTGGATAAGCGCACGATGCAAACGTTGGTGGAACGCTACAAACTGCCCGCGCCCAAGACTTACTTTCCCCGCGATGCGGGCGACGTGCGCCAGATTGCGCGGGAGGTTGGTTTCCCTTGCGTCATCAAGCCGATTTACTCGCTGTCGTGGCGGCGGAAGGAGATGGAAGGCGTCGTGGGGCATCACAAGGTCATCAAGGCGAACTCGGCGCAGGAGTTGGAGGAGCAGTACGCGAGACTGGCGGAGGGGGAGCCGCGCCTGATGATTCAGGAACTCGTCGGCGGGGAGGACTCGCGGATGCACGAGTTTTCCGCCTACTGCAATGAGAGGTCGGAGGTGTTGGGCGCATTTGTGGGGCGCAAGTTGCGCCTGCACCCGCCGGAGTTCGGCAGCGCGAGTTTGGTCGTCAGCGTATGGGAGCCGGAATTGGTCGAGCGTGTGGCACAATTTCTGCAAGATATCGGGTATAGCGGCTTGTGCAACATCGAGTTCAAAAGAGATGCCCGTGACAACGAGTTCAAGTTCATCGAACTTAACGCCCGCTACGGATTGTGGGACTGTTTGGGCATCAAGTGTGGTATGGACTTACCGTGGATTGCCTCCTGTGACATGACGGGTCAGCCGCTTCCGCCCCAGCGCGATTACCGCATCGGGGTGAAGTGGCTTTACTTTGAAAAAGACCTCTACGCCTTTTTGCGCTGCCGCCGCAGCGGCGAGTTGACCGTGCCGCAGTGGTTGGCGTCGCTGTGGGGAGAGAAGCAACACGCGCTGTTCGCGTGGGACGATCCCGCGCCGGCGGCGCGTTGGCTGTGGTCGTTCGGCGGGCAGGCGCTCAAGAAGATGGTTCATGGTTGACGGTTAAGGGGTGTGACAGAGAACGCCGGGAAACGACAGGAAACGACGGGAAACGACAGGAAACGACGGGAAGCGATAGGAAACAACAGGAGACGACAGGAGACGCCCTACTGTTCTCTGTCGTTTCCTGCCGTTCCCTGTTGTTTCCTGCCGTTCCCTGCCGTTCCCTATTGAGTAGTGAGGTTGTCATGGTTCGAGTTCTTCAGAAAACGTTTTTCTGGATGTGCGTGATCAACTGTTTTTTTCTCACGGTCATTTCGCTGTTCATGCCGTATCGGATGCGAATGACGTTCTCCAAGTGCATCGCAGCGATGCGGGACATCATTTCCTATATGACGGCGTAGGGACGAGGTGTGAGAGGTTCGGAGGGTCAAGGTTTAAGGGGGAAGTCCATGAGCGATAATAACGGGACACGAAACTGGGAACACCGTCAAGGAGACCGCGTGGTCGTTTGCTTTTCCGGCGGCGCGGACTCGTTGTGCGCGGCGGCGTTAGCGGCGGAGCGGTTCAAGGAGGTTCACCTCATCGTTTACGAACGTCAGGGGCTGGAGGGATTGGAACGCACGATCACGGGCGCGAACCGTCTGCGCAAGCGATTTCCAGAGGTGGAGTTCAAGCATTTTCTCATCAACGTGGATAAGTTGTATGAGGAAATCGCCTACGGGCAATACTTGCGCGATTTACTCAAGTATCGCACATTCCTGATCGCGGCGTGCGAGTTGTGCAAGTTCACCTTTCACATCCGCACCATTTGCTACTGCCGGGAGAACAAAATCTATGAGATGTGGGATGGGTTCAACACCCACCGCGGGCGGGAGTATGTGTCGCAGATGAAGCCGTTCATCGAGAAGTACAAGCGCTATTACAAGTCATTCGGCATCACCTACGAAACGCCGACCGACGACCTACCGCCCCGCACGGACGCCATTGCCTTCGAGTGGGGATTGACCGCCGCGCCTGACATCAAAACCAACCCGCATCTCGACGATACGCAGTTCAAGTGTCATCCTCGCGTGCTCTATCACGTCCTCTGTCGCGGCTACTTCTGGCCCGTGTGGGGACATGACAAATTTGAGAAGCGCGTCGACGACTACCTCGAAGACAAAATGCCTTTGTTCAAGCGGCTCATTGACGACTACGTTAGCGGCAACCCTAACAGCCCTCTCAGAAAAGTCCTCGCCGAGTGTCAGCCTGTGCCGTTTGAAACGGCATTCCCTTCCACGCAAGTAATGAGCGGAGTATGACAGGGAACGACAGGGGACGACAGGGAATGACAGGGAACGACAGGGGACGACAGGGAACGGCAGGTTGTCTCCTGTCGTCTCCTGTTGTTTCCCGCTGTTCCCTGTTGTCCCGCTGTTCCCTGTTGTTTCCCGTTATTTCCTGCCTTTATTGACCGGCGAAGTTTTGACGACGTTTTTTGTCAGAAAAGCCCATTCCTTGTCGTTCGACGGGTGCCAGTGTGCGCTGCACAACCTCTCAGATTTGGCATGAAGATTGCCAATTATAAAAAGACGTCGCCCCAGATTTGAGTCGTTGACAGAGGTTGTAACAACACTGTGGAGGGAGAACAAATGCCCATGAGAATTGGCGGAAGTAACGTTCGTTTTATACAGAGTCTTGACAGGATTCATCAACTGTCCGAATCGGAAAAGCAAGAGTTAGCCCCCGTCACAGATGAATTCGTCTTTCGTACGAACACCTACTACATGGGGTTAATTAACTGGGACGACCCGAACGACCCCATTCGCAACATTGTCATCCCTCGCACGGAAGAGTTGAAAGAGAATGGCGTGTTAGACCCCGGTGATGAAAGAAGCATTACCGTCGCACACGGAGTCGAGCACAAATATAGCCCCACAACGCTGCTGCTGGTCAGCGAAGTATGTGGGGCGTATTGTCGGTTCTGCTTCCGCAAGCGGTTGTTCATGAAGGACAACGAGGAGGTCAGCCCCGACGTGACGGAGGGGTTAGAATACATCAGCCAACATCCCGAAATTGACAACGTGCTGTTGACCGGCGGCGACCCGCTGATGTTGAGTAACCGTCGGCTGGAGTACATTTTGCGCAGCCTGCGCGAGTTTCCGCACGTGAAGATTATTCGGCTGGGCACGAAGATGCCCGCGTTCGACCCGTTCCGCATCACCGAAGACAAAGAGCTGCAAGACATCCTGCGCCGTTACAGCGAACCGGAGCGAAAAATTTACATGATGGTGCATTTCAATCATCCCCGCGAATTGACGCCTCAAGCGGTGGAGTGCTTGCAGATCGCCATGCAGTGCGGGTGCGTTGTGACCAACCAGACGCCGCTGTTGGGCAACGTCAACGACAATCCCGAAGTGATTGCCGAGTTGTTCAACCGCCTCGCCTACATGGGCGTGCCGCCTTACTATCTCTTCCATGGGCGACCGATTAAAGGGAACAGTTTCTTCCGGGTCACGCTCAAGCGGGGCTACGAGATTTTCCTCGAGGCGCACAAGCAGATGAGCGGTTTGGCGCGGCGGGCGCGCTACTGCATGTCGCACGCCACGGGAAAAATCGAAACCGTCGGCATCGCCGACGGGAAAATTTTCTTGCGCTATCATCAGGCGAAGGACCCAGAAAATCACGGCAAGTTCATGATGTTCCCGCTCAAAGAGGACGCCGCGTGGTTTGATGACCTGCTGGAACCGTAGTGTTAGCAGGTTGGCAAGTTAGCGGGTTGGCAGGTTGGAAGGGGTGCATTCCATTTGCGTTGATAGTAGCGCAATGCATGGCGCGTCATGGACGGCGATAAATTGCCTCACTATCAACAAGTTTGAAATGCCCCCGGTTGGAACGTGCTAACGTTTCAACCCCCCAACGTTTCAACGTTTCAACGAATTGAAGTCGCTTATCAAGAAAGTTCTCTGCGCCCCCCTTGTTCGGTCTGGGCTGCTCGGTCCGCTGGCGCGGCGGGCGCGGGCGAAAGAAGGAAAAGGGCAAGGCATGATCCTTTACTACCATCGCGTCCTGCCGCCAGACGACGCGACGTTTCAGCCCCTTCTCCAGTTGGACGGCGCGCCCGTGACCGCCGATGTGTTCGAGCAGCAGATGCGCTACGTGGCGCAGCACCATACCGTCGTCAACCTCGACTGGCTGGTCGCGCAGTTTCAGGCGGGCAAGAACCTGACGGACGACTACGTGGCGATTACATTTGACGACGGTTACGAGGACAACTATCTCTACGCGGCTCCCGTTCTGCGCCGCTACAATCTGCCGTGGACGGTCTACGTGACAACGGGCTACGTCGACAACGACGAAGTGCCGTGGTGGGATGTGATGAACGACTCTGTCGTCTCATGCCCAGAGGAACAGTTGAAGGACGTTGCAACTTGGTTGAACGTATCTTCCCCTTCCCGTTCAGCCATCATCAAGAAAGTCACCCGATTGCACAAGGAACTCAGTGCGCAGCAAGCCGAAGAGGTACGTCGTCAACTCGCACAACGAGTCAGCGGCACAGGGAACGGACGCTGTGCCGTTTCCCATCGTCGCTATCGCATGATGAACTGGATGCAGGTGCAGGAGTTGAGCGCGAACGGTGTGGACATTGGTGGGCACACCGTGACGCACCCGCTACTGACGAAGATTCCATTGGACGCAGCACGACGCGAAGCGGCAGAATCAAAAAAGCGCATTGAAGAACACATCGGAAAAGAAGTGACCGGGTTTGCGTATCCGTTGGGCGATTTCAACGCGGACGTGAGACGTATGGTTGAAGCGTGCGGCTACCGACATGCCTGTTCAACGGTTCAAGGCACGAACGCGTTGGGCGCGGACGTTTACGCGCTGAAACGCTTCGGCATCACCGACTGGGCGCGCGACGCCCGTGGGAAATTTTCGCTGGAGTTGTTCGCGCTGGAACTGTCGCTGCTGCCGACAAGGATGTGGAGACGACATTGAACCCCAAGGTCTCGGTCATTATCCCCGCCTTCAACTGCGCCCGCTACATCGCCGACGCGATTGATAGCGTGCTGGCGCAGACCTATCAGGACTTGGAAATTATCGTCGTGGACGACGGATCCACGGACGGCACGGGGGAGGTCGTGCGCCGCTACGGTGACCGCGTGCGCTACATCCGCCAAAAGAATCGCGGACCGTCGGGTGCGAAGAACACGGGCATTCAGGCGGCGCGGGGAGAATACATCAGCACGTTGGATGGCGATGATTTGTGGATGCCGGATCGGTTGGAGAAGTTGGTGCCGCTGCTCGACCAGCAGCCGGAGTTGGGCTTCGCTTACGGCGACTGTTATCGAATTGATGAGACGCCGGACCATGTCTGGCAACAAACGGCGTTTCAGATTCACGGCGGGGCGCGACGGGGGTGGGTGCTGGAACGGCTGGTGATGGTCAACTTCGTTCCGTCGCAGAGCGTCATCATCCGCCGCAGCGCGCTGGACGCCGTGGGACTGTTCGATGAAACTTACCGCATCGGCGAGGACTGGGATTTGTGGCTGCGGTTGGCGGCGCGATATCCGGTGGACTTCATTCCCGATGTCGTCGCCATGCGTCGGCAGCACACGCAGAACATCACGAATAACAGCGACGTGACGATGATGAGTAACGCCGTTTCGATTCTCCGCAACCTCAAACAGCGCGAGCCGGAGGCGGTCGCTCGCATCCGTCAGGCGTATCACCGCGCACTGGCGCAGGCGCATTTTTTGTCGGGCGTGGCTTGTGTGAACGACGGAGACCGCCGACGCGGGCGTGCGGAAATCGCGCGCAGTATGCGCTACGCGCCGACGCACCTGAAGGCGTACGCATGGTGGCTGCTATCGTGGTTCGGTTCACCGGTGCTGAATCATCTGCGCGGTCTCAAACGACGTTTGCGCAATAGGAAGCGGCCCTCTAAGTTGTCAGAAACGAGTGTGAAAGCAATTGTCCGCAGCGATGGCTAAAATTGAAACCGTTAAGGTAACGGCTTCCGTCTGCAATCTGTGCGGTGGGACGGCGACGCTCCCTCTGCGCGAGGCGAGTTTGCAGCACCTCGTTCGGTGCCCCGCGTGCGGCTTGGTGCGCGTGCGAGAGATGCCGACGCACGACACGGTGCAGAAGATTTACGGTGAAGACTATTATCGCAATGCCAACTCGCACGTTGTGGGCTACGAAAACTATGAAGCCGACATGCCCAACATTCTCAAAACGGCACAGCGACGGCTGCGGTTGATTGAGCGATACCGTCCTGCGCCGGGGCGTTTGCTGGACGTCGGGTGCGCTTTGGGGTTCTTCCTGGAGGCAGCGCGACAGAGAGGATGGGACGCGACGGGCATTGACGTTTCCGCCTACGCGGTCGCTGCCGCCAAGAAGCGACTTGGCTCCAACGTTCTCTGCGGACAAATCCAAGAGATGCGTTTTGCGGAGGCGTCGTTTGACGTGGTGACGATGTGGGACGTCATTGAACATACAACGAACCCGCTGCAACAATTACAGGAATGTCATCGCGTGCTCAAAGACGAGGGGCTTTTGGTCTTATGCACGCCCGACATCGGCAGCTGCGTCGCCAAAGCGACGGGCGAGCGGTGGATGGGGTTCAAATTGGCGGACGAACACCTCTACTACTTCTCGCGGGATACGGCGCAGAAGATGCTCAACAAAGCGGGATTCGACCCTCTTCAGGTGTTTTACATTGGCAAATACGTCACGCTGGAGTTTTTCTTCAAGCGGCTCGCGCTTTACGCTCCATGCCTGGCGGCAGTGCTGGGTCGGTTGGTCACTTTTTGTCGCATGGGGCATCTCTCGCTCTACGTCAACCCCTGCGACATTGTGTGCCTCGTCGCCCGCAAGCGCACAACATTGACCCATTGACCTATTGACCAATATGTGTGGCATCTGCGGCATCATCTATCGAGACGCTCAGCGAACGCCGGACGCGCAACTGCTCCAGCGAATGAACGACACGATCATTCATCGCGGACCGGACGACGCAGGCTATGGCACATCGGGTCCGGTGGGACTGGCCATGCGGCGATTGAGCATCATTGACCTCTCGACCGGTCACCAGCCCATCTACAACGAAGACGAAACGGCATTCATCGTCTTCAACGGCGAGATTTACAACTACCGCGACCTGCGCCCTTTGTTAGAAAGTCAGGGACACCGCTTCCAAACCAATACGGATACCGAAGTCATCCTGCACCTATACGAACAGTATGGGACGGATTGCGTGCAGCACCTCAACGGCATGTTTGCCTTTGCGATCTGGGATGAGCGCAAGCAGCGTCTTTTTCTGGCGCGCGACCGACTGGGCAAGAAACCGTTGTATTACACGCTGACCCCGCATGCTTTCATTTTCGCGTCCGAATTGAAGGCGATTTTGGAATGTCCCGATGTGCCCCGCGAGGTCGACAGCAGCGTCTTTCCCTACCTGTTTACCTATGGCTACGTGCCCTGTCCGCAGTGCATCATCAAAGGCGTCAGCAAACTGCCGCCCGGGCACATGCTGACTTGTCAGGACGGACAAATCAGCGTGCGCCGCTACTGGCATCTGCGCTTTGCGGAAGGCAAGCCGCAGCCGCGCGCCTATTACGTCCGGCGACTGCGCGAGTTGCTCACAGCTGCCGTCGAGCGGCGTCTGATGAGCGACGTGCCGCTGGGCGCGTTCCTGAGCGGCGGCATGGACTCGTCTGTTGTCGTGGGCACGATGAGCCGGTTGATGAGCGAACCCGTCAAAACGTTCTCCATCGGCTTTGAACAGGAGGGTTACGACGAGCGTCCCTACGCGCGCCTCATTGCGCAGAAGTTCAGCACGGACCACCGCGAGCGCGTCGTGCAGCCGCAGGACGTGGTGGACGTGCTGCCGAAATTGGTGTGGCATCTGGACGAGCCGTTCTTCGACTCGTCCATCGTGCCGACCTACTACGTTTCCCAGTTAGCGCGGGAGCACGTCACCGTCGCGCTGTCCGGCGACGGCGGCGATGAGTTGTTTGCTGGATACAAGCGATACGACGGCTACGACCGTTTGGAGTCCGCGTTTCTCGCGCTACCCGAATCACTGCGCCAACGTTGGCTGGGGGCATTAGCGACGCGGTTGCCTGAAGGCGTGCGCGGCAAGCGATATTTGCAGCACGTCAGCCAGCCTCTCCCACAGCGATACCTTGACAAAGTGGCTTTTGCCGAAAGGACGAGTTGGAACGGTCACCTGTTCGGGGAAGCGGTGGCTGATTCTTTCGCTGACTGCGACCCCAGCGATTTGCTGGGACAATACATGCAACAGGTGCCCACCCCCGAGACGCTCGCCAAGCAGCAGTACGCGGACATTATGACTTACCTGCCCGACGACATCTTAGTGAAAGTTGACCGCGCCAGCATGGCGTGTTCGCTGGAGGCGCGCACGCCGCTGCTGGACTACACGGTGGTCGAGTTCGCCACAACGCTGCCCAAGCCGCTGCGCCTCGGCCGCCATACGACGAAAATCCTGCTGAAAGAAGCGATGAAGGATATACTCCCTCTCGAAATTCTTCAGCGCAAGAAAAAAGGATTCTCCGTGCCGGTGGCACAATGGCTGATGAAAGAACTCAAGCCGCGCGCGGCAGAGGTGCTGCTCGACCCGCAGAGCCAAACGCGGGGCTACTTTACGCCGTCCGTTGTGGAACGACTGTTGCGCGAGACCGACGACGCGCGCGCGGGCAAATGGATTTGGGCGATGTTGTGGACGGAGTTGTGGCATCGCACTTTTATCCATCCGTGAAGGCTTCATCCATGAAGGAGTCATCCATGCGTCGTTGACGCACCACGCCGCAGGAAAGTCGCGGACCGGGAGGGGGAGGCTCCCGCCGAATCCCGACTCGTCGGGACTCCGCCGGAGCGTCGCCCTCCCGCGTGGGCGGTTATTTTCGGGGAAGAGGAAGGGATAGTTTATGTCAAAGATAGCGATGGCAACGGTGCTGCTGCTGGTCTACGGACTGCGGCGCATGATTACCAACCCCATCTACGGGCTGTATGCTTTCGTATTCGTTATTAGCATCCAGCCGCAGCAGACCTACGCTTGGGATCCCATTATTACCCAACTGCGCTTGCCTTTTCTGATGGGGTTGATTACGCTGATTGGGTATTTGCGCCTGCGTGAGAAGACGAAACTGCGTCCTGTGAACAACCCGCACAACGTGTTGATGATTTCTTTTTGGGCAATCATTGTCGCTTCCTGTATCTACAACCAACTCAACCCGTTGGAGAGCAAGATGCTGCACGAGTTCACGCGCAGCATGGTTCTCTACTTCATGCTCATCAATCTCGTGGATACTGAGGAGAAGTTTGTGACGATGCTGTGGGTTTGGGTGGGCGTCTATACTTTTATGTCCTTTATCGCCATGCACAACCATTCCATCGGCTGGTATCGTAACTGCAAACCTTATGAGTGGATTAACAAGAACCATTGGGGCGTATTTATTAGTCAAACCATGCCATTAGCCGCAGGACTGGTGTGGAACGTATATGAGCCGCTCATCAGGAATCGAATGGCGATGCGGTGGCTGGCAGTCATTCCCCTCTCCATTGTGCGGATTGTCTGGTGGCATGAACCGATTGTAAGCGTGATCGTGTTGGGCGTTGGGATCGTTCTCTTCTCGATTCCTGATGAGAAAAAGTTGAAACTGTGCTGGCGATTCATCGCCGGATTAGCGACGTTGGGAGCCATTGTCAACGGGATGTGGTGCCACTCGCGCAGTGCGTATCTGGCAACGATCCTGTGCGTGGGCTTAATCGCACTCTACGAAATAAGACGATTCTCGCGCACGACCCTCATCTGCATTGTGGTAGCAGCATGCGCATCTTATGTAGGGATGACCCGCATCACGAATACCTTTAACAATATCGTTAAAGCCCCCAAGGAGGATGGTTCAGCGCAGGAACGTATGTGGCACTGGCGAGTGGCGCAGCAACTGATGATGGAATCCCCTCTCCTTGGCGTTGGTCCAGACCAATATATCGTCCGTAATCCGTGGAGACGGAATACCCACAACAGTTACTTTCAAGTCGGAGCGGAGTTGGGACTTACGGGGCTGCTGCTCTACGTCAGTATGGTTATCATGACCATAGTGCGCGCTGTCCGTAATCTTGTCATGGCGAGGCGTCTGCCGCAACTACGCAGGATGGGAGAACTGTCCGTTTACATCGGCATCGCCTTCATTGCGTGGGCGTTTGGCGCGTTCTTTCAGGGCGTGGTCTACAACCACCAGACTTATATGTTGATGGGACTCACGGTGGTGGCAGAAACGATTATTCGACGTCACCTTCAGCAGGAGACGGTTCGGGAGCAGCAGAGGGTATCGCCTCTACCCCGCGTGTCGCCTGCACCGGTGTTGAGTGGTACGAGAATGACCGTTGCGCGATGAACCGATACGTTTATCAAGATATGAAGACCGGTGTCCACTCAGCGTCACGGCGACTCCTCCACGTCATTGACGAACTTGCTCTCGGTGGAACTGAGATGATCATGATCAGAGTGGTCAGTCGCTTAGATCCCCAGCGTTTCCAGTCGCAGGTGTGCGCCTTCATTCCGGGACCGGTCGAGTCGGAACTTCAAGCCGCTGCGCTTCCTTACGTCATCCTCCACAAGCGACGCGCTTTTGATGTCATGTTGTTGCTGCGATTGCGGGCTTGGATCAAACGTGAGCGCATTGACCTTGTGCATTGTCGTTCGCTGCAAGGGATTCTCTACGGCGGGTTAGCCGCGACGCTGGCGCGTGTGCCATTCGTGTGCAACGTCGAGGGGGAGAATACTTTGCGCATGCAACGCGCCGTTCCCATTCTGCGCTGGAGCGCGAAACGCAGCCGCGCGATGATTGTCGTGTCAGAAAGCCTGAAGCGTTCCGCGTGCCGCGTGACGGGGGTTGCGCCCGAGCGACTCACTGTGGTCTACAACGGCGTCGACCTCGACAAGTTCAACACTCATCACTCAAACTCAGACGTCCTGCCTGTCTTGCGGAAGGGGGGCGCGCACGCTGGGTGCGTCGGACGGCTGCATCCCGTCAAAGATCACGCTTGCCTTTTTCGCGCCATTGACCACGTGCGTCAGTTCGTGCCCAACGTTCATCTGTCCCTCATCGGAGACGGTCCGCTCCGTCGAGAATTGAGCGACCTGCAATCCGATTTAGGGCTGCGCGACCATATCTCCTTCTTGGGGCAGCGAGACGACGTCGCGCGCTTGCTGCCGCAGTTTGACGTCTTTGTCCTGTCGTCGCTTTCGGAGGGCATCTCGATTGCGCTGCTGGAAGCAATGGCAGCCGGGCTGCCTGTGGTGGCGACCAACGTGGGCGGCAATCCCGAAGTCGTTCAACACGGCGTCACAGGTTTGCTGGTCCCGCCGCAAGACAGCCGCGCCTTAGCCGACGCGCTGCTGCAAGTGTTAAGCGACCCCGAGGCCCGTCAGGCGATGGGGCGCAAAGGCAGAGAGCGCGTCGAGGCGCACTTCTCCCTGTCTGCTATGGCGCGTCATTATGGACAAATCTACGAACGGGCATTGACGAATTAGACGATGTCGACGCAAACCGTTCCAGACCGGCAACGTATGGGCATACAGGCGAATGGGCGTATGAGCGAGACAACCTCTCCTCCCACGCGCCCACGCGCCCACACGCCCATTCGCCTATTGCTCCTCTGTAGTATCACCGTGCTAATTTTAGGGCGTAATATCACCGTCGGCGACTTCTGGTGGTCAGACGCGTCTCGGCACGCGATGGATGGCGTGTTTATCTACGACTTTGTGCGCGATGGACGGTGGAACGACTGGCGCGAGTATGCCTATCGTTACTATGCTCAATATCCCGCGTTGGGCTTTGCCTTTTATCCGCCGTTTTTCGCCGTTGTGGAGGCGTTGTTCTTTGCAGTGTTTGGCATCTCAGCGTTCGCGGCGCGGTTGACCGTGCTCGCGTTTGCATTGGTGGGCATCGCGCTGTGGCATCAGTGGATGCAGAAACTTGCAGGCGGGGTTGTCGCCTTCGTGTCCGCGATAATTTTCATCACGTCGCCGACGGTTGTGCTGTGGGCGCGCGAGGTCATGCTGGAAATGCCCGCGACGGCGCTGCTCATCGCTTCCTGCTTCTTCGTTGACCGATTCGGTCAGTCGCGCCACCCGCGCCATCTCTATCTCAGTGTCATCATGGCAGGTCTGGCGGCGTGGACGAAACAGACTGCTGTGTTCATCCTGCCTGTGCTAATCGTTTACCTAACCCTCACCGAAACGCCGCGCTTTTGGACGACGCGCCCCGCCTGGATTTCCATGTGGTGGGGAGTCGTCTTGTTCGCGCCGCTGTGCTACTACATCCTTCACTTCGGCGGCGTGGCGATGGACATCTCCGTCGGTGACGTGAACTTCGGCATTCCGCGATTCTCCCTGCGCTCGTTCACGTTCTACCTTAGTGAACTGCCCGGCGCGGTAGGAAGAGAGGTCGTCATTCTGTCAGCGATAGGGCTATATTTCATCCTTCGTTCACCCGAATGTAAGCGATGGGCGCTGCCTCTTCTTTGGATGCTGGTTTATTATCTCTTCGCCTGGTATGTGTCCATCAAGCAAGACCGCTACATTTATTTCTGGCTGCCGCCGTTCGTGCTGTTAGCGGCGTGGAGCGCGGCGCGCCTGGCGACGCTGCGTTTTGTGCCCCGCACCGTGTCGTGCGGACTGTTGATTCTGTTCTGCGCCTACCGGGTGGTTGCCGCGCACGCGATACCCCTCCGCTACGTTTCCGGTCACGAACAAGCCGCCGCCGACGTGACGGCGCATCCTCAAGGAAACGTCGTTCTGTTCGACGGATACTACGGCGGCAATTTCATCTTTCAGGTGCGGCGGCATGACCCACGCAAGTCTCTGATTGTCCTGCGGGCTGACAAAATGTTCAACCCTATGAGGGCGATGCGCGTTGTGGGCGAAGTTCAACTGGTTCGTTGTCCCGAAGACATTCATCGCCTGCTCAACGACTATGGCGTCAATCAAGTTGTCGTGGAGAACGGTCCGCCCATCACGCCGCCCTCCAAGATGCTGCGCGATGTGTTGAGCGCGGAAGGGGAATTCCGACGGGTTAAATCTTGGCGCACACAGTCGCAAGGCGGACATAACGTCGGAAACGCTCTGCTTGTTTACGAGCGCAAACAGCCCATCCAGCCACAAAGGACGCAGATAGACATCCTCGTTCCGTCGTTTAACCGTGAGATTAAGATGCCTTTACAGCCGCTCTCTGAGTTCCTACGCCGGTAATCAAGCGAAATGATGCCTCTGAATACTCTTAACACTTTGACTTACACTTGCCCCCTGTGTCACACACGGCTCGACGAGGCAGCCATAGATCAATACGTCTGCCCGCGCTGCGCGCGAAGTTTTCCGGTCCTTCACGGCATTCCCGACCTGCGCCCCGAGCCGGAGGAATGCATCGGGGAAGAACTGGCGACCATCATCGCCCGCTTTGACCAGTCTTCGCTGGAAGATTTGATTTGTCTGCGATTGAGTTTCAATCGGATGCCTGCGGACGTAGCCGACCTACACCTGAAACACGAACTGGTTGGCAACGAGCGAGGAGCGGAGCGGACGGAACAGATTGTGCGCTTCGCGGGTGACGCGGTTGATTTCTCCGGAATTGCGCTCGACATCGGCTGCGGCATGGGCGGGATGGTGCACGCGCTCGCACAGCGTTTCGCGTGGGCAGTCGGGATTGACGTGGCGCTGCCCGATTTGCTCATCGCGCAGAAGCGGTGTCAGGAGGGGGGGTTGCACAACGTTACGTTCATCTGCGCCTCTGCGGAGGCGTTGCCGTTTGCGGACGGAACGTTCGTCATGATGAATGCGACCGACGTGGTGGAACATGTCCCGCAGCAGAAACTGTTTCTGAGCGAGGGCTATCGCGTGCTGCAACCGGGCGGTTACTTCTGCTTCAACTCACCCAACCGCTACAACATCTTCGGACCGGAGCCGCACGTTAACCTGTGGGGTGTTGGCTTCATGCCGCGTCAGTGGATGCCCGCCTACGTGAAGTTGTTCAAAGGCATGGGCTATACGGGCAAACGGCTGCTGTCTTACCTTGAACTGCGTTCTATGCTGCGCCAGACGCCGGGGTTGCGCTTCAATATCTTAGGCACTGCCATCCGCGCCAGTTCCGCCCGCAAGGGTTGGAAGCACCGACTGGCATTTCGGTATCCGTTTTTGGTCAACGTCGCTAATCGCTTTCTGAAACCGTTCGTGCCCCAGTATGAAGTGGTAGTTAGCAAACCACGATGATTCCCATTCTGGCTTACCATCAAATCGTGGACGACGACTTCGACGTGAACGCCGCGCCCGTCGGAGACCGCCCGTATTGCCTGCCCGCGTCGACGTTCGCGGCGCAGATGGATTTTCTGGCACAGCAGCAATACGTCGTGATGTCGCTGGAATCGCTGGCGGAATCGCCTACTGCTCGCTGCTCACAAAACCGCGCGGTGGTCATCACCTTCGACGACGGGCACGTCAGCAACTACACCCGCGCTTTCCCCCTGCTGCGTGAGCGGGGCTGGACGGCGACGTTCTTCGTGGTCACGAATCGTATCGGACAGGGCGACTGGCTCAACTGGTCGCAGATGCGCGAGATGAGTTTGGGCGGCATGACGATTGGCTCGCACACCGTCACCCATCCGTTCCTGTCGCAACTGAGTCCGCAGGAAATACGCTGGGAATTAGAGCAGTCAAAAAAGGCTTTGGAGAACGGGCTGAGCAAACCCATCCTGACGTTCGCCATTCCTTACGGTTACGAACCAGCGGGATTGGCGCAGATGGCTGCCGACTGCGGCTATCGCATCGTATGCAACTCGCGGCTGGGGCTGGTCAATGGAAGAGCCAATCCACTGAGCCTGCCGCGTGTAACGATTCGGCGCGGGTGTTCACTGGAAACCTTTTCACGACTCGTTCAGGGCGACGCCGTTACGTTGTTCAAACTCAAGGCGTTTGAAATAATGAAGAACGTTGGCAAGCGCGGACTGGGTCTGCCTCGCTGGCTGGCAGTGCGCGAGTTCCTTTTGAAAAGGTTCTGAATGATGAGTTTTGAATTTTGAATGAACGGCGTCAATTCAAAACTCAAAACTTAAAATTCAAAACTCTATTGAACATGGCAGCCGTCGTTTTCTGGATTTCTCTACTCACCATCATTTACGTCTATTTCGGCTATCCGCTTTTGCTCGCGCTGCTGGCGTTGTTCCGTCAGCGTGAAATCAAAAAGGAGGACGTCACGCCGTTCGTGACCATTCTCATCGGCGCCTATAACGAGGAAGGTATCATTCGCCAGAAACTGGAAAACATGCTCGCGCTGGACTATCCGAAAGACAAACTGGAAATCATGGTCGGCTCCGATGGCTCCACCGACCGCACCAACGACATCGTGCGTGAGTTCGCCGATAAAGGCGTGGTGTTGGATACCTCAATCGAGCGACGCGGAAAATGCGGCGTGCTGTTCCGCTGCGTGCCGAAAGCCGGAGGCGAAATCATCGTCTTTTCAGACGCTGATGCGATGTATCCGCCCGACGCGCTGAAGAAGTTAGTGCGCGGCTTCGCCGATGAGCGCGTGGGCTGCATCGAAGGTGTGCGCTGGGACACCAACGAGGAAGGGCAAGTGCTGGAGAGCATCTACTGGAAATACGAAAACGTCCTCAAGCGACTCGCCAGCAAGAACCGCTGCATCGTCGGCGCGACCGGCGCGATTTTCGCCATTCGCAAGCACCTCTATTTTCCGTTGAGCGAAGACCGCGGCGACGATTTTGAACTGCCATTCCGCATTGCCTTGCGCGGCTACGACACGATTTATGAGCCTGAGGCGGTCGTCTATCACCCGTGGCTGCCAAACAACGAAGAGTTCCGTCGCATCACACGGATTGTTTCGTGGATGCTGCCTAGTGCGTTGATGTTGCTGAAAGAGGCACTGCAACGTGGTAGATTGCTTGTGGCGCTGCAGCTCATCTCGCACAAGTTGCTGCGCTGGCACGTTCCCGTGTTTATGCTGGCGATGTTCGTAAGCAGTCTGTTTCTGACGAATACAACGTCCTTGACCATTCGACATTGGACATTGAACATTGGACATTTCTACTCTGTCATTCTGTGGTTGCAGGTCGCTTTTTACGGTCTGGCGACGCTGGGCTACCTGCTGGCAAAGGCGCGGGTGAAACTGCGCCTGCCGTTGCTCAACATTCCGTATTATTTCTGTCTCATCAATCTGGCGTCGCTCAACGGCGTGATGAAGTTGCTGCTGGGCAAACCCGTGCGCGTCTGGCGGGCGACGGGACGGTAAAATGGGAGTGATGGAGTATTGGAGTGTTGAAATGAACATCACTCCAATGCTCCCTTGCTCCATCACTCCAATACTCCAGTTATGAAAATAGTCGTCGTCACCCAGGAAGAACCCTTCTACCTTCCGCTTCTCATGCAGCGTGTGGCGGAGCGGCGGGCGAAGGATATTGTAGCCATGGTGATTCTGTCGCCCGCGTCGGGGAAGGGAGGGTGGCGCAAGACGATTCAGCGTCACCTGATGCTCTACGGCTGGTGGGACTTCTTGGGGCAGGGGCTGCGGTTCGTGACCTACAAAATGATTGACCGTCTGGGCTGGAAGCCGAATGGACGCTTTTACTCCATCCGCCGCATTGCCCAGCATTACAACATACCCATCTACACGCCGCGGAACATTAACGACGAGGCGTTTCTCGCGGAGTTGCGACAGTTGGAGCCAGACGTGGTGGTATCCTCCGCCGCGCCGCAGATTTTTCGCAAGGGAATTTTGAGCCTGCCCAAGCACGGGTGCATCAACGTTCACAGCGCGCTGTTGCCCAAATATCGCGGTATGTTGCCTTCGTTCTGGGTGCTGGCGAACGGCGAGACGGAAACGGGCGTGACGGTGCATTACATGGACGAGAAACTGGACAACGGCGACATTCTGCTGCAGCGGCGCGTGCCTATCGCGCCTGATGAGACGCAGCACAGTTTGCTCCTGAAGACCAAAACCTTGGGCGCGGAACTCCTGCTGGAAGTGCTCGACCAGATTGAAAACGGCACGGTATCACCGCAGCCCAACGACGCCTCGCAAGCGACCTATTTCTCGTTCCCCACGCCGGAAGACGTGCGACGCTTTCGCGCGAGCGGAAAAAGGTTTCGTTAGCGAGAATGAGGGTAAAGTGGCGACAGCGTAAGACAGCCTCAATGTAGCGCAGGCATCCTGCCTACCCCCTGCCGACAGGATGTCGGCGATACGTTATGATGAAAGACTTGAAAACGCTTTATCAAGACCCGCAAGCCGTCAAAGCCTACTGGGAGAACTCGACTGAAGCGCGGCTTGCGGGCGAAGAACGCCAGCGGTTTGTCGCTGGGCAACTTTACAACTTCATCTGGCAGACGACGGTGGAGGCGTTCATCGAACGCGCGGCGTTGAAACGTCAGCCAGATGCTTACCTGCTGGACGTGGGATGCGGTTGGGGACGGGTCATCGTCGGACTCAAGAAGCATATTCCCACGCTGCGGGTTGTGGGCATGGACCTGACGGAGCAGTTGTTACGTCTGGCGGAGGATATCGTGCCGTCGGAGACAGGGATGAATGATGTGCGGTTCGTGCGGGGCAACGCGCAATGCCTCCCTTTTGCTGATGCCTCTTTTGACGCCGTCATTTCGACGCGTGTGCTGCAGTATGTTCAAGACCCCCTGGCAGCGATGGCGGAATTTCAGAGGGTTCTGCGTGTTGGGGGACGCGCGGTGGTTTTCCTACCCAACAAGTGGAATCCGTATTTGCGGCTGAAATACCATACGAAACTTAACTCACCCTTCGAGGTGAAGAAATGGTTTGAATCAGTCGGCTTGTGTCGGGTTCGAGCCACTTCGATTCGGCTGACGCCGGGGTGGCGACGCGCTGGAACGAACATCATGCTGCCCATCGAGAAGGTTTTGCAACGGATGCCTGTTATCAATTACTTAGGAGGGTTGGTTGCCGTGCACGGGATCAAAGGTGGATAGTGCGGTGGAGAGAAAAGCCAAAATTGCTTTAGAGAAACACCTGATTCATGAACGTATTACCCAAAACATCAGTCGGTATTTCCCTGAGGTGCAGCCCCCTCCCGTCAAGGTGGTCGTGAAGCCGTATCGCCCGTCCGCTACGGACTGGGAACGGCGCTACCGCTGTGAGGCAATCGTGCAAAACGCACAGGGACAGCGCGTCACCCTTCGCATGTTCGCCAAGCGGGGACCGGTGCGTGAGTATGCGAACCTGAAGTCTCTGTGGCACATATACGAGCGGCGCAACGTCGCTCCCATTCCGCTGCCCCGCCCGCTAGACAACATCCGTGAGTGCGCCGTTTGCCTGATGGAGTGGCTCGACGGTGAACGCGGGTCGCGATTTTTCAAAACGCATCTGGTGACACCCGTTTACAGGCTCAAAAGGGACAGGGTTCATGCCGTTGTCCGTCAGATTGCCGAATGGCTGGCGCAGTTTCATGCCGTCACCTGTTCGGGAAGATACTACGATGTCACGGAAGAAGCGAATGTCGCCCTCCAGTTGCTCAACGTGGTCCCGTCTCTTTCATCAGGACAACGGAAAAATCTCGCGACGCACTTAAGGACACTGAGGGAGAACTCGCATAGAATTCCTCAGGTGATGTGCGGCGAGTTTGCCCCGCGCAACATCATGCTCACCCGCCAGGGCATCGTGGTATTCGATTGGGCGGACCTCAAGGAGACGTATTGGGGCTACAATATGCACACCTTTTTGGCGGCTCTTCGGAGTTTCGCGCGCAAGATACCCTTGCTCTATTCGCAGAGAACTGTGGACGAAATCGAGGAAGTTTTTTTGACTCATTATCGAGAGTTCTCGCTGGTCGAATGGTCCGATGAAATCTACCACGCCACCGCCGCGCTGTACCACGTCACCAGCATGGCGCGAGCCTTCAACAAAGACCAAGCCTCACAACCCCCCTCCCGATGTTTCAGAGGAGAGGAACAATTGCTTGCGCAGACCCTCTGTGACGCGAGTGAGGACGTCGCCGGGCAGAGAGAGAAAAAACGTTGACCGGGTGGCTCTGAGCACAGTGACGCGAATCCCCCAAGCACCATCTCTTCCACTCACATTAGGCGATGACGATTTGAGCGCGCATCAGGTGAGAACCAGCCGTTTGAAAGTCCTCACGCTGACGACGTTGTTCCCCAACAACCGCTTCCCGCTGCATGGGCTGTTCGTGCAAGCCCGCATGGAGGAAGTGGCGAAGTTGTGCCAGTTGGAGGTTGTGTCGCCCGTGCCTTTTTTTCCGCCGCTGCGGGTGAACGAGCGATATTACAACTACTCACAAGTCGCGCGCGAGGAGTGGATTGGCGGAATGCGCGTTCACCATCCGCGTTTTTTTCTGCTGCCCAAGGTGGGCAAAGGGCTGGATGGGTTGTTGCTGTTTCTAAGTATTTATCCCGCTGTCAAGAGGTTGCATCAGCGATTTTCGTTTGACTTGCTCGACGTTCATTTTGCCTATCCAGACGGATACGCTGGTTATTTGCTGGCGCGCGCGCTGAAAAAACCTTACACGGTGACGATTCGCGGAAGCGACGTGAACCTTTTTCCGCAGCATCCTGTTCGCCGTCGGCTGATTCACCGCGCGCTGTCGAACGCCAATCGCGTCATCGCCGTGTGCCAAGCCCTCAAAGACGCTGCTGTTGCGATTGACGTGCCCGCTGATAACATCGTGGTCGTGCCCAACGGCGTGGATTTGGCGAAGTTCTTTCCCATGAACAAACTGGAAGCGAGGCGCGCGATTGACCTGCCAATGGATCGGAGAATTGTCCTTTCAGTTGGGCACCTCTGCGAGCGTAAGGGATTTCATCTGCTGATTGAAGCGATGCCGACCCTGTTGCGGAAGGTCGGTCACGACTTGCTGCTGGTCATCGTGGGCGGCAACGTTTTTGAGGGAGATTTTCTCACGTATCTTAAAGATAAAGTGGCTCAGTTCGGGTTGGGAAACCACGTTCTGCTCGCCGGTCCCAAGCCTCCCGAAGAACTTCACGTCTGGTACAGCGCGGCGGACCTGTTTTGTCTGGCGAGTTCGCGGGAGGGTTGGCCCAACGTTTGTTTTGAATCGCTGGCGTGCGGTGTGCCCGTCGTGGCAACGAAAATTTGGGGAACGCCGGAGGTCATCTGCTCGCCGGATTATGGGCTGCTGGTAGATGAGCGGACGCCGGAAGCCTTAGCGGTCGGAATCGAACGAGGACTGAAAAGCGAGTGGAACCCGCAGAAGATGATTGACTACGCCCGGCAGAATACGTGGGCGAACGTTGCTCAAAAGGTTCTGAATGTTTTCGAGTCAGTTTGCCAGACAGCAAAACAATGAGAATCCTCCACGTTCTTCATTACTCCGTTCCGATGCTGTCGGGTTACACGATTCGCAGCAGGTACATTGTTGAAGCGCAGCGACGATTGGGCTGGGAAGTGGCGGTCGTGACGTCGCCTCGGCAGGAGATGAAGAATGGAGTCGTGGCTCAAGAGAACATTGATGGTCTGACTTACTTCCGCACGCCGCCGCTGGGTCAGGGCAGCCTCAGCCAACTGCCGTTCGTGCGCGAGCAATTGCATATTCGAGCGTTGGCAAAACGACTGAAGTCGCTACTGCGGCAGAGTCATTACGATGTTGTTCATGCGCACTCACCTTGCCTGAGTGGACTGGGGGCATTGCGCGGAGCCAAGAAACAACCGGTGGTCTACGAAGTGCGCGGGTTGTGGGAGGAGACGGCGACGACGCAGGGGAAGTTTTCGGCGGGCTCGTTGAAATACCGCGTGGCGCGGCGGATGGATGAGACGGTCTTCCACCGCGCCAACGCCGTTGTGACGATTTCGCAAGGGCTGAAAGACGACCTCATTGAGCGCGGCGTGCCAGAAGGAAAAATCTTCGTCGTGCCGAATGGCGTGGACACCTCGAAGTTCGTGCCGATGGCGGAGAAGCCGACCGACCTCATTGAGCGTCATCGGCTGCAAGGTTGCACCGTGTTGGGCTTCATCGGAAGTTTCTTCGGCTACGAAGGACTGCCGCTGCTGGTCGAGGCGATGACGCACATCATCGCGCAGAACCAGCGGGTCAAATTACTCCTCATCGGCACCGGCGAAGACGAGGAGAATCTGAAGCGACTGGTCAATGAAAGACGATTGGGCGGACATGTCATTCTGACTGGACGCGTGCCGCATGAGGAGATTCTGCGTTACTATGCGCTCACAGACGTGCTGATTTATCCCCGCCTCTCGACACGAGAAACCGAACGGGTGACACCGCTCAAGCCACTCGAAGCGATGGCGATGGAAAAAGCCCTCATTGCCAGCGATGTGGGCGGACAGCGGGAGTTGGTGCAGGACGGAAAGACCGGGCTTTTGTTCAAAGCGGGCGATGCGCATGATTTGTCGGCACAGTGTTTGCAATTGATCGCCGATGGTCAAATGCGCCGCGCTTTGGGTCAACAGGCGCGCTCCTACGTGATCGCCGAGCGGGAGTGGAGCCAGATTGTGCGTCGTTACGCGCCAGTTTACGAGTCAGTGGGGTTGAAATTAAACTGAATGTATATTATCATCACGATAGACACAGAGGTTACCAACCGCAAAGGCTGTATTACGCCGCTGGATAAAACCGTTTATGGCGAGATAGGCGGGCAACGTTACGGTATCACAAAAATCATGGATCTCTGCGAGGAATTTAATGCCAAAGCGACATTTTTTGTTGACGCTTTTGAGTCGCACCACTTTGGAGAGGAGGCGATACGTCAGGTCTGCGAGGAGATTCACCAGCGCGGGCACGACGTCCAACTGCATACCCATCCCCATTGGCTCGACAGCAAGCCCGACCTGTGTGACTATGACCTGAAGCGGCAGACGGAACTGATTGCGTACGGCAAGGAACTTCTGACGCGCTGGTTGGGGAAGCCGCCGGTGGCGCATCGCGCAGGGGCGTTCGCCGCCAACGCGGACACGCTCACGGCGCTGAAGCAGAACGGCATCTGGCTGGATTGTTCGCAATTTGCAGCCTATCCACGCTGCAAATTGGGGAGGCTGAACCTGCCTGTCAACGCAGTTTCGGAAGTCGACGGCGTCACGGAACTGCCGGTCACGTCGTTTGTGGAACTGCAATGGGGACAGTGGAAGAAGTGGCGACTGCTGGACGTGGACGCGGACACGGTCGCGGAAATCAAGCATGTTTTGCGAAAGGCGCAGCGAAAAGGCTTGCCGGTTGTGACGCTAATGCTGCACAGTTTCAGTTTCGTGAACTGGAACAAAGCGGGCACGCGCTTCTGGGCGGACCGCGGCGACATGGCGAAATTCGAAGCCGTGCTGCGGTTTGTGCAAGAGCAGCCCGATATGGAGGTCATAACCGTTGCCGAGTTTGAGCGTCTCCATCGTGCCGATCCGCTGCGCTTTCGCAGCGACGATGTGATTCCTTACACGGGTTGGGGGCTGACGCTGTGGCGAGCCTGTCGCCAGTTCAGCAAAAGCCGCAAGAATCAAGCCCTCGTGGCGTTGACTGCTGCTCCGTTCATGGCAGCGGTCATCTACGGGTTGGCGTGTTGTTTTCGTCAATGATTTTGAGAGAGGTGAGGAGGACATACCGTGAATCCAATTGTTGAAACGCCGCCTCAAGCAAGGCAAACCTCTGTGCCAGAGACTCCGCCGGTGAAAGAGCAGGATCCCATCGAGAAGTGGACGCACCTTGGAATTCGGGTGTCTCTGTGGGTGTTGCTGATTTTCCTGATATTTGCCGTGATGTTCAGCAAGTCATTCACGCGCACGTCAGGGCTGCAATCAGTGGAGGCGATGGATAACGCGCAGTTGGCGTACAATGTCTCTCAAGGGAAAGGATTTGTCACGGACGCGATACGTCCTCTAAGCCTCGCGTTCAAAGGCATGGAGAACGTGCAGAACCAACCCGACGCCGTCAACCCGCCTTTATATCCCTTTGTGCTGTCTCTGGCGTTCCGTCTGAAAGGGGCTTCTGACCAGACGGTGGTTCTCACCTCTGCGCTGTTCTTCTTCCTGCTGATGCCGCTGGTCTATCTCATCGCCAAGCGGCTTTTCGACGCGCGGGTGGGCAACTGGGCGTTGTTGTTTTGTCTGCTGAACGCGCCGCTGTTGAGTTACAGCGTGCGAGGCGTGGCGGTGCCGCTGGTGGCGTTTCTGGTAACGCTGCTGGCTTTAACGCTGGCTCATGCCGGAACGTCGACGGCGGAGGCGGCAAGTGGTGAGGTCAGCAAGACGGACGGCGTCAGTCCCGCGCTCGCGGCGGTTATCGGTGTGCTCTTGGGGTTGGGCGCATTGGCGCAGTATTCGATTGGGCTGCTGGTGTTGCCGGTGGGCATTTATCTGGTGCAGGTGAGCCGCTCGCGCCGCGTGGCGGTGCTGGGCACGTTCTTGGCGTGCTTCGTTATCGTGATTGCTCCGTGGCTCTATCGTAACTATCGCGCATTTGGTAGCCCCTTCTTCTGCCTCCGCAACTATGAGTTCCTGATGGGAACAACCGCCTATCCCCGCGATGCGCTCTATCGCCGTCTGGAGTCGGATCTGATGACGCCCTTCCAGTTCCTGACGCAGTGGCGCGGCGCGCCGATGGGCGTGATGCGGAAATATGCTTTGACGGTAGCGGAGTATTATCGGCAGTTGCCGTGGTTGTTCAACGTGCTGCTGATGGGCTTTTTCCTGGTCAGCCTGTTCTACCCGTTCCAGAACCGTGCGGTGCGCCGGATGCGCGTTGCCTTGATATGGATGGTGGTGGCGCTAGTGGTCGTTGTGCCTTTCTTCGACGCTCGGGGCGGAGACCGTCTGGTCGACCTGCTGCCGTTGGTGCCGCTGACAATGATTTTCGCAGCGGCGGGATTCGTGCGCACCTTAGACGAATGGCTCAAACAGCCCTTCAAACGTTTGTGGGCTTGTGCGGTGACGTGCGCTTTTATCGCCCTCCCTCTGTTGACGACGTTGATTCTTCAGAAATCGCCGCCGGATAACCCGTCCGCTACTACGCTCGAACTCCTGCGCAGCCATGTAGATAAGGACGAAGTCGTGGTGACCAACACGCCATGGGAAGTGGCGTGGGTGAGTCGCCGCAAAGCCATCTGGTTCCCGGAAACCCCGCAGGCTCTCGAGGACATAGACCAACTTATCGCGCCCTCCAAGGTGAATTACATCTATTTGTCACCCTCGATTGTTGCCTACCCCAATTGGGGAGGGGGTTTCTGGCGCGCGATTTACACAACACCGCAGCCGTTCGGTGTGTTTGAAGTGGACCCAGTCACCAACAGCCAGACCGAAATTCTCTACCGGCGCGTTCAGCCCGCCCGGTAAGCCGTAAAGGATGAGGGATAAAAAAGACCTCTTGCAAAACTCCTTGTTGGACGCGCCGAGATTCTTCGCTTCGCTCAGAATGACACTGAAGCGGCGTGAAAATGTGATTCTGAGCGAAGCGAAGAATCTCAACTCAGGGGCGGTCAGAACTTTTGCAAGAGGTCTGAAAGTTAATTGGTCAATCGGTTTATTGAATTGACTCATTGACCAATTGACTCCTTTATCGTTACGCCATGTATAGCCTCCCTTCCTTCCTGAGCGCGGCAGTAGCAGGAGCGTTCGGAGGATTCATCCTCCTGCGCGAGTGGCGGCGATGGCCGGCCTGCCTGTTAGCCGGGGGGCTTCTGACGTTAGCGGGGATGGAGTTCGCGGCGGGCATGTGCATCGCCCTGATGCGCTATGAATCCCTGCCGTTCTGGTGCGAATTAGCGATGACCAGCGCCGCCCTGATGAGCGGGGTCTGGTTGCCCTTGAGCCTGATTCTCGCGCGCCGGGACGGTCACGCGCTCCTGCGGAAAGCCGCGTGGTATCTCGTCCCGGTGGACCTCATGGGGTTGGGAGGATGTCTCATCGTCTTTGCGCCGAACTGGGGTATTCTTGAATCGTGCAAAGTCGGAGGCATCGCGCCATACATTGACATCAACCGCTACGGGCGGATTCTGTGCATTTTTCTGTTAGGTTGCACGCTCGCCATCCTGATGAACCTTGAAAACACATGGCGCAGTGCGGAGAACAGCGCGCGCCGCCGCGTGAAGTACGCCCTGTTGGGGCTGATGGGCGCGTTCGTGTTTCAGGGCTACGTGCTGACCGTCGCTCTGCTCTTCCGGGGTGTGGACGCTTCTCTGCTGGCGGCGCGCTCCGTTGCGTTCTTCTTAGCCGTGTTGCTGTTGGCGTATGCCGTCCTTCGCGAACGGTTGTTGAACGTGGAGGTATACATAGGGCGCGAGGTGGCTTACACCTCCTTGACGCTGTTGGGCGCGGGCATCTATCTGGTCGTCATCGGTTTGCTGTTCAAAGCCCTGCAAGTCGCCCATGTGCAACTCAACCTGTTCGTCATGTCAGCCGGGGTCTTTCTGATGCTGTTTCTGTTGGGCGCGGGGCTGACGAACGAGAGCGTGCGCCAGCGGTTGAGGGTGTTCGTCGACCGCAACTTCTATACCAACAAACACGACTACCGCGTCCAGTGGGAACGATTCAGCGCTCGCACCAGCGCGGTGCTGGAACGTGAGGTGGCTGCCGAACGCATCGTAGACTTTGTGGGCGATGCCTTCTACGCCGAGAAAGTGGCGTTGCTGCTGACGGATGCCGACGCGCGCCGCGTCTCGCTCTGCATGACGCGAGACGCGCAGGGGAACAAGGAACGATCGCATCAGTCCAACGCCAGCCTCTCGGCAACGCTCCGAGATTGGTTGCGCCACTGCGAATTGAGCGGAGCGGAGCGGAGTATCACAAGTGAGGTGGCGTCTGTGATCCCGCCCTCTTCATCCTTTACGCCCGAATTATGCGTGCCGCTGCGCGTCGAGAACACGGTGCTGGGGTTGATTGCGGTTGGCAAGAAGCGAGTGGAGAGAGGTTACGACCGAGAAGATTTAGAACTTCTGACCACGTTGAGCCGTCAAGGAGCGGTGGCTTTGCTCAACGTGCAGTTGGCGGAAGAATTAGCGACGGCGAAGGAGATTGAATCCTTTCACAAACTGACCTCATTCGTGCTGCACGACTTGAAGAACTGCATCTCGATGCTGTCGCTGCTGATGAAGAACGCCGAGCGCAACTTCTCCAACCCCGAGTTCCAGCGCGATGCGTTGAAAACGATTGGTAGCACGGTGTCCAAGATGCAAGGGTTGATTCAGCGGTTGGCGGAGACGCGCACCATCGGTCAGATGACCGTCCAGCCGCCGGCGCACCCCGTCAACCTGCGTCAGTTGGTGAAGGACTGCATAGAGCGGTTGCAAACGTCGCTGTCCCCCTCCGTTCGGTTGGAGAATCTCGTCAACGGGATGCCGGACGTGCTCGGGGATGCGGAGTCGCTGCAAAAGGTCTTGACCAACCTGCTCATCAACGCGGTGGAAGCGGTGGACGGGCGAGGGGAGATCGTAGTGCGCTCCGCCTGCGGTCCTGAGGGCGTGAAAATCATCGTCAGCGACAACGGCTGCGGCATGTCGCCAGAGTTTGTCGAAAAACGTTTGTTCCAACCTTTTGCTTCGACGAAATCCAAAGGGTTGGGGATTGGTCTCTACCAGTGTAAAGCCATCGTCGAGGCACACGGCGGCAGCATCGAGGTGGAAAGCGCTGAAGGCAAAGGAACGACGATGACGGTCACGTTGCCTTTGCCCAAAGGTGGAGAGTGACGCTATGGCGCGACCTGTCATCCTCATTGTGGACGACGACGAAGGCATCCGCACGCAGATGAAGTGGGTGTTGGCGGACGAGTACGAAGTGCTGTTAGCGGCGGACGAGACGACGGCGCTCTCTCTGGCGCGTGAGCATCAGCCCGACGTGGTCGCGTTGGACTTGCACCTGTCCCCCGATGAAAAGGCGGGGGGAGAGGGGTTCGAGGTTTTGCAGGCGCTGCTGGCGCTGGATCCGCTGATGAAGATTATTATGGTGACGGGAGACGAGACACGAGAACGCGCGCGGCGCGCCATTGAGTTAGGAGCGTGTGACTACTATCAAAAGCCGGTAGTGGTGGAGGATTTAAAAGTCATCATTGAGCGTGCGCTGTTCATCCGCAGCCTGCAAATCGAGAACCGCGAGTTAATGAAGCGTCTCACGGACACGAACCGATTCGGCGAAATCATCGGGCAGTGCCCCCAGATGCAGCAGGTGTTTCGCATGATTGAGCGGGTCGCTACCACCTCCGCGCCGGTGTTCATCTGTGGCGAAACGGGAACGGGGAAGGAGTTGGTGGCGCGCGCCATTCACCAGCACAGCCCGCGACGGGGCAATCCGTTCGTACCCATCAACTGCGGCGCGCTGCCCGAAAGCCTGCTGGAAAGCGAACTGTTCGGGCACGAAAAAGGCGCGTTCACGGGCGCGCACCAGCAGCGGAAGGGAAAGTTTGAGGCAGCCGCGGGCGGGACGCTGTTCCTCGACGAAATCGGCGAAATCAGCCCCAACCTTCAGGTCAAACTCCTGCGGTTTTTGCAGGATCATACCTTCGAGCGGGTCGGCAGCACTACGCCCATCACGGTGGACGTGCGCATCGTGGCGGCGACCAACGTGAAGCCCGAACAAGCCATCGCTGACGGGAAATTGCGGGAGGATTTATACTATCGCCTCTGTCTGGTCAAGATAGACATGCCCCCCCTGCGCGAGCGGGGCAGCGACATCGAGTTGTTGGCGAACGCGTTCTTCCGCCACGCCCGCAAGGAATATGGACGGGAGGACGTGAAAGGTTTCCACGCCGCCGCCCTGCGGGCGATGCGCGAGTATGCTTGGCCCGGCAACGTGCGGGAGTTGGAGAATTACGTGCGGAGCGCGGTCATTATGACAAATAACGCGCTGATTACGCCCGCAGACATGCGACTTCAACCGACCGACGTGGAAGAACCTTCACAGGAACTGCCCCTGCCCAGCCTGCGCGAGGCGCGCGAGCAGTTAGAAACCTCGCTCATCCGCCGCGCGCTGCAGCAGTTCGGCGGCAACGTCTCCCGCGCTGCCGTCGCCTTGGGCGTAACGCGCCCGGCGCTGTACGACCTGATGAGTAAATATGGGATTTACAAGGAGAAACGCCCGCATGAAAATAATGGTCAGTAGGTGGGTTCATGGGGGCATCGGTTCATTGACTACGAGAGGGTGATAGAATATGATTATAGGGAGAGTGCATCAGATGCATCAGATGATGAATGTTTGGGCGAAGTCGGCGTGGCTGGCGTTGTTTGTCGTCGGTGTGGCGGGATGCTCCGCTCCCCGCAGCCCCAAATATCAGCGAATCGTCAAAGAGAGGCAAGAAAAAACTTCTGCCTCCAATCAAGTCGTTGAGAAGGCGAAAAAAGAATTAGAAACGAGCGACAAGAAGTATTCCGCCGACAAGCACTTCGAGATGGCGAAGATTTACTTATCGCAACGCAAAATAGAGGAAGCCATCAAAGAGTTGAACGTCGCCACCACGATAAACGACAAGCACCCGGGCGCGTGGCTCCTCAAGGGCGCGATTGCCCTTCGGTTCAATCGCTATGACGATGCGAAACTGATAGCCATGAAGGTCCTCAGTTTCAAGCCGCGCAGCGCGGAGGCGCATGGGTTGTTAGCCAAGGTCGCCGCGCAGCGCGGATTGGTGCGGGACGCTATCAAAGAGTGGAGAAACGTTCTCGCGCTTGCCCAGACGCCGGACGCCGACCTCGAGGCGCGGGGCGAACTGATTACGCTTTACACGAAACTAGGCATGGGACAGCAATCGCTTCAAAGCAAACTCAATGCGTATCAAACGGCGTTCCAGTTGTGCAATGAATCGCTGGCAAAGTACCCCAAAAGCGAATACTTTCTCATCTGGAAGGGCGACCTCTTGGGCAAAATGGGCAAGCGGGAGGAAGCCATCAAGCATTACGACCACGTGCTGGAGATGGACAAGTCTGCCAATATACGTTACAAGATTGCATCAATGTATTTAGAGCGCCGCATCGAACCAGAGCGCACCTTGAAGATTGCCCGAGAAGCCGTCCAACGCGCGCCGAGGGAGCCGCGCGTCCACGTCTTGCTGGGGGATGTCCACCTGTCTCAACGCCGACTGGATGAAGCGCTCGCAGAGTTTCGTCAGGCGCAGAAACTGGCAAAGGGGGCGGTCGTCCCGGCATGGTCTCAACGCGTTGCGGGTGTCCTGGTGCTTAAGAAGCAAATCCCGGAAGCGGAGAAGGAACTGATGAAAGTCGTAAAGGCCTACCCGCGCAGCATAGGACCGCTTCTCACGATGGCGAGGTTTTACGTGGGACTGCAACGATATGATGAGGCGATAGGGCAGTATCAGAATGCTCTCAAATTGAATCCTAACGCGGCGGAGGTTCACTTCCTGTTAGCGTCAGTTTATAGTCTCAAGGACGATACCGACAACGCTATCAAGTCCTACGAAGCCGGGCTGAGAATCCGACCCGATGCCGCCGCTGCGGCGAACGATTTGGCTTACCTCTACGCCCAGCGCAAAACGCATCTTGACGACGCGCTGCGGTTAGCGGAAAAAGCCAACCGCGCGGCGAAGGAGAGGCATCCCGCCATTCTGGACACCGTGGGGTTCGTCCATTACCAGCGCGAGGACTACGATAATGCGCTCAAGTACCTCACGCTTGCCCGCGACAAGATGCAGCAGGCGAAGATGCCACCGAATCCGACCATCCTCTACCATCTGGCGATGGCGCACCATAAAAAAGGGTCGCGCAAAGAGGCGATTGAAACATTGGAGGAAGCCCTCAAGGTGGGCGACCAGATGAAACAACAGGGTGTACAGTTCAAGGAGGCGAAGGAGGCAGAGAAGTTATTAGGTGAGTTGAAGAGTTCCTGACAATCCTATGACGCGAGAGGCATTCAGTCCACCGTGGAGTCTGTGCGGAGGCAACTGACGAGAGCGAGCTATCTGGACGACGGCAGCGAAACCAGAAAGGAGCGCTCGACCTTATGCAGGAGGCTGTCGGGTGTCGAGTGACCAACTGTGAAGATCAACCACCACGCGTTTTGGCAAGGGGTCATAGACAAACTCTCAGAGAGCATCCTGTTGTGCGATTCTGAAGGACGCCTCCAATTGTGGAACCGCAGCGCGCAGCAATTGCTGGAACGGCAGTATGGTGTGCTGCCTGCACAGGTCAACTTTGTGCAAGAGGTTTTCACAACGGTGGAAGGGCGCGACGGAATTAGCACTATCAAAGAATGGCTCCAATGGGCCGTCGACCGCAACGAGGAGAGAGAGGGGCGCGTCTGTCTTGACCCGATACAGAAAGAGAAACCGACGCTTCATCTGAAAGTCATACCCTTGGCCAGCCCCGAAACTCAGAGTCCTCGGCAAAGCCGGGACAGACGGACACACCGTGATATTTTGATCCTGTTGCGCGAAACGTCTCCGTCTACCGATGCGACAAAAGATACTGTGGAACCGGAACCTCTCTCCCCCTCCCAGGTCATCGCGTGGACGGCGGGTGTGGCGCACGAAATCCGCAATCCCCTTTCGGCGATTGGCAACTGCATCGAAATCCTTGACAAACAACTTAACCTGGAGGGCGACAACAAAGAACTGGTGACGATTGCGTTGAGTGAGTGTGAGCGCTTAGACCGGGTGCTGAGTAACCTTCTGACCCTGGCGCGACGCCGGGAGCCTCATCGGCAACTGGTCGAAGTCCACGAATTGGTGGAGCGCACCTGCGTTGCCCTCCAATATGATACACGCTTCCAGCCGACGATTGAACTCAAGCGCGACTTTGGCGCACCGGCGCAACAGGCGTTGTGGATAGACCGCGACCAAATCAGTCAGATGCTTTGGAACTTGCTTATTAATGCCGTTCACGCCATGCCGAACGGTGGCGAACTTTGGGTGGTCACAAGGGTCGAAGAAGAAGTCTGGTTCCGCCTCAGTGTGCGCGACACGGGGATTGGGATGTCCCGCGAGGTCATTCAGAAAGCCTTGCAGCCGTTCTTCACCACCAAAATCAGCGGGACAGGGCTGGGCTTGGCGACAGCAAAGGAGATTGTGTCAAGGCACGGGGGGCGTCTCGTTATTGAGAGCGAAGAAGGTAAAGGGACTGAGGTGACCGTGCTGCTGCCGCTGCCGGACAATGCTTGAGAGCGTGTTTGGGAAATCGGGGAGACGCTTCGCTTCGCTCAGAAGGACAACCCCAAGGCTAAAACCTGTCCTTCTGAGCGAAGCGAAGAATCTCACTAAGGAATGCCAGCCGACATCTTAATCGTTGACGACCAGATAGCGATTCGACAATCGCTCGCGATTGCACTGCGGGGAGAGGGCTACCGGGTGACTGCTGCCGCCAGCGGGGCGGAGGCTTTGCAGCACATGGAGCAGACGGCGTTTGATCTGGTTATCACCGACCTGCAAATGCCCGGTCTTACAGGGACAGAGATTCGGGGGGACGCCGGGCTGGAACTGCTGAAAGAAGTCAAGCGCCACACGCCGGACACGGAAGTTATTATCCTCACAGGCTATGCCAGCATTCAGTCTGCCATCGAAGCCATGCAGTTGGGCGCGTTTGACTACGTGGAGAAAGAGGGCGGAGGGATTGCCCGCAAGTTGATGATCAAAGTCGCACAGGCATTGGAGCGCCGCCGTGAACGCTTGGAGTACAAACTGCTGCGCGACCGCCTCTCGCAGCAGGATGCCTCGCAAATGCTCGTCGGTCAATCGCGGGCAATGGAGGACATCCGCACCCGCATCCGCCAGATTGCGGCGACGCCAGCCACCGTGCTCATCACTGGCGAAACGGGCACTGGCAAGGAACTCGTCGCCCAAGCCATCCACCGTTTCAGCCCCCGCGCCGACAAGCCTTTGGTCTCAATGAACTGTTCCGCGCTCCCGGTGGACTTGTTTGAAAGCGAACTGTTCGGTCATGTCAAAGGCGCGTTTACCGACGCCTCGACTGCCCGGCGCGGGTTGTTTGAGGAAGCGAACGGCGGTTCACTTTTCATGGATGAGATCGGCGACATGCCCGAACCCCTGCAAGCCAAACTTTTGCGCGTGCTGGAAGAGCGCACGATTCGACGCATGGGCGACAACACGCCCATCCCCATAGACGTGCGCATCATCGCCGCCACCAACCAGAATCTGCCCCACCTGGTCGAGTTGGGCAAATTCCGCCGCGACCTTTACTACCGCCTGAACGTGGGCGCGATTCACCTCCCGCCGCTGCGCGAGCGGCGCGAGGACATCCCCTTGCTGGCGCATCACTTCTTGGCGAAGTTGGCGGAAGAAAAGAAGATTTCGATGCCCGGCTTCACGCCCGAAGCCCTCCATGCGCTGGAGCAGTACGATTATCCGGGTAACGTCCGCGAACTGCACAACGTCATTGAAAACGTTCTCCTCGTCGCCACCCCTGGCGCGCGCATTGACGTCGGCGACCTCGCCGCGGCGTTCACCAAAGCCAGAGCCGACTCCCCTTGGACTGCGACGACGGTCTCAACGCAGACACAAAGCACCCCGTCACTTGAGACCGTGTCCACCGCCGACGGCAATTCTCAGACAGAGCAGAAAGCGGAAACGCTCCATCCCCCCTCCTCCTCCCACGCTTCCCTCCTTCCTTCATCATCCATCAGTCTGGCCGAAGCCGAAGAGGTCCTCATCCGCCAAGCCGTTGCTCAGTATCGCGGTAATCTGGACGAAGCGGCTCGTCAATTGGGCATCAGCCGCACAACCCTGTGGCGGCGGATGAAGCACTACAAGATTGACCGCACCGGCGGAACTGCACAAAGTCAATAAGAGCCTATCCGAAAAGTGTAGCGCAGGCATCCTGCCTGCGCTACACTTTTCGGATAGGCTCTAAGTCAAGACACGAATCCATTGACCCATTGACTCATTGACCCCTCTGAGGAACGCCCCCGCGCGCGGAAGCGTCTTAGGGCAGCGAGGAGGTATCGTTATGTTCAGATGGATTCTACCCTTCGTTGTATGTTGTGTTGTCAGCCTTCCATCAGCGTTCGCTGCGCAGACACAATCGTTCGGCGCAAAAACGACTGTGCGGGGCGGTCAGCCGCACGGCGTCGTGACCTGCTTGGGCGCGGACCTGTTTGAATTGACCGTGCCGGCGGGTGGACTGACCGCGCCGCGCCGCGCTGAAGTCATCGCAGAAAGGCTCAACCTGCTGGAGTCGACGCACGAATTAACCCCTGCGCAGTTCAGCGTTGGCTTCCGCAACGGAGAGGTCATTATTCAGCATCACCAACACGCCGAGCATCAGCCGCACATCGTCGTTACGATTGACCGCGCTCTATCGCGTCAGATTCCCGGCGCGCGCGGACAGGCAGAGCGATTGGCGCAATGGTGGCTGGCGTTGTTCCGCGACCGCATCGCGCTGCTGAACTATGACATGCCTTATTTTACGGCGGGCACGCGGGTGGCAGACGTTTTTAGCAAAATTTATGCGCAGTTAAAACGTGAGACGAAAAGCCCTGATGAACGACGCGCCGCTTTGCGCCAAGCCATTGAGAATTTATCCCCTACCGACCGACAACTTTTCCTCGAAGCCTGCTACCGCGTGCCGGACGAATATGACCCCAACCGCGTCATCGTCGTCATCTCGCAACAGGACGCGGAGGAACACGGGCGTCAAGAAGAAGCCAAAGCAGAACCCAAGACGGAAGACGCTGTGCAAGCAAAGCCGCTGACCACGCCTCCCGTTCCTCCCCCGGCGCCCCCCGCAAGAGCCGAAGAACATCCCGCGGAGAAACATGAAGCGAAGGACGAATCCCAAGTCGCTCCACCCGTGCAGACGATAGTGGCCGCCGCTGGAACGCGCGGCGTCGTAAGCGGAAAAACGCGCGTCACTTTGCTGACCGACCTGAAAACGCTATCAGCGGGCAAAGAAACAGAGATTCAACTGAAACTCACGGACACTACAAAGAAAGACCCGGTGCTGGCAGAGGAAGAATCCATACATGATGCGCTGGTGCGCTGCTGGTTCGTGCGGGGGAGCGAGGAGAACCGCCTGTCGCCGCCGATTCCTGCCGAGTACGACAAGGACAAGGAGATTTACGGTTTTGGTTGCACGTTTCCCGAGAGGGGAACGTATCGCCTCATTGTCGGCGCGTTAACCCCCAGCGCAGAAGTTCTGAGGGTCGAGTTCACGCTCCCCGTTCAAAAACAAGAGGACGTGGCTCCTCCGGCGGCTGCCGCTCCCGAAACGAAAAAAGAAGCCCCCCCAAAAACGGACACTCCCCACGTCCCCCCCCAGAGACCGACGCGAACGGGTTCTGCCCGTGATTACGTCGTCGCGCGTCGCACGCCCGATAATATGCTGGAGTTAGGCTGGCAGCAGGAGCAACCCGCGCCGCGTTCCGTCACTTTCATTTTACGAGGGAACGGCGGAAAAGAATTGTCGTCCAAGAAACTGATTTCGCCGCCGTTCGCGGCGAAGTTCCCGATTCCACAAGGGTTGACGGAGATTCGTTTGAGCGTGGAGTACGCCAGCGGGGTTGTCAATACGGTCGTGCTGCCGTTTGCAGCAGTGAAGTGAAAGGGAACGTCTGAATGTCTCAAGCGCAACGTATCGGAGCCATCACGGTTGTCACCGTTGTCGCCATTGCTGTCGTTGCTGGCATTATCATCCTTCTGGTTCCTTCGATTGTATTGCGTGGAGACCGACTCAGCCCCCACGTGCGCATCGCGGGCGTGGAGGTGGGCGGACTCTCGCTTCCCGAAGCCCGAGCGAAATTGCAGGACTTCGTTGGCAAACCCACTCTTTCACTCCAATCACCGGAACGGACGTGGAAGGCTGCGCTCTCCGAAGTGGGGGGACAACCTCTGATAGAGGAGGCTTTGCGGCAAGCCTACGCTCTCGGTCGGGACGGAAACTACGTGGACCGGATGAAGTCGCTGTGGAGAACGTGGCAGGAAGGACAGCAATTTGACTTAACGTTCTCGTTTGACGAGAAGAAACTGCGCCGGCTCGTGTGGGACCTCGCGGCATTCGTCAAGCGCGTCCCCGTGGACGGACGGTTGCGCATGGAAGGAAATTGGATTGTTGAGGTCATTGAGGGAACGTGGGGACGGCGATTGAACGTGGACGCCACCGTGCAGCGTATCGTGCGCGATTATCGCTTGCACAACACCGCCATTCCCCTGGTTATTGAAGACAAACGCCCTGCCGTCACAGCCGAGGACTTGCGCGAAATCAACGGCATCGTCGGGCAGTTCACGACGTGGTTCAACCGGGGCAAGCGCAATCGGACGTGGAACATTCATCTCGTCGCGCAGGCGTTGGACGGCGCGGTGATTCCGCCGCAGCAGATTTTCTCTTTCAACAATCGCACGGGCCGCCGCGAGGCGTTTAAGGGCTACAAAGTGGCGCAGATTTACGTGAACAAGAAGATTGTCGAAGGCGTGGGAGGCGGCGTCTGTCAGGTGTCCACCACGCTTTACAACGCGGCGCTGCGGGCGGGGCTGCCCATTGTGCAGCGACACCGCCACTCGCTGCCTGTGCCCTACATCCGCTCAGGACGCGATGCGACGGTCAGTTATCCGCATCGTGATTTTCAGTTCAAGAACAACACCGACAGTCCCCTCTACCTACAAGCGCGGGTGGAAGGCAGTCACGTCACCATCACGCTCTGGGGCAACGTTCGGCGTGCGGGCAAAATGCCTGCGCTCCAAGGCGAGGCGGGCGGCGCAACGCGGTTGACAAGCCGGGGTGGACATGTTAAAATAGCGCGTGCATTGATTCAACTGGACGAAAGGAGGTGAAACATGGCAATAGGCGAAATCATCGTGGAAACTCAACAGTTGACGAAGGTGTATAAGCCGCCGTTTATGGGAGGCAAAGGGCATCTGGCGGTCAACAACCTGAACATCAACGTGCGGCGCGGCGAGGTGTTCGGTCTAGTCGGACCGAACGGGTCGGGCAAGACGACGACGCTTAAACTGCTGCTCGGTCTGTTGACCCCAACCTCAGGCAAAATCAGCGTCTTCGGCGAGCCGCCCCGCAACATCGCCGTCAAACACCGCATTGGATTCCTTCCCGATGGACCTTACTTCTACGACCATCTCAACGCCGACGAGTTGCTGCATTTCTACGCCAAACTGTTTGGCATGAGCAAAGAGGCGCGGCAGCGTCGCGCCGACGAACTGCTCTCGTTTGTGGGGTTAACGGACGCCCGCCATCGGCGGATTCGCGAGTACTCCAAGGGGATGGTGCAACGCATCGGGCTGTCGCAGGCGCTCATCAACGACCCCGATTTGCTGTTCCTTGACGAGCCGACCACTGGCTTAGACCCCATCGGCGCGCGGCAGATGAAGGAAGCCATCGTTCAGTTGCGCAAGCAGGGCAAAACGGTGTTTCTCTGCTCTCACTTGCTCGCCGACGTGCAAGCCATCTGCGACCGCGTGGCGATTATGAACGAAGGCAACCTCGTGCGGTTTGGCGCGGTGGACGAGTTGCTGAGTGATACGCGACATTACATCATCACCGTCGGCGATTTGGCAGGGGATGCGCTGGTCAAGGCGAAGGATCAGCAGTTGTCGTTCAGCACGCCGGAGCAGAACGGCGTCTACCATTTCAGCGCCTCCGATGCGGACGACGTGACGCGGGTGGTGGACTTTGTGCGCGGAGTGAATGGGAGGATTCTTTCCATTGAGGAGAAGATGGACACGCTGGAGGACGTGTTCGTGCGTGCGATTAAAGGAGAGTAACTCCGATGGAGTATTGGAGTATTGGAGTATGGGGAATGAAGACCATCACTCCACCACTCCACCACTCCCTATTTTGAAGGAGGTTTGTAGGTATGGCTGTCAGCATGTCCGCGCCCATCCCGCGCAGCGAAGGCTACGCGGCGGAGCAGGCGAGTTGGCGCATTAAACAGCTGTTGCTCATTGCGGGCGTCATCGCTCTGGCAATCTATTACAACACCGTCGGATGGAGGTCGCCTGCGGCGATGGGCGTCGCCGCCGTCCGCCCCGCGCCGCCGTGGCGATGGGGCGTCTTGGACTTCGCAGCGGTCGAAGCCGGTTTTCTCGTTCTTATTTATTTCGTCCTTCGACTGACCCCGACCGCGATGACGATTGCGAAAGCCACCTTCCAGGAAACGGTGCGGCGCAAGGTGCTGCTCGTCATCCTTATCTTCGCGCTGGTGGCGATTGCGGCGGTGACCATCTTCTCCTGGTTATCACTGGGCGAAGAGGAGAAGTTCATCCGCGACATCGGATTGGGAGCCGTGCTGTTTTTTGGAATGCTCATCTCGATTGTCTTGGGCGCGTGGCTCATCCCGCTGGAGATTGAGCGCAAGACGATTTTTACGCTCCTCGCCAAGCCGGTGGACCGCACGCAGCTGATTTTAGGCAAGTTCGTCGGCACCGCGCTGACGCTGGGCGCGAACGTCTTGGCGATGTGGCTGGTGTTCACCGTCGCCTATTACCTGAAACGGCACGCCGTGGAAGAGGAGGGCATCTGGTTGTCCCTCCTCAACAACACCAAAGCCATCTTTCTGACCTACTGCGCTCTGATTTTGCTGTCGTCGGTGGCGATTACGGTGTCCATCTTTGCCTCGCAGATTGTGGCGGTCGTGGTCACGTTCTTCGTATACTTCACCGGGCTTTTGGGCGGACAATTACGCCACGCGGGCGATGAACTTCTGGAACTCAACAAACGCACCGGCAACGCCTTCACAGCCATCTTAGGTCAGATGCTCAAGGTCGTTTACTGGCTGTTGCCGCGCCTCGATAACTTCGACATCAGCAGTCGGCTTGTCCTGGAAGATCCAGTGGGCTTCAACTACATGTGGCAGACTATCGCCTGGGGGATTCTCTACACGGGCGCGGTGCTTGTCATCGCCTGGATGTTCCTTGACAGCCGCGAATTTTAGGGGTGGTGAGGATGAACGTTCCCAAGCGCGCGCTGTCGCTGGTCGCCATTGTCGCCGCTCTCATCCTCTGCAACGGCTTGCAGGGTTCGATTGACCTCTACCGGCACTATGCCGCGCCCGAGTGCAAGAACGAATACGGGGTTTGCCCCCACTGCAACACCCCCTATGAACGGTTCAAGCGGGGGGAGACAGACCCCACGGCGCGGTGCCCCAATGAACCCCACCTGCACGGTCCGCAAACGCCCGGCTGCGAGAAATGGGGCGAGAGTTACGGTCCCAGCCTCGACTGGCTGCAGGCGATGCGGCGATTCCACATATTGCATGGGGAAGGGTGGGACCTCGAAGCCTTTAGCGTGGTCATCATCGGCGGGTTGATGGGGGGCTTCCGCCAGTTGGCGACGACCATTCTGTGGATGAAGTCGGACGAGTATTGGCATCAGGGCAAAGCCGACCGCATGATTCCCATTCTGCGCGCCGTGACGTGGCTCGACCCGAACTTCCTTGACGGCTGGCGCATCGCCGGGTGGCACTGGGCTTACAATCTCTATGCGGAAGCCGGTGATAATTGGGTCGCCAAAGAGACGTGTCTCACCAATGGCTTGAACTTCCTTAAGGAAGGCGTGGTCTGGAATCCGAACAGTTCCGAACTCGCCTTTGAGTTGGGCTGGACTTACTACGACAAAGCGGGCAACTATCAGGATGCGGTGCGGTGGTTCCAAGAGGCGCGCAAAAAGCCGGACTACAAACGCAACTACAAGATTGACACCGCCCAACACCTGATATCGCACGCCTACGAGCGGATGCCCGACATTCAAAAATCCTTAGAGAGCTATGCCGTGATGCTCCATCTGACGCCCGAAGAGGCAAAAGTCTTGGATGAATGGGTGGAGTTCAAGAAGGCTTACCGCCAGTGGAAGAAACTCATCAAGTTCTACAATGCCTACCATCCCAAGCCGATGACGCCCCCAGAAGCCATCCCCGGTATGCCCTCGGGTATGAAACCCCCGGAGATGCCGACTCCGCCTAAACCCCAAGGCGGAACACAAATGTTCCCGGAGTGTCAGCACGCCTACTATCCCAAATGGACGGAAGAGGACATGCAGCGGACGATGCCGGACATCGAGCAGTGGAAGAACTGGCAGGAATTCGACGGGGTCGTGGCTGCTTACGAATCGGCGAAGCAGAAAGGCGATGCCGCCACGATGTCGCTCATCAAAGCGCGGATTCCCAACATCGAACGAGCGGTTGCCATTATTCCGATTGTCCGCAAGATTGAAACGCGCGAGCCACCCGCTCCGGGCGCGACCATTACCATTAAGATGCGCTACCTCGATGCGTGGAATCTCCTCCAGCAAAAGAAATATGAGGAAGCCCTGCGGACCCTGCGGGAATCTATGGAGTTAGAACCTGATGAGGCGACCTTCCCCATCGGACACCACATGCTGGCAACCATCTACGAGAGGATGGCGGAGCAAAACACCGCTCAAGCCGAATGTCCCATCTGCCGCTCCGAACCCACCGTGGTCGGACACACTAAGATTGAAGGGAATTGGAAGGAACATCCTGAATGGAAACAACACTCGCTGGAGCGCCACAAGGCGTATTTCGAAGGCTGGATCGAAAGCGCGCAGCGCAACCAACTCAACCGTCTCGCTCATGCCAAAGTACATAACTATCAGGTGCAGTACCACATGCCCAAGGTCAGCGTGAAGAAGCCGAGAGCCGAGACGACGCCCGAAATGCCGGGCAGGGGCGGCGCAGACGTCCACGAACACAAAGCCGGTGACTAAAATCGCCGTCACCACCGCAGACAAGTTGTAGATGTGGGTCAAGTGTAGCGCTGGTGTTCCGTCTGAGGAAGGCGGAATACCTGCGCTGCTTTTTTTGCGTCCTGTCCCCTTGTTTTGAGAGAATCGCCCGTGCGTTGTTGAGACGCCCCGTTATTTTCGAAGGCGTCACGTCATCCCACTGATTTGATAGACGGACGCGGACACTCTGCCGTTGACCCTATCTGCGTCCGTCCATTGAATCTGCGGTATCTTCAATCAGAATATGAAAATCCTCATCACCGGCGGGGCAGGATTCATTGCCTCGCACATTGCGGATGCTTACTTGGCGCGGGGAGACGAAGTGGTGGTCGTGGACAACCTCGTTCACGGCAAGCGCGCGCGCGTTTCTCCGCGCGCGGCTTTTTACGAAGTGGACATTCGCTCGCCGCAGTTGGCAGAGGTTTTTGCCGCCGAGCGTCCTGATTACGTCAGCCACCACGCCGCGCAGATGGACGTGCGCAAGTCGGTAGACGACCCGACGTTTGATGCGTCTGTCAACATCTTGGGGGGGATCAACGTGCTGGAGCAATGCCGCAAGTTCGGCGTCCAGCACGTCACATTTTCCTCGACGGGGGGAGCGATTTACGGTGAGTTGGAGCAAGTCCCCGCGCCCGAAACGCACCCCGTCCGCCCCATCTCCCCCTACGGCGCGAGCAAGTTCGCGCTTGAAACCTACCTCTTCCTCTACCGCTACAACTACGGGCTGGACTACACCATCCTGCGCTACGCCAACGTCTACGGTCCGCGCCAAGACCCACACGGCGAAGCGGGCGTCGTCGCCATCTTCGGCAACCTGATGTTGAGCGGCAAACGTCCGACGATTTTCGGCGACGGCGAGCAGGTGCGCGATTACGTGTACGTCGGCGACGTTGTTGCCGCAAACCTCCTTTGCGGACCGCACGTCTCCGGCGAGATCTTCAACATTGGCACGGGCGTTGCCACCTCCGTCAACGACCTCTTCCGCATCATGCGCGACATCATAGGCTTCCCCGACGATGCCCACTACGCCCCCGCCCGCCTCGGCGAACTCACCGTCAGCGCGCTCGACGCCGTCAAAATCCGGCAAAAGTTGGGCTGGCAACCCAGCGTGTCACTGCGCGAAGGGTTAGAGAAGACGGTGGAGTTCTTGAGGTCGTCTCTCTCCACGGGCTAACCCTTTGCAAAAATTAAACTTTTCTTGCGTTTTGTCAAAAAATGATTTATAATGAGGGGTGTGCATAAATCCCTTGCCTAAATGAGCTGGTTGGGGCAACATAGACAGATGAATCCTTACCATCAAGGAGG
>FWWM01002123.1_pt1 | contig 55647 bp, 62 predicted proteins | sample 2228351 | NCBI WGS metagenome assembly FWWM01 (sample SAMEA103939774, study PRJEB20133) | metagenome | reverse complement strand
AGCGTCGGGGCGCAGGCGGTGGCGGTGAGGGCGGAAAGCGTGGCCGCAAGGGCGAGCGAGCGTCGGGGGGCGAGCATGGGCGCACCTTATAGGCGAATGCGGCCAAACCTTGAAAGCAGGACCGTGTATGTCGGCTTGACCAGATCCGCCGGGCCGGCCCCAATGGGCCCGTTCGGGGACAAATCACCAGGGAGGCCCGCGTGGCCCACAAGTTCGAAATCTACAAGGACAAGGCCGGCGAGTTCCGCGTGCGCTTCAAGTACAACAACGAAGTGATGTTCTCGACCGAGGGCTACGCGTCCAAGGCGGGCGCCAAGAGCGCCATCGAGAGCATCAAGAAAAACGCGCCCGGCGCGGAAATCGACGACACGACCGATTGATGGTTGGGCCCTGGCGGCGGCCTAATCGTCGCCGCTGGGACGCCCGCGCATCGCCTTCACCCCTGACCGCTTGGTCTTGCCCTCCAGCCGGCGCAGCTTCGAGGCGTAGGTAGGCCGGGTCTTCTTGCGCGGCGGCGGCGGCGGTTCGGCCGCCTTGCGGATCAGGTCCAGCAGCCGCTCCAGCGCCTCCTGACGGTTCATCTCCTGCGACCGCCGCGACTGGGCCACCAGCACGATCACGCCCTCCAGCGTCAGCCTGCTGCCCGCCAGTTTCTCCAGCCGCCCCTGCACATAGGGCGTCAGGCTCTGCGACCCGCGCACGTCGAAGCGCAGCTCGATCGCCGTCGACACCTTGTTCACGTGCTGGCCGCCCGGGCCCGAGGCGCGAACGGCGCGGATCTGCACCTCGTCGTCGGCGAGGGTGATGGCGGGCGTGACCTCTATGGCCATCAGACTAAGTCCTCAGGGACCCAGGCATGGCGATGCTCGCGATAGACCGCCTGGCTGGGCGCGGGAAAGTCGGCGTCGGCGAAGGCGCCGGCGGCCACCGCTACCCGGTCCGTGACGCGCAGGCTTTCCCACCACACGGTCGAACCGCAGTTCGGGCAGAACCGGAAGATCAGGTCAAAGCCGCTGTCCGACCCACGCCGGAACTCGCGCGCCTCGCCGCTGGCGGTCACCGCCCCAGGCGGGAAGAACGCGGCCACGCCGAACGGCCCGCCCGAGCGCCGCTGACACTCGCGGCAATGACACAGCGAAACCTTCAGCGGCTCCCCCTTGCAGGCGACGCTGAGCTGTCCGCACGCGCAGGTGGCGATCCGCTGGGTCACGTGCGCCGCATGCCACAGTTCGGCCCGCGCGGCGATCACGGCTTTACCGCAGCGGCGTGGTCGCGCTATCCAACCGCCATGCGCGCCTTCGCCATGCAGCTCGTAAATCTTCTTCCGACCGCCTCCGGCGGGCCGGTGAGGGATGTTGCGCGCTAGCAGACGAAGCCAGAGCACAGACCGAACACCAGCCCCGCCGGGATCCGGACGGGGCTTTTTTCTGGCCCTCGTCCGTCCCGCTCCTGAGGAGAGACAGATGGACCCGCCTATCCCCGAGGCCCCGGACATATGCATTCGCGCGGCAGAACCCGCGGACATGCGTCTGGTGGCGGACGTCATGAACCAGCCGCGCGCCGTCTGGGGCACCCTCCAGACCCCGTTCACGCCCGCGGCGATGCGGGAGGCGCGTTTCGACGCGACCGATCAGAACAACCGGCTGCTGGTCGCGGAGGTCGGCGAGCGCGTCATAGGCATGATCGGGCTGCACCGCGAGCCGTGGCACCGGCGCAGCCACGTCGCCCACCTTGGGATGGCGGTCCATGACGCCCACGCCGGCCACGGAGTCGGAACGGCCCTGCTGGCCGCTGTCGTCGACCTCGCCGAGCGCTGGTGGAACATCAAGCGCCTGGAGCTGAACGTCTATGCCGACAACGCGCGCGCGGTGGAGCTCTACGAGCGCTTCGGCTTCCAGCGCGAGGGCCTGCATCGCGCCTACGCCTGGCGTGACGGGGCCTATGTGGACTCGCTCAGCATGGCGAGGCTGTCGCTGTGACGCCGCTTCCCTTGACCTTTGCGCAAAAAACCGCTTCACACCCCCGGCTTCGCCGCACGGCCGTTGCGCCTGCAGGCGAACATTCTTTGTCCTAGGAGAACAATCATGCGCGTCTACTACGACCGCGACGCCGACATTTCCCGCATCCTGGACAAGAAGATCGCCATCGTAGGCTACGGCTCGCAAGGCCGCGCCCACGCGCTGAACCTTCACGACTCGGGCGCCAAGAACGTCGCCGTGGCGCTGAAGCCCGGTTCGGCCACCGCCAAGAAGGTGGAAGCCGACGGCCTGAAGGTGATGAGCGTCGCCGACGCCGCCAAGTGGGCCGACGTGCTCATGGTGCTGGCCCCTGACGAGCTGCAGCGCGGGATCTACAACGCCGAGATCGCCCCCAACATCCGCGACGGCGCGGCCCTGCTGTTCGCCCACGGCCTGAACGTGCACTTCAACCTGATCGAGCCGGCTGCCGGCATCGACGTGCTGATGGTCGCCCCCAAGGGCCCCGGCCACACCGTGCGTGGCGAGTACCAGAAAGGCGGCGGCGTGCCCTGCCTGATCGCCGTCCACCAGGACGCCACCGGCGGCGCCATGGATCTGGGCCTGGCCTACGCCTCGGCCATCGGCGGCGGCCGCTCGGGCATCATCGAGACCAACTTCCGCGAGGAATGCGAGACCGACCTGTTCGGCGAGCAGGCTGTGCTCTGCGGCGGCCTGGTGGAACTGATCCGCGCGGGCTTCGAGACCCTGGTCGAGGCCGGCTACGCGCCGGAGATGGCCTACTTCGAGTGCCTGCACGAGGTGAAGCTGATCGTGGACCTGATCTACGAAGGCGGCATCGCCAACATGAACTACTCGATCTCCAACACCGCGGAGTACGGTGAGTACGTGACGGGGCCGCGCATCGTCACCGCCGACACCAAGGCCGAGATGAAGCGCGTGCTGGAGGACATCCAGTCGGGCCGCTTCGTGCGCGACTTCATGGCCGAGAACGCCATCGGCGCGCCATCCTTCAAGGCCACCCGTCGCCGCGGCGCCGAGCACCAGATCGAGGAAGTCGGCCAGCGCCTGCGCGCCATGATGCCCTGGATCACCAAGAACAAGCTGGTGGACACCGCGCGGAACTAGTCTCCCGCCGATCCCTGCAGAATCGTGGCGGCCCGGGACGTGAGTCCCGGGCCGCTTTCGTTGTTGGCGCACGGTGGCCGCGTTTCGTGCTATCCTGGGCCCGTTGGGTTGTGGTCCGCGTTGCGCGACGAGCCCGTACGGCCCCGTGCAGTGACGGCCCAACCCTGAGCAAGGGTGCGGGAGGACTGCGATGGCCCAACCTAATCACATTGAGAACCCGTTCGAGTATGCGGCTGAAAAGCTCGCCTGGGGGGTGCGCGATTTCTCGCGCTTCCTGATCCCCCACCCAGAGCGCCACGCGGGACAGGCGGCGCCCGTGGTGCGGAAGGTCGGGATCGCCGATCTGCGCGACGCGCTGAAGGCGGGCGTCGATGACATGGGCGCGTTGCGCGACGACGTGCTGTTCATCGGGCTGATCTATCCGATCGCGGGCGTCGTGCTGGCGGCCGTGGCGTTCAACGCCAACCTGTTGATGATGCTGTTCCCGCTGGCTTCGGGCTTCGCGATCCTGGGGCCCGTGGCCGCCACCGGCCTCTACGAGATGAGCCGCCGGCGTGAGCAGGGCGAGGACGTCGGCTGGCTGGACGCCATGCGGGTGTTCGGTTCGTCGGCCATCGGTTCGATCCTTGGCGTGGGCGTGGTGCTGTTGGCGATCTTCGGTGTCTGGATGGCCATCGCCTACCAGATCGGTGTGACGACCCTGGGCGCCGACACGCCGCCCACCCTGCGGGTTTTCCTCGAGAACGTGTTCCGCTCGGAGGCGAGCCCAATGCTGATCGGCGGCGGCGTGGCGGTAGGCTTTGTCTTTGCGGCGCTGGCGTTCGCGATCAGCGTGGTGTCCGTGCCGCTACTGCTGGACCGCGACGTCGGTCTTTGGACGGCGATCAAGACCTCGCTCAAGGCGGTGCAAGCCAATTTCGCGACCATGGTGATCTGGGCCGCCATCATCGCCGGCGCCCTGGTGCTGGGGTCGATCCCTGCGCTGGTGGGCTTGATCGTGGTGGTGCCGATCCTGGGGCACGCCAGCTGGCATCTTTACCGCAAGATGGTCGCCTGATCCTCAGACCGGGACGGCGGCGTCCACGATCGCTCGGGCCACGGCTTCGCCCACCTTAATGCCGTCGACCCCCGCCGAGAGGATGCCGCCCGCATAGCCCGCGCCTTCGCCGGCCGGGAACAGCCCGCGGACGTTCAGGCTCTGGAAGTCGGGCCCGCGGGTCATGCGGATCGGCGATGACGTGCGGGTCTCGACCCCGGTCAGCACGGCCTCGGGATCGTCGTAGCGCGGGATCTTGCGGCCGAAGACCGGCAAGGCCTCGCGCATCGCCGTGATCACATACTCCGGCATGACGGCGGCCAGGTCGGTCGGCCGCACGCCGGGGCGATAGCTGGGGACCACGTTTCCCAGCGCGGTCGAGGCGCGGCCGGCCAGGAAGTCGCCCACCAGCTGGCCGGGCGCTTCGTAGTTCCCGCCGCCGGCCACGAACGCCAGGCTCTCCAGCTCGCGCTGCAGGTCGATGCCCGCCAGGGGGTGGTCGCCGGGGTAGTCCGCCGGCGTGATCCCCACCACGAAGCCCGAGTTGGCGTTCCGCTCGTTGCGGGAATACTGGCTCATGCCGTTGGTGACGACGCGGCCCGGTTCGGACGCGGCCGCCACAACGGTCCCGCCGGGGCACATGCAGAAGCTGTAGACGGTCCGGCCGTTGGCGCAGTGATGCGAGAGCGAGTAGGCCGCGGCGCCCAGGTCGGGGTGGCCGGCGCAAGGGCCGAACAGCGCCTTGTCGATCCAGGACTGCGGGTGCTCGATCCGGAAGCCTATCGAGAACGGCTTGGCCTCGACGTGGACGCCCCTCTCGTAGAGCGCCTGGAACGTGTCGCGTGACGAATGGCCGACGGCGAAGACCACGTGGTCAGCCTCGAGGAACTCGCCGGTGTGCAGGTGCAGGCCGCGCAGGCGCTGGGCGCCGTCGGGCGCGCGCTCCAGCTCGACATCGGTGACACGGGTCTGGAAGCGGTACTCCCCGCCCAGCGCCTCGATCTTGGCCCGCAGGCTCTCGACCATGGTCACCAGCCGGAAGGTGCCGATGTGGGGGTGCGCCTCGGTCAGGATCTCGGGCGGGGCGCCGGCCTGGACGAACTCGGTCAGCACTTTTCGCCCCAGGTGCCGCGGATCCTTGATCTGGCTGTACAGCTTGCCGTCCGAGAAGGTGCCGGCCCCGCCCTCTCCGAACTGGACATTGGACTCCGGGTTCAGCTCGCCCCGCCGCCAGAGGCCCCAGGTGTCCTTGGTCCGCTCGCGCACCACCTTGCCGCGGTCGAGGATGATGGGATTGAACCCGGCCTCGGCCAGGATCAGCCCCGCGAACAGCCCGCAGGGCCCGGCGCCGATCACCACCGGCCGAAGCCGATGGGCGGCGGGCGCGCGGACGACAGGCTTGTACGAGGTGTCCGGCGTCGGCCGCAGGTGCGGATCGCCGGCCAGCCGCTGCAGCACCGCCGCCTCGTCGGCCACATCGACATCGACGATGTAGACTTTGAGGATCGCTGTCTTCCGGCGCGCGTCATGCGCGCGCTTCCAGATCGACCAGCTTTTCAGATCGTCCGGCTGCACGCCCAGCCGCGCGACGATCGCCGCGGGCAGGGCGTCCGGCGCGTGGTCCAGGGGCAGCTTGAGCTCAGAGATCCGCAACATCGCGGCCTAAGTAGCGATTTCGCCGCCCCCGCGCACGCTAGTCCTCCGGCCCCCGCCGCTTCTGCTTCATCCAGGCCCGCGCCGCCTTGTGCCGCGAGGCCCACAGCTTCTTGTTCTCCTGCGCCGCACGCGGGTCTTCGCGGCGGCGCTCGTGGGCGAGCTCGCCCTGCAGCTTCTCATAGGCGCGCAGCCGCGCTTCGGGCAGCACGCCGCTCTCGACGGCCGCCCGGATCGCACAGCCCGGCTCCTTGGCGTGGCTGCAGTCGCTGAAGCGGCACTGGCTGGCCAGCGCCTCCACGTCCTCGAACACCGTGGCGACCCCGGCGTCGGCCTCCCACAGGCCGAGTTCCCGCATGCCCGGCGTGTCGAGGATCAATCCGCCGGACGGCAGAAGAACCAGTTCCCGGTGGGTAGTGGTGTGGCGGCCCCGCTCGTCGGCCTCCCGGATGGCGCCCGTATCCATCCGTTCCTCGCCGGCCAGGGCGTTCAGCAGCGTCGACTTGCCGGCCCCGGACGAACCCAGCAGCACGGCCGTGCGCCCGGGCGGGAGGTGGGCGGCGATGCCCTCAAGACCCATCCCGGTCTTCGACGACACCGCCAGCACGGGCGCGCCCGACGCGATGGTCTCCACCTCGGCGACGGCCGCCGCGATATCCTCCATCAGGTCGGCCTTGGTCAGCACGATCACCGGGGCGGCCCCGCTCTCGAACGCCGTGGCCAGGTAGCGCTCGAGCCGGCGCAGGTTGAGGTCGGAGTTCAGCGAGGCGACCAGGAAGGCTGTGTCGACATTGGCCGCGATCACCTGCGCCCCGCCCCGCACCGAGCGGCGGATGAAGGCGGTCTTCCTGGGCAGGACGGCGTGGACGAGGGCGGTGGTCTCGCCGGGCCGGGCCTCGACGGCGACCCAGTCGCCTGCGGTCGGACGCTCCTCGTCCGAGGCGGACTTCAAGAAGGTGCCAGAGGCGCGGGCTTCGATCTCGCCGTCCTCGGTGATCAGGCGATAGCCGCCGCGCTGTTGCACGACGAGCCGGCCGGGGATCAGCCCCCGGTCGGCGTAGGTTTGGAATTGGTCCTGGAGCTCGGGGCTCCAGCCGTATTGGATCAACAATGGAGATGTCCTTGGGTCAGCATGCCGTTGGGGCGTCGACGCCAGGGCATCCCCAGTCCCGGGGATGATGCGCTGCTAGGCAGCGGACGGCGCGACGCAGCGAAGGGCTGCGTGGGCAATGGGCGACATCACGAACCTCTCCTTTGCTGCAGGTTGCGCCGAATGCGGCGGACCTTGGCGACCGGCCTCGGGTCCGTCAAGAAGACGTTTGAGAGAAGGAGCAAGCGCATGGTCGACGTCCAGGTGACCGACAACACCCAGGCCCATCGCTTCGAGGTGAACCTCGACGGTCACACCGCCTTCGCCGAATATCGCCTGAAGCCCGGGCGCATCGTCCTGCCTCACACGGTGGTGCCACCGGAGTTCGAAGGCAAAGGCGTCGCCAGCGCGCTGGCGAAGCACGCGTTCGGCTATGCCCGCGCCAACGGCCTGAAGGTCATCCCGACCTGTCCTTTCATGTCGGCCTGGGTGAAGAAGCATCCCGAGCAGCACGACATCGTCGATGACAGCTGCAAGGCGGAGTTGGGGATCTAGCGATGGTCCAGTCCAAGGCCGCCACCGTCGACGACTGGTTCGCCGAGGTCGATCCCAAGCGCGAGGCCGTGCTCCGCGCGGTGCGCAACTGCGCCCTCAAGCACTTCGGCGCGCCGGCCGAGCGGATGAGCTATGGCATGCCGGCCTACGTCCGCTCCGACGACGAGGCGCCGGTCTTCGCCTTCAACAGCCAGAAGCAGCACATCTCGCTGTACGTGAGCCCGCGCGTTCACCCGCTCTACGAGGAAGAGCTCAGAGGCCTGGACGCCGGCAAGAGCTGCATCCGCTTCCGCCGGCCCGAACAGCTGAACCTGGATCTGCTCGACCGCATGCTGGCCGACAGCGCGAGGCTGTCGAGCGTGGGCAATGGCGGCTAGCCCCAGGGCAGGGCGGCCTCGCCGCGAAGGATCGCTTCCACCTCGGGGCGGTGCTTTTCGCCGCCGCGGTCGTGCAGCACCAGGGGCGGCAGCAACTTCAGCGGCGCCTTGCCGGTCTTGACGGCGCGGACGATGACGCGCTTGGCGGGCTCGTCGGCAAACGGGTGAATGGGCCGGATCTGCACCGAGCCTGACTTGTCGCCCAGCAGGGCCAGGATGTCGGCCAGGCGATCGGCGCGGTGGATCAGGGTGATCGTCCCGCCCTCGCGGACCGCCTTCGACAGGAAGCCGATCCAGGCGGCCAGCCCGTCGTCGGCCATCCAGGCGGCGCGCCGCTCGGGTGCGGGGCCGCGCAGGGCGCCGGCGTCGTCGAAGAACGGCGGATTGCTGAAGGCGGCGTCGAAGGGCTCCAGCCCCAGGCCCGAAAACCGCACGGCCACGTCGCCCTCCGCCGCCTCGACCCGGTCGCCCAGCCCGTTCAGCGCGATGTTCTCCCGCGCCAGCCTCAGGGCGGCAGGATCGCGTTCGACGCCGGTGAAGCGTGTTTCGGGGCGCCGGACAGCCGCAGCCAGCAGCGCCCCGCCGGCGCCGCAGCCGGCCTCCAGAACCCGCTCGCCGGCCTTCGCGTCGCAGGCCGCGGCCAGGAGCGCCGCGTCAAGTCCGGCTCGATAGCCGCGGGCCGGCTGGCGCAGCGTAACGCGACCGTCCAGCAGGCGGTCTTCGGTCGTTGCATCCATCCGGCGTGACCTTGATGTAGAAGGGATTGAGCGTGTTCGGCTGCGGTCGCTTGACCGTGCCCTATCGCGTCACCATTGTCCCGGCAAACGGCGAATGGCGGGGCCCATGCGCCGACATGAGAGTTAGGAACTGAGACTTGGAAGCCGCCCCGGCCGTCGCCGCACCGCCCTCCCTGGACCTGCTGCTGAAGCTGGCGGGGCCCGACATGCGCGCCGTCGACGCTCTCATCCGCGAGCATATGGACAGCCCCGTGCCGGTGATCCCGGCCCTGGCCGACCACCTGATCGCGGGCTCCGCCAAGCGACTGCGGCCCTTGCTGACCATCGCCGCGGCGCGCCTGTGCGGCGCACGCGACGACGCCTGCCTGAAGCTGGCGGCCGCCGTGGAGTTCATCCACACGGCCACGCTGCTGCACGACGACGTGGTGGATTCGTCCGAGCTGCGACGCGGTCGAGTGGCCGCCCACCTGATCTGGGGCGCCCCCGCCAGCGTGCTGGTCGGCGATTTCCTGTTCGCGCGTTCGTTCGAGCTGATGGTGGGCGCCGGATCGATGGCGGCGCTGGAAGTCCTGGCGCGCGCCAGCCGCGTGATCTCCGAGGGCGAGGTGCTGCAGCTCACCCGCAGCCACGACCTGGACCTGACTCAAGAGGTCTATATCGAGATCATCAAGGCCAAGACCGCCGAGCTGTTCGCCGCGGCCGCCGAGGCCGGCGCCATTTCGGCCGGCGCGCCGCCCGAGCGCTGCCGGGCGCTGCGCAAGTTCGGCCAGGACCTGGGCCTGGCGTTCCAGCTGATCGACGACGCCCTGGACTACTCGGGCGACGCCGACACCCTGGGCAAGAACCCCGGCGACGACTTCCGGGAAGGCAAGGTCACCCTGCCGCTGCTCCTGGCCATGCGCCGCACCAGCGCCTCGGAGCGCGACTTCTGGGTCCGCACGGTCGATCGCCGCGAGCAGGAGCCCGCCGACCTCGATCACGCCCGCGAGCTGATGCGCGAGACCGGCGCCCTGGACGAGACCCTGGCCCTGGCCGTGCGCTACGCCGAGAGCGCCAAAGCGGCGCTGGCAGACTACGGCGCCAACAGCTGGCGCCCCGCCCTGCAAGACCTCGCCGACTTCGCGGTCATGCGCCGGGCCTGAGGTCGCTCAGGCTTCGCTGAACGGGTGCGGCAGCGGGCCGGAGCGGAACAGGATCACCGGGTTCTCGTCGTAGTCGCCCATCTCGGTGTCGGCGGTGGCGGAGAACGCCACGACCGCAGGACGCAGCGGCCCCAGCCGCTCGGCCTTGCGGCGCGCCTCCTCGGCGGTCTTGCAGCCCACCTGCTGCTCAGCCTTCAGCGACTTGCCTCGCCCGGCTTGGTAGGACTGCACGATGTAGACGGTTTCCTTGGCCATGGACCTTCACGCGCCGCTTCGGAGCCGGGGTCAATGGGCGACGAACTGATGGCTCCACGGCAGGTCGGTGACCCGCTCGAAACCCACCGCGGTCCAGAACGCCGGCGCCAGCGTATCGCGGGCGTTGATCGTGACGAGCGAGACGCTGTCCAGCGCCTCCTGCAGCAGCGCGTTCACGAGCGTGCGGCCCACGCCCGATCGCCGGGCGGCCGGATCGACGTAGAGGCGACGAACCCGCATCGCAGCCTGGTCCTGGGGCTCGGGTTCCGGGGTCAGTCCGCCGATCGCGGCCAGGCGATCATCCTGCATTGCCCCCAGCAGGCACACGAAGGCGTCGCGATCCTGCGCCCACTCGGCTGCAAGTCGCGCGAGCGCACGGAAACCCTCAGCGTCGGCGGCCGCGCGCAGTCTGCCGAAGTCCTCTGGAAGGTCGTCCTGGATCCGGACGAGTTGCATCAGCCCGGGCTGATCATCTTCTCGGGCCGCACCCACTCGTCGAACTCCTCGTTCGTGAGATAGCCGCCGCCGACGGCTTCCTCGCGCAGCGTCGTGCCGTTCTTGTGGGCCGCCTTGGCGATCTTGGCGCAGTTGTCGTAGCCCAGCTTGCCGTTCAGGGCCGTCACCAGCATCAGCGACCGCTCGAGGTTGGCCTTGATGTTGTCCTCACGGGCCTCGGTGCCGGCGACCATGTTGTCGGTGAAGCTGATCGCGCCGTCGGCCAGCAGGCGGCACGACTGCAGGAAATTGTAGGCCATCACCGGGTTGAAGACGTTCAGCTCGAAGTGGCCCTGCGAGCCTGCGAACGCCATGGCCGTCTGATTGCCCATGATGTGGGCGCAGACCATCGTCAGCGCCTCGGCCTGGGTGGGGTTGACCTTGCCGGGCATGATCGAGGAGCCGGGTTCGTTCTCGGGCAGCGCAAGTTCGCCGAGGCCGGCGCGCGGGCCCGAACCCAGGAAGCGCAGGTCGTTCGCTATCTTGAACAGTGCGCCGGCCGCCGCGGTCAGGGCGCCGTGGCTGAAGACCATGGCGTCGTGCGCCGCCAGGGCCTCGAACTTGTTGGGCGCGGTCACGAACGGCAGCTTGGTGATGTCTGCGATCTTCTTGGCGACCAGTTCAGCGAAACCGACCGGCGCGTTCAGGCCGGTGCCGACCGCCGTGCCGCCCTGGGCCAGTTCGTAGAGGCCGTACAAGGTCTCCTTGATCCGGCGCTCCGACATCGCGACCTGGTGGGCATAGCCGCCGAACTCCTGGCCCAGAGTCAGGGGCGTGGCGTCCTGGGTATGTGTGCGGCCGATCTTGATGATGTGGTCGAACTGGGCCGACTTCCTCTTCAGCGCGGCGTGCAGATGGGCCAACGCGGGAAGGACAGAGCGGGCCACTTCCTCGGCCGCGGCGATGTGCATGGCCGTCGGGTAGGTGTCGTTCGACGACTGGCTCATGTTGACGTGGTCGTTGGGGTGGACCGGCTTCTTCGAGCCCATCACGCCGCCCATCATCTCGATAGCGCGGTTCGAGATCACCTCGTTGGCGTTCATGTTGGATTGGGTGCCCGAGCCCGTCTGCCAGACCACCAGCGGGAAGTGGTCGTCCAGCTTGCCGTCGATCACCTCCTGGGCGGCCGCGACGATGACCTTGCAGATCTCGGGATCGAGCTTGCCCAGTTCCATGTTCGCCTCGGCGGCCGCGCGCTTGACGATGCCGAGCGCCCGGATCACGGGCTTGGGCTGCTTTTCCCAGCCGATCTTGAAGTTGCCGAGCGAGCGCTGGGTCTGGGCGCCCCAGTAGACGTCGGATGCGACCTCGATGGGGCCGAAGGTGTCGGTCTCGGTGCGGGTCGCGGTCATGGAAGTCCCCCTCGTTGCGGCGGCTCCACCGTTTACCCCGTGGCTGGGAGACTGCAAGCCGCCGGACCGCTAAGAGGTCATTCGATGAGCGAGACCTGGACCCAGCACGGCAAGGTGCGCGCCCGCGAAGCGGACGGCCTGCTCGAGATCGCCGTGGACGGGCTGACCACCCAGGCCAAGTACTACAAGCCCCTGATCTACGAGTTCTTCCGCAAGGCGTGGCGGGGCAGCCGGCCGGCCTGGGGCGAGTACGCCGTCGAGATCGGGATGGAGTATGTGGGCGAGCCGCCCTGGCTCGACCTCGACAACCTGGCCAAGGCCCTGCTCGACGCGATCAAGGGCTACGCTTTCCACGACGACGCCCAGGTGGCGCGTCTGCTGGTCGAGCGCCGGCCGGGCGAGCGCGAGCGGATCACGATCCTGGTGCGGAAGCTGTCCTGACAAACGAAACCGGCCGCGCCCAGGGTGCGGGGCGCGGCCGGCTTGTTGATCCAGACCCGTTCGGGGAAGGGTCTAGCGGTACTGTTGCAGTCGGGTCGTACGCAGGCCCGCCATGCCGTGGCGTTCGATCGAGCGCTGCCAGGAGAGGAACTCGTCGTTGGTCAACGAGTAGCGCTCCAGCGCTTCTTCGAGGGAAATCAGGCCCCCGCGGACCGCCGCGACGACCTCGGCCTTGCGCCGAATGACCCACCGGCCCGTGTTGGGCGGCGGCAGATCGTTCTTCGTCAGCGGCGCGCCGGTCGGGCCGATGACGTACGCTTCGCCGCGGCTGTTCGTGCGCGTCTGTTGCTGTTGAAGCATGGGCTTTCTACCGCCTCACCATCACTGATTGAGCGTCAACATAGCCCGGGGCTCCTAACAGCCGCTGAATCGCCTTAGTAAAGAAACGCCTAACCAAGCGATCCTCCGTGTACCATTTTAATACAGTAGAGTTCATCCAGAGGTTTCGCTGCTGGTTAACGCCTAGTATTAGCGCTTAATGTTTATGAGTTCTTCCAGCATTTGATCGGCAGTGGTGATGATCTTCGAAGAAGCGGAGTAAGCTTTCTGGGTCTGGATCAGTCCCGTGAACTCTGCCGACAAGTCGACGGTCGACGCTTCGAGGCTGGAGGGCGAGATCTTGCCTGCCCCGCCCACGCCCGCTTCCTTCACGGTCATCTCGCCGGCCGCCAGGGTTGGTCGGTAGGCGTTGCCGCTCACCTGCGCCAGGCCGTCGGCGTTCGGGAAGGTGGCGACGCCCACCTTGGCGACTTCCCGGATCTGGCTGTTGTCGTAGATCGCCGAGACGATGCCGTCTTCGTCCACCTCGATGGCGACGATGTTGCCGACGCCCGCGCCGTTGTTCGTGATCGCGTTGACGGTCGAGGTCTTGGCGTACTGGGTGACCTTGGTGAGGTCGAGATCGATCGTTTGGGCGCCGATGCCGAGGGAGTCGGCGAAGTTCGGCTGGGCGCCGCCCGAGGCGTTCAGCACGATCTGCGGCGTGGCGCCGGCCGCGCCGAACAGCGTTGTGTTCGTCAGGTCGATCGAGCCGTCGTTGTTGAACATCACCTGGCCACGGGCCAGCTGGCCCGGACGGCCGGCGACGTCGTAGTCGCTGGCGGGGATGCCGTAGATTTCCGCATGCCACACGTTGCCGGTGGCGGCGTTGTCCTTCAGGAACGACACCGCGATCTTGCGTGAGCCACCCTGGGAATCCGTGACGTTCATCTCGATCACGAAGTCGGGCCGGGTGCCGGTCGTCGGGTCGTCGGCGTAGTCGGACATCGAGGCCACGGTGTTATTCACGTACGCAGCTTCACCGGCCGAGACGACGCCCGCGGCGTTCAGGTTGGCGCTGATTCCGATCTTGCTGGTGGGCGCCACGGCCGCGCCCAGGTTCTTGACGTTGATGGAGTTCATCAGCGTCAGGTCCGAGGGATTCACGTTGTAGGAACCGTCGGTCTGAACGGGCCAGCCCTGCAGGTAGAGGCCGGAGTCGTTCACGAGATAGCCGTCGGCATCGACGCTGAACGAGCCCTGGCGGGTGAAGGATCGCGCGTCCGAGGCTGTCAGACCGGCCCCGCGCTCGGCCACCACGAAGAAGCCGTCGCCCGAGATGGCGAGGTCGGTCGCCGAGCCCGAGGACTGGATCAGGCCCTGCTGGCTGACGAACTGGCGGGTGATGCCCTGGACGCCGCCCGCCGAGTATTTGCCCTTCACCGCCTGGGAGGTGACGACGTTGGCGAAATTCACCTGGTTGCGCTTGTAGGCGACGGTGTTGACGTTCGCGATGTTGTCAGAGATCGCCGCCAGGGCCGATGAGTTGGCGACCAACCCAGAGACGCCAGAGAGCAGGGCAGAGTTGATGCTCATGATGCTTTTCCGTTCTTTTCCTTAAGCGGTTCCGCGTCCTGCGGAGGTTCGGCCGGTCAGGCCGCCGCTGGGGTCGACGTTTCTTCGTCGTCCGAGTTGTTGGTGGCGGAGTTGTTGTTCGAGGCCGTTGTGGCCCCGCCCGGCTCCGATGTGGGGGCTTGGCGGATCAGGGTGATCTTTTCCCAGGGGATCTGGGCGCCGTTGATGGTGACGACGGTCTTGCCGTCGACTTGCTGAACGCCGGTCACGACACCCTGGGCGATGATGCCGGTGGGGACTGTCGCGCCTCCGCTGTCCTTGGCGGTGACACGCAGGCTGTAGACGCCATCCGGCGCGCTGGAGCCGTTGGCCGTCTTGCCGTTCCATTTGAAGGTGTGTTCGCCGGCCGTGTTGTCGGTCGGCGCGAGCGTCTGGACGACCCGGCCCTTGGAATCGAGAACCTCGACCTTCACGTCCGTGGCGGCGCGATCCAGCTTGTAGACCCACTCGGCCTTGCCGCCCGAGAGCGCGGCCTGGTCGGAGTCTGCGCGCACTTCCTTGCCGATCAGGCTGACCGCGGTGGAGATGCCCGAGCCGGTATTGGCCACCAGCTTCTCGAGAAGGTCGTTGGTCAGCAACTGCTGCTCGACGCCCGTCATCTGGACCAGCTGCTGGGTGAACTGCGTCGAGTCCATCGGCGCCAGCGGGTCCTGGTTCTTCAGCTGCGTGGTGAGCAGCGACAGGAACGTGTCGAAGTTCTCTGCGAGCCGGGCGCGGCCGGTGCCTGAGGCCGCGGCGGCGTTCGAGGAGGAGACAGCATCGACCATGGTCAGATCCTCAGATCCAGGCCGGCATTGACGCCCCGTCGCAGGCGCAGCGCGCCCTGCGCGGCGCTGTCAGCGTCGCCTGCGGTTTCAAGTGCGGCGCGGAAGGCCTGGCCGCGGAAAGTGCGGCCGTTGTCCGACTGGTCCTGCCAGGCCTGGCCCTGCTGACGGCCATGGTCGGCGACGTTGAACGAGAGCCCGCCAGAGAGGTCGAAGCCGGCCTGCTCCAACATCCGTTGCAGCTCGCTGGCGCGCGCCTTGAGCTCCTGCGCAGACTGGGCGTTGTCGAACATCATGGCGGCTGACAGCTGGCCCTGCGCGCCGATCTCGATGCGCACATCGACCCGGCCCATCCCTTGTGGGTTAAGCTCGAGGTCGAACCGTGAGGACTGGCCCTCCAGCTTCTTGACGATCTGGGCGGCGAGGTTGGCGACGGTCTCAGGTGAGCCGCGGACCGCGTGGGCGGCGTGGGCGGCCGGCGCGGCGGCCTGCGTTGCGGCTTTGGCGTCGGCGGCCGGGGTGGCGTCGGGACTCTCGGCGGCGACCTCGGTCTCGGGTTCCATGGCGTCGGCCGGCTTGCCGTCGTCGGCGGCAGCGGGCGCCTTGGCCGCCGCGTCGACGGCCTTGGCGTGCACAGGCTTGTCGGCGGCTTCGAGGGGCTTCAGGTCCGATCGGCCTTCAGACTCGGCTCCGCCCGTGCGCTCGTCGCGCGAAGACCGCGGCGACGCGACCGGGGCCTCCGGCCGGACGGCTCCCTTGGCGGCGGCCGGGATCTCGGAATGGACAGCGGGGGTCGCCAACGCAGCGGTGTCTTCGGCGCCGGCGGGGGGCGGCGGGGGTGCGGCGTCGACCTGCGGCGCCGCTTCGACCGCGGCCGGCATGTTGGCGGTGACCGGTGTGGGCAGCGGCGACGCCGAACGCGGCGTCGGCGAAGGCGTTGCGGCGGGCCCGCGCGTCACAGCGGCGTCGGCGATCTCGCCCACGGGCGGCGGGACATCGTCCGCGGCTTCCGGAGCAAGTTCGGACTTGCCGGCGAGATCGGCGTTCGGATTGGCGTTCTGGATCGCTGGTTGGGCGGGCGTGCCCTTGATCTTGTCGCGGCCCCATGCCGGCGCCGTGTGTTCGGCTCGCGGCTGGGCGCTGGTAATCTGAGGCGGCGGGGTGGCGGCCGACTGCTGTGCGGCCAAAGCGGCGACCAGGGTTGTAGCGGCTTCCATGTCGCTCGCCCCGGCGGCGGTCGCCTCCGAGGGATCCTCCGAGGCTGAATCCTCGTCCGCGTTGTCCGACAGACCCGGGATGATCGGTTGCGCGACCGGGGCGGGGGCGTCCGTCGCAGCCGGGGGGGTGGCCGTCGCAGGCGGCTGTGCGTTGCCGGGGAACAGCGCCGCCAGCAAGGCCTCGAAGCCTGCTGCGGCGCCGGGCGTGGCGTTGGCGGCGCCTGCGCCTGTTGCGCCGGGGGCGCCGGCGGCAGACGTCATGGAGGCGGAATTGAGCGCGGACGCGTTCATGAGGCCTTGGGAAGCGACGCTTCGATGTGAGGAGCGGCGCGTCCTGCGCCTGACTTTCGACAGGGACTGAGCAACGACCGCGCCAGTTTGGCAGTTTGTTGAATTAGAAGGATTATTTCTCGTCTCGTCCCATGCCCGTTCGCGGCTCGGGGAGGAATTTGCCGGGCCGCTGGCGACCGCATGGGGCATTCCCTGCCGGTCTGCGGACTTGGTCGGTCGCATCCTTTCGGCGCCGTTTGGCATGCCCATTCAGAAACTGGCGCCGCTCTTGCGCTCTATTTCACGAACCCATCGGGTCCAGAGAAGGACCATGCTGAAAAGATTGAATAAATTCCGGCCTGACGCGTGCGCGTTCACCAATGCCCCGGCAGAATCCGCCGGGTCATGCGTCAGCCTTTGCCGGGCGGAGCCTGATCCATGTCGCTGAGCGCCACTCTCCGCACCGCCTCTTCCGGCCTCCAGGCCGCGCAGGCGTCGCTGCGCACGGTCTCGGACAACATCTCCAATGTGAACACGCCCGGTTACGTGCGGAAGGCGGTCGATCAGGAGTCGCTGGTCGTCAACGGCGCCGGCATGGGCGTGAAGATCGGCGGCATCCGGCGCGTCACCGATCAGTACCTGCAGCTGGCCTCGCTGACCGCGGCGTCCGACGCCAAGCGCTGGGACGCGGTGGCGCAGTACCTGGACAACGCCCAGAGCCTGTTCGGCAATCCGGGCAACGACGGATTCTTCTTCACTCGCCTGGACAAGATCTTCGCCGGCTTCTCGACGGTGGCGGATGACCCCTCCTCGACCCTGCTGCGCGGCCAGGCGCTGTCGAACGTCCAGGACTTCCTCACCGAAGCCGACCGCATCAACAGCCAGATCGTTTCGCTGGGCGACACCGTCGAGACCCGCATCACCGCGGGCATCGACCGCGCCAATCACCTGCTTGAGCAGATCTCGATCCTCAACGCCGACATCAAGCGCGCGAGCCTTGTGGGCGCAGACGCCTCGGGCTCGGAGAACATCCAGAGCCAGCTGTTGGACGAGCTGTCCGGCCTGATGAATATCAGGATCGCGGGCCGCAACGGCGGCGGTGTCGATGTGCGCTCGGTCGAGGGCGTGCTGCTCGCCGGCGACCAGCCGGCAAAGCTGAACTACGTCTCGACCGACTCCACGCCCGGCTACATCACCGCTCTTCCCGCCAACAGCACCTTGGAACAGCCGATCGAGCTGACCAGCGGCGAGCTGAAAGGCCTGACCGAGCTGCGCGACGTCGAGCTGCCCAAGATCTACGAGCAGCTGGGCGAGTTCGTTTCCAAGGCCGTCGACCAACTGAACGCCGCGCACAATGACGCAGCGGCCTACCCGCCGCCGGCCACGATGGCCGGCCGCAACACCGGGCTCGACCTCACGACCGCCGTCACAGGCTTCACCGGCACTTCTACGATCGCCATCGTCAACGCCGCGGGGGTGATGCAGCGTTCGATCGCCGTGGACTTCACGGCGGGCACGATGTCGGTCAACGGCGGCGCCGCGACGGCCTTCACCCCGGCGACGTTCCTGGCCGACCTGAACACCGCGCTGACCGGCTTCGGCAACGCCACCTTCTCCGGCGGCGCTCTGACCCTGAACGCCACCGGCGGCAACGGGCTGGCCATCGACGAGGGCACGTCGAACAAGGCCGGCCGCGCCTTCTCGCACTTCTTCGGCCTGAACGACCTGATCAAGACCACGGGCCAGACCAACTACGCCACCGGCCTCACGGCGGCGAGCCCGCACGGCTTCACCCCCGGCGACCAGATCTCGCTTCGGCTGTCGTATCCCGACGGCCGCCCGATCCGGGATGTGAACGTCACCGTCCCGGCGGCGGCCAACATGAGCGATCTGCTCAATTCGCTGAACAACAACGCGACCGGCGTGGGCCTCTACGGCGCATTCAGCCTCGACAGCAACGGCGTGCTGACGTTCGCCGGCTCCGCGCCACTGGACGCCAAACTCTCGGTCGTCACCGACAACACCGAGCGGGGCGCGGGCGGCCCGTCGATCAGCCAGTTCTTCGGCCTGGGCGTTCAGGCGCGGTCTTCGCGGGCCAGCCGCTTTGCGATCAACCCGACCCTGCAGTCCGACCCCACGAAGCTGGCGATGGGCAAGCTCGACACGGCGGCGGCCATTGGCCAGGTCGCGGTCCGGCCGGGCGACGGGAAGGGCGCTCTCGCCATCGCCGGGGCGGGCGAGACCTCGACGCTGTTCCAGGCCGCCGGCTCGCTGGGCCAAGTGACCATGTCGCTCAGCCGTTACGCCTCGGAGTTCGGCGGCACGGTCGGCCGCGTCGCCGCCGCCGCCGAAACCCGCAAGGAAAGCGCCGAGGGCGTCGCCCGCGAGGCCACCAATCGGCGCCAGTCCGTCGAGGGCGTGAACCTCGACGAGGAGCTGGTGAACCTCACCACCTATCAACAAGCGTTCAACGCTTCCGCCCGCATGATCCAGGCCGCCAGCGACCTCTTCGAGGTCCTGGTGAACATGGTCTGAGGAGTCCGCCATGGTCACCCGCGTCACCACCCCCGGCAACTACGCCGCCGTTCTCACCAACCTGCTCGCCGCCCAGCAGCGCCAGCAGGACGCCGGCAACAAGGTCGCCACGCAGAAGAACGGCGACGACCTGAAAGACTACGCCAAGTCCTCCGAGCTGCTCACCGCCATGCGGACCGTCCAAACGCGGCTTTCGGCCTACCAGGAACAGAGCAAGCTGCTAGCCGACAAGCTGGCTACGCAGAACACCGGGATCGTGCGCGTCGCCGACGCCGCGCAGGCGGTGCGCCAGATCTTCTCGGACGCCATCGCCTCGGGGCGCGTCGACACCCTGGTGGAGGACGTGCAGGCCCAGCTCAGCAATGCGGTCGAAGGCATGAACGGCCGCTATGGGGGCAAGTACATTTTCGCCGGCGGCCAAGTGGACACCCGGCCGGTGAGCGTCATCAACCTCTCGCAGCTGACCGCCGGGCCGCCGATCTCCAGCTTCTTCCTGAACGATCAATTCCAGGTGACCGCCAAGCTGGACGAGGCCACGACCATCAACACCGGCATCCTGGCCGACGACCTCGGCACCGCGATGCTGACCGCGTTCCAGAGCTTCCAGGCGTTCCAGGAAGGGGCCAATGGGCCCTTCACCGGCGCAATGACTGACGCTCAGCGGACCTTCCTCGAGGGACAGCTCACCGTCTGGGACAGCGTGCGCACCAACGTGACCAACATCGCCGCCTACAACGGCACCAACCAGAAGCGCATCGAGACGGTCTTCTCGGACCTGGAGAACCGCCAGAACACGCTGGCGGGCATGGTGGGCGACATCACCGACGCCGACATGGCCCAGGCCGCAGCCGAGCTGCAGACCGCTCAGCTCTCGGTGCAGTCGGCGGCCTATGTGTTCCAGTCGCTCAAGGACTCCTCGCTGCTGAACGTGCTGCGCTAGGGCGTCCGTCCAGACGGCTGCGGCGCTGTCCACTCTCCCCATCACGAGGAGGGAGGACTATATGGCGGTCATGAACGCCCCGGTCCTCGCCTCCGACCGCCTGAGCGACGGCCTGATCGAGGCCGCGCGCGACGCCGTGCGCCTGCCCGTCGGGACCCGGATCGTGGCCGCCATGTCGGGCGGCGTGGACTCCACCGTCACCGCCGCGCTGTTGGCCCGCGCCGGCTATGACGTGGTGGGCGTCACCCTGCAGCTCTACGACCACGGCGCGGCGATCCAGAAGAAGGGCGCCTGCTGCGCCGGCCAGGACATCCACGACGCCCGCACGGCCGCCGACGCCATCGGCATCCCGCACTATGTCCTGGACTACGAGAGCCGCTTCAAGCAGCAGGTGATCGAGGACTTCGCCGACAGCTATCTGCGCGGCGAGACGCCCATTCCCTGCATCCGCTGCAATCAGACGGTGAAGTTCCGGGACCTGCTGGACGTCGCCCGCGACCTGGGCGCCGAAGCCATGGCCACGGGCCACTATGTGCGCCGCGAAGTGGGTCCGAACGGGCCCGAGCTGCATCGGGCCGTCGATCCGGCGCGCGACCAATCGTACTTCCTGTTCGCGACGACCGCCGAGCAGTTGGCCTATCTGCGCTTCCCTCTGGGCGGCCTGCCCAAGCCGGCGGTAAGGGCGGCGGCGACCGAGCTTGGACTGGCGGTTGCCGACAAGCCCGATAGCCAGGACATCTGCTTCGTACCCGAGGGCCGCTACACCACCGTGATCGACCGACTGCGCCCGCACGGCGCCGAGCCGGGCGACATCGTGCACATGGACGGCCGCGTGTTGGGCCGCCACGACGGCGTGACCCGCTACACGATCGGACAGCGCCGCGGGCTGAACGTGGCGGTGGGCGACCCGCTGTTCGTGGTGCGGATCGACGCCGATGCGCGGCAGGTCGTCGTGGGCCCGCGCGAGGCCTTGCTGACGCGTGCGCTGTCGCTGAAGGAAACCAACTGGATCGGCGACGGGCCGTCGATCGAGGACGCCATGACGCGCCAGCGCGCCGTGCTGGCGCGCGTGCGTTCGACGCGAGAGCCGGTGCTGGCCCGCCTGGGGGTGGTCGATGGTCAGCCCGGGCTGGTGTTCGGCGCGCCGGAAGAGGGTGTCGCGCCGGGGCAGGCCTGCGTTCTGTACGATCCGGACGAGCCGTCCCGGGTGCTGGGCGGCGGGTTCATCGCGGGCACGGTTCGCAACCACTGAGCATCTCCTGCGTCTCGCGCGCTATCGTGCCGGGCGCGTGCGTCAGAAGCGGTCGCAACGGGGATGTGGTACCGTCCGCGACCATGGACGTTCGCCAGCTTGTGGACATCGCCTGCGAAGAGGATCCCAGGGCGCCGTGCCTTTGGCTGCCGTCCGACCTATTCCCTGAGTTCTGCGACGCGATCCGGCAGCGGCCGAACGTGGTGGGCGCCGTGATCTATCGCAACAAGACCATCCGTGACGGCGGGCCGTACTCCGACATCACCACGCGGCGCCCTTAGGGACGCCCTCCCCATATCGCGGAGGGAGGGCTATATCCCGCCCATGAGCAGCACCGATCCCGTCGTCATCGCATCGTACGCCCGCACGCCCATGGGCGGCTTCCAGGGCGTCCTTACCGGCGTGAAGGCCACCGAACTGGGCGCCGCCGCCGTGAAGGCGGCCGTCGAACGCGCGGGCGCGTCGCCCGACGCCATCGAGCAGATCGTCATGGGCTGCGTCCTGCCGGCCGGCCTGGGCCAGGCGCCGGCGCGGCAGGCGGCGCTGGGCGCCGGTCTGCCCAAGTCGGTCGAGGCCACGACCGTGAACAAGATGTGCGGCTCGGGCATGCAGGCCGCGATCATGGCGCACGACGCGTTGGCCGCCGGCAGTGTCGACGTCATCGTGGCCGGCGGCATGGAGAGCATGACCGGCGCGCCCTACCTGATGACCAAGCACCGCGGCGGCGCGCGGATCGGCCACGACACCATGTTCGACCACATGTATCTCGACGGCCTGGAAGACGCCTACGAGCCCGGCCGCCTGATGGGCAGCTTCGCCGAGGAGTCGGCGCGGGCCTACCAGTTCACGCGCGAGGCGCAGGACGAGTACGCCATCGGCAGCCTCGTCAAGGCCAAGGCGGCCATCGAGAGCGGCGCGTTCCGGCGCGAGATCACGCCGGTGACGGTCTCGGGCCGCAAGGGCGATGTGGTCGTCGACACCGACGAGCAGCCGCTGAAGGCCGACCCGGCCAAGATCCCGACGCTCAGGCCCGCCTTCGCCAAGGACGGGACGATCACCGCAGCCAACGCCAGCTCGATCTCGGACGGCGCCGCCGCGCTGGTGATGACGCGCGAGAGCGTGGCCCGGAAGCTGGGGCTCAAGATCGTCGCCCGCGTCGCGGGCCACGCGGCCCACGCCCACGAGCCGGGCCTGTTCACCACCGCCCCGGTCCCCGCCGTCCAGAAGGCGCTGAAGCGCGCCGGCTGGAGCGTGGACGATGTCGACCTGTTCGAGATCAACGAGGCCTTCGCCGTGGTCGCCATGATCGCCGAGCGCGACCTGGGGATCGACCGGGCGAAGCTCAACGTCAACGGCGGCGCCTGCGCGCTGGGCCACCCGATCGGGGCGTCCGGGGCGCGGATCCTGGCGACGCTGCTGTCGGCGCTGGAAGCGCGCGGCGGGAAGCGCGGCGTCGCCTCGCTGTGCATCGGCGGCGGCGAGGCGACGGCCATGGCGGTGGAACTGGCCTAAAGAGCCGTTCTTTCCCCTTCATGGGGAGAGTGGCGAGCGAAGCGAGACGGGTGGGGCGGTCATGATCCTCCCCGCCCTCAGCATTCTGGCCTGGACTTCCCCACCCTGACCGCTTCGCGGTCTGTCCCTCCCCATGAAGGGGAGGGAAGGCTCACAGCGTCTTCGCCACCGCCTCCATCTGCTCGGCCACGGCGCCCCAGCCGTCGTGGAAGCCCATCTCCTCGTGCTGCTTGCGCTTGGCGACCGTGGGGTGGGCGACGCGGGCGGTGTAGAGGGTCTTGCCGCCCGGCTGGGCCTCGAAGGTCACGGTGGCCGTCATCATCCCGCCGTCCTCGGCCGGGACCCAGCCTGCGGTGAACGCGTCGGTGAAGACGATCTTCCGGTCGGGGACCACCTCCAGATAGACGCCCTTGTTCGGGAAGACCTCGCCGTCGGGGCCGTACATCACGTTCTCGCTGGCGCCGCCCGGCGTCAGGTCCATGGCGGTGACCTCGGCCCGCCAGGGCTTGGGGCAGAACCAGTCGGGGAACCGCTCCGGCATGGTCCAGAGCCTGAACAGCTGCTGAGGCGTGGCGTCGACAAGGCGCGCCAGCACCAGCTCGCGCTCGTGGGTCGGGGCGATCTCGACGGGGGTGGCCATACGCTGTCTCCTCGGGGACTGGTGGTTCGCTGATGCCCCCAAGGACGGCGAGGCCGCCCCCGTCCCGACACGCCTCGCGACTATTTTCCGCCCATCGCGGCCACGTCGTTGATGTTGATCGTCGCGCCGCCGGGCAGCGTCATGTCGCCGGGCTTCATGCCGGCCGGGCAGGCGCCCTGCCAGACGCCGGTCATCTCCATCTCCTGCGTGCCGTTCATCTGCAACGTCTTCGCGCCGGTGGTGGTGGTGGTCATCTTCAGGACGTACTTCGTGTTGAAGTCGCCGGTGATCGTGCCGGTCGAGACGTTCTTGCCGGCCTCGCCGAAGTCGCATTCGGACTCGATGCGCCAGCCGCCAGCCATCGGCGTGATCGTGTTCTTGGCGCAGATGTCCTTGCCCGCGGCCTGACCCCACACCGTCACCCTGGCCTCGGTGGTCTCGTCCAGGCAGAGCTTCGTCTCCTGGCTGCCGGCGGTCGAACTGACCGTCTGCAGCCACAGGCCGGGCTTGCGCTTGGGCGCGGTGACAGGGCCGGCCGGAGCCGAGGCCGCAGCCCCCGCCGCGCCATCGGCCGAGGCGGCCTTCTCTTCCGGCTTAGAACAGGCGGCCAGGGCCAGCAGCCCCACGCCCAGCACAGCAACGACACGCATCTTGATCTCTCCGTTCGCGTTCCCCAGCTTCGACCCTAACGGTCACGGGAGCCCGATCAATGTCCGAACAACCTTCAGGCGCACTCCGGGACACCGGCGAGCGCTACGAAATGGACGAGACGGGGCACACCGCCTACGCCGACTACCGGAAGACGGGCGACCGCCTCTACATCGACTACGTCTTCAGCCCGCCGCCCCTGCGCGGCAGCGGCGCCTCGGGGCGGCTGATGGCGGCGCTGTCGGCCGAGGCCCGCGACCAGGGACTGAAGATCACGCCCATCTGCGGCTACGCGGCGGCCTGGCTGCGACGGAGCCCCGAGTTCCACGACCTGGTGGGGTAGGTCGGAGCTAGTTCATCGCCATCATTGCCCGGATCTTCGCGCCGCCTTCGCGGGGCGGGAGCGCGAGTAGCTGGTCTGTGAGCGCCAGATTGAAGTCGCACATGATCCGGTTCTCCTCGGGCGTGCGTGGGTCTCGCTCTTCCCTTAGGATCGCAATCGTCACGTCCTGATCGCGCTCGGGCAATGTCGCCAGGGCGGCGGCAGAGAGCCGAAGCAGATCCTCGAACGGCATCGGCGTCGGCGGCGGCGCTGGTTTCGTGGCGGTCTGGATCAGGACCCGCGCCGTCGCCGACATGTCAGCCCGCTCGATGTCAGGTCTTCGGACCTCGGCGATGGTGGGCGGTGCGCTGTCGCCCTCCATCATGGCCACGCAACCGCGGGCATCGACGTCGCGCAGGGCGGCGGAGTAAGACCGAGTCACCTGCTGCAACGCATAGATGCTCTCCGCATCGGCCTTAGGGATTTGGCGCCTCAGCACGCGGGCGAATACCTCCGCCGTTCTGGCGCGGACGTCATCTGCGCGTGTGTCTGCGGGCAACCCCCGAACGCTGGATCGCAGAGCCTCGTAGTCGGCCGGGTAGTGCGCCTTTAGCGCCTGGACGGAGGGCAGGTCGTCCATCTCAACCATGAGCCGGTCTCCGAAGCTCGGTTGAAGGCTTCGCGCGATCGCGAGAGCGATCCCAATCCCCAGGACGGGCAGGATTGGCAGCCACCCTGGTCGGCGACGCAGCAATCGACCAACAAGCCACGCAATGCCCGCCCCCGCGGCGGCGCCAGCTGCGCCGCTCAAGGCGCTTGTCAGGATCGGATTCATCGGTCTTCTCGTTGCGGCTGAATCCAGCTTATGTTCGTATTTTGTTCTTGACAACCTATAGCTGTTGATATAGGTTAGGGGCTGGCTGGGTAGCTGCGGCCGATGCGAACACGTCCGCCTTCTTGCCGGCGGTCACTCGTCTCCTGAGTCCTCCTCCCGCCTTCCATATTAAGAGAACGAAGGAGGCTGGCCATGGGCTGGCAAGAGGAACTGCGCGCCAAACGCGCGGAGACCGATCGATGGATCCGGCAGCGCGAAGCCGACCTCCGGCGCGCGGCATCGCAGGCAGAAGCCCGAGGTCGGCAGGTCTATGCCAACGCGATCAAGACCGGCGAACGCGTGCTCGCGCGCACGCCCGCCGAGATACGGGTCCTCGGTGCGGCCGCACTGAAAGGCCAGTTGCCACAAGCGCTAGCCGCGACAGCGGTGAAGGCCGCGGCTCGCCCGGCAGCGGGGCAACGGGGGGCCTCCGGCGCCGCGCCACGAGTGGCGAAACCCTCGGTGCGTGAGGAGTTTCGCGCCGCCGTGAGCGGCGCAGTCGACGAGGCCAGCCTCGGCCTAGCCGATCATGTACTGGCTGGGGTGGACGCCGCCAAGGAAGCTGTTCTCACCGGTAGCGCCGACAATCTCCTCGGTAGCTACCGCGACGGCATGGCGGACAAGCGTGCTGCGGACGCCTACGACGCCGAGCATCACGGAACCTCGCGGAACGTCGGCAGGGTCGTTGGCCTCGTGGGGACCGTCGCCGCGATGGGTGCGCCCGGTCTGGCCCGCGCGGCGATCGCGTCCGTGCCGCGCGGAAGGGTTGCCGCTCAGGTCGCGAAGTACGGCCTGCGGTATGCCCCGGACCCCAGGGGCCTCACCAAGATGATGGCTGGCGTCGGCGCCGTGGGCGGGGTGTTGGACCAGGCGGCGACCGATCTGGTGACGGGACACCAAAGTGGTCCTCGGGACTTGCTCGCCGCCGCGGGTGGCGGAGCGCTCGGGGGTGCGATGACGCGATACGCCGGACCTGTCCTGGGGGGCGGTGTCGGTGGCTCTGCCACGTCGGTGCTGACCGATCTCGCCAACGACCGTGCGGTCTCTCTGGATGATGCGTTGGACGCTGGGCGCCTCGGCGCGGTCTTTGGGGGCCTTGGCGGCGAGTTAGGAGAGCGCTGGGTGCGGAAACTGCCCTCCCACAAGAAGGGAAGTGTGGGGGACGCCCTGTCGGCGGCGAAGATCGTCGCGAGGGGAGAGCAGGTGGTGGGCCAACAGAGGCGAATTCATCTCCGGCCGGCCGGCGAGCCGCCAGCATACACTGTCGCAGACAACGTATCTGTCCCGCGGGGTCTGCCCGATCATCCTGACAACTGGATCATCGGCGAGAGCAAACTCGGGCCTTCCGCAAGCCTGAGCGACAGGCAAGAAGAGGCGCTTCAGACGTTCGGCGATCGGTATGTCACGGACTTCTGGCGGTATTCCGACGTCGGGAACGTCGCCGGCGCGGCAATGTCACCTTACGGCAGTAACGCGCTTGATCGACGCGATCGCTGAGGACCGGCATTGGCGGGCGCAGGTGAGACAGGCTGCAGGGTGCTTTGGGCGGCAGGCCCACGGAAGCTAGAAGGGTCCGGCGGCCCGGCGCCCGTCCGCGCCGGTGTGCCGCAAGGGGACAGTCGGCGCGCCTAGGCGCGGGCGACGATGGCTTCGAGGGTCTGGACGCGGCTGTCCAGGTCTTCGGCCAGGCGGCGGGCGACGTCGCGCACGCCGGGAGAATAGGCATCGCCGCCTTCGGCGATCTCGGCGGCCAGTTCTTCGAGCCCGACCATGGCGGTCGTGAGCGCCTTGACGTGATCCTTGGCGAGCTGCCGGGCTTCCGCCTGCAGACGCTGGACGCGCTGGGCGACGGTTTCGGCTTTCGGAAGGACAGTTTTCAGGTCGTTGTCGGCGACCACACTGAGAGACGGTGACATCCTGATGGTCCTCAAACTTTCGCACCCAAGTTCACATACGGTCCGCAATCCCCTTTGGATCGCTGCCAGACCGCCCCGGCTGCTTTAATCTACGAGCGAAAACAGCACAGGTTCCCTGTCAGCCGCATGAACGGCGCCAGTTAACTCTTTGTCAGCTATAGGTGGGGCGTCGGGGACACAGTGTGTAGTTAAGATCCGGCATAGCCTTGATGCCGGAACGGAAACGATGGGGCGCCGCCTATGGCCCCTCGCCCTCGGCGATATCGAGCTTCGAGCCGGCCTGGACCAGGCGATAGGTCTTGCCTGCCGCGAGGGGGCCGAAGAAGAGGCCCTTGCTGCGCTGGCAGACGAGTCGCAGATCGCGGCGCGGGTCGAAGCTCTCGTACCAGGACTTGCCGGGCCGGATGGCCAGTTCGGTGCGCGCCTGGCCGTTGAAGATCAGGGTGCAGTAGGCCACGTGCTCGGTCGTGTTGGTGACGGTGAGCTGGCGAAAGTCGGCCGGGGGCGCCGCGGCCTGGGCGGGCAGGGCGGCCATCGCGGCGGCGCACAGCACAGAGCGAGCGAACTTCAGGGCCATGGACGCCTCGTGTGACCGGAGGCCGGCACCGTTCGCGGGCGGGCGGCGGGTGTCAAGGCGGATCGGGCTGAGTTCCGCCGAGGCGCGCCAGCCGCCGCGCGCCCTCCCGCTCGATCAGCGCCTTCAGGGCTTCGCGCACCAGCGCCGACTTCTCCCGCACGCCGGTGAGGCTGGCGGCTTCTGCGAGGAGGTGGTCGTCGAGGGCGAGGGCGTGCGCATGGCGGCGGCTTTCGTCTGGCGCATGGAATGGAGCATCAAACGATGCGGAAATCGATGCCTTCATGACCTTGGCGAAGGGACCGCTCCAGCGCTCCCGCTGCGCGGGACGACCTTACGGCCCCTTCCGTCTCCGCCCCCGCATCTTCCGGAATTCCTCGGCCTTCTCCGCGCGCACTTCGTTGCGGATCTGCTTGACCTGCTCGCGCTCGCCGCCGTCGGAACCGGAGGAGAGGGCGTCGGCGGCGAATTCCAGGTCCAGGAGCTTGAGGCGTTTGACCTCGTCGCGGAGGCGGGCGGCTTCCTCGAACTCGAGGTTGGCGGCGGCCTCGCGCATGCGGGTTTCGAGGTCCTTGAGGGTGGCCTTGAAGTTGTTGCCGACAAAGGAGGCGCCGGCCTTTTCCGCGACGCCGGCCGAGATGGTGACGTGGTCCTTCTCGTAGCCGCTGGCGAGGATGTCCTTGATCTGGCTCTTCACGCTCTCGGGCGTGATGCCGTTTTCGAGGTTGTACTGCTCCTGCTTCTCGCGCCGGCGTCTCGTCTCCGCCATGGCGCGCTCCATCGAGCCGGTGATGCTGTCGGCGTAGAGGATAACGCGGCCGTCCACGTTCCGGGCGGCGCGGCCGATGGTCTGGATCAGTGAGGTCTCCGAGCGGAGGAAGCCCTCCTTGTCGGCGTCGAGGATGGCGACCAGGCCGCACTCGGGGATGTCGAGGCCTTCGCGCAGCAGGTTGATGCCGATCAGGATGTCGAAGGCGCCCAGCCGCAGGTCGCGGATGATCTCGATGCGCTCCAGCGTGTCGACGTCGGAGTGCATGTAGCGCACGCGCAGGCCCTGCTCGTGCATGTACTCGGTCAGGTCCTCGGCCATCTTCTTGGTGAGGACGGTGATCAGGCTGCGATAGCCCTGGGCCGCGACCTGGCGGACCTGGTCGATCACGTCGTCCACCTGGCTGAAGCCGCCCTTGGAGACGGGCTTCACTTCGACCGGCGGGTCGATCAGGCCGGTGGGGCGGATCACCTGTTCGGCGAAGACGCCGCCGGTCTTGTCCATCTCCCACGGGCCGGGGGTGGCCGAGACGAAGACGCTGTCCGGCCGCATGGCGTCCCACTCCTCGAACTTGAGCGGGCGGTTGTCGATGCAGGAGGGCAGGCGGAAGCCGTATTCGGCCAGGGTGAACTTGCGGCGGTAGTCGCCCCGGTACATGCCGCCGATCTGCGGCACGGTCTGGTGGCTTTCGTCCACGAACAGCAGGGCGTTGTCGGGGATGTATTCGAAGAAGGTGGGCGGGGGCTCGCCCGGCCGGCGGCCGGTGAGGTAGCGGCTGTAGTTCTCGATGCCGGCGCACGAGCCGGTGGCCTCGATCATCTCGATGTCGAAGGTGGTGCGCTGCTCCAGCCGCTGGGCCTCCAGCAGCTTGCCGTTGGCGACCAGCCAGTCCAGGCGCTCTTTCAGCTCCACCTTGATCTGGTTGATGGCCTGGCGGAGCGTCGGGCGCGGCGTCACGTAGTGGCTGTTGGCGTAGATCTTCACGCCTTCCAGCTCGGCGGTCTTCTTGCCGGTGAGCGGGTCGAACTCGGTGATGGTCTCGATCTCGTCGCCGAACAGGCTGATGCGCCAGGCGCGGTCCTCGTAGTGGGCCGGGAAGATCTCAAGGGTGTCGCCGCGCCGGCGGAAACTGCCGCGCTCGAAGGCCTGATCGTTGCGCTTGTACTGGAGGGCCACGAGGTCGGCCATCAGGCGCTTCTCGTCGATCCGGTCGCCCGGCTTCACCTGGAAGGTCATGGCCGAGTAGGTCTCGACCGAGCCGATGCCGTAGATGCAGGAGACCGAGGCCACGACGATGACGTCGTCCCGCTCCAGGATCGCGCGGGTGGCCGAGTGGCGCATCCGGTCGATCTGCTCGTTAATCGAGCTGTCCTTCTCGATGTAGGTGTCGGTTCGAGGGACGTAGGCCTCGGGCTGGTAGTAGTCGTAGTAGCTGACGAAGAACTCGACCGCGTTCTCCGGGAAGAAGCTCTTGAATTCGCTGTAGAGCTGGGCGGCGAGCGTCTTGTTCGGCGCGAGGATCAGGGCGGGCCGCTGGGTCTCCTCGATGATCTTGGCCATGGTGAAGGTCTTGCCCGAGCCGGTGACGCCCAGGAGGACCTGGTCGCGGTCGCCGCCGTCGATGCCGGCCACCAGCTCGCGGATGGCGGTCGGCTGGTCGCCGGCGGGCTCATAGGCGCTGCTGAGCTTGAACTTGCGCCCACCCTCGCTCTTCTCCGGGCGCACCGGGCGGTGCGGCTTCCAGAGCATGGGCATGGTGTTTTCGTCGTAGTCGAAGGCCGCCGACATGTCGGCGACGCCTTCAGGCGCGGAGGGGGCGGGCATGGCGTCCAAGGTAGGCTCTCCCGGCAGGGTTCGCCACCTCTCTGCGCCAGGCCTGCTGACAGCAGTCTGTCAGGATGAGGCCGGCCGGCGGACGCCCAGCAGCACGCTCGCCATGTCGCCCTTGGCCTGGAGCGTGAGGATCAGCAGGTAGGGGAGCAGGAAACCCGCGCCGCCGAAGAACGCCACGACCGCGAGGACCAGGCTGAGCGGCGCAAAGCCGCCGCGCCAGGCGGTCCAGAGCGCCGACAGGGTGAGGAAGCACAGGAAGTCGAGGTTGAACTGGCCGGGCCAGCCCATCTTCGCGATGTCGCCGAAGAAGATGGGGATGAGGTTCATCCCGTGGTTGGCGATAACCACCGCGGTGAAGGCGAAGAGCACGCCCCACAGCACGACCAGCAACGCACGAAATCCAAGCATTCGTTCCTCCCCGGTTTTGCCGGGATATTGCCGCGGCGCGTGCGGAACGGCCATGACCTCGGAGGTAATGAGGCCTGGACGTGGTCGCGTCGGCGGCGCGGAGCCTTGACAGCCTCGGCCTCGGAGGGTCGCATCGTGCGGGCTGAGCGGCGATGGGCAGGGCGGCGGCATGCAGGGGCGGACGACGAAGGGCCGGCCTTGCGCGGCGCGATCGGCCCCGGCGGCGCAGGTGCGGCCCGCGAACGCCCCGGTGACCGACCATCCGCCACCGGCGCCGCGCTACGCGGTGCGCGACCTGGTCTTCGACCGGCCGCCGGGCCGGGGCGGCGTCGGCGGAGGCCGCTTGATCGAGCCGTCCGCCACGGGACCCCTTCAGGCGCGATGGGTCACGGGTCCCGACGGGCAGCGGGTATGGGTCGACGACGGCCAGGAGGATGAAGAGGCGGCGGACGGCGCGTCCCGTGCCAGCTCGACCTCAAGCTCGTCGAACTCCGGGCGTGCGCGGGGCCGTGGTTCCGCCCCGAGAGCGCCGGCCGGCTCGGCGGCGGCGTCCTCGTCCTCGTCCTTGTCGACCGCGCCCCCTAGGCGCTCACCGGTCGGCAGTTCATCCGCGCGCGGCGGCCGGGGCGCCAGCGATGGCCAATGGCGGCGCGATGATCGCGGTTCGGAACCGAGAGCGCCGGTCGCCTCGGCGGCGGCGGCGGCGTCCTCGTCCTCATCGACCCCGCCCCCTGCGCCTTCACGGGGCGGCACTTCATCCGCGGGCGCCGTCGGACACGACGGTCGCCGGGCGCAGGGGGAGCCGGATCAAAAAATCCAGGGCCCTATCGACGACTGGCAGGGGCGCGGCGACGTGGGCCCGGGCATCCGAAGCGTCGGGGGACGCCGGCCGCGGATCGGCCTGATCGACAGAGGCCGCCCGGGACATGACTACGACAAGGCGCTCGTCACCCGCGGGACCGGCGCCCAGGTGGTCTCCCTCGGGCCGGACGCCGATGATCCGAACGTCAACGGCCTGTTCGTCCCCGGCGGCCGGTACAACCTGCCGGACACCCTGGGCGACGAGGATCCGAGGCACGAGCCGAAGTCGGAGCAGGAGGCGCGCGACTGGGCGGCCAGAATCGATTTCCAGAACGAGCGTATCGGCCGGGCGCGGGACGCCTGCGTGCCCACGTTGGGCGTCTGCGGCGGTTCGCGGTCCATGGCCCAGAACGCGCTGGACCCCAGTCGGAACGAGGGCAAAGGGGTGACCTACCATCTTGCAAATGATGGTACGCAGACGCGGCACAACAAGCCCATGAACCAGCCGTGGGGCGTCGCCCACGAAATCGTCGTCGATCCCCACTCGCAGATGGGCCGGATCATGCGGGGCGAGCACTGGCGTGGCGGCGGACAGCCCCTGCTGACGCGCCTGCCAGGCGGTGGCGTCCCGCCCGGCGCGGACCCGCGCCTCTATGCGCCGCCCGAGCCGGCCGACGGGCCGCTGTTTGTGCGCGTCAACAGCATGCACTGGGCCGCCGTCCGCTTTGAGCCGCCGGCCGGGGGCAACAACAACGCCGCTCCGGCGGCGCAGGTCCACGTCGCGGCGCACGAACAGCGGCAAGGGGGAGATCAGGCGGCGGACGCTCCTGTCGTGGAAGGCTGGGAGCGTTACGGCGGCGGCCTGTTCATGGGCATGCAGAGCCATCCCGAGTTCGCGCAAATTCCCGTCGGGGGCTTCCGTCCCGAGGACAGCCTGAGGCATGCGCGCATCATGGCGGCGCTGGGCCAGGCGGCGACCGAGCATCTCGCGATCCATACACTGCGCAACAATCCCCTCTTCATGAGACGTTTCAGGCGGCTGCTGAACCGCGTTCGGAGCACCGCGGAAGGCGCCGGCGCCAGAGCGGCTGCCCGCCAGAACTCGCCGCAGGAGGAAGACCCCAAGTGACGGGGGCGACGGTTGCGCATCCCGCGCCTGACGCGGCGTCCGCTTGTGCGCGGGCTCCGAGCGGGCCAATACAGTGTAAACGCACGTTTGAAGGAGACGCCCTGTGAAGACCCGCATCACGGAACTGTTCGGTATCGAGCACCCCATTATCCAGGGCGGCATGCACATGGTGGGCTACGCCGAGATGGCGGCCGCCGTGTCGAACGCGGGCGGCCTGGGGATCATCACCGGCCTGACGCAGGGCTCGCCCGAAGGGCTGGCCAAGGAGATCGCGCGGTGCCGCGAGATGACCGACAAGCCGTTCGGCGTGAACCTGACCTTCCTGCCGGCGGTGACGCCGCCCGACTATCCGGGCTTCGTCGAGGCGATCATCAAGAGCGGCGTGAAGGCGGTCGAGACGGCCGGCAACAACCCCGCCAAGTGGCTGCCCAGCCTGAAGGAAGCCGGCATCAAGGTGATCCACAAGTGCACCTCGGTACGCCACTCGCTGAAGGCGGAGCAGATCGGCTGTGACGCGGTCAGCGTCGACGGGTTCGAGTGCGGCGGCCACCCGGGCGAGGACGACGTCGGCAACTGGGTGCTGCTGCCCCGCGCCGCCGAGGAGCTGAAGATCCCGTTCGTGGCCTCGGGCGGCTGCGCCACCGGCAGCCAGCTGGCGGCGGCGCTGGCGCTGGGCGCCGAGGGCATGAACATGGGCACGCGGTTCATGGCGACGGTCGAGGCGCCGATCCACCAGAACGTGAAGGATGCCATCCTGGCCGCGAACGAACTGGATACGCGCCTGATCATGCGCCCGCTGCGCAACACCGAGCGGGTGTTGAACAACGCCGGCGTCGAGCGCCTGCTGGAGAAGGAGCGGACCCTCGGCGACAAGATCACCTTCGCCGACATCGCCCCGGAAGTGGCGGGCGTCTACCCGGCGATCATGAAGAACGGCGACATGGACGCCGGCGGCTGGAGCTGCGGCATGGTCGTGGGCTTGATCCACGATGTCCCGACCGTGAAGCAGCTCATCGACGGCATCATGGCCGAGGCCGAGGAGATCATCTCCAAGCGCCTGGCGCGGTTCGCGGCCTGATTCGCAGGCCCTAACGCGTACAGCCTCGTTCCCCGCCTCACCGTACGGCCGAGGCGGGGCGCGGGACGTGCTGACAGGGCGTCCAGAGCATGGAACAACACCGCCCATGACGGTGCAGTCTCTTCCCGCCTGGATGTACACAAGCGAGGCGTTCTTCGAGCGCGAGCGGCAGACCATTTTCCGGACGGCCTGGCAGGTGGTCTGCCACCTTAACGACATCCCCGAGGCCGGCGACTATCAGGCCTTCGACTTCCTGGGCGAGCGGGTGCTGACCGTGCGCGGGGACGACGGCGAGGTGCGCTCGTTCCACAACGTCTGCCGACATCGCGCGTCGCGGCTGGCGGACGGGAACCAGGGCAACTGCGGCCACCGGATTGTGTGCCCCTACCACGCCTGGAGCTACCGGCTGGACGGGCGGCTGGCCAATGTGCCGCCGTGGCAGGGCTTCGACGGGATCGACGGCGACGAACTGGGCCTGAAGCCGATCGAGCAGGAGATCTACCTGGGCTTCATCTTCGTGCGGTTTGCGCCGGGCCTGCCCAGCGTGGCCGAGATGATGGCGCCCTACACCGCAGAGCTGGCGCCGCACTGTCCGGCAGACCTGCAGCCGCAGGGCCGCGTGACGCTGCGGCCCCGGCCGGTGAACTGGAAGAACATCGGCGACAACTACTCCGACAGCCTGCACATCCCGGTGGCCCACCCGGGGCTGACGCGGCTGTTCGGGACCAGCTACGGCATCGAGGCCGAGCCGTGGGTCGACAAGATGTGGGGTGACATCGTCGAGACGCCGTCGAGCAACTGGGTGGAGCGGCACTACCAGGCGCTGCTGCCGACGTTCCAGCACCTGGAGGGGCGCGATCAGCGGCGCTGGAACTACTACAAGCTCTGGCCGAACGTGGCGTTCGACGTCTATCCCGACCAGATCGACTTCATGCAGTTCATCCCGGTCTCGGCCACTCAGACGGTGATCCGCGAAATCGCCTATGTGCGGCCCGACGCGCGGCGGGAGGTGAAGGCGGCGCGCTACCTCAACTGGCGCATCAACCGCCAGGTCAACGCCGAGGACACGGTGCTGATCCGGCGCGTGCAGGAAGGCATGGAGAGCTCAGGCTACGAGACGGGCCCGCTGGGTCCGTCCGAGGTGTGCCTGAAGGGCTTCGCCGAGAAGATGGCGATGTTCATCCCGGAAGCGGCCCAGGCGGCGGAGTAGACTAGGGCTCGACGATCAGGCTCTCCAGGCCGCGGAAGCCGGGCAGGGCGCGGTAGGTCAGCGTCTGGTCCGCCAGCTTCAAGTTCGGGAACCGCTCGAAGAGCTTCCACAGGGCGACCTGGCCTTCCATCCGCGCCAGGGGCGCGCCGATGCAGATGTGGGCGCCGCCGCCGAAGGCCATGTGCGGCACGTGTTTGCGGGTGATGTCGAACCGCTCGGGCGACTCATAGATGGCCGGGTCGCGATTGGCGGCGCGCAGCACGGTGATCATCGCTTCCTTCTCGGACACCGCCGCGCCGCCGACCACCATGGGGCATGAGGCGATGCGGCTGGTCATGGTGATGGGCGGGTCCCAGCGCAGGATCTCCTCGACCGCCATAACGATGAGTTTGGGGTCGGCCTTCAGCGCCGCCAGCTGCTCGGGGTGGGTGAGGAAGGCGCGGACGCCGTTGCCGATCAGGTCGGTAGTGGTGAGGTTGCCGCCCACCAGCAGGCTCTGGAGGTTGACGCTGACCTCCTCGTCCGAGAGCTGGGCGCCGGCGGCCTGGAGCTGGACCATGTCGGTGATCAGGTCGTCGCGTGGGCGGGCCCGGCGCTCGGCCATGGCTTCGGCGAAGAAGGCGTCCAGCGCCTGGGCCGCCACCATCAGCTGCTGGTCCTGTTCGGGCGTGCGCAGGGCGTTGAGCGACAGGATGATGCCTTCGGACCACTCGCGGAACTCGCGCAGGCGCTCCTTCTCGATGCCCAGCACGGCGGCGATCACCAGGATCGGCACCGGCACGCCGTAGTCGGCGATGATGTCGAAGGCGGCCCGACCACTCAGGCTGTCCAGCACTTCGTCGACGATCGTCTCGGTCTGGGGCTTCATCTTGGCCGCGCGCTTGTAGAAGGCCTGCGTGAGCGGGCCGCGCACCCGGGCGTGGTCGGGATCGTCCATGAAGAGGATTGACAGCGGCCGGTCGCCCGACCCCTCTGACACGCGGCTGAACAGCGCGCGCGGGTTGCCGCGGGCCGGGTTCCGCCAGAGGCTGCGGTCGTTGACGATGCCTCGGACGTTCTCGTAGCCGGTCACCACCACCGACTCGAGCACCGGATCGTGGCGCACCGGGCACCGCGCCTGCAGGTCGGCCAGACGCGGGTAGGGGTCGGTCCGGAATTCGGGGTCGATCTCGAGGAGCTGGAAGCCCGTGGGCAGGTCCTGCGGCTCGGGCGCCTTCTGCTCTGACATCGGTTCGCTCCTCCTTCTGGCCGTGGAGTCAGCGCCAGGAGGACCGCGCGCGCAAGGCCTAGTTCGACGTCAGGCCGCGTACTGGGCGAAGCGGGCTGCGGTCGTCTCGAGCGGCAGGGCCAGGCCGTTCGAGAGATAGGCCACGGTGCGATAAAAGCCGCAGAGCAGCAGGATCTCCAGGATCTGGTCGTTGCTGTAATGGCGCTGGAGGTCGGCGAACTCGGCGTCGGTAAGCGTGGACCGGTCGTGCAGCGCATCGACGGTGGCGACCAGGACGGCTTCGTTCCCCGTCCACGGGCCGGTCGCGCCGGGCGGCGCCAGGGTGGCGGCGATTTCTTCCCGGGTCAGCCTGGCCGCCGCGGCGAAGGCGCTGATGTGGACGCCCCATTCGTACTCGCAGCCAGCGCGCGCGCACACGCGGTCGATGACGATCTCGCGCTCGCGCAGGCTGATCAGGCGTCCGTCGAGCAGCGAGCCGGCGCGGAACTTCTTCCAGGCGCGTTCGCTGCTGGCCAGCGTCGTGAACAGCACCAGCGGCGGGACGCCGGGCGGCATCACCTGGTCGAAGTGACCCTGGATCTCGGCCGGGTAAGGCGCGGGGAGGGGGGCGATCCTTGGCATGGGGGGCTAGCTCCGCTATCAATATCATAGCGCGGAAGTGCTATTAAAATGATAGCGTTGACAAGGGCCATTCGTGAGCCAGCCTGATCCGACGGCGATGTTGAGGGTGGCCGGCCAGCGGCCGATCATGGCGCTGCTGGAGCTGCTGGGCCGGCGGTGGACCCTGCGGGTGCTGTGGGAGCTGCGCGACGGGCCGCTCACGTCGCGGGCGCTGCGGGCCGCCGCGGGTGGCCTAGCGCCATCGGTCCTGCAGGCGCGGGTGAACGAACTGCGCGGGGCGCAGCTGCTGGAGTTGGGCGCGGACGGCTACGGGCTCACGCCGCTGGGGCGCGAGCTGCTGGAGGTGTTCACGCCGATCTACCTGTTCGCCGACCGCTGGGCCGAGGCGATGCCCCGCGACAGCTAGCGGCGGGCGTCCAGCCAGTCGCGGATGGTGCGGTTCACCTGGGGCGCGGCGTCATGCTGAACGAAGTGGCCGGCGTTCGGGAACATCACCACGGTCGTGTCGGCGTCGACGTAGTTCCAGGTTCCGGAGTGGCCGGCGGCGTTGAGAGCCGTGTCCTTCATGCCGTGGATGACGAGCACCGGCACCTTCACGCGGTTGTTCGGCTGAGCGGCCGGCGCGGCCTGGACGTCGGCGCCTGTCCCGCGCGGGTAGTTGGCGCGGTAGTAGTTCATCATGGCGGCGAAGTCCGAGCGCTTGAAGGCCTCGACGTAGCCCGGCCGGGCGGCGGGATCCCTGGTGGCCATGCCGGCCAGCATCTCGGCGCTCAGCATCTTCTCCGAGCCTTCCTTCTGGAAGTTGCGGGCGTACTGGCTGTTCTTCTGCTGGTCGGCGTTGGTGGCCAGTTCGCGGGCCATCCCGGCGGGGTGGGGCACGCTCAGGATCACCAGCTTGTTGACCAGGTCCGGCCGCGCGAACGTGGTCTGCCAGGCGATGGCGGCGCCCCAGTCGTGGCCGATCACGATGGCGTTCTTCTCGCCCTCGGCGGCGATGACGGCGGCCACGTCGCCGATCAGGTTGGGCATGGCGTAGGCTGCCTCGCCCTGGGGCTTGTCCGACAGATTGTAGCCGCGGGTGTCCATGGCGGCGGTGCGATAGCCCGCCTTGTTGAGCTCGGCCGTCAGCGGTTTCCAGGTCGCCGAGTAGTCGGGGAAGCCGTGGATCAGCACCACCAGCGGGCCCTTGCCCTCGGCCACGTAGTGGATCTTCACGCCGTTGTTGGCCGCGTACTTGTCGGCGGCCTGGGCCGCGGTCGACAGCATCAGCGCGGCGGCGAAGGCGAGCGCGGCCCGGATCATCGGTGGTTCCTCGTTATGTTTACAGCGTAGATAACAGTTCCTCCCCCGCAGGGGGAGGGGACCGCGAAGCGGAGGGGGGTGGTGAAGAGGCGATCCTCACCGGTGTCAGCACTTCGGCCGACACTTCCCCACCCGTCTCGCGTTCGCTCGCCACCCTCCCCATGGAGGGGAGGGAAATACCCTGTGCGCCACATAGTATGCGCTAGACACTGTGTAGCGCACAGTGTATGACGCACAGCACGATGCCAAATGACGCCGACATTTTCGAAACGCTTCGCCAGGAGCTGCGCCGCGGATCCCTGATCCTGGCCGTGCTGGGACAGCTGCGGTCCGAGCACTACGGCTACACGCTGCGCAAGGCCCTGGGCGACGCCGGCGTCGAGATCGACGAAGGCGCGCTCTACCCCATGCTGCGCAGGCTGGAGGCCCAGGGCCTGCTGACCAGCGAATGGCGCGAGGAAGAGCGGCGCAACAAGCGCTTCTACCGGCTCTCGGACGAGGGCCGCGCCGTGCTCGACCGGCTGGTCGAGGAATGGACCAGGCTGAACGCCTCGGTCGACGCCATCCTGAAGGGTTGAGGCATGTCCGACCTGATCGAACGCTACCTGGGGGCCATCGCCCGCGAACTTTCCGAACGCCAGCGCGCCGACATCGCCGCCGAACTGCGCGACGAACTGATGTCGCAGATCGAGGGCCGCGAGGAACGGCTGGGCCGGCCCCTGACCGAGGGCGAGCTGGAGGGGGCGCTTCGCGACTTCGGCAACCCGGTGGTCGTCGCGGGCCGCTATCGCCGGATACCGCACCTGATCGGACCGCAGATCTTTCCGTTCTGGTGGCAGACCACCAAGGTGACCATGACGGTGATCGCCGCCGTCTACGTGGTGCTGATCGTTCTGGCGCTGCTGACCCAGGGGCCCCATGAGCGGGACGTGCCGTCGCCCGTCCTGGTTCTGGGCTTCACATTCGGCGTCATCACCTTCGGGTTCGCCCTGATCGAGCGATACGGAAATCCCGAGAAGCTGGCGCGCCGGTGGCGGCCGGATGGACTCCCGCCGGCCGGGGGCAAGACCAAGGGCCGATTCGAGATCCTGGTCGAGATGGGCATGACCGCTGTGGCGCTCGCATGGTGGAGCGGGCTGATCCACTTCCAGAACACAATGCCGGGGACGGGCGGCCTGCAGGTCGACCTGGCGCCGGTGTGGACCGTCTGGTTCTGGCCGATCCTGGCCTACATGGTGGTGGAGCTGCTTGTGAACGCGCACGCCCTGCTGCGGCCGGCGCGGGTCATCGTGAACAGCGGGCTGGCGGTCGCCCGCAACCTGGCGGGGGCGGCCATCCTGTACAATGTGCGGCTGGACGGCCACTTCGTGGAGGTGAGCTCGCCGACCCTGCCGCTGGACGTTCTGGCGCGGATGCAGGCCAGCTTCGACCGCGGGTTCAACTTCGCCATCGGCGTGACGATCGCGGTGTTCCTGGCGCTGGCGGCGCTGGAGGCTTGGCGCCTCCGCGGTCATGTCGTCAGCCAATCGGGCGCTCCGGCGGCGGCCTGATCTAGAGCGTCGCGTGGCTCACGGCGCTGGCGGCGACGAGCAAGACGCCGATCAGTGTGGCCAAAGCGAGTATGAGATTGCGCATGCTTCGCTCCCCCTTTGATCTTCGGGGGAGTTACGCAGCAAGCGCGGCGCCAGATGCGTCAGGAGGCCGCGGACCGCCCTTCTAGCGGCGATCCACGCCCTTGCTGACCGCCGCGCCAACCCCGGCTCCGACCGCGGCTCCGACGGGTCCGCCCACCACAGCTCCGGCCACGGCGCCGGTGGCGGCCCGTTGCTCGACGTTATGGCCGCACGCCGAGAGGGCGAGGGCGGCCGACAGAGTCAGGAAGGCAAGTGCGCGCATGAGATCTCCTGCCGTGAAAACACGCCGCCATGACCATTGTTCCGTGCAAGCTTCGTGGCCCTCGACGTAAGGTAAACGAGTATGGTTTCAGAAGACTTGGAAAGCCTGTGAAGACTAAATGCAGGCTTCGGTGAGCATCTCGAAATTCTCCTGCGAACTCAGTCCCCTGCGTGGCGCAAGCGATCTAAAGTCGCCTTAGGGGCGATCTCGCCGTTAATGCTGCGGCGCAAAAAAGTCTTGCCAGCGGCGCTCGCGCCATTCATACACCCTTCACCATTTGCCGTCGCTCGACCCCACAACGGATCTCGGGGAAGAGCCTGCCGGCGGACGCTGCCAGCACGTGCAGGGGCGCCCGGGGCGACATGTAGGTTGGGGGGCACGTAACGCCCTCGCCGCTGAGGACCGTTCCGTTTTGCAGTATGAATTCCTGGTGCGCGCCGTTCGGCGTACGCCTATTGGCGCCGCTTTGGCGGGTGCAGGCATGGGCCTGGGCCTGGGCGCAGCCTTTCTGATCTTCGGCATGGCCCGCCATGCGGCGGACTATGCGCATGAGCTGCGCATGGCCGACGCGGTTGTGGCCGGCTACAGCGGCTCGTACCTCGAAGCCGAGGGGCAGGGCCTTCGCATCGGGCTCCAGCGTTACGGCTTCGAGGGCGCTCTGGATGCGATCACCCATCCCAGCCGCGTGGACAAGGAACGCCTGAAGGCGCGCCGCCGCGCCGACCTCGATTGCCTCACCACCGCGGTCTACTATGAGGCCCGTGGCGAAAGCCCCCGCGGCCAGGCGGCCGTCGCCCAGGTGGTGATGAACCGGGTGAAGCACCCGGCCTTCCCCAAGAGCGTCTGCGCGGTCGTCTTCCAGGGCGCGGGCCGCAAGGGCTGCCAGTTCAGCTTCGCCTGCGGCGGCTCGATGCGGAAGCACCGCGAAATCCTGGCGTGGAACCGTGCACGCGAAGTGGCCACGCGCGCCCTGGCCGGCGCGGCCCGGGCCGAAGTGGGGGCGGCGACGCACTTCCACACGACGGCGGTCTCGCCGATGTGGGCGCCGCACATGCTGCGCGTCGCCAATGTGGGCGCGCACGTATTCTACAAGTTTGCGCCGTACCGCTCGCGTTCCGCGCCCTCGGCGGCGCCGGTTCGGCAGGCGATGCTGACGGCCAGCCCGGGGCATACCCCGGACCTGCGTATCGAACCTGCCGTCGAGAAGGCGATCGAGGCGTCGCTGGACCTCGCGCCGACGACGACCGCCGAGCCCAAGGCCAGGGCCGCTACGGGCGTGGCTGTGCCGGTCGCGGCAGAGGAAGCGCGCCTGGCCCCGGCCCAGCCGGCGGCTGCGTCCTCCTAGGCTCGACAGGCCTAGAGCGCGTCTACCTGCTTTCCGAGCTGTCGGCGCACCACGCCGGGCAGAAGCCGGTTGAGCAAGCCGATCCGTCGCGCCTGACCGCCGACCAGGTGGTGCAGCCGCGGCTTGCCGTGGACGGCGGTCCACACGGCCTCCGATACGTCCGACACCGGATACACCGGCACCTTTTCCTGGCGCAGCGACACACGCAGGTCCTCGTTTCCGGAGAAGCGGGCCTTGTCGAGCAGGGGCGTGTCGATGAACCAGGGCATGATGCAGCGGACGCCGACGCCGATGCGCGCGAACTCGGCCTCCAGGGCCTCGGACAGGCCGCGCACGGCGAACTTGGTGGCGGCGTAGACGCTCATCCGGGGCGGGGCGACGACGCCGGCGACAGAGGCCACGTTGACGACCAGGGCGCCCGGTGTTGCGGCCAGCAGGTCGAACGCCGCCTGGCATCCGTTCAGCACGCCCTTGAGGTTCACATCGAGTTGCAGGTCGACGTCGTCGGGCGTCTGGCTCTCGAGGTATCCGCCCTTGGCGACGCCGGCGTTGTTCATCAGTACGTCGAGCCGGCCGCCCGTCGCCTTCGCGAACACCGCGAGTTCGCGCTTCCACGCGCTGCGGTGGCGGACGTCTAGGCTGCAGACGATCCCGTTGGCCGGGCCGATGGCCTCGAGCGCCGCGGTCAGGCCCTTGGCGTCGATGTCGGCGAGGCCCACGAACCAGCCGCCGGCGGCAAACCGGCGGGCGGTGGCGAGGCCGATGCCGCTGGCCGCGCCCGTTATGAAGATCGCCCGACGGCTGTCCGCCTGGGCCCTGGTGATCCCGGACATCGCGAAACCCCCCGTATGCTGCGAAGTTACACCCTCTATCCTGAGAAGAGGAAAATCGGATGGCGGTGGAAGCTCGGCAACAACTGGCCAAGGACCTGTTGGGGAGCTCCTACGAGACGCTGACCCCGGTCCAGCGAAGCGTCATCGACCTGATCGCGACCGAGGCGCCGACCGGGCTGGATCCGGCCCTGCACACCGACGACCGCAGGCCGGGCGAGAAGCTGTCGGATCGTGTCGCCGCCATAGGCGGATCGTGGCGCTTCATCATCGCGTTCGCGCTGGTGCTGGCGGTCTGGATGACCTGGAACGTGGCGGTCCACGGCACGAAGCTGGCCTTCGACCCGTACCCCTTCATTTTCCTGAACCTGATGCTGTCGACGCTGGCGGCCGTCCAGGCGCCGATCATCATGATGAGCCAGAACCGCGCCGCGGCGCGCGACCGGGCGGCGGCCGAGCACGACTACATCGTCAACCTGCGGGCCGAACTGGAGATCATGCACCTGCACGACAAGATGGACGCACTGCGCCGGCGCGAGCTGTTGGGAATCATCAAGCGCCAGAACGAGAGCCTGCGGATTCTGCGCCAGCAGGGCACCGCCGAGATCGGGGCCTAGGCGGCGGGGGGCTGGAGCTTCAGCGCCGCCGGTTCGTCGGCGCGGCTGTCGCCGTCATCGTACCAGGCCGCCAGGCTGCGGTACTCACGGGCGACCTCGAGGAAGCGGTCATGGCCCTCGCCGGGGCCCCTATCGGCGAGATTCTGAACCCGCCGAGCTTCCGCGGCGTAGTACCTGCTGCGCCCCTTCAGGGCGATGGCTCCGGGCTCGATCGACATACGCGCGCTCTCCACAGGCCATGGGAAAGCGCCGGCGAGGCAAGGGTTCCCTCGTCAGGCCCGGGCGGCCCTGCGCAGCGACTGGGGCGGCTGGCCGAAGGCGCGCAGGAACGCGCGGCGCATGCGTTCGGGGTCGCCGAAACCCACGGCCTCGGCCACATGGTCAATCGGCGCGTGGCTGGTCTCGACGGCCGTGCGGGCCGCTTCCAGGCGCAGGCGCTCGACCGCCTTGGCCGGCGTCGTGCCCGTCTCGGACGTGAACGCGCGGGCGAAGTTGCGGGGGCTCATAGCGGCCCGCTCGGCCAGCCGCTCGACGGTGAGCGCGCCGGCCAGATTGGCCCGCATCCAGTCCATCAGCTCGGCGAAACGGCCGGTGGCGCCGCCCATCTCCACAAGCGCCGAGAACTGCGATTGCCCGCCGGGCCGACGTTGGTGGACGACCAGCTGCTGGGCGGTGCGGCGCGCGACCTCGGGGCCCAGGTCGTCCTCGATCAGCGCCAAGGTCAGGTCGATGCCGGCGGTGATGCCGCCTGACGTCCACACGTTTCCGTCGCGGATGAAGATGCGGTCGGCGTCCAGGCGGATCTTCGGGTAGCGCCGGGCGAAATGGTCGGTGCGGCTCCAGTGGGTGGTGGCGCGTCGGCCGTCCAGCAGGCCGGCCTCGGCCAGGAAGTAGGCGCCCGAGCAGACGCTGGTGATCCGCCGCGCGGCGGGGGCCACGCGCTGGAGCCACGCGACGATGTCGGTGAACTCGCGCACCGCGCGGGTGGCGTCCCCGCCCGAGACCAGGATCGTGTCCCAGTCTCCCCCGGTCGGGGGCGCATCGGCTAGGTCCTCACAGGCGAAGCCCGCCCCTGCGGTCGACAGGGTGTGTCCGCCGCCGGGCGCGAGCACGTGGGTCTCGTAGGCTCCCGGGCTGTAGCGGCCGGCGATGTCGAAGGCCGACAGGGGCCCCGCCGCATCCAGCAGCTGGAAGTTCGGGAAGACGACGACAGCGAGCTTGCGGGTCATGGCAGGATTTGTGGGAACATTGTCATTTCGGCCAGACCATGCCGCGCGTAGGTCGGGGGCGTCAAGTTTTCAGGAGGTCCCAGATGTCCAAGCTCAAGATCCTCTTCGTGCTCTATCCCGGGGTGACCCACCTCGACTTCACCGGCCCGCACCAGGTGCTGTCGCGGGCGCCCGACTCCGAGACCGTCGTGGCGTCCATGGGCGGCCAGGACATCGAGGCCGAGGGCCTGACGTTCACGAACCTGGCCGATCTCTCGAAGGTCGAGCGCTGCGACGTGATCTGCGTCCCCGGCGGCTTCGGCACCACCGCAGCCATGCTGGACGAGGCGTTCATGGCGGAGGTCCGTCGCCTCGGCGCGGGCGCGACGTATCAGACCAGCGTCTGCACGGGCTCACTGATCCTGGCCGCGGCCGGGTTCCTGAAGGGCAAGAAAGCCGCCTGCCACTGGGCCTGGCGTTCGATGCTGGAGCCCTTCGGCGCGATCGTGAGCGATGAGCGCGTGGCGCGCGACGGCAACGTCATCACCGGCGGCGGCGTGACCGCCGGCATCGACTTCGCCTTCGTGATGCTGGAGGAGCTGGCGGGCCGCGACTATGCCGAGGCGGTCCAGCTGGGTCTCGAGTACGCCCCCGCGCCGCCGTTCAACTCGGGCCGGCCCGAGCTGGCGCGGCCTGAGGTCCTGGCCCAGGTGAAAGCCCGCATGGCCGCCTCCGCCGACAGCCGCGCCGAGGCGGCGATGCTCGCGGCGGAGCGCGCGTGATGCGGCGTTGGCTCATCGCGGCCGCCGCCTGGCTGGCGCTGGCGGCGCCGGCCGCGGCCAGGCCCCTCGTGGTGATCCTGGCGGACGCCGACGGAACCGAGACGACCGACCTGATCGCGCCGTATGCGATCCTGGCCGAGAGCGGCGCGGTCGAGGTCAAGGTGGTCGCGGCCACGGCTGCGCCCATCCGGCTGATGCCCGGCATGGCGCGGATCTCGCCGCAGATGACACTGGCGGAGCTCGCGCGGCGGCCGACGGCGCCGGACGTCGTGATCGTGCCGGCCATGCACCAGGTGCGCGATCCCGAGCGCGCCGCCTGGCTGCGGGCGCAGGCCAAGGCGGGGGCGCGCCTGATGTCGATCTGCGACGGGGCGCTGGTGCTGGCCGAAGCGGGGCTGCTGGACGGCCGACAGGCGACCGTCCACTGGTTCAGCGCCGAGAGCCTGGCGAAAAAGCACCCGAAGGTCACCGTACGGCGCGATCTTCGCTGGGTGACGGACGGCCCCATCACCACCACGGCGGGCGTCAGCGCCTCGGCGCCGGCCTCGCTGGCGCTGCTGAAGGACCTTGCCGGCGAAGAGGTAATGCGCGCGACGGCCGGACGGCTGGGGCTGGCGCAGCCCGATCCGCGTCATGCCGGCGGCGACTACCGGCTGGCGTCGGGCCCGCTGAGCGTGGCGGCCGGCAACGCCGCCGCGTTCTGGCGGCGCGACGACGTGCAGGTGGCGCTGTCGCCGGGCATCGACGAGTTCAGCTTCGCCGCCGTCCTCGACGGCTGGTCGCGGACCTACCGCTCCACGGCGTGGGCCACCGGGCCGGCGACGGTGGTCTCGCGGCGGGGCCTGACGATCCACGCCGATCCTGCCGCCCCGAGACACTTCGATCGCCAGGCGACACTGCCCGCGACCGGCGCCATCGAGGGCACGATCGACCAGCTGAGGGCGGCCTACGGCCAGCCTACCGCCCGGTTCGTCGCGTTGCAGCTCGAGCACCCCTACGGCGCGCTGAGCGCCTGGTAGGTCAGAAGGCGAACTGGCTGCGGATCGACAGCACATTGGCGTCGTCGCCGACCTCCACGCCGGTGGCGCTCAGGCGGTCGACGTCGATGTGCTGGTACTGCAGCTGGAAGCGCACGACGGCGTTCGGATACCAGTTCAGCGCCGCCGTCGTGACGGTCTGCTCGCCTCCGCGGACGCCGCCGGCAGGGGCCGCCACGCCGCGGGCGCCCGCGTTGTCGTCGAGGTCCAGCACGCTGTAGCGTCCGGCGATCTCGATCGCGCCCCAGGCGCCGTCGGCCGGGTTGAAACTGGTGTCGGGCCGGATGCCCCTGAAGCCGCCCGACTGGCTGGTCCACGCGTGCTGTTCGCCGGTGATCGTCCAGGCGGCCTGTACGTACCAGCCGTCGAAGCTGGGGTTGGGCCCGCCCGTCCGGTCGAGATCGATCCGGAAGGCCTCCGCCGAGGCCTGCAGGTTCCTGTAGTTGAAGCCCAGCTCGGCGCCGTAGGCCGTGGCGCCGCTGGCGTTGAGGTTTCCGGTGTCGACGAGGCGCGCGCCGTCGACCCGCAGCTCGGGCCGCTCGCGAAGGCGCAGCTGGCGCGTGCGCGCGGCGCCGGCGCCGGTGTCGGCCACCTTCAGGACGCCCGAGACGCTGCCGCCGACGTGGAGGGCGAAGTCCTTGTCGCCCAGGGGGCTCCAGGCGAGGCGGCCAATGTAGCCGATCTGCTCGTCGAACTCGGGCGCGGCGGGCGTTCCGACCACGGCGCCGGTCAGGACGCCGGAGGCATACCAACGCTCGCCGTTCGCTAAAGCGCCGACGCCGGCCCGACCGTCGCCGCCTGCGATGTTGCGGACCAGTTCCGGGGCGGCGGCGCGCTCGATGAACAGGCCTTCGGCGTTGTTGGTGGCGTCTTCGAGACCCACAGGCGTGGCCCAGGCGCCGGCGCGCAGGCGAACCGGGACGCCGCCGGGCCTCCAGCCGGCGTACTCGACATAGGCCTGGTTCAGCACCGCCGACTCGGCGCCGCTTCCGCCGAATTCGCCCGTCAGGGCATAGTTCCAGTCCCTGGCGAACGTCCCTTCCACGCCCAGGCGGGCGCGGCGGAAGTTGGTGCCGGAATTCAGGTCGTTCGTCCCGCGCTTCTCGTCGTAGGCGGCCGCATCGAACTGCATCAGGCCGCGCACGGCGAACCTCTGGCCGTCGCCGGTGGAGATCGTGGGCCGGCCGTTGGAGAGCGCGGTGGCGGGCGTCTTCCTGCGTTCGGCCTCGGCCTTCTGGGTGGCCGCCTTGATGTCGGCGAGCTCGCCGGTGAGGGCCGCGATCTTGGCCTCGAGCGCCGCGATCCGTTCCTCGGCCGTCTGCGCCAGGCCGTCCTGCGCCACGCCGGCCAGCAGCGCGGCCACGAGCGAGGCTCGCATCATCGTCTTCATCAGAGGGATCCGGGGTCCATACCGTCGTGTGACAGCGTTAAAGACCCATCCGGTGAACGAGCGGTTCACGCGGAAGAAACAGCAACCCGAAGTATATGTGCTGGGAATTATGGGAATTCTGGATTGTCGAGGGTGCGATGATAATTCTCATCGTGATTAATTGGCTGGTCATAGGGATGGGCCATGCGTGGGTGATCACTTCAAGCGCGCAGGAACGCCCGTGAATTTTCGGAACCTCTCGATTTCGGCCAAGCTTGTGTTCGTCTTCGGCGGAATGCTGGCGACGATCGCCGTGGGCGGCATGGGCCTCTACCTGAACAATGTTTCGCTGCAGGCCTCGGTCGCCCGTACGGACCGCGCCCAGCAGGCGCTGTCAGCGGCGGTGGATGCGACGTTCCGGCTGGCCCGCCAGGAGAACTCGCTGCGGGGTTTCCTGCTGTCGGGCGACACCTACTACGTCAAGCGCATCAATGAGGTTCACAAGGTCAAGTTCTTCGAGGCGATGAAGACCCTGGAGGCCCTGGCCCAGGGCGATGCTGCGGCGACGGCGCGGGTGGCCAAGGCCGAGGCGGCGTTCGCGAACTATGAGAAGGTGGCGCTGAACGTCGGCATTCAACTGGGCTCCGATCCGGCGACCCGCGCGGAAGGCGTCGCTCTGGTCAGCCATGACGGCGTGGCCGACAAGGCCATCGAGGCGGTCGAAGACGCTATCGGCGCCATCGACGACGCGGCCGCCAAGACCCTGAAACGCGAAGCCGCCGCCCAGGCCGCCGCACTGCAGCGTGTGACCGTCGGCTTGATCGCCGGGGTGGCCCTGCTGGCGGCCCTGGCTCTGGCCGCGGGCGTGATCCTGGCCCGCTCGATCGCCGACCCCGTGCGGGCGATGACCACGGTGATGCGCCGGCTGGCCGCGGGCGACAACGACGTCGAGGTGCCCGCCACCGACCGCAAGGACGAGGTGGGCGCCATGGCCCAGGCCGTGCTGAGCTTCAAGGACGGCGCGCTGGCGCGGATCCAACTGGAGCGGAAGGCCGAGGACTCTGCCGCCGACGCTGAACGGCAACGCGGTCAGGCCGAGTCGGAGCGCGCGCGCGCCCAGGCCGAGCAGGCCGCCGTTGTGCAGGCCCTGGCCCTGGGCCTGTCGCGCCTGTCGTCCGGCGACCTGACCTATCGCATCACGGACGCCTTCCAGGGGAGCTACGAGGAACTGCGGAAGGACTTCAACACCGCGGTCTCCAACCTTGAGCGCACCCTGGGTCAGATCGTGGATGGCTCGGGCGCCATCACCTCGGGCGCCGGTGAGATCAGCCAGGCCGCCGACAATCTGTCGCGGCGCACCGAGGCCCAGGCGGCCACCCTGGAAGAGACCGCCGCGGCGCTGGACCAGATCACCGCCACGGTGCGCAAGACCGCCGATGGCGCCCAGGCCGCCGACGCGGTGGTGAACGAAGCCCGCGCCAGCGCCGAGGCCTCCACCGCCGTGGTGGGCCGCGCGGTTTCGGCGATGGGCGAGATCTCGGCCTCCTCGGGCCAGATCGGGCAGATCATCGGCGTGATCGACGAGATCGCGTTCCAGACCAACCTGCTGGCGCTGAACGCCGGCGTCGAGGCGGCGCGCGCCGGCGACGCGGGCAAGGGCTTCGCGGTCGTGGCCTCGGAAGTCCGGGCCCTGGCGCAGCGGTCGGCCGAGGCCGCCAAGGAGATCAAGTCGCTGATCTCGGCCTCGTCGGAACAGGTGGGCGCGGGCGTCGAACTGGTGGACCAGACTGGCCAGGCGCTGCATCAGATCTTCGAACAGTTCAGCCAGATCGCCGTCCTGGTCCGCGAGATCGCCGCCTCGGCGCGCGAGCAGGCCTCGGCCCTGGGCCAGGTGAACACGGCCATCAACCAGATGGACACAACCACCCAGCAGAACGCCGCCATGGTGGAAGAGAGCACGGCCGCCAGCCACACGCTCTCACGCCAGGCCAGCGAACTGACCCGCCTGGTCCAGGCCTTCAAGGTGCACCCCGGCGCCGGCCGCCGCGCGATCGAGACGGCTCAGCCGCTCCGCATGGCGGGGTAGGGGAGAAGGCCGCCCCTCTTCACTTCTTCCGCGGCGCGTAGGCGATCATCTGGATCTCGACGACGCCGTCGTCGGCCAGCAGGCCCGTCGTGCCCACCGCGGTCCAGGCCGGATGAGGCGGCGGCATGAACTCGTCCTTGGCCTTGGCGAAGGCGGCGAACTGCTCGTCGCGCGTACCCTTGAAGCCGGGGCCGTCCCAGACATGGAAGGTGTTGATCATCACCACGTCGGCGAATGTCGCGCCGTCGGCTTTCAGCATCTGATCGATCGAACGGAATGCGCCCCGGACCTGTTCGGTGAACGCCGCATGGTCTGTCGGCGGCTTGCCGTAGGGCCCGGCGATCACGCCCGAGATGTAGAGGAAGTCACCGGCCCGGCGCGCGGGTGCGAACTTGTAGGCGTCGTAGTTGCGCTGTGCGCCGGGGCTGTGGACCACCACGTGGCCGCCGGGCGACGGCACGATCTTCGGGTAGCCGGCGGCCGGCTGAGCGTAGGCGGGGACGGTGGCGGTCGTCGCAATGACTGCGAGGAGGGCGGGCTTGAGCATGTCAGCGACTAGAGCCCAGGCTCGCCCCGCCTGCCAATGCCCGAAACCTATCGCGACCCCCGCTTCAGCCAGGGACCCAGGTGAAACGCGCTCATCAGCACGTACATCACCAACATTCCGCTGACCGGAGCCGGGGCCGGGCCGCACACGGTGACTCCGGCCCTGGCGTCGAGCGCGGCCGTTACCGCCGCCATGACCGCAAAGGTCGGGGCGGCGGCAAGGCTGAGCCCGGCGGCCAGCCTCACGCCTTAGCCTTTGCCTTGGCCGAAGCTTCGCGGAAGGCCTTCTCGCCGGCCTCCGAAATCTCGGCCCACCTCGCATCGGGCGCGGTCTCGTAGGAGTCGTGCCACCTCCACCACTTGTAGGTCGGGTGCTGGGGATAGCCTTCCGGTGAGTCCTCCCAGAGCTCCTGGCGGCCCAGCGGGGTGATGTCGAGGTAGGCCCAGGTGCCGCCCATCGCCTCGTCGCCGCGGTTATTCAGGAAGTAGGTGCGAAACACCCGGCCGTCGTCGGCGCGATAGAAGACGTTGGTGCCGTGCCACTCGCCGACGCCGAAGTCGGTGTCGAAGTCGTCGGTGATGGTGACCCATGGGATCTCGTCCCATCCCATGCGCGCCTTCAGCCCGGCGATCTGGTCGGGGGTGGCGCGGGAGGCGAACACAAGCGTCGTGTCGCGGGCGTTGAGGTGGGCGGGGTGCGCCACCTGGTCGGCCACCAGCGAGCAGCCGGGGCAGCCGCGGTCTGGCCAGCCGTGGACGCCGGGCTCGTAGAAGGCGCGGTAGACGATCAACTGCCGCCGGCCGTCGAACAGCTCCAGCAGGGTCTTGGGGCCATCGGCGGTGTCGAAGCTGTAGGCCTTGTCGACCTCGACCCATGGCATGCGCCGGCGCTCGGCGGCCAGGGCGTCGCCGGCGCGGGTGTGGGCCTTTTCCTTCACGAGAAGGGCCTGGCGGGCGGCTTCCCAGGCTTGGGGGGAAACGATGGGCGGGGTTTGCACGCGGCAGGCTCCTTCGACGGAAACTATTGGGGCAGGCGCGCGTCGTATTCGCCGCGCAGGCGGGTCCAGTTGGCCCAGAACAGCGGCAACTCGCCGCCGCGTAGGACGCCGATCAGGATGTCGACATGGGCGTGCCAGCCGGCCGAGACGCCGAGCAGGTTCCCGCGGTCGGGCAGGCGGCGGTGGGTGAGCGTCAGCTTCACCTCGGCGCCCTTCGGCTCGAGTTCGAAGGTCACCTCGCTGCCGCTCGCGCCCCAGCCCAGCACCAGCAGGCGCGGAGCCTCGAAGCGGATGACCTCGCAGTCCATCCGGCGCTCTTCCGGGACCCCCTCGGGGCGCTGCTCGTGGCGACCGGACAGATCGTCATTGCGCCAGACCAGCTCGACCTTGGCGCCCGGCTGCTCGGGCATCTCGCCGGTGGCCAGCCACCGGCTGCGCAGGTCGCTGTCGGTGAGGTAGGACCATACGCGCTCGATGGGGCCGGGCAGCATGCGTTCCAGGCGCACGGTCATGGGCGCGATCAACTCGCCATGCGGGCTAAGGATGGCGGCGTCGGTCATTGGTCGTATCCTGAAACGTCGGGGGTCGGGGCCTGGGTCGGCGCGGCGCGGGCGTCTTCGGCGCGCAACAGGCTTTCGAGGGTCTCGAGACTGCCGGCCCAGAACCGCTCGTAGGCGCCGATCCAGTCGTGGGCGTCCTCGAGGGGGCGGGCTTCCAGCCGGCAGATGTGGGTGCGGCCCTGGATGGTGCGGCGGACGAGGCCGGCCCTTTCCAGCGCTTTGATGTGCTTGGAGGCCGCCGCCAGCGACATGTCGAAGGGCGCCGCCAGTTCCCCCACTGTGCGCTGGCCGTCCGAGAGCGAGCGCAGCATCCGGCGGCGGGTGGCGTCGCCCAGGGCGTGGAAAACGGCGTCGAGGCGGACGTCGGCGAGGGCGAGTTGTTGTTCAACCATATTGTTGAATGTGGAGATTGCGGGGTAATTGTCAACCAAGTGGTTGTAGATTGTCGCGCGCGTTCGAACGGGTATGCTGCAGCGATGAGCCGCATCGTGATCGTTTCGGGACCGCCCGGCGCGGGCAAAAGCACGGTGGCTCGGCGTCTGGCGGAGCGATCAGCCTGGCCTCTGGCGATGCACATGCATACGGACGACCTCTACGCCTACATCCGGAAGGGCTTCGTGCCGCCGTGGCGCCCCGAGGCGATGACGCAGAACGTCGTGCTGATGCAGGCGATGGCGGCGTCGGCCGCGGTCTGCGCCCGAGGCGGCTATGAGGTGCTCGTCGACGGGATCGTCGGCCCCTGGTTTTTCGAGCCGTGGCTGGAGGTCGCCGAGGCTTATGCGCTGGACCTGCGATATGTCGTCCTGCTGCCCGGCGTGGACGCGGCCGTGGATCGGGCCACGGCGCGGAAAGCCCCCGGCGCGATGACCGACGAGGCGGTCGTCCGGCAGATGTGGGAGGCCTTCCAGACCTTTCCCCCGCCGGCCGGCCACGTTCTAGATACGACGGCTCAGGCCGTGGACGAGACGGTCACGGAGATCGCGGACCGTCTGGAGGCGGGCGACTTCAGGCTGGGCTAGTCGCCGACCGCGTCCAGGCCGATGTCCAGCACCTTGGCCGAATGGGTCAGGGCGCCGACGCTGATGACGTCGACACCGGTCTCGGCGATGGCGCGGACGGTCTCGAGCGTGACGCCGCCCGAGGCCTCCAGGGTCACGCGTCCGCCGGTGATCACCACCGCCTCTCGCAGGTCGGCCAGGCTGAAGTTGTCCAGCATGATCACATCGGGATCGCAGGCGAGCGCCTCCTGGAGTTGGACCAGGGTGTCGACCTCGACCTCCACCTTCACCAGATGACCGGCAAAGGCCTTGGCGCGGCGCACGGCTTCGCCGACCGAGCCACAGGCGGCCACGTGGTTGTCCTTGATCAGGATGGCGTCATCCAGGCCGAAGCGGTGGTTCACCCCGCCGCCGCAGCGCACGGCGTACTTCTCCAGCGCGCGCAGCCCCGGCGTGGTCTTTCGAGTGTCGGTGATCCGGGCCTTCGTGCCGGCGACGGCGTCGACGTAGTCCTGGGTCAGCGTGGCGATGCCGCACATACGGCCCAGCAGGTTCAGCGCGGTGCGCTCGGCGGTGAGGATCGCGCGTGCGTTGCCGCTGACGCGGGCCAGCGCGGTGCCGGCGGGAACGACATGGCCGTCCACGGCGAGCGCGTGAAACGTCGCGGCCGGATCCAGCTCGGCCAGGGCCAGGCGGATGCAGCTCAGCCCTGAGACAACGCCGCCGCGGCGGGCCGCGAAGTCGGCGGTGAGCCGGGCGTCGGCGGGGACGCAGGCCTGGGCGGTGATGTCGCCGGCGCGACCCAGATCCTCGGCCAGCGCGGCGCGGACGACAGGCGCCACGATCAGGTCGGGAAGGGGTTCGATGGTCGGGAATGGGGTCATGACGGGGCCGTGGGCTTGGACAGGGCGATACCCGCGAGGAAGCCGCGGATCAGGGTGAGGGTGGCGGCGCGAACTTCCAGACTGGCGGCGGCCGGATCGGCGGCGACGGCGATCCTGAGCGCGCCCTGCACGAAGGCGCCGAACACCAGGTGCGAGAGGGTGGGCACAACGGCCTCGTCCAGCAGGCCGGCCTCGGCCAGGTGACCCATGGCGTGGGCGATGAGGCCGATGCAGACCGGCTCCTGCAGTGTGATCCACTGCTGGAAGCCCAGCACCGAGGGCCCGTCGATCAGCAGCAGCCGGCGCGCATCGGCCGCCTCGTAGGCGTCGAACATCTTGGAGCCGCCGACGATGATCTCCTCCAGCGGGTGCGGGCTCTCGGCCATGGTGGAGAGATCGACGTACTTGGCCACGTCGGCCATCACCGCCTCGCAGGCGGCACGGAACAGGTCGGTCTTGTCCTTGAACTGATAGTAGACCGCGCCCTTGGTCAGCCCGGCCGCCGCCGCGACCTCGTCCACCGACACCGCCGCATAGCCGTTTTCGGCGAACAGACGGCGCGCCTGGGCGACCAGCCGGTCGCGGTTGGTGAGCGGGACCGTTGACATCATACTCTCGGTATGACGATCATACTGAGAGTATGACAAGGGACTTGGATATGCGGCTTCCCACGTGGGCGATGGTTTCCGGCGCGGCTCTGATCGGGCTGGCCTTGGGTCTGGCCTTTACGGAGGCGTACGGCGGCTACACCGAGAAGGGCGTGCTGGCGGGGACGGCGATCACGGCCCGCTGGGCGTTCCCGTTCTTCATCGCCGCCTGGAGCGCCTCGTCGCTGGCGAAGCTGTGGCCGGGCGGGTGGCGCACGGCGCTGCTGCGCCGCCGGCGGGCCATCGGCCTTGCGTTCGCAGCCAACCACTTCGTGCACCTGGGTTTCGTGGTCGTGGCTGTGTCGCAGTTCGGCCAGACCCGCCCACTGTTCGTCTGGCTGCTGGGCGGCGGGGCCTATGTGATGATCGCGCTGATGGCGCTGACGTCGAACAACGCCGCGCAGCGCTGGCTGGGGCTGGCGCAATGGAAGCTGCTGCACGCCACCGGGGGCTGGTGGGTGCTGGTGATCTTCGCCAACAGCTATGTCAGCCGCATCCCGATCAAGCCCGCGCTGGCGATCCCGGCGGTGGCCCTGATCGTGCTGGCGCTGGGCCTGCGGATCGCCGCGGCGCTGAAGGGGCGGGTGCGGGCTCAGGCGGCCTGACACGCGCGTTCCGCGGCGGTGACGAAGGTGCGTTCGGGATGGGCGGTGGCGGGATAGTCGGCGCGGAAGTGGCCGCCCCGGCTCTCTCGGCGGGCCAGGGCCGCCTCGGCCACCAGCCGGGCGGCGACCAGGGGCGCGGCGCACCCATGCTTGGCCTGGAGGGCGTCGATCTGGTCGGCGAGCCGGGTGAGGCCCGCGGCGTCGCGCACGACACCGGCCTCGCGGCTCATGGCCTGACGCAGGATGGCCAGGGGCGTGGGCGGCAGGTCCGGCGCGCTGGCGGAGCGGACCAGCGGCCCTGCCGCAGCCGTCGTCTCGCGGGCCGTGTGACCGGCGCGGCGGCCGAACACGGCGGCCTCCAGCAGCGAGTTGGACGCCAGGCGGTTGGCGCCGTGCACCCCGGTCGAGGCGCACTCGCCGGCGGCGAGCAGGCCGGGCAGGGTGGTGCGGGCATGCGCATCGGTGGCGATGCCGCCCATGTGGTAGTGGCAGGCGGGTGCGACCGGGATCGGCTGCACCCGCGGATCGACGCCACCGCCCATGCAAGCGGCGAAGACGGCGGGAAACTCGTCCGGGAAGTGGGCGCCCACGGCCTGACGGGCGTCCAGGAAGGCGCCGCGGCCCGCCATGCGCTCGGCATGGATGGCGCGGGCCACCACGTCGCGCGGCGCGAGCTCGGCGTCCTTGTGGTAGCGCGCCATGAACGGCTGACCATCGGCGCCGATCAGCTTGGCGCCCTCGCCGCGCAGGGCCTCGGTGGCCAGCGGGGCCGGATCGCGGCCGATGTCGATGGCCGTGGGGTGGAACTGCACGAACTCGGGGTCGGCGATAGTCGCGCCAGCGAGGGCGGCGAAGGCCAGGCCCTCGCCCTTCAGCTCGGCCGGCGTGGTGGTGACGGCGTAGAGGCCGCCGATGCCGCCGGTCGCCAGGATCACGGCGCGGGCGGTGATCTCGATCAGCTCGGCGCCCTGCCGCACCACGACGCCGCGCACGCGGCCGGTCGCGTCCTGCAGCAGGCCGGCCAGCTTCCAGCCCGTGCGCATCTCGATGTGGGGCGAGGCCAGGGCGGCCACGGTGACCGCCTGCATGATCGCCTTGCCGGCCTGGTCGCCCTTCACCCGGGCCACGCGGGCGCGCGAGTGGGCGGCCTCCAGGCTCTGGGCGAAGGCGCCGGCGGGCGTGCGGTCGAACGGCGCGCCCAGGCCG
>FWWM01002114.1_pt1 | contig 55798 bp, 50 predicted proteins | sample 2228351 | NCBI WGS metagenome assembly FWWM01 (sample SAMEA103939774, study PRJEB20133) | metagenome | reverse complement strand
TTTTTTCATCGTTGATAATTTTTCCATGTATCAAAAAAATCGTTCTTTGTGTCAAATCGATTAGGTCTTTAAACGAATGGCTTATCAAAAACAAACTGACATTTCTTGTTTTCAAAAATTCCCTTAGAATTCCTTTTAAGAAAGTTTTTGAGCTGTTGTCAACAGAAGTAAATGGTTCGTCTAAAAACAAAATTTCTGGTTCCACAGATAGAGCTCTTGCAAGTTGAACTCTTGCAAGTTCACCGCCAGACAACGAATGTACAGACCTGTTAGCAAATTTTTCTAAATCGAAAATCTTCAGCCACTCTTTAGCTTTGTTCGCAGCTTGCTTATCATCAAACCCTCTGATTTTAAGCGGAATAATAACATTTTGTAGTACAGTTCCTCGTAGCATATTCGGATGTTGAAAAACGAAGGATAGTTTTCTGCGAAGTTTTAAAAGTTCTTCTGAATTAAACGACTTTATATCTTTCTCATTATAAAAGATTTGTCCAGAAATTTGTTCTTCCACAAGTGCAAGAACTTTTAACAGTGTACTCTTCCCTGAACCGTTTGGTCCAAATATACCTACTCTTTCACCAAGGTTTATTTTTAAGTTTATGTTTCGCAGAATTTTTCTTTCACCTTTAACAACGTCAATATTTTTTAGTTCTATCAAATCAATACTCTCCTTCAGCTTTCAATCTTTTGAAGTTTCATAGCTAAAGCTGTCATTGAGAATACCAAAGCTAAGAGTATGAAGCTTATCGCTAACGCTCTGTCAAATTGTCCTTTCGAAACTTCTAAAACTATCGCAGTTGTAAGTGTTCTTGTCCGTCCTGCAATGTTACCGCCGACTATCATTGCAGCACCGACTTCTGATATAGCTCTACCAAACCCAAGAAGGATTGCGGTAACAACCGAAATTCTTATTTCCCTAGTCAAAAGCCATACGTATTGTGATTTATTCACTCCCAAACTCAACAGTAATTCGTGTACTTTGTTCTTTTTTTCAGCTACCGCACTTGCAACAAGGGACGTTATTATCGGAATAGTCAAAAAAACCTCGGCAATAACTATCGCAGTAGGTGTGTAAATGAGTCTCAAATTTCCAAGCGGTCCAGTTCTCCAAAGAAGTATCGCTATTAAAAGTCCTGCTACAGTAGGTGGTAAAGCTAACCCTGTGTTGTTGAGAACTAGCAAAAATTTCTGACCTTTGAACTTTTTAATACCCAAAAGAATCCCAAAAGGGATCCCTATCGCTGAACTTATCAGTGTTGCCAAAAATGCGACTCTAAGTGAAAGGAAAGTTATTTGGTATATCTCTATTTCATCACTCACCAGATATTTAAAAGCGCCTTTGATTCCTTCAATGATCAAATTCAATATTTTTCACCTCATCCAAAATATAAAAAAGTGGTTCCCCAAATTCCCTTGCCCCGTAGTCTTTTACTATTCTTTGAACTTTCTCAGAAATCAAAAACTCAAGTAATTTCTTCGCACCTACGTAATTTATCATTACGTTCTTGAATTTTTTAGGATTAACTAACATCATGTGATAGATATTCAAAAGCCTTTCGTTGTCTTTGAAAAGAATTTCTATCTGTAATTTGTCTTTGAAAGCTAAGAACGTTCCATTATCCGATAAAGTGTATGCCAACTTTTCGTTTGCTATCAAAAGTGTCTGTCCCATCCCACTTCCACTTTCTATGTACCAATCTTTTTTTGTTGGCTCAATACCAGCTTCGTTCCATATTTTCAGTTCTTTTTTGTGAGTTCCAGAATTGTCACCACGTGATACAAAAAGTGAGTTAGTTTGAGCTATCTTTTGAAAAGCTTCAATAATTGTTTTAGAACTGGACACATTTGCAGGATCTTCTTTTGGACCTAAGAGAACAAAATAGTTGTAAATAAATGGTGTGTAGTTCACAAAAAAACCTTCTTCGACCAACTTTTTTTCGTTTTCTGGATCATGGGTAATTACGATATCAACTTCTCCACGTTTTCCAAGCTCCAAAGCTTGTCCAGTACCAACTGCAATGATTTTGACTTTGCAACGGTATTGGCTTTCAAAAAGTTTTACGATCTCTTCTAAAAGTCCACTATCTTGTAAACTTGTAGTGGTTGCGACTAAAACTTCTTCATTAGTACTTACGTTTTTAAAAACGAAAAACAGTATAACTAAGAAAACTAAAAGAAAAACAGCACTAAATTTTTTCAGCTTCATATTCAATTCCCCTTTAAAAAAATAAATTGCCTTCCAGAAGAAGGCAACAATCTAAGCCAAAATTGGCTTAATATTGTGCCTCTCCTTTCCAAAGATGGGAGGTGCCGGCGTTTCCACTGACACCCTATCGGCTACAGTCCATAGGATAAAATCCCTTAGGCTCTGTAGCTCGGAGAGGTTTTGTTGTACGCTGTACTATATTTGAATCGTGTAATACTCGTTTTCAAAGGTGTCTATGAAAAGAATTTTTTCTCTCAAAAGCTCACCACGTTTAAGAAGAACTTTGAGTGCCTCACTTATCTGCAAAGCTGCAGCTAAAGCTGGTGTAAAAGAAGGATTCCCAAGCTCTTTTTCTACACCTCTTGTTATTCCAGAATGATAGATTTTACTTAAAGTTCCATCTCCCGGAAAAATAGTACTAACTTGTGCATACCAACCTGCGATAGCTCCATAAATCATTGGTAGGTTAAGCTCTTCACAAAGTTTTTCTAAGAGTAATTTAGTTGGAATATTATCAAGAGCGTCTATCACTAAATTATGCCCTTCCAAGATCTCTTTCCCATTTTCTTCCGTTAATTTAGAAACAATCGGATTTACAACGACATCCGGGTTAACCAATTTCATTCTTTCAAAAGCAACAATCGCTTTTGGTCTACCGAGATTTGTGGTATCTGACAAGATTTGTCTGTTTAGATTCGTTTCATCGAAAACGTCTTTATCAACGGCGGTTATATAACCTATCCCAAGTCTTCCGAGCATTTCGATAATATATCCACCAAGTCCACCGCAACCGACAACGCAGACTTTATACTTCTTCAGATTAGTCATTTCTTCTTTCGAAAGTGTGCCAATGTTTCGAATATATCTATCTTTCATCATTCTATCCTCCTGCAACTTGTGGAAGGATTGTTACTATATCACCATCTGAAAGTTTTCTATCAAATCTTGAAACTTGATCATTTACGAGAAAGAGTATTTCATCAGTTTCTTTCAAACCGATTTTTTCCAAAACATCTTTAACAGCCATACCTTCAAAATATTCAATTTCTCTTTCTTTGCCAAACCTTTCTCTAAAGTAAGAATGGAACTTTATCTTTATCACTCAAATCACCTCAAAGATTAGAAAGATATTCTTCGGCAAGTTTAACATCTTCAGCAACCAAAGATTTATAAAGTTGGACTCTATGAGTAAAATCTTCCTCTGTCAACATCCCTCTTGATGTGTAAACTGTTGTAAGTTTTTTCGGTAATTCGAGTTTGTCAAACGAGAATCCAAGTCGTTCTTTCAAGATAAATTTCATTCCGTGTATAACTCTACCTATATGCAAAAGTTTTTCCTGGTCGATATCGTATCCTAAAAATCTTAAGCCACTTGTGACAAACTCTGGGGTGTATGCACCTCTTGCAAAAAGGCAAGTTACAAGCGAATTTGTTATAACTCTCCAAGTTGCTTCTGAATGCATAGCTCGAACTTCTTTCTCAATCTCTGAGCCTTTGCCAAGATATTTTTGGTCTATACTGTATCCCGCACAATCAAGGTGCGAATGTCTAACGCCTACAGCGTATCCAACGAAAGCATCAGGACCTGTCATATACCCAGGTGCTTCATTTTTATTAAAGTGTATTGCAAATTCCTTTCCGCCATATTTTTCACTGCAATATGCTACACCCTTTTCCAAATCTTTGTAAAATTCGTTCTTACCTTTCGCAATATACTCAAGCATAGTTATGTACGTTTTGAAATCCCCAAAGCTTAGTGGTATTTCAGTCTCTTCAAGTGTAATAATTCCGTGCTGGAATGATTCAGTTGCCCATGCTAAAACAACGCCTATGCTTATCGCATCCCATCCTTGTTTTTCAACAAATTGTATTAGCTTCAGTACTTGACCTGCGTCAGCTATTCCAAGGTTAGAGCCCAACGAATAAATAAGTTCGTGGTCGTAGCTTACTTTTAGATTTTTGAACATATGCGGATCTGCAAATAGTTCTCTTTGTACAGCCATATGTATACAACCAATTGGACAGTGAGCACAAGAAATCTGCTGAGCTAAGTAGTTATCAGCAAAATACTCACCGCTTATCCTATCAGCACTTTCGAACGTTCCCTGTGAAAAATTACGAGTTGGAAGCCCGTGGATTTTGGAAAGCGGTATCACATTTACCGAAGTTCCAAGGTCTCTGTACTTTATCGTCGTATCTGAAAAAGCAAGTTCTTTGTAGATCTTATCATAAAGCTGTTGATATTCTCTTTTATTTTCGATCTTTGTAATTTTGTTTCCAGAGATAACTATCGCTTTTAGATTTTTTGCTCCAAGAACTGCACCAATTCCAAGTCTTCCAAAGTGTCTTGATGAATCAACTGTAACACATGCGATTGGTGAAAGTCTTTCACCTGACGGTCCAATTCTGAGAATACTCTTTTTCCCGTGTCTTTTATCTTCCTTTTCTCTCAAAATTCTTTCCGTTGCAAGTGCACTCATTCCCCAAAGAGCTTTTGCCGGGATTATTTTGATGTCTTCATTATCAATAGAAACGTAAACTGGATGTGGCGCTTTACCAACTATCTTAAGTACGTGAAACCCAGCATCACGAATTGCCATCCAAAGTCTTCCACCAGCATGAGATTCACCTAAGTCACCAGTCAAAGGCGATTTGAAAAGAGCTACGGTTTTTGAGGAAGTTGGAAAATATCCGTTAAATGGTCCTATACCAAAATATATAGGTACTTCAGGTGAAAGTGGATCTAACTCTTTTGTGATTTCTTTCAAAGCCAAATAAGTTAGTGCACCACTGCCGCCTAAGAATTTTTTGAAAATATATGTAACGTCTGATATCTTACTTTCACCAGTTGTAAGGTTTATCTCAAGCATTCTGTACATTTTGCTCCACCTCCACCATTTCGAGAACTTTAGTTGGACAAACTTGAACACAGATTCCACAATGGTAACAGACAAGAGGCATCTGTGTTTCATCATCCCACTGGAGCGAACCTATACTACAAGCTTGAACACACTCACCACAGTGAGTGCATTTTTCTTTCTCAAGTTCAACACCGTAACCTCTTTTTGACAGTTTTAAAGCTCCAGTTGGACAAGCTTGAGCACAGTCAGGGTCAGTACAACCGATACAGACTCTAACTGAAAACGCTCCTTCAACTCCAGGATAATTCTTAACTCGCATAGCAGACTTTTCAATTCCAACACTATTGTGCCAAGCTCTACTACAAGCGAACATACAAGAATAACAACCAATACATCGTTCTCTATCTTTCACAGCAAGCCTTTTCACCATTCTCAACGCCCCCTATTTTTAGATAGCTTAAGTTATTTTTTTCACATAAATTATATCAGAAAACCAAAGTTTTGAAAAGAGACTGCTCCTTTTTAGCAGCTATTGTATTTGTGTAACTCTTTTTGATTTTTGTTATTATTATATCAAAAAAAGATAAGAAACTGACATTTTTCTAACAGTAGATACCTATCTAAGGGTGAGAATATGGACTTTGTTAAAGAAATTCTGACAGCTTTGTACGATTTTCCAGTTAAAAGCGCTCAGTTCCGTGTCGATAGAGAAAAAGAAATAGACAAGTTAAACAAATTTGCTTCACTGCAACCAACCGGGATATTCGGTCTTTGTGGTGAGACTGGTGTTGGAAAAACAACAGTTCTTAACTTCATCGAACCAGATTTTGGGAAGAAGTTCTTTTTGACACTTACAGAGAAAGACTCAAGAGAAGTGATAATAGCTGATTTGATGTACAAGTTTTCAAGTTCGGTTATGAAGAGTGAGAAAGACAAAAAGACCTTAGAAAAGGCAAAAACGATTATCGATTTTTTAGTTAACGAGCGTTCCGAGACGGTTTCGGTTGGTTTTGAGGGTGGGTTTCTCAGCGCAGAACTTTCGAAAAACAAAAGTGCAACACGTAAATTCAATATATACCAGATGTATGAGTATTTTACAGAGCTTTTAGAACTTCTTTTAAAAGATTACGGAAGAATCGTTCTAATCATTGATGAGCTCGATAAGGATAGGAAGGAAGATGTTTTGCATATACTGGACTCACTAAAAGGTGTTTTTGAACTGAAGGGGTTGATTGTAATCATCTCTTTACCTTTCGTGATTTATAGAGAATATACAAGGGATAGACTGCGTTTTAACGAGACTGGTAATTTAGAAAATATACTGAAAGACATAGTCTTTCTTGAACCTTTTGATGAAAGAACAATACAGGAGGTCATTTTGCGAAGGCTATGGAAATATCCCGACTATTTCGACGGTGAAAGTTTGGAAGAAATAGCAAAATTTTCAGATGGAAACCCTCGAGATGCTCTCTGGATAGCTCAGCAAGTTGTGTTAAACAATTTAGAAAAAGAACGTATAGATGGAAAGACGACAAAAGAAACGATAAAAAACTTCGTAAAAAAGCACTTCTCGCAAGAACTTGAGATTTCTGATATTCAAAAACAAATTCTAAAACACATCGCTTTAAATCCAGCTGCAAGAAATATTATAGTAGAAGAACTTGCAAGGAAAGGATTGAAGAGAAAGACAGTTTACGCTTATGTGCAAAAACTCAAAGAATTGGGACTACTTCTTCAAAAAGGAGATGTGTTTAAAGTCTCAGGAAGGATATTTTATTTTTTCAGCGATTGAATTTAATCTAGCTCGAAATTCAGTTTGAGCGCTGTTTCTAGGGACGCTTGGAGATATTTTAAAACCTTAACCACAACACAATCAAAAAACATTTTTCACACAATAAATCAGGAAAAAATTTACAAAAAGGATACTTAATCTCAACATAAAAAGCTATATAATTGATTATGAGTATAAAAGAACTTAAAAAAACAAAGTACTGTCAAAAAAAGTGGGGTTGGGAAGTAAGCAAAGCAAACAAAAATTTTGAGAGATTTTTAGGTTAAGAAGACAAGTTTGACGAAAAAAGAAGGCAAAAAAATACTTAAAGTAAGCACGTTTCAGCATTCGGGAGGGATAAAAGTGAAAAGGCTAAACTCACTGAAAACCAAGTTTATTTTATTGATTATTTTTGTATCTTTCATTTTCTTATTAACAAGTGCATTTATTGTCTACAAATCCACAGAAAACGTTGTTGTTTTATCAATGAAAGGTTATTTTAGTGTTCTACGGGAGATAGCAAAAGGTTTGGATATTGAACTGCTAGCCAAAGTTGCTAAAGATATGAGAAAAGGGACGGACGAGTTTGAAACTTTGCACTCGTATTTAAATGAAAACCTGAAAAAATATGATAATATGAAATACCTATATACAACCAAAATGAATTTTACAGATATGACATACACTATTATTGTAGATGGAACAGATTATGGCGAAAACTTTTCTGATCCTGGATATACTGATAAACTCGAAGGAATCTCAAAAAAAGTTGATTTTGATGAACCTTTTAGCAGTAAAATATCCAACTCAGAAGAGTGGGGAACTTTAATTACCCTTTATTATCCTTTAAAAGACAAATCTGGAAATATTGTTTCGTATTTAGCCGCTGATATTCAAGCAGAAGGCTTTCAAAAAGCTATAGTTACAAATGTTTATATAATAATAATCATCATTGCAATAATTGTCCTATTAGCATCTCTGATGGTTTTTCTTCTAGTTAATAGTTTTGATAGTTTCCTACCAGTACTTGAAAAAATCACAAACTACGACTTTACTGAAACAAATCAAAAAGTTTTTGAAAAGTACTTGTCAAGGAAAGACGAACTTGGTATATTTGCTCAAGCACTTAAGAGTATGCATAAAAGTATTTCTGAACTTGTCAAAAGCGTACACAATGATAAGGACAAAATAAGAAATTCTGTGGATATAACATCAGAATCTTCGAAAAAGCTATCTGACGTGGTTAAAAAAAATCTTTCGTTCGTTGAGTTAGTCTTAAATCACACTCAAACTATTTCATCATCGATTGAAGAAACAACTTCTGGTATAGAAGAATCAGCGTCAAGTTCTCAGGTAATTTCTGAAAATGTTACGAAACTTTCAGAAAATATGGAGAAAGTGGTCAATTTAGTTATTGATGGAGTTACTGAAATAGAGAAAGTTAGTAATTCACTCGAAAAGGTCAAAAAAGAAGTTGTTGAAACTAGCCATGAAGTTGGAACATTGGAGAAAAGTGCTAAGAATATAGAAGAAATCGTGACAACAATTAACAACATTGCAGAACAGACAAATTTGTTGGCTTTAAACGCAGCTATAGAGGCAGCCAGAGCAGGAGAAGCGGGAAGAGGTTTTGCAGTTGTTGCTGACGAAATTCGAAAATTAGCAGAAGAAAGCAAACGTTCTACCGGTAAGATAAATGAAATTCTTAAAGATATTGTTCAGAAAGTCAATACTACAAAAAAATTCTCCCAGAATGTCGAAAACTCAGTTATTGAACTTGAAAAAGCATCACAAGAATCGGAAAAGAAATTCCAAGAAATAGAATCAACAGTGAAAGAAGTTGCTCATATGACTGAAGACCTTTCTGCATTAGCTGAAGAGCTTGGTGCAACGATGGAACAAATTAGTTCCGCAATGGACAGCGCAAGTAAGTCTATGATGATTCTGGTAAAAGAAATCGAAGAAGAATCAAGGGTGGGAGAAAAACTTGAAGAAGAGTCAAAAAAACTACTTGAAGTAAGTAACCTCGTAAGTATTGCTGTTAGTGAATTAGAAAATGCGGTAAACAAATTCAAAGTATGAAGAAAGTTCCAAGTTTTTAATGAAAATGAAAAATTTGTAGCTCGTGTTCCTTCTTAACACGAGCTATTTTTTTGTTTCGTTTTTCAAAACTCCGACACTGCCAACAAAAGCGACATTTTTTGGATTGAAGCGACAGGTAGAATTCATCGGGGTTTTAAAAGAGGACTATTTAACCGCTACGATTATCAAATCGTTCACATTCGTTCCAGTTGGTCCTGTTTTCAAAAGGTCGCCACTGATTCTCAAAGCGTTGTAAGAATCGTTGTTTTCAAGAAGTTCTACTGGATCAAATCCAAAGTCTTTTATTCTTTTTGCCGTTCCACCATCAACTATTCCACCTGCTGCGTCTGTTGGTCCATCCGTTCCATCAGTTCCCACAGATGCAATAACTATACCTTCTAAACCTTCTATCTGTATAGCTGATGAGAGAGCTAATTCCTGGTTTCTACCGCCAAGTCCAGTACCTTTTACTTGTACAACTGTCTCGCCACCGAGAATGACCATAGCTGGTCTTCGTATCGGACGGTCTTTGAGAATTATTTCTTTTCCAATACTTGCCAAGAACCTTCCAGCTTCTTTGGCTTCGCAATTCAACGTCGTTGTTAATATCAAGCTGTTATACCCAAGTTCTTTGGCAATTCTTTCAGCAGATTTGCAGACAATTTCGACGTTTCCTATTAAGTAATGCTCAGCATTTTCAACTGACTTTGGTGTTTCTTCAAACATATAGTTCATTATGTTTTCGCCAAAATTAAGATCGTATTTCTTAATTATTCTTAGAATATCGTTATTTGTCACAGAATCAGGATACGCAGGACCGGAAGCGATGCTATCAAGTCTGTCTCCTAAAACGTCTGAAAGAACCAACACTACAATTTTTCTTGGATGGACAAGTTTTGCAAACTTTCCTCCTTTTACTAACGAAAGTCTTTTCCTGAGAGCGTTTATTTCAGTTATATCTGCTTTACAAGATAAAAGTTTTTTCGTTATATTTTGGAGTTCTTCTAAAGAAACCCCGTCTTTCAGTTTTTCAAATAAGCTCGATCCACCACCAGAGACAAGAAAGAGAATTGAAATATCTTCCGGAAGTTTTGCAACAATTTCTAAAGCTCTTTCGGTAGCTTTAAGAGTGTTTTCATCTGGAACAGGATGACCTGCTTCGTATATCTCAAAGCCTTCTATATCTCCTAAAGAATGTTGATACTTAGTTATAACTACGCCACCTATGACTTTCTCTTTAAGAAAGTCCTTAGCTGACTTTGCCATTCTCCAGCCTGCTTTTCCGATAGATAAAACGAATATTTCGTCTTTCAAGTTAAGCTCTTCTAATTTATTTTTCACAGCATTCTCAGGTAAGACCGCTTCAACTGCGGAGTTTATTGTTTGAAGAACATCTTCTCTTAACTTTTGCATATGGTTCACCTCCCAAGAAGCTAACTAACAGATCTAAGTATATCCCGTATATACTTTTCTAAACTATCTAAAGAAAGGTACTTTCTTCCTATCTCAAAATTATGTTCAACAATACTGTTTTGATACTCGAGATCCTCCAACGCTTTCAATGATTCAAGAACGCATCTTTTAAGTATCTCATCATCCACCTTGTAAAATCCATCATCGCCCAGCTTAGCTTTATCCCCTAAAGAGAAAAACTTAAATCCTAATGGTGCTATGTCTGACTTGTACACAGGATATTCATATACAACCAAGGGTTTCTTGGCAAAGACGGTTTCGATAAGCTGATTGCCCCAACCTTCTGCAACAGATGTGTAGGTTACTAAATCAGCGTTTGCGTACATATCCCAAAGAGAATAATACTTCTTGTCTTCTATTACCCTTTTGTTTCTAACAATTTCAAAGGCAAAATGCGTTCGAAATGGTAAAGTTTCAGCTTTTTTTCGGAGTTTTTCGTAATAATCCACAGATTCTTTTTCGTAAAATCCAGCTATCACAAATTCAACATTTTTGTCGTAAACTTTACTAAGTTCTGCGGTAAAATCCATGGCTGGCTCAATGGTTGTTTCGCACGCTAATGACAGTTATTTCTGGGTCGTAAGCCAATTTTCGAATATGGATATAAAAACCGCCTACAAACTTCAAACATTTGGAACACTACTCCAAGGTATAGTCGCTATCGTTATTGTTTGGGTGGCAAGTCTGATACTTCTGTAATCTTTGAAAAGTCAGAAAGATTTCTTAATAACCCCCTTGCAAAGATCGGGGGGCTTATTTTATTGTAAAAAGACAAATATTTTCAAGTAATTGATTAAGCTCTATTATAATTTTGTCCGATTCAGTTGACAACTTAAACGTTTGTGCTATAATAGTACATGGAGCCGGGGTGGCGGAATTGGCAGACGCAGCGGACTTAAAATCCGCTGGGGATTAGATCCCCGTGTCGGTTCGACTCCGATCCCCGGCACCAACAAGAGAATAATTGATTCCAATATAATAGCGGCGCGGGGTAGAGCAGTCTGGCAGCTCGTCGGGCTCATAACCCGAAGGTCGGAGGTTCAAATCCTCCCCCCGCTACCAGAAAGAACAAGAGGGCTTAAAAGCCCTCTTGTTTTTTTACTGTTATTTTATCATTCCTTGGAAACCCATAAACGCTAAAGAAAGAATCGATGCGATTATCATTGCTATCGGTAAGTTTTGGAACGGCTTTGGAATATCGTAAAGTTCGAGTCTTTCTCTTATCGTTGAGAAGATTATCAAAGCTATCAAAAATCCAAGTCCTGCTCCCAATGCGTTAAAGACAGATTCTAAAAGTGTGTACTTTGAAAGACTGTTAACTATTGCAACTCCTAATATGATACAGTTTGTTGTGATAAGTGGAAGATATATGCCAAGTGCCTCGTAAAGATTTGGGTTATTTTTCTTTAAGAATGCCTCAACAAATTGAACAAACGTTGCTATAACCAGAATAAAAACTATTGTTCTTAAGAAAGTAAGTCCAAATGCGATCAATAATTTGTCGAGCGCCCAAGAGATTGCTGACGACATCACAAGAACAAAGATAACTGCAAAACCCATTCCAAGCGCTGTTGAAGTTCGTTTTGAAACTCCTAAAAACGGACAGATTCCAAGAAATCTAACGAAGACGTAGTTATTCACAAGCATTGCGGAAAGAAGTATCAGAAACAAACTCATTTGGCATCACCTTTCTTTTCGCTTTTCTTTGATCCGATATATGCGAATAAAGCTGCGAGAAGACCAAGTGTGAGGTATGCTCCGGGCGGTAAAATCATAGCGAAGATGTTAAAACTCTTACCCCAAATTGTAATTCCAAATACCGTTCCAGCACCAAAGAGTTCTCTTATTGAGCCCAAAAGAACTAAACTGAGTGTGAATCCAACTCCCATTCCTAGACCATCCAAGAAAGAGGCACTGATACTGTTTTTAGATGCAAAGGCTTCAGCTCTTCCCATAATTATACAGTTAACAACTATGAGTGGGATGAAAAGTCCCAACGTTTTCCAAAGGTCGTAGGTGTATGCGTGCATAACGAGGTCAACTATTGTAACAAACGTTGCAATGACCGTTATAAATATTGGTATTCGTATCTTCTCAGGAACCGTCTTTCTTATTGCTGATATAACAACGTTAGACATTACCAACACTGCTGTTGCTGCAAGTCCCATTCCAAGTCCATTTTTTGCACTTGTTGTAGTTGCAAGTGTTGGGCACATTCCAAGAACTTGGACATACGTTGGGTTTTCGTTAATTATACCTTTTGTAAATTCTTTTATAGACATTCATATCACCTGCCCGCAATAACGTTTTCTTCAAGGTACTTGAACATAACCGTTATAGCGTTTGCAACCGCTCTTGGAGTGATTGTTGCTCCTGTCATTACATCACTTGTAACAACGATACCTTCATTTTTCGCTTCATCTGGGTTAAGTACTGTCTTTCCACTGTCTTTGTCAACTTTTACTCCGTTTTTCAAACCTTCGTAAGGAATGGGGTAGAATCTCTTTTGAATATCCTCTTCAGCTATCTTTGCACCAAGACCGGGAGTTTCTTGCGAATATTCCAAAACCTTTATAGCTTTTAGTGATAATAAATTCCCATCATATTCGAATGCTGCAAGTGTTTGAACATCTCCACCGTATCCAACAGATTTTCCTATCAAAAGGTAATAAATTTTACCGCCGTTTTCGAACTTAAAGAGAGGCGAAAGAACGGTTCCAGTCTTGTGTGAGTAAAGCACTTTTCCAATTTCGTTTTTAAGATTAATCACAGTGTCTTTAATAACTTTTGATTCAACAACTGTTTGACCGGTTTCATCTGTTAAAACGTATTCTATTGATTTTATAAGGTTTGCAAGTTCAGCTTCAGCAATGCTTCTTTCTGTAACCTTGTATACAACCGATAATGCTATTCCTGCTATAAGTGTGTAAATCATCAATATCAAACTTGTTTTCAGGGTCTCCTTTTTCATTTTTTACCACCCTTTCCAAATATTCTTGGCTGTGTGTATCTGTCAATCAATGGAACAAAAGCGTTCATTAGAAGAATTGCGAGCGAAACTCCTTCTGGGGTACCACCGAAGTATCTGATTAACATTGTAACAATACCACAACCAAGACCAAATATAGCTTGTCCTTTAAGTGTCATTGGTGAAGTAACCATATCGGTTGCCATAAATAGAGCACCTAACATTAAACCACCACTTAAGATATGGAACAACGGAGTACCGAATTTATCAACGTTGAGAGATGAGAATATTGCAGCCATAATGAAAACCGAACCTATGTAAGTTACTGGAATAACTATTTTGATCCTTCCTCTAAAAACAAGGTACGCAAAACCGATTAAGAGTAGTAAGACACTCGTTTCACCAATACATCCACCAACGTTTCCGAAGAATAAATCTCTGTACGAGAACAATTCAGAAGCTTTACTGAATCCTTGCATCTTCAAAACGTTCAAAGCGGTTGCACCAGTTTGGACGTCAGTGTATCTACCAAACCAGCTGGCAATCGGCTTTGCCCATGTTGTCATATACGTTGGGAAAGAGACAAGCAAGAAAACTCTTGCGGCAATAGCTGGATTAAATATGTTTTGACCAAGACCACCAAAAGCATGCTTAACTATTCCAATTGCGAAGATAACTCCAATTATTAAAACCCACCACGGAACTGTAACACCCAAGTTTAGGGCAAGCAATAAACCTGTTACCGCAGCACTTCCGTTTGGGACAAAATTTTTGTCTTTTCTCAAAACTCTCATAATGAAAAGTTCAAACGCTTCAGCAGAAAGAATTCCAACTACCGAAAGAATCAAAGCTTGAATTCCAAAAAAATAAGTTGCCCCGATGACCGCTGGAGCAAGTGCTATTAAAACATCGACCATTACCGCAGTTGTGGTATCCGTATTTCTAACGTGTGGTGCGGTAGTTGTTATGAGTTTCATTTTTTCCCACCTCTCAAAGCACGGTACACTTTTTTGGCAAGTTTTATAGACTTTACATGTTCAACACCAGCAGGACATATGTAAGTACATGAACCGCATTCGATACAATCCATAAGACCTATCGCAACTGCATCATCGTATTTTTTCTTTCTTGCAAGTAGGTCAAGCAAATAAGGTTGCAGATTCATCGGACAAACATAAACACAGTACGAACATCTTATACAATTTGTCGCTTTCTTTTCGTAATTCTCAATTGCTGTTATTCCGTTGTTACCCTTTAAAAGTGGTGTGTCTAATGAATTGAGAGGAATTCCTGTCATTGGACCTCCCATAAGGACCTTTATATTTTCATTTTTCTTGAGTCCGCCACCTAATGTGTTTATAATCCATTCTATAGATGAGCCTATCCTTATAAACCAGTTGCCAGGTGTGCTGACAATTTCTCCCGTAACTGTGACTCCTCTTTCAACTAATGGTTTTCCATCAATTACAGCTTCTTTAATTGCGTACATTGTACTGACGTTTTGAACAACTACTCCTACATCTAATGGAAGTCCACCACTTGGAACCTCTTTTCCAGTGATAACTTTAATAAGTTGCTTTTCTCCACCTTGTGGGTACTTTGTCTTTAAAGAAACTACTTCGACCTTTCCTGCCCATTTCTTGGTAAGATGTTCGATAGCATCTTTTTTGTTGTCTTCAATACCAATGTAAACTTTATTTACGCCTAAAACTTTTTTGGTAATTTCGATACCAATTAAAATTTCATCTGCTTTTTCAACCATCATTCTGTGGTCGATTGTTAGGTAAGGTTCACATTCTGCACCGTTGATTATCAAAGTATCAACAGGTTTTTGTGGTGTGAGCTTTACGTGCGTTGGAAACATAGCCCCCCCAAGACCTACAATTCCAGACTTTTTGATGATTTCAAGAATTTCTTCTTTTGACATCTTCGTGTAATCTCCGTGCGGAAGAAGTTCCCATTCGTCTTCACCAGTTCGCTCAATTACAACAGTGTCAACAGCCATTCCGTGCACAAAACTGTTCATTTTTTGAACCGCAACAACTTTTCCTGTTACTGGTGAGTGAACATAAGCTGAAATAACTCCTTGTGGTTCACCAATAACCTGCCCCGTCTTAACTTCTTGTCCAACTTCAACGACAGGTTTAGCTGGTGCTCCTGCGTGTTGCAAAAGCAACACTTTAACAATGTCTGGAAGTGGAGCACGTTTGATCGGTACATTTTCCGCAAGTTCTTTCTTTTCAGGTGGATGTACACCACCTTTAAAAGTTTTAACAGCCAAAATAAGCCACCTCCTCGAGCTTGTCAAAGGATCTCTTTGCCCCAAAAGTATTTTGAAATAAAGTTTTCAACAAACTTAATTAATGTGTTCTAAAACATATTTCTGACATCTTTGAATTAGGAAAAAATCTTTCAGGATGGGCTTTTCTTTTAAACGTTTTTCATCAAAGTACATTACTATTCTATCATACTCTATGACAATTTTCTTAGCTAAATTAAGCGGAATATTCTTGTAATATCCTTTGAAGGAAAAATCTTTACCATATTTTTCTATAAGTTTGCTCATATTTTTGACGAATAGCTCTTTCTCAACATATTGTTCTTTATAGTACGACTTAACTAAAATTGGATAAGGAAAGTCTACTTTTATTTTAAAATTAAAATCGAACAAATTCTTTTTCTCAAAAATAACAGTGGAGAAAGTATTCGTTGAATAGATTTTACTCATGTTTTCTTTTTTGAACAGTATTGCTGAATTTGTATTGAAGGAAAAAGAATCTCTATCGTAAGATTTGAGACCGATTTGTGAACTTTTAAAATCAACTGTTTTTATTATGCTTTCTTCAACTTGCAGGGAACCACATTCTATTTTTAACATATTTAAAGGTGAACTGCAATAGTTCACCTTTAAATTTTCACTTGAATTTAACATAATCTCACTTATTTTTACGCTACCACGCGAGAATTCTATAGAATCTACGTTTGTACTAATCTTTTCCTCAAAAAGTTTTGGATAGACAAAAACCTCGACACTTTTTAGAGTATCGACTTTTATATTTGGTTCCACTGTATTCTGCTTTATTATCCCAAGTTCCATCTTCAGTGTCTCTAATAATTCTTTTACGATTCGCATACATATTCAAGTGCCTTTCTGACTCTTGAAAGTGGTTCAAAAATATCCATTTGGGATCCGATCTCTCTAATTTTGTCTATCAACTTATCATCAACAACCGAATTTTCAACTAACATTATTCTTAAAGAATTTCCTTCTATATTTACTATCGCTTCATTTCCCTCTTTCTTTTCTTGTACCATCTGTGGAAGTAAAGAGATAAAAACGATCGACTTGTCAAATAATAATTTTGTTTCATCGACGAATATCAAATCAGGTTTGTTTTCAAGTTTCTGAACTAAACTTTTGGATATAATCTCTGTATGTAGATAAAACTCTAATGAATTTCCGTAGATAATTTTCTGGAGTGCAGTTGGGACAATTGGATCAGTATATTTAAACTCTTGTGGAATACCGAGTTCGTTTGTAACCATAATTCCACCGATATGTTTTCCGTTTATCTCTTCAACAACTAAATAACCTATCATACTCTCACATCCAAGATATGCGAAGAACTTTGCGTGCTAATTTTTTCATTTTCTTTAGTTTTTTCTCGATTACTATACCCTTGAGAATAATGCTCCCCTTGAGATTTTTCTTCTGTTGAGCTTTTAGTTTTTTTTGCTTCAGGTTTTGCCACAGTTGTAGGACTCTTTAATTCTTGTTCTACTCTTTTAGCAGTATTCTGAGATGCAGACTGTGAAGCAGCCGCTGCAGCATATTGGTAAATACTATAAAGATGTGATGTTTCATGACTGACTCTTACAACTATATTTTGCATATTGATAGGTTCCACCATACCTATCACTCCAAAAGTTTCTTTTTAAGTTTGATATATATTACTGAAAGTATCTGAGATATCCTTGATTCACTAACACCGTATATTTCAGCAATTTCTTTCAAAGAAAGTTCATGCTCATGTCTTAAACTTAGAATTTGTTGCTCTTTTTCACTCAATGTACTTATCGCCTCAGAAAGTCTTTCCATAAGTAGATCTCTGTGGACTTTTTCTTTCACATTTTCGTTTTCATCAGCTACAATGTCAAAAGAATTCTCTTCGTCAAATATGTATTTATCTATCTCAAGTAATTGTTTTTTTGAAAACTCTGAGTATATACCGATTACAGTTTCTTCATCTGTACCAAATTCTTCGGCCATTTCCTTAAAAGTTGGAAATCTATCATTCTTATCCATAAAAATATAAATAAATTCTTCGAGTCTTTTTATATCGTGTCGTACATTCTTCGGAAGCCAATCTATCTTTCTTAAGTAATCAAGCATTGCTCCTTTTATTCTTGTGTACGCATAGGTTTTTAACGAAGCTCCAAACCTCGGATCGTACCTTTCGATGGCTTGTAATAGAGCTAACAATCCTTCCTGGACAAGGTCGTCAACTTCCACATTTTTAGGTAGAGTACTTCTGAGATCGTTAGCCAACCTTTTAATATAGGGCAAGAACTCCCTGACAACTCTTTCTTTATCCAACTTCAAATCTCTAAAACCTCCACATTGTCACCAGTTTTAACTTTTCTAATAAATAATTTGCCAGTCTCGATATCGTATTCTATACTCCTTGCTTTGTTACCACCCGTATCTTCTGCTAAAAGCTTTATTCCATGTTTTGAAAGAGCTAACTTAACTGCTTCCACATTTTTAGCGCCAATATCCATAGCCGATTGGAACATTGAAGCTCCACCGGCAATTTTAGCTTCAAGTTTCCCTTTCTGTGCACCCATTTTCAGAAGTTCTTCAACAACTGTTTCAATCCCTGTGTCAGCATACTTTCCTGGTGTATTACCTGCTCTACCGTTACTTGAGGGAAGCATTACGTGAACCATTCCACCAACTTTAGCTATCGGGTCTCTAATGCAAACTCCGACACAAGAACCAAGCCCTAAAGTTACTAAAATGGCTGGATTCTTTTCTACAGCCCATTCACCAATTCCGATAATAACTTTTTTCTTCACCGATCATCACATCCCCAAAGCGTTTAGAAGTTTTTCAAGAGATTCTGAGCTTGGAAGAAGAAGTAGGTAACCATAAAGCTCTTCATCAACACCTTCGATCTTTATTAAAGTTTCAACCAATAGGATATTTTCTTCCCCAGAAAATGCCATTGGAAGCGAGACTTCTGCCATAACTGCACTTATCATATCAACCGTAAGATCTGGTGGCTCTGGGTTTATAAACATATTCATAAACGTGGCAAGCGCGTTTACATACGAACCACACATTATATTACCTATCTCTTTCAACATCGAAGACGTGAAATCATCAAGCTGAGTTATATCTTCTGGTTCCATTCCAATAAATAATTTTGCCAAAACTTTTACAGTCTTTGGAGAAAATATGAGAAGAATTTGACCAGTTATATCTTCTCTCAATTCCATTCTTACCGCTGCAACAACTTCTTCGGGATTTTCAAATAAAAAAGGTATTTTAGATATCGGCACAACTTTGACACTTGGCACTGAAATATCAACTTTTTTGTCTAACATTGTGGAAAGAGCGGTAGCTGAGTTTCCTGTTCCAATGTTTCCGACTTCTTTTATAGCATCTAACTGAGTGTTAGTCAGTTTTTCAAACATCATTTTCCCTCCAATCTTATTTTTTCACATTTTTCATTTTGAGTTCTCTCTGGAAGATAAAACGTACCAACTTAGTCTCAATCTGCTGTGGTAGTTCAATAAATTGCAGCCCATACTGATATCCCGCTTCTTGAGGTTCATCGACTCGAATTACTTTACACTTTTGCTCCTTCAAAGATAATCCAGTTTCAAGGTCTAAGTTCACGTATATTATATCATTAATTTTCAATAGTTTTTTCGTAACTATTAGTAACCCACCAGCACTTATGTTTTTTGTTGTAAATCCAACGATTTCTTCACCTTCTGGACTAACGTATCGGAGCGTTCCGTTGAGATATATCGGAAGTCTTACAAACGCTCTTCTCTCAATCTTTCTAAATACGTCAGGAAACGGTACTGGTATAGCGTAAAGGTTGTCGATTTTCACAACACCTAATGATATTGTGTCAAATTCATACATTGTAGAGCCCTCGAATAGGTTAACCGTCATTCTTACACCCTTGGGAATAGGAACAAACCTTCCTTTTTGTGAAGGGATGGAAAGAAAGAGTATTTTCTTATCGTTGTTAACATCTAATACATTGGTTTTGTAAGTTCCTTCAAGATATTTATCGAAAATAATATTTATACTTGCAGAAAGCCCAACTTTGATAGCCTTTTTTGAATCAACCATTTCAACGTAAGCCATTAAGTTATCACACCCAAATTCTTATACTTCTCAAACAAAACGTTCCATTCCTCTGTTGTTTCAGGAATAAAAACACCACACCTGTAAAGTTCATCTTCTTCAACATACCACATTATTTTTCCTGAAACAGAAAAATTTGAAAATTCGATTGTGTAAAATTCTAAAACAGTTGGTTTGAATTCAGTTAGAAGTTGACAACCATTTTCAGAAATATCTAACATAACCGCCCTAAATCCACTTATCGAACATTTCTCAAAAGAAGTGTATCTATTCTTACTTCGTCTTTGAAAAATTCCGCCCTTGTCCACTAACTGATACACGTAAATATCACTGTGCTGTTCAGCTAACCGCCCAATTAAACTTACGACAAGTCCTTCTATTGGAACATCTATTCTCAGCACTTTAGGGAGTGGTATAAAACCTGTATATATAATTTCCACTCGATTTTTTCTTAAGCCACTTATTCTGACGACATACTCACCATCTTTTGAAAAAGCTCGAAGCATAATTCCTTTCAAATTTGTGTTAATAAATTCGGTTAGTGTCATCAAAAACACCCCAAAATCTAAACTTTGGATTCTTTTCTAAACAGAACAGACCATATTTTTTCAAGAATATTCTCACTTTTTTCAATCTTTTCGCTTGTGATTATGCTTGCAAGTCTCATTACTGAAAATGAAGGCTGTGTGTTTTTGTATTTTGCTATGAAAAGTTCCCTGTTTGCAATACTTTTTGAAACAACGTTATGAGCCCGAATTATTGTAACTGACTTAATTTTTGTTCCTGAGAATTTTTCAACAACCGAAGAAAATCTTTCCATAAGTTTAGTTGCTTCTTTGACGTCAGTTACCATATTCGCAACCAAATGTATGTTCTCGCCACTAACACCTTTGAGAACTAATATTTTAATGATTGTATAAGTATTTACTATCGCCGTTGGTTCAGTTGTTGTTAAAACAACAAAATCATCAACTATTGTGAAAAAAGGTAAATACATTTCTGAAAACCCAGGTGGCATGTCGAATATAACGTAATCATATCTGTCTATAAGCTTCAGAAAATTAATGAAAAACTCTTTTAAGGTTATCTCGTTAGTACTGAGCAAATCACTTACATCGCTCCCTAAAGACACTAAATCAATTCCGTAAGCAGATGGAGTTACCAAATCTTCTATTCCACAATTCCCAGTTACGTAGTTTTTTATTGTGAATTTAGGGGTAACACCTAACAATATATCAACGTTAGTGAATCCCACATCCAAATCAAAAATTAGGACTTTCCTTCCTAATTCTTTTAAGTAATATGCAAGATTTGTTGCAACAAGTGTTTTTCCAACACCACCTTTTCCACTTGCAACCGCTATTCCTGAGACTTTTCTTAAGTTACTTGCTTGATTTTGCACTTCTCAACACCTCACGGCTGAGTAATATTGAAAGTTCTCGGTTATTTGCCTCTAATATATCATCTGGAACTCTTTGACCATTCGTTATATAACATATTGGTGCACCAAGATAATGAGAAATGTTTACGAAATGCCCGAGCGAAGAAGTTTCATCAGTTTTTGATAGAATAACGTGAGTAGGTTTAAGTGATGAAAATTTTTGACATATTTCGTAAACATCATCTTTTCTGTACTGCATACCAACAACTAAAAAAGTGAAGTCGGGAGCTACGATTTCAGTCATTGCTTTTATTTCTGTCATATGTAATTCATTCTTTTGACTTCTTCCAGCTGTGTCAATAAGTATGACATCGTAATCAGCTAAAGCTTCTATTTCAAGTTTTGCCTCTTTTGGTGTGTAAGCAACTCGTACTGGGACATCCAAAAGCATAGCGTAAGTTTTCAGTTGGTCAACAGCTGCTATTCTGTACGTGTCAAGCGTTATAACCGCAACGTTTCGGTGATCGTTCAGTTTTAGCTTTGCAGCAAGCTTTGCCAACGTCGTCGTCTTACCAACCCCAGTTGGACCCACAAAAAGAATTTTCCCCCTTGGTTCAGGAACATTCGTCGATATAAATGGTAAAAACATTTCTGAGAGCAGCAGTCTGCTCTCCTCGTTGTCCAGATTTATTTCACCGTACTTTATTCGGGCATATTCTATCAGCTTTTCAATTATCTCCTCATCAATATCTTGTTTCTCAAAAGCTTTTCTCATCTTTACAATCCATTCGGGTTCGTTAACCTTCTGAGAGGAAATCATATTTTTCATCTCAATCATCATTCTTTTCAGCTCTTCAATTTCATTTTGAGATTGTGGTTTGCTTTTGGACAATATTTCTTGAAGTTTGTATATTTGTCCTTTCTCCTCCGCAATTTGAGTTGTTTGATGAGATTGTGTAGGACGTTGTTTTTCTTCAACTGCTGCGGTCACTTCGAGATAGGTCTTACCACCTATTCCCAAAAAACCTCCTTTTTTTATTTTCCGAGTACTCAAAATGACGGCATCTTTCCCTAATTCTACTCGTATTTTATCCATCGCTTCCCTTATATCACTAACAACATACTTTTTTACGATCACAATCTCACCACACCTTCAATCTGCAGGTTTATATTTTCTGGAATCTCTTCGAAAGAAATTACAGAAACTCCCGGGACAAATTTTAAAAGCAGCTTTGAAATGTAAGGTCTTAAAACACCGGAAACAACTAAAACGGGTTGATAACCTTTTCTCATAACATTTTCCAGTTCCCGTGATATATTCTCAACAAGTTCTCTCATTATCTGTGGGTTAATGTTCAGATATTTTTCTTCTCCAGAATAACTTATCGATTCAGAAAGAGTTCTTTCCAAATCATTATCAAGTGCTGCAGCATGCAGTATTCCATCGGGACCTAATAATTTTGAAACAATTTGTCTTCTTAAACTTCTTCTCACGTATTCAGCGAGAGTTTCAACATCTTCAGCCTTGTCGGCATTATCTAAGATGCTTTCGAATATAAAAGGTAAGTTCTTTATAGACACCTGTTCTCTCAGTAATTCTTGCAACACTTTCTTTACAACAGTTGGTTTGATAACATTAAACACATCTTCTACAAGTTTATCATAATTTTGTCTAAGTCCATCAACGAGAAGTTGAAATTCTCGGTTGCCAAGTAGTTCGGGAGCGTATCTTTTTAGTAGGTCTGTAATATGCGTTGCAAAAACCGTTGGAGCATCGACTACGGTGTAACCTTTTTGAGTTGCTTCATCTTTTCTTGATTCGTCTATCCAAAAAGCTTGAAGTCCAAAAGCTGGTTCTTTAACTTCTATTCCTGGTATCTTTTCACTCACAAAACCCGGATTTATAGCTAAAAGCCTGTTGGGCATAAGTTCATACCTTGCAACTTCTGCACCTCTTATAAATACCACATATTCATTAGGTTTGAGTAAAACACTATCTCTAACCCTTATAGGACTGATTACAAGTCCATGTTCGTGAGCAAATTGTTTTCTAATCATAGTTAATCTTTCAAGCATATCTCCACCTTGCGATAAATCTGCAAGTGGAAGCAAACCGTAACCAATGTTTATCTCAACAGTATCGGACTGTATGACTTCAGCAACTTCTTCAGGTGTTGAGAGCACATATCCTCTTGGTCTTTCAGGTGGTACCGCACCAGCGGGTTGAAATTCAGCTTCACTTGAAACTTGTTCAGGTATCCTTCTTATAGTAAAGCCGAGAATTATAAAAATAGCACCAATTATTAAGCTCGTTTTCGGAAGTGGAGTAAATAGACCTAAGAAGACTAAAACAAAACCTGTAAGCAATATAACTTTCTTTTCATTTGCCAGCTCCTTAATCATTTGCCTACCAATGTTTTCTTCTGAAGCACTTCTGGAGACTAAGATACCACTTGCGGTAGAAATCATCAACGCTGGAAGTTGACTGACAAGGCCATCACCAACCGTAAACAAAAGAAACTGAGATGCAGCTTCAGCTAAGCTCATTTTGTGCATCAAAACACCAATAATTATACCACCAAGGCTGTTAATTAGAACAATGATAATCCCAGCTATCGCATCGCCTCTTACGAATTTCGAAGCACCGTCCATAGCACCGTAAAAATCCGCTTCTCTTCTTATAGCTTCACGTCTTTTTTTTGCCTCTTCTTCTGTAATTAACCCAGCGTTAAGATCTGCGTCAACACTCATCTGTTTACCTGGCATAGCATCCAGTGTAAATCTTGCTGCAACTTCTGCAATTCTTTCTGCACCACGTGTTATAACAATAAATTGGATTATAACGAGTATTAAAAATATAACAAGACCAACTACGTAATTACCACCAACAACGAATTCACCGAATGTTTTGATAACTTTGCCCTCAAATTTCGGACCTTCTAAAAGTATCAATCTTGTAGAAGCAACGTTCAGAGCTAATCTAAATAGAGTTAAAACTAAAAGAAGTGTTGGAAAGGAGGATAATTCTAATGTGTCAGTAATGTACATCGTTGAGAAAAGTAGTATGAGCGACATTGATATGTTCAGGAGTTGGAAAAAATCTAACATATAATCAGGTATTGGTAGAACCATAACAAAAATTATCAAAACTAACAGAATTCCGACAATTATATCACTTCTCACAGAAGTTTCACTCCTCTACTTGCAGTTATCAACAAGATATTTTACCACAAAATACGAAAGAATTAAGAATCCCCGTAAAAGGTTCCAAAAAATTCCCAAAATTTTAGTGAACTTTTTTCATTTACCTTAGTCTAATTGTATAAACGGGAAAAAAGTCATTTGTTACATACTTTTTATTCAGAGATACATTGGAATAAATAAAATTGTAACACACAAAATTGGAATTATGGTAGTATTTTACGTGGAGAACTCCCTATCCCCCTTGAGATACACCCCCCACGGCATTATGCGGGTCCCTTAGAGTGGACCCGTTTTTTTTAATTTATTTTCCTACGCAGAAGTTTGAGAATATGTTGTCAAGTAGATCTTCCGTAAAGTTCCTTCCGAGTAATTTATCCGTTTCATCCAAAGCGTTTCTTAAATCTATACTAATTATTTCCACCGGATATTTTTGCATTAAACTATTTCGTGCGTTATTCACAAACATTAACATCCTTTCCAGTGATTCTAATTGTCTTGCAGACATTATATGCGAAGCCTCTCCATGTTCCAAAATTTTTTTTGACTTTTCTAAAAGTTTGTTTTCCAAATCTCTAAGTCCTGTACCTTCCTTAGCACTCAATTTTACATCTTCATCCGAAATTGTTTTTACATTATTACCAACATCTATTTTGTTCCAAACAACAATATGGTTTGCATTCTTAATTAGATCATAAATCATTTTATCCTCTTTGGTAAATCCGCTAACAGAATCAAGCAAAAAGATAACGATGTCAGACTTCTTAGCTTCGTTAATTGACCTTTCTATCCCAATTTTCTCCACTATATCTTCTGTCTGTCGAATCCCAGCAGTATCTGAGATCTTGAATTGAACATCCTTTATCTTTATATACCCCTGAACAACATCTCTTGTTGTTCCAGGAATATCAGTAACAATAGCTCTATCTTCCTTTAAAAGCCTATTTAAAAGTGTTGATTTTCCAGTATTTGGTTTTCCAACTATTGATATAGTAATACCTGTTGCAAGATGAATTCCATCCCTTGCATTCTCAACCTTCTCCTTCAAGTAATTGTTCAGATTTTCTAAATCAGATACTAATTCATTTCTATCAGTTTCAATATCTTCTGGATAATCGAGTGAAACTTCGATCTTCGAAAGAATATCAATTATTTTCTTTCGAATGTCAAATATATCGTTTGATAATTTACCTTTTAGATTATCAAGTGCTATTCTTAAACTCGCTTCACTTGGAGATTCAATTATCTGCAAGATCGCTTCAGCTTTTAAAAGATCTATTTTCCCATTTAAAAATGCCCTTCTTGTAAATTCTCCACGTGTTGCAACTCGCGCTCCCATTTCCAAAGTTCGTCTGAAAATAAGTTCAGTTACTAAAATTCCACCGTGGCAGTGAATTTCAACCATATCTTCCCCTGTAAAACTATTAGGTGCTTTGAAGTAGACGACCAGTGCTTCATCAATTTCTGAACCATCTGAATCTAATATTTTAGCCAACTTCATCATCTTGGGAGTTGGAAGTTTCTTTAAGTTAGTCATCTTCAAAAGAATTTCTCCTGATTTTTCGCCACTTAATCTGATTATTGATATCGCACCAACACCTTTTGGAGTTGCAATCGCACTTATCGTATCGTTCAAAGATATCTCTCCTTTCAATCCAAATTGTTATACACCTATTATACACCAAGTTTAAAAATGAAAAAAGGTGGAGACAAGCGCCTCCACCTACTTGAAACAGTTTTCATTAGCCTTTGAACCACTCTGTAACTTCAAGCATTTTTTGAGAAATCTCTTTAAGGTTTTCTGTTGTTTCCATAAGTTCTTTTATTATTTTTTCTATCGATTCGAATTTCCTTTCGAATTCTTTCATTTTCAAAGTAGATTCTTGGGTTGAGTTATAAACAGTTTCCAGTATTTCTTCTGCTTCTGTGATAGCCTCCGCATTCCGTTTGATAACACCAGAAATCTCCGAACCTATCAATCCTAATGTCTGAACTTTTTCAATTACAGTGTAGAAATTTTCAGAGAACGTTTTTCGTGCATTGTCAAGAAGTTCAAACTTCTCGTTAGATTTTTCGTAGAGTTTATTGAGCTGTAGTAAATCTTCTGTATATTTATCTACATCTTTAACCAAATTCTTTGATAGGTTATTTATCTCAACGGAAAGTTTCATAACCTCGTCTGCAACTACAGCAAATCCTCTTCCAGCTTCTCCTGCTCTTGCAGCTTCTATCGCAGCGTTTAGGGCAAGTAAGTTGGTTTGAGAAGCAACATTTTGAATCTTTGATATAGCTATCTTTATTGATGCGAACTTTTCAACTGTATTTTTGACGGTCTCGTTGAATTGTTTAAATGTTTCAGTGTTTGCAGATATAGCTTCGTTCATATCTTCAATTAAAGTTACGTTTTTAAGAATTTCCATTTGAGTACTGTCAATATCTTTAACTAATTCTGAAAGTTTTGAATTAAGATTTTCATTTGCACTCAACGTTTCTGAGAAATTGCTTCTCAAAAGCTCAACGTTCTTGTTAAGTTCATCGACATTTTCTGAGTAAGAGTTGACAAATTCGTGGAATTCTCGACTAAGTTCTTCGAAAGATTCTGTAATCTTCGAAATTTCAATAACTTCTCTTGAGAGTTCTTCTGATCCACTTTTCATTGATTCTGCAAAGTCACGCAAGTTTGTTGAAAGTTTCTTTAATGAATCGATAACTTCAGCGAATTCTCCAGAAGCTTTAACCGAAACTTCAACCATCTTACCATCAGCAATTTCTTTGATAACTTCAGCGGATGTTTTGATATCTTTCGTGATGCCGCTCATGATAGGTAAAGCTGAGATTATGGCAAGTATCAGAATAACAATTCCGGCTATGACATTTAGAAGAATTATTCCTCTTAAATCCAAATTAAAACTAACCTTTATATCCGGTGCAGGTATTTCCGGAAGAACGAATTTTTCTGGTTCAGGAACTTTAAATTGTGCTGCAACTTCTTCTCTTTTAACAGCCACTTCCAAATTTCCAATATCAAACCCCATTATTGAAAGTTGCCTTTTGACAGCATGATATATTTCTTTGCCTATCGTAACTTCATATTCTTCACCAGAAGGTTCTTCAATTCCTACAGTTCTTTCACCATTTTCGTCAATTCTTGTAGTAGCTATGGCTTTATTTCCATTGTATATCGTAAGCTCTGCGTTGGTAATCTTTCTAAGGTTATCAAGTGTTTCGTTCGTGATTCTTGTCGCTGTGACTATCAAACCATTTGCTTTTGTTGAAGAACTACCACTGGTTACTGCGGAAAAACTCACAATGTAGATACTATTTTCTGACACTTTGATAAAACTACCGTTGAATAGATTGGTATTACCAGAAAATATTGCTTTAAATTTTTCCGCTAGTTCTGGCAAAAACACTGGGGACTTATAAATTGAAGTATCAACGCCAGGTGCCTGAGAATAAGCATATTCGACAGCGTAAACTGAATTTCCAAGTTCAACAAAAGGTCTAATTTTTAACTTTGGTTCAGAATTAACAAATACCCAAAGACCTGCGTACTCAATTCCAGTCTTTTCGACAGAGTTTAAAAGCAGTGCTCTTTTGGATGCAGGATCTAAATCTCTTTTCTCAGCTGCATTTATAACTTCTTTTGACGCGGAGTTAACGCTTGCTACAGATTCAAGAAGAGATACTTTATCTCTGATCAAATTTTCAATAATGTTGGAAATAGAACGCACTTCTTGATTTAAAGCACTTAAGTATACCTTATCAAAAGCTTCTTCTACACTCGATTGTTGTTCTTTAATAGAATTAACGAGCTTTTCGTTGTATGCACTTATGTATGTGTCAAGTTCAGAACTGAATTTGTCAAAAAAGTCTTTAAACAAAACTTTTGGATCTCCAATTTGCTTTTGTATTTCGCTTTGTATCTTTTGTTCCTGCCTGCTTAAGGTTCCAACCGTGAATAGAATCGATGTCAACAAAGGTATTGTGACTAATGCTACGACAAAGATCAATAACTTTTGTTTCAAGCTCATTTTTTCATCCCCTAAAAACAAGTCTAAATTATATCCTTTTAACCAACTCAGAGAATATTTTTACAATTTTTTGTCCTGTTTTGTGGGCAACTTCAAGAACTTCTTCGGCTGTAAGTGGTTTTAAATCATCTGGAACAGCTCTGTCCGTTATAGCGGAAATAGCTAGGACCTTAACTCTTTGGTGTGCTGCAACTATGACTTCTGGAACAGTTGACATACCTACCGCATCTGCTCCCATCCAGCGAAGCATCCTAAGTTCAGCTGGAGTTTCGAAATTCGGACCTGCAACTGCAACGTAAACACCCTCATAGACGTTAATACCAAGATCTTTAGCAACATTTTTAGCAAGTTCTCTAAGGTCTTTGTCATATGCGTTTGACATATCTGGGAATCTTGGACCCCATTCTTCAACGTTTGGACCTATAAGCGGGTTGTCTCCCATCATGTTGATGTGATCTTTTATTATCATAGGAGTACCTACTTCATAATCTGGATTTAAGCCACCAGCGGCGTTGGTTAGGAAGAGGTATTTGATTCCAAGGTTTATCAGAGTCCTTACACCGAAAGTAACATCTCTCATATGGTAGCCTTCGTAGTAGTGGAATCTTCCGTTCATCAAAACGACGTTTTTTCCGTTAAGTTTTCCAAAAATGAGTTCACCTTTGTGTCCTGGTGCTGTTGATATTGGAAACCCTGGAATGTCTTTGTAAGATATGTTAATGGGTTCCTCAACACTGTCAGCTATACCGTGAAGTCCTGAACCGAGAACAATACAAATCTCAGGAACTTCAGTAATCTTACCTTTCAAAAAATCGACAGCTTTGTTAATTTTCTCAACATAACTTCTGATATCTTCCATATTCATCTCCTCCTTTTTCTATCCGTCCTATATGTCCTATCCGTTCTATTCGTCCGCTAAGTCCTATTACATTATATACTTCACATACTTTCTAAGCAAGTAACTTATGAAAATTGTTCCAACGAGCAAAAGCGTAGAAATAGCATTTATAACCGGCGAAATTCCAAATCTTATCATTGAGAAAATTTGTAATGGCAATGTTGTTGAATTTGGACCAGCTACGAAAAAAGTGACAACAAAATCATCAATTGAAAGTGTAAATGATACGAAAAATGCCGCAATTACTCCTGGAAGTGCTATTGGAACTAAAACTTTTCTAACAACGATAGAACGTGTTGCCCCAAGGTCATACGCAGCTTCTATTATTGTTTTGTCAAAATCTTCGAGTCTTGTTAAGACGATAAGAATTGTGTAAGGAATACTGAAAGTAATATGTGCAATTATAACAGTTATCAAGCTCAAAGGAACTCTAAGAGTTGTAAAGAAAACTAACAACGACACCCCAATAATAATATCGGGTATTATAAACGGTATGTACGTTGTACTGTAGACAATCTTACCAAATTTTTTGCTTCCTAAATAAACACCTATCGCACCAAGAGTTCCCAAAACACTTGCTATTAGACTTGAAACAGTTGCTACGATTATTGAATTCCAAAAAGTTGCCCAAATGTGAGCAGACTCTGTGAAAAGTTTTTTGTACCAAATTAAACTTCCCCCTGTCCAAACAGGGGACTTAGAATTGTTAAACGAAAATAGAACCACTATAATTATCGGTATATAGAAGAAAAGAAAAACAAATAAAGTTGCGAGTTTTGCGAAATTACCTGGCTTCATCGTTTTTCCTCCTAAAGATTGTAATTATAGTGACTACAGTAACAACTGCTAAAAGTAGAGCTGAGATCGCTGCTGCTGCAGGCCAATTTTTTGCCGTAGTTAAGAGCCTTGCTATCTCATTTCCAAGCATTCTTGAATCTTTACCACCTACTAATTCAGAAACTGCGTATGTTCCTAAAGAAGGTATGAAGACAAATATAAACGCAGATCTAAAACCTTCTTGAATATTTGGAATCAGAACTTTTGTGAAAACTTGAAATTTTGAACATCCTAAATCCATACCAGCTTCGTAGAGAGATTTATCAATTTTTTCTATCGCTGTGTAAAGTGGTATTATGGCAAACGGAAGATACGTATATACTAAAACTAAAGTAACAGCGATGTTGTTGTACAAAAACTGTAATCCTCTTTCAAATTCAAAAGAATCTCTCAATAGTTGATTAACAATTCCGTTATTTCCCAATATAAATATCCAAGAATAGATTCTTATCAACGAGTTCGTCCAAAATGGAATGATAACGAGTAAAAGGAGAAATTCTTTGTACTTACTCATAGCAATGTAATAACTAACAGGCAGTGCGAGTACCACAGATATTATGGAAGCCATAAAAGATATAACTATTGTTCTTACAAATATTCTAAAAAAGCTGGAATTCAAAACGTCTTTGTAACCTTGGATTGAAAAAGAGAAATTCACTCCACCTAAATAATTTCTTTGGAGAAAGCTGTATCCTAATATCACAAATACTGGGATTAAGAAAAATATCACCAACCAAAAAAGGTATGGAAAACTAAACTGTTCGTAGCGTTCACGCATATCTTCCACCCCAAGATTAGCTTTTGACCTCAACTATAAAACTATCGTCAGGGTCCCAGCTAACGTAAACTTCATCTTTCCACTGAACTATTTTTTCATCAAGCAAATATTTGGCATGCTGCTTGTAAACTTTCAAGATGTAACCATTTTCTGTTTTAACAAAATATTTTGTTTGATAACCCATATATATGGTCTCATCGACAATACCTCTGAAAACGTTCGTGGAACTAACGGGCTGGTTAATGCTTAGCCTTATCTTCTCAGGTCTAAGGGTTACAATTATCTCATCTCCTGGCTTAACTTCTTTATCCTTGTAACATATCACTTCTCCAAGTCCGGGAAATTCTGCTTTTAAGTAATTCTCTTCTAAGATCTCTATAACTTCACCTTTTAGAAGGTTAGTCTCACCTATGAAAGTTGCAACAAACAGAGAATTTGGACTTTCGTAAATCTCATAGGGTGTGCCATATTGAACTATATTACCTGCGTTCATAACTGCAACATGATCAGAAACGCTCAAAGCTTCAGATTGGTCGTGTGTGACGTAAATGAACGTAATTCCAACTTTGTCGTGAAGATTATCAAGTTCAACCAACAACTCTTGTCTCAGTTTCGCATCCAGAGCACTCACAGGTTCGTCTAGTAAAAGAATCTTCGGTTCGTTTGCAAGAGCACGAGCAAGAGAAACTCTCTGTTTTTGACCACCGGAAAGCTGAGAGGGTTTCTTTTTCGCATGTTCTTCAAGTCTTACTAAAGATAGCAAACGTTCAACTCTTTCTTTTATTTCAACTTCGTGGAATTTCTTAAGTCTAAGGGGAAAAGCAATATTTTCAAATACTGTTAGGTGGGGAAACAAAGCGTAGTTTTGGAAGATAGTGTTAATGGGTCTTTTGTTTGGTGGGGCTGAAAAAATACTTTTTCCATCAAGCAATATATCACCAGAGTCAGGTTCTTCAAAGCCCGCAATCATTCTTAAAAGGGTTGTTTTACCACAACCTGAAGGTCCAAGGATAGAAAAAAATTCGTTTTCCTCGATTCTTAACGAGACATTTTTAACCGCGGGAAAATCATCAAAGCATTTGCTTACATTTACTATCTCGAGTTCGTTTGCCAACTCTTAAGGACCTCCTTTAGGTAATTTATTCACATTCCCAAAAGGTAGAGAACAATTAGGAAAAATATTAGTATAAAGACAAACGATAGTACAATTAACACCAAATTCATTGAAAAAGCTGAAAAAATAAAAAAAACGAGTGATAGAACGTACAGGATGTTTGTATAGAAAAGCTTTAAGGGTAAAACTTTCTTGCCGTTAAAGTACAAAAGAACAGCTGAAATTATTATAAATAAAAACTTCACAATATTTCCAACCAATTTTTGCACTCCTCTCCGCCAGCTGATTGACAAATCAATGTCCTAATCATATCAGGATTCAGATTTAAAAATCTTACAACGAATCTTCCATCATTTCTTCTAGTAATCGCAGAAACTGAAGAATTATCTAAAGCGAACGAAATATGATTTGGTGGTGTTAACCCCATCACTGAAGACAAAAGCATTCTAAGTGAAAGCGAGTGAGATACAACTATGATATTTCCATTTTCACTCCAAACACTATTCAGAAAATCAACCATTCTTCTCTGAACAGAACCGAGCGATTCTACTCCTGGAACATCGCTTTCAAGATTGTTTTTCCATGTTTGAAATTCTACTGGATAAACCTTTTCCGGTTCATAAATTTTAAGACCGTTCCACAGAATTATATTACACTCGGTAAGTCTTTCATCAACTGTTACAGGAACGTCTATAACTTGAGATATTATTTTTGCAGTTTCCAAAGCTCTCTTTAAAGGGCTCGAATAAATAGTTTTGATTTCTTTATCTTTGAAGAAATTTGCGGTGATTATTGTTTCTTTTACTCCATCTTCAATAAGAGAAGTATCTTCTTGACCTTGCCATAAGTTTTGTACATTCCAAAGAGTTTTACCGTGACGAACTAAATATATCATCTTCATCGCTCCTTAAGAATTCTCTAAAAGCTCTTTTTATTTCTTCTGGATCTTTGATTCTCATAACTTTGTCTCTAAATTCTTTTGCATTCGTAAGACCTTTTGTATATCCTGCTACGAATTTTCTGAACTCAACTACTCCGTGTTTGCCATATTCTGTAACGATCAAATTAACGTGTTTTTCAACTGTGGAAAGTATCTCTTCCTTCGACGGTTTCCTACAAGAAAACATCCAAGGATTTCCGATAGCTCCCCTCGCAACTAAAGCACCGTTTGCTTTAGACAGTTCAATAGCTTTCTTTGCATCCTTACACGAATAGATGTTACCACTGATGAACAACGGAACGTACCCAGGGTTGTATATATCCCATTTCACATTTCCTGAATACATCTGTTTTGCCGTTCTTCCGTGTACAAAAATCGCATCTGCTCCAGAATCAACGACTGTGTTATAAATTCTTTCAAAGTCGTCATCTTCCCAACCTAATCTTGTTTTAACAGTTACAGGTACCTTAGCAACCGACTTAATTGACTTTATTATCTCCGAAAGTTTTTCTAAGTCCAACAAAAGAGCTGAACCTGCTCCCTTTTTGACAACTTTTCTCACTGGACAAGCCGCGTTTATATCTATCCATCTTCCACGGCTTTGTACAATTTCAACTGCTTTAACAAAATCTTTTACCTCATTACCGAAAAGCTGTATTCCGACCTTTTCTTTCTCATCTTCTTTTGGAAAGTATTTCTCATTTATAGCTAAATTCAGAGTAACACTTTTAGCACTAATCATTTCCGTAAAAGCAATTCTTGCACCATTTTCAAAACAAAGTTTCCTAAAAGGATAGTCGCTTATTCCAGCCATCGGAGCTGCAACTAAATAAAGTTCAACTGATTTATCAGGATTAAAGATCACTTGTATGTTCCCTCAACCTCCTCTATAATTTCATCAACAACCATACCGATTATACTTTTTCCTTCTTTAACCCTTATGCGTATCTCAGAAGAGGAGATTTCGACCAGTGGAGTGTCAAGCTCGATTATTCTTTTCTCATAGATTTCTCCTAACACTTCCCTACCTCTTTTGTACAAACTTCCATCTCTTGTTCTTGGATAAACAGCAAATACAGCTTTTGATAAAAGATCTTCATATTTATACCACTTTTCGATATTCCCAAGACCGTCTTCGCCTATTAGAAGAATAACATTTTTGTAGTATTTCAAAAAGAAATCTACTGTCCTAATGGCGTAATTGATACCCCCAAGTCTTTTTTCAACATCGGTTATCTGGACTTCTTTAAATCTACTAAACGTTTTCCTAGTCCATTGAAAACGTTTTTCGAAATCAATTTTCACACTTTTGTGTGGGGGATTAGCTGCGGTTACAACATAAAAATCTCCCTCTAACAAGTTAAGGGCATATGAAAGAATTATGATATGTCCAACATGCGGTGGATTGAAAGATCCACCGTAGATTACAGCGGTATCACTCTTTATATTCAAGTTCAACTCCAAAGAGCCAGACAGTGTCTCCATCTTTTACGCCAGCCTCTTTCAATTTTCTTTCTACTCCGTTCTTCTTTAGCATCTCAAGTATATCGTCAAGAGCAAGTTTCGGATCAAGGACGTATTTTTCAAGCCATCTTTCTATGTAAAGACTCTTCACTTCGTACTCTTTTTCAGAGATTTTTTCTATTGAAATATCAACTTTTTCAGGTAAACTCAATCTAACAGGTGCTGGTTTTACAAAATCTATCTGTTTCAAATCAAGCTTACCAGTAGTAAACTTCTTACTTTCCTTAACGTAATCCCACATTTTATAAATTAGTTCATTTAACCCTTCTCCTGTAATGGCGGAGATAAAAAGGATATCTTTCCCAAGTTCTTTTATTATACGTTCTTTAATCTCACTTCTTGCACTCTCATCCAGTAAATCCGACTTATTTCCAACTAAAACTTCCGGTTTTTGAGCAAGTTCTTTGTCGAAGTATTCAAGCTCTTCCCTTATATCTTTATAATCCTGGACAGGATCTCTGCCTTCACTTCCAGAAATATCCAATAAGTGTAAAAGTGCACTACACCTTTGAACGTGTTTTAGAAAAACGTTCCCAAGCCCTTTACCCTGGCTAGCACCTTTTATAAGTCCAGGAATATCAGCGACAACAAAAGTTTTTTCTGGACTATCGGGAAGTGAAACTACTCCAAGATTGGGAACAAGAGTAGTGAAGTGGTAATTAGCAATCTTAGGTTTAGCGTTGCTAATCCTTGAAATCAAAGAACTTTTACCAACATTCGGATATCCTATAATTCCAATGTCTGCAAGTAGTTTTAGTTCCAAAAGAAGATGTCTCTCTTCACCTTTAACACCTTTCTCTGCAGTTCTTGGTGCTTGGTTTGTTGAAGATTTGAAATGCGTGTTTCCCCTGCCACCTGCTCCACCACGAGCTACAACAACATAATCTCCTGGTGCCGAAAGGTCGGCTAAAACTTCGTTTGTATCATAATCTTTAACAATAGTTCCAACAGGAACTTTAATGATAAGGTCGCTCCCATCTTCACCGTGTTTATTAGCACCTCTACCGCTTTTTCCATTTTCCGCAACGTATCTTTTTCGTTCTGTGAGATGGTATAACGTTGAGTATTCAGGATTGGCTACGAGTATTATGTAGCCCCCTTTACCACCATCTCCACCGTCAGGACCGCCTTTGGGAATGTATTTTTCTCTTCTAAAACTTACAGCACCGTTTCCACCGTCTCCGGCTTTAACGTAAATATCAATTACATCGACAAATTCTATTCTTTCCAACGTGCGTACCTCCAAAATTTGCAGATTAGTTACCTTTCTTTTGAATATGATAAACAAGTGCTTGGAATGAAAGAGTTATGTCAACATCTTCAACAGGAATTTTTGTCTTCAACTTTACAGGTGAAAAATTAACTATTCCACTGAAACCTAACCTTTCAACTTCATTTGCAACAAGCTGTGCAGCAGTTTCAGGAACTGCAATTACAGCTATTTCTATGTTTAGCTTTTCTTTTAATTCTTTTAATTTATCAACGGGTTCAACTGTAATATTAACTATCTTTCTTCCAACTTTTACTGGGTCGCTATCGACAACTGCAACGATGTTAAAATTGTTCTTCGAGAGTCCTTTGTAATTAACAAGAGCGGTACCTATATTTCCAGCACCTATTACAACAACGTTCCACTCTTTGTGCACACCGATAATGTTTTCTATTTCTTTTACAAGGTTTTCAACATCATAACCATAACCTTTTTTTCCAAAGTCGCCAAAATACGAAAGGTCTCTTCTAACAAGTGTAGATTTTAAACCAAGATTTTCAGCAATATCACTCGAAGATACTGCTTTTATCCCAGCTTCCTTGTATCTAAGTAAACATCTGTAATAAAGTCCTAATCTTTTGATAGTCGGTTTTGGTATTTTCATATCATTTGGCTTAACGCCAGCACCCCCTAGGTAAGACTAGAATGTTTGCTTTTTCACAATTATACCACATGTGTTGGACTTTGTGAAAAATTAAAATTTAAAATCCAGACTCGTAAGTTAGCAGGATTATCTTTATTCGTCCTTTTTTTCTTAAACTTTTTTCTACAACCACAAAGAGGTTGCAGATTCTCTCCTCTGATGAACAATCACTACAATATCCTGTTACTGCACAAGGTGTCTTTAAATTCAATCTTTTTGAATTCATTGGAGTAATTTGACGTATTCTTTCTCGAGCCTCTTCAACATCTTTTACAACTTTGTTCACACTTGCAACCAAAATTACGTTCTTTGGACCGTAAACTACAGCAGCATCTCTATTACCATTACCATCCATAAAGACAAGTTCACCTTTTTCGGTGATCGCATTAACTCCGGATAAATAATAATCACAGCTGAAGGCTTTTCCTTCTATTTCAAGCCTTTCCTCGAGAGTTTGAGCCTTAAGTCTATCAAGAAACTGGAATTTACCACTTCTTAAAAAATCTATGACTCCATTTTCTTGAAGGCTTACTGAACCACCGTTTGTAACAACGGAATTTTCAGGTATCAGAGAGTTTAGGATTTCCAGAAGTTGTTCTTTGGAATCTGCCAAGTGTACCTCAAATCCGTTTTTTTCAAGAACCTTACTCAGTTTTTCTGCAACAAGTTTGTACCTCCAAGTATAGAACCCTTCTCTCATCTGACACTTCCCCCCTGTTTCACGAAATCTGCTATTGAAAAAAAGAATCGGGACCTTACGTCCCGATTCTTCACTGGCGGGGACGACGAGATTTGAACTCGCGGCCACCGGTGTGACAGACCGGCGTGCTAACCAGGCTGCACCACGTCCCCACTCTTTCGATTTCCTTATATATTTTACCATATTTTCCTTATTTGTCAAGATAACTTTTTTCATCTCATTTTTTGATTGCTCGCGAACTCCGGGGAATATTTAAACACAAAATACTGTTCTTGTCAATACCTGAATTTGAGAAATCATGGTTTTGAGAATAATAGTACAGAGAATAGAATAAGATTCGCTAAGAGCAATACTATTGCTAAAGTCTTAAAAGTATTAAGTTCAGATTTTACAGTGTTCAACTCTTCGTTCAGTGTCTTTACTTCAGAAACATCTAATTTTTGTTCAATTTGTTTTTCTATATCGGCATCTTTATTCTTTAGGTGCTCCAATGTCTCAGTATTCTCGTTTTGTTTAGCACTAATCTCATTGATCTTTGAAAGAAGTTCCTCTTTCTCTTTCTCTATCTTGTCTTCGACTTTAGATATCTGTTCCGCAAAACTCTGAGAATTTCTTGAATGCTCCTCAGATAGATTGTCTAAAGTTTTTTGCATCTCGCTTTGTATTTTTACTAACGACGTAACTTTTTCCGTTATCTCGCTATCTGCATCTTCCAATGTCTTAATTTTATCCAACACAGAAGAAAGTTGTTTTAAATGTTCATCACTTAACATGTTCTGTTCGTATTCAATCTTTTCAAGTTTCTTTGCTATCTCTGAAAGCTCTTTTTCAAAACTTAATAACTTTTGCGATAGTTCAAAATATTCTTTTGACATCGTAACCATTTCATTTTCTAATGTGCTCAGCTTCGAATCTAAATTGCCCTGGAATGATAATATTCTTAACGTAAGTTCACTGTCAGTTTTCCTTAATTCTTCTTTTTCTAACTCAATTTTTTCGACTTTTGACTCTATCGCTTCAATTCTATCTTTCGAAACTTGAGTATCTTCTTGTGTTTCGTTTCTGATGTCTTTCAAACTTTCTTCCAAGTCTTTTACTAATTGTATTGTTTCATAATAAACCGTGGTCAGATTTTGAAGTTTGCTTTCAATTTCAGCATTCTTGATTTCCAGTTCTTCTGTTTTCTGTCTGAATGTTTCATAGTTCTGTAGTTCTTTCTCCAGTTTGTTGATATTCCCATTTATGGTTTCAACACTTTCTTGGAGACTATTAAGTCTTTCACTATAATAACTCTCCAAATTTAGTAATGATTCTTGTGTTAAGTGTGTTTTCTCTTTTAAATCTAAGAGCAGACTTTTATCATTTTCAAGATGGACTTTCAGTTCTACTATTTTTTCTTCTAAGTCTACAAATTCAGTTTCAATATTCTCTAACCTTTCTCTAAACTCTTCAATATTATCAAAAACCTGTTTTTCTCTTTCTTCCATTTTCTGCAACGCGGTTTCAAACTCTAAATCCAGTTCTCTTCCCTTTTCTTTTTCCAGCTCTTCGATTCTGACAAGTATCCTTATTGCTTCTTCTTTTACTGATTTAAGTTCTCTCGATTCCAAATCTTCTATCTTTTGATTTAGTTCTCCCAATCTTTTTTCCAGATTCTTATACATTGAAATCAAATTATCGTTCATCGTTAGCACTTTTTCAAGAAATTCTGCATTCGAAGATTTAACACTTTCGTCCAAGTTATCAATTTTTTTGGTTACTTCTTCTAATTTTCCTAAACTCTCTTCAATAAGTTGTACTTTCCCTTTTAGTTCCAAAATCATAGTGTTGTCTTCTTCTCTTACTTTCTCAACGTTTGAAAGCTTTTGTTCAATTTCGCCAACTTTTCTCTCGAACTCCGTTAGTTTCTCAATTATCTTGTCTTTTTCCATTCTTAAAGCTTCAATATCAGGCTCTGTTGTGGTTGTATAATCAACTTCACTTGTCGATTCTGAAATTTTTACCATCTCTTTTTTCAGATTGTTTAATTCAGAGTAAATTTTACTCATCTCTGTTGCGTAGGCTACTTTGTCCACTTTTTGTGATAATTTGCTCTGGAAAGATTCAGCCAAATCTCTTATCGAGTTTTCCAACTTGTCGAGCCTTCCAAGAAGTGTTTCGATTTTTGTATTCAAGACCGATTGGTCTTTAACTTCGGAAGGAGCTTGTAAGACAGAATGTTGGGTTTCATGGAGATATGTAAAGAATTTTTCCACAGTTTCTCGATATTCGTTTTCTAATAAATCCAACTTTTCGCTTAAAATCTCTTGCTTCTCTTTCTGTTTTAGATTTTCAGATTCAACAGAGTCTACTCTTTTGACAAGTTCAGAGATTTGGGATTTAAAAAGAATTAGTTCAGTTTTTATCTGAGATATTTGATCGTGCAACTCATTCAATAACATGTTGTCGACACTCTTCTCTAATGTTTCAATCCTTTCGTTAAAAGTGATTAACTTTTCATTAAGTTCATTAAGCTTACCTCCTAAACCTAAAAGTCCTTCAGAAAGTTTCTCGTATTCAGCTGTGGGGAATAAAACTTTTTTGTACATTTCTAATTCACTTTTCAAACGCGTCACTTCAGTAGTCAAAGTAGCTAAGGATTTTTTTACATCATTTATGAGATCAGAAAGTGCTTGCACATCCAATTGTTGTTGTGTATCTATCCTTTCTTCCATCATCTCAATCTTTTTGTACAATGTTTCTATTTCGCTAAATGTTCGTTTTTCGATGTCAGAGATTGTACTTGCAAGTTCTTCAACATCCTTCACTAATTCTGAATCTTTTTTCAGTAAAGAATCGACAATTTTTTCTATTGCTTCAAGTCTCGAAATTAATGCTTCTGTTTTTTTATCTAATAGTTCAATATTTTTGGAGATTTGTGTTCCCATCGTTTCTTCTATTATGACAAATCTTTTCTGAAGTTCTTCTGTTTTTTTGAATAACATTTCATTTTCGTTTCTTAATACGCTGATTTCTTTTAGCAATTCATCAAGATTATTGGACTCGCTCAAATCCTGAGTCTTTACAGATTTAATACTACTTACATCTTCCTCCAGATTTTTGATTCTCTGACTTAAGTTTTGCATTTCTTCTTGTAAGCTCTTAAATTTTAAGACAACTTCATATTTGAACTTTTCAAAATCTTTTAAGTATTCTTCAGTCAACAATTCAAGTTCTTCCCGTTCAAACGACGTTACATTGTCTTTCACTTCATAGACAATTGTTGTTGTTTCCTTAGTGAGTTCTGAACTTTTCTCAATTGAGCTCAGTATATCAGATAATTCCAACAGTTTGTTTTCAATAATTTCAAATCGCTTGTCAATTCCTAAAAACCTTTTTTCAAAATCTGCCAAAGTATTCTCCAAGTCTTCAAAACTCTCACTAATTTTTTCCAAGTTTGCTTTCAGAACTGCACTTTCGATTCTAACTTTAGAAACAGTCTCCGATATGTTTGACATCTCTTCTTTTAGGAATTTGTTATCTTCCTCAACATCCCCAACTCTCTTATACTGATCGATATTCTCAGACTTGATATACCCAACTGTTTCAATCAACGATGAAATAACGGAACTTAAAGTTGAAAGTTCTGATTGTATCTGTGTTAAATTGCTCTGCAACTTATTCAATTCCATGTTATCCACTTTTTTTTCAATTGTAGATACGTTGTTAGATAAATTTGCTAACAGCAGATCAAACTCATCAATCTTCTTACCTAAATTTAAAAGTTCGTTAGATAGTCTTTCATACTCTTCAGCTGGGAACAAAATTTTCTTATATTCCACTAGCTGGTTCTGTAATTCAGTAAAATCTTCTTTCATAGAGTTAATTGACGATTTTACTTCATCTAAAGTTGTGGATATGAGATTTTCAGCATTTTGCTGTTTATAAACATTAGTTTCAATCAGTTTTAACTTCTGATTCAACGATTCAAATTCGTTATTAAGCTTTTCTAAATTTAATGACAAATCTCTTTTTGTTTCGGGGATATTTAGGCTTTCTAAATATTGGAGTTTTTGAGTAAGAAGGGAAACTTCCTTCTCAAGTGCAGAAAACCTATCAAACAAAGCTGGAAAATCACCGTACTTAGTTTTAATCTCTTCAACATCTTTAGTTAGTATATCCATTCGTTCTCTTAGTCCAGAAATCTCAGAAAATAGTGTTTTTAGAGAATCCAAGTCTTTTTGAATTTGTGAGAGCGCATCTCGAATTTCTTCATAGTTGCAGGATATTTGACTTTCTGTTGGTACATCTTTCATCAAAATATCAACTTTTGCTTTTAATTCAGCAATTTCTGTTTCGAAGTTAGTTAAATCTATCTTACGTAAATCATTCTTTATATTCCCCAGTTCCATTTCCAAAGATTCTATTCTTTCGAAAAGTTGCGGAAAATTATTCTTCAATTCAGTGATTTTCTGTTCCACGACAGTTATCTTATTTAAAGTGCTTGTCACAAGCTCCTCTTGTTTGGACAAATTACTGCTTAATTCTTGTTTCATTTCGCTCAATCTATTCTCTAAAACAGCAGTTGTTATGAAAGAGCTTATCACAGGAGTTAATTTATTAACAAACTCACTAAAGTTTTCATATAAATCTCTAAATTTGACAATCTGCTTTTCGATTTCCGAATAACGATTCCAAAGTTCTTTCAACTCCTGTTCAGAGCTTTGAAGATTAAATGTTTTGTCTTCAGCATAAAATTTGCTTTTCATTTCATCTTTGAAACCGTTTAAATCTTCTTGTAGTAATTTCAAATTGTCGGAAAGTTCTTTCAGATCAAGTTCTATTTTTTTTATCTTTTCATAGCTCACTAAAGAATCGGAAATTGTTGGCTGTGTTTGCAAGATTGATTGTTCCTTTTTGAGGTCAGATATCTCCATCAAAATTTTGTTAACTTTTTCTTCTAAGTTTTGGATTCTTGATTGTATTTTTGGTATTTCTTTTGACAATGAATCATTAGCAGTAGATAACATTTTTAGAGAACGATCAAGAGAAGAAATCTGAGCGTTAGCATCTTTTATGTAAGATTCAACGAATTTGTAAAAGTTGTACAATAACATAGCCACTTGGTATCTTGTTAAAGTTTCGTTACCACGAAATGTGTTATCTGGAAAACCTGAAATGAGTCCCAATTGTCTAAGAGTTTCAACAGCTTCCTTTGCCCAGTGATTGTTAGGTATATCAGAAAATCCAGCACTAAAGACCACCATTAAATACATTACAAGTAGTACTACACATACCCTTTTCACAACGTTCCCCCCTTGTCGTTTGAAAAATTTATGTTAGTCTATTTAAAATCCTCATAGCTTCCTCACCCAGTGGAATTTTTTCACCTTTTTTCAGTTTCTCCGCCCCTTTTTTACTAATTCCAGGGATTGCTGAAAGTTCATCTATGGTTAGTTCTTTAACAAGTATTTTCCTTATCCCTGTAATCGATCTGAATCCGTGGTCAACAATCACTACATCGGTTGGCTCTGAAAAGTGATATGGTACTCCAATCAAAATTGGATAAGTTCCAAGTGGTCTTCCAAATTGCCATTTTCCATTTGTAGTCTCGGGCAGGACGTTTCGTATGACAGTTCCCACTGGAAAAACTCTTTGGAGCATAGGGTTGTCTACTGTTGTTCTAATCAAATATTTGTAATGTTCAAAGAGTCTTTTATCATATTTTATAAATTTTCTTTTCGAAAGATACCACAAAGGAGTTTCCGTGAATATCATAACCTGTCTAAGATTTATTCTCCTTAACATTAAACCTGTATCTAAGTATTCACGAAGTTTTCTATAATTTATCTCATAAGTTTTTTTCGTTTCACCTGGAAGTCCGAAGATAAGGTTTATTCCAGGCAGAACTTTCGGAACTCCGTTTTCACTTCTAATGCCACCTATCTCGTTGACAAGTGCAACAGCCCTATCTATATCTTCAACACTACCGTCTATATTGTTCATCTTTCTAACTCGCTCATCAAAGCTTTCCACCCCAAACGATAAAACATCTCCTTCTGTGTTGTACTTGACGATAGTTTCTAAAATCTTCACCGAATCACTTAAATTTCTTGAGATGTAAGAAGGATTCGCATTGTCTGTATGAAGAACTTCAAGATTTGGAGCTACCTTCCTTATCCCAGAATAAAGCTCTTCGATTATGTCGGGATTAATTCTGTTCTCGTTGAAATCGCTTCCGTAAGCGAAGATATTCGCACTTCGTCCAAGTCTAAATGCCTTAATACCAGCTTTGTAAAGTGCTTCAACTTCATCAATAATATCCTTTACCGGCCTTGAGAAAAATTTCTTGTGAAGTACCGGTTCACTGCAAAAAGTACAGAATGTGCGTCTTTCACAACCTAACGAAAGTTCAATTTCTGCTATTGCATAAGGGTAATTTGGATGTTGTTTAACGATTTCCGCACCAGCTAAAGAAGCTTCACGTATAGCAGAGATGTAATCTATACCTAAAAAGTGTGTTGGAATATCTTCGATATATTCAGCATTACAAAAGTCAAATTCTTTTGCGAATGTTCCCCCCCTCATTGAATACGCTCTTCCAATGGCACCGGTGATTATTTTTCTTGAGTTCTTTCTGAAACTAAATATTTTCTGAACTTCAGCAGGAGTTATTGGGGTTCCACCAAGGTAATGACCAGGAACAGTGAGGCCACCTAGAACAACAATATAATCGTAATCACAAAAATTATTCCATAAATTTTGTGAACGGATTTGATCTATGGTATAATAGTGTACGTCGTAGCCTTTTAAAAAAAAAGTACCTGCTATGTATCTTGCGTAAGTACTTATGTATGGTGGCACTCCAAGAACTGCAGGTTCGTCGACGTATCCGTCTATCAAAACAACTTGCATTTCAGTTTAAGCTCCTTTCTTTTCAAATTAGCTTTTGTTTACAGTTATATTCTACCATATTTAGGACGAATTTTTCAAAATGAGGTGATGACTGTGAAAAAATTTATTCTTTTGATTCTAATCTTGGCAACCGTTTTTGTTTTTGCTCAAACAAAATTAAAAGTTGGTATTCTTTTGGGAGAACCATACGCTTTCTGGAGTGTGGATAGACTTACTGGAATTGACTACGATGTCATTAACGAAATTGCAAAGATACTTAAAACTTCAATCGATTTGTATGTTTTGCCATTTTCAGCGTTAGACAAAGACATTTTGAGCCGTTTGGGGCTTGATATCGTTTTAGGAGGAATTCACAAAACGACTGAACGTGAAAAGATATTCACGTTTTCAACCGCCTATCTAAAATCAGGACTTGCAATTGTTCTAAGAAAAGATTTGAAATGGGATGGAGAAGCTGAGAAGATCCACTTTGGAGTGAAAAAAGGAGCTACAGGAGAAAAGATCGTTCAAACTTGGGTTGCCGAAGGCAAAAAAGTTAGATACACATCGTTTGTTTCAAATTCAGAAGTAGAACTTTTTTTGATATTGAAAAAAATTGATGCCGGATTTTTCGATTATTACAATGCCTTATATCTCAAAAGGTTATATGGTTTCGAGGTACACGAAAAGCTCATATATGAAACAGATGTTGCTATGGTGATTATTAATACAAGTTTTACGAAAGCGTTGAATGAAGCAATTAATTTGCTTCTAAAAGCAGGGAAAATCGATGCAATACTAAAAAAATATCAATGAAGAAGGTCGGGAGTCTCCCGACCTTCGCTCTTCATATGTATTATTTCAAACCTTTTTCTTTCAAGAACTTTTGGAGAATTTCTTCAAGGTTCGGTTCGCCAATTTCTTGGAGTTCGTATCTAACTCTGACGGCTGGTTTGTTGATCTTCATAACTCTTCTCAAATCAATTGGTGTACCGATAATGACAACCTCAGCATCTGATTTGTTGATTGTTTCTTCAAGTTCCTTGATTTGCTTTTCACCGTAACCCATTGCTGGAAGAATAACATCAAGGTGGCCGTACTTTTTGTATGTATCAACAATTGAACCAACTGCAAATGGTCTTGGATCGATGATTTCTCTTGCGCCAAATCTCTTAGCTGCAACGTAACCAGCACCGTATCTCATTTCACCGTGTGTTAGTGTTGGACCGTCTTCGACAACTAAAACTTTCTTTCCTCTAACTGCCATTGGGTCATCTATGAATATCGGTGATGCTGCGTCAACAACAATTGCGTTTGGATTCCATTTTGCAATATTCTTTCTAACAATTTCAATGTCTTCTCTATTTGCTGTTTCTTCTTTGTTGATTACAACAACATCTGCCATCAAAAGGTTTGTCATACCTGGATAATATGTTACTTCGTGTCCAGGTCTATGTGGGTCAACAACGACGATGTGGAGGTCACTCTTGTAGAATGGGAAGTCGTTGTTTCCACCATCCCAGAGGATTATATCTGGATTTTCTGCTTCCGCTGCTCTCAAAATTGCTTCATAGTCAACTCCAGCGTAAATAACGCTCTTTCTATCAATGTGTGGTTCGTATTCTTCTCTTTCTTCAATTGTACAGTTGTGTTTGTCAAGGTCAGAGTATTCAGCAAATCTTTGAACTTTTTGAGCAACCAAATCGCCGTAAGGCATTGGGTGTCTGATTGAAATGACTTTCATTCCTTTTGATCTAAGGATGTCAAGAACTCTTCTTGTTGTTTGGCTCTTTCCACAACCAGTTCTGATAGCACACACTGAGATTACTGGTTTTGTTGATTTTATCATTGTGCTATCTGGACCCATCAATTTGAAATCTGCACCAGCTGCTAAAACAATTGCTGCTCTTTCCATAACGTATTGATGCGGTAAATCGCTGTAAGCTAATATAACTTCATCGGCTTTGTATTTCTTGATTAATTCTGGCAAATGAGCTTCATCTTCGATGGGGATTCCATTTGGATAAAGCTCTCCTGCAAGTTCTGCTGGATAAACTCTTCCCGCTATATCTGGAATCTGAGTTGCTGTGAATGCTACTACTTCGTAATCTGGATTGTTTCTAAAGAATGTGTTGAAGTTGTGAAAGTCTCTACCAGCAGCACCCATGATAATAACTTTTCTTCTCTTTTCCATATCTTACACCTCCATCTTGATATAATAATCCACAACTTATTTTACAGATGGATTTAAAATTTTCAAGGTTCATATTCCAAGAATTTTTTGGGATATTCCTTTTTAAAATGGTTGTCATAAGTTGTAAGTTGTGTATACTTAAGTATGCTTTTGTATGTTTACGTATGCTTGGAAAAATTTTTTGGAAACTGTTCCAAAGAAATTTTGATTTTTTCTTGACGTGGTGTATAATATTTGTGTGTTCTATCCTAACGTTCAAGGAGGTAGGTTGAGGATGAGAAAACTTCTTACGGTTTTATTGGTTTCATTGTTTGTTTTCTTGGCTTTTGCACAAGCTAAGAAGATTACGGTTTGGACATCTGAAGCACAAGTTCCTATTTTGAAGAAACTTGCTGACAACTACAAAGCAAAGTACGGTGTTCAAGTTGATATTGTCCAAGTTAATTTTGGTGACATCAAATCTAAGTTCTTAACAGCAGCTCCAGCTGGTGAAGGTCCAGATATCATCGTCGGTGCTCATGACTGGGTCGGAGAACTTGCTATTAACGGTTTACTCGAACCAATTGCAAGTTTACCAGAAAAAGCACAATACTTTGAAACACCACTAGAAGCTTTCACCTACAACGGAAAACTCTATGGAATCCCTTATGCTCTTGACGGTCCAGCACTAATGTACAACAAAGACTACGTACAACAACCACCAAAGACATTTGATGAACTTGTCCAAGTTGCAAAGAAGATTCAGAATGAATTTGGTGGCGAAGTAAGAGGCTTCATTTACGACTACAAAAACTTCTATTTCAGCTCATTTGCAATCTTCGGTTTCGGTGGATATGTATTCGGTAAAGACAAGGGTGGAAAGGTCAACTTAAAAGATATAGGGCTTGCAAACGATGGTGCAGTTAAAGGTTTGAAACTTATCAAGAGACTCGTCGATGAAAAACTTCTCACATCAGGTGACAGCTACAACACAATGGACGGTCTCTTCAAAGATGGCCTTGCTGCAATGATAATCAACGGACCATGGGCAGTTCCAGGTTACAGAGCAGCAGGTATAAACTTTGACGTTGCTCCAATCCCACAACTTGCAGCTGGCGTAAATCCAAAACCATTCTTTGGTGCACAAGGTTTTATGGTTAACTCAAAGAGTAAAAATAAACTCTTAGCTCTTGACTTCCTTACAAAGTTTATTGCTACAAAAGACGTAATGTATCAAATCTACTTGGCAGACCCAAGAGTTCCATCAAGAAAAGACGTTAACTCAATGGTTAAGGATCCTATTACTCAAAAATTTGCTGACTTCCTTGGTAAATACGGTCTTCCAATGCCAAATGTTCCAGAAATGGCTGGCGTTTGGGGCGCTATGGGCGATGCTTTGGCACAAGCACTTGACCAAGGTGTTGCTGTAGAAAAGGCTCTTGCCGACGCAGTTGCAAAGATAAAAGCAGGAATTAAATAATATTTTATTGATGAACAACCTGGGGGGAGGCTTTCCTCCCTCCATTTTTTTAAATTGTCCCGATCAAGGAGGGTAAATATGAAAATACTAAAAACGTTAGGTTGGATAATTTTGACACTTCTAAACATTTTTACAGTTTGGGGAGGATTATTCTTAATAGGTCGCGGTTTTTTTGAACTTGCGGTTACATTTTTTGTTTTGATCTTCTTGATTGACTATTTTATAATCAACCCCAACGGTTATCCTTACAGATATATGATACCCGCATTGATACTTTTGTTTACTTTGGTTCTTTATCCTATTGCTTTTACAATAAGAACAGCATTCACAAACTATGGAACTGGGCACTTAATGACTCGTCAAGAAGTTGTTGAAAGATTGCTTGTCGATCCTAATTATACGTACATAGTAGACGATGGAAAGACATATGATTATTCTATATACATTAAATTTGACGGGGCAAACCCAACAACTGATTTTAGAACAATCGTTAGAATCGATGACAAGTATTACAAAAGCTCAGAATACAGAGTGTTAAAATCGGAAGCTGGAAATTTGATTTTAGCAGAAGCTGAGCTTATCCCAATTGAAAACAGTAATGTTAGAATTGTTAAGAGAAATGGAAGAATTGATTTGATTCAAGAAGGTTCAAACATATACAAATATTTTTATTCTCCAAACGATGAAACAACGTTTGTTAATGAACCGTTTTTCAGGTTTAGCATTTACTTCCCAATTATGAGTAAAATAGAGTACATCGATACTTTTGGTAATAGATTAGCTCTTAGACAAGACGAGGAAGGAAATTGGGTCATAAAACCTATTAGACACCTTTACAAACTTGGATTCGCAGAAATTATCGAAAAAGGAAAGAGTGTTGTAAAAACAGTTCTGATAAACACCGTAACGAATAGACCCCTTGTTGAACAAGATGGTACTCTCTACGATTTCAACGAAAACGGAGAAAAGGTTGCAGTTGGTGGCTACATTTCTTACGTTGGTACATTTAATTTCAGAAGGATTTTCCAAGATGCTACTATCGCTGGTCCATTTGCAAAGATATTTGCTTGGAACTTTACCTACGCAGCTCTTAGTGTTCTTTTAACATTTACTATAGGTCTTATCTTAGCTTTAGTTTTGAATGATCCTTCACTTAAAGGAAGGGCAATTTACAGATCAATTTACATTATTCCATGGGCAATTCCGGCGTTCATATCCGTGTTGATATGGAGAACGGGATTTTTCAACGAAACATACGGTATTATTAACAGATTCGTAGTGTCAGGACTATTTGGTTCAGAACCTTTAAAGTGGTTCAATGATCCATTCTTAGCAAAAGTTGCAGTTCTCATTGTCAATACGTGGCTTGGGTTCCCATATATGATGGTAATTAGTCTTGGAGCACTTCAAAGCATTCCGGAAGATTATTACGAGGCAGCATCTATTGATGGCGCTACAAGGTGGCAAAGATTCTGGAAAATAACTTTCCCACTCCTTATGACAACACTCGCACCACTTTTAGTTGGCAGTTTTGCGTTCAACTTCAACAACTTCGTCAACATATACTTGTTAACTGGTGGAGGACCTTCTATTCCTGGTGCCACAACACCTGCAGGCGCAACAGATATTCTAATATCGTACACATATAAGTTAGCATTTGAAGCTGGTAGAGGACAAGACTTTGGTTTTGCTTCAGCAATTTCAATATTAATCTTCTTCATCGTTGCAGGAATAAGCTTTGTGAACTTCAGACTCTCTAGTTCCTTTGAAGAGGTGAATAGATGATGGTTGTAAAGAGAAATTATCTTCTAACTCACATAATGCTCATAATTTTCGTTGTAATAACTCTTTTCCCTGTGGTTTGGGTTGTATCGACATCTTTGAGACGTGATAACGCAGCGTTTTCAACTAAACTATTTAGCAACAGAATAACATTCCAAAATTATATTGATCTTCTCGCTCCTGAGAAAAATATGCCAAAGCTTGTTTCCGATATGGAAGCAGCTATTATGTACGCACCACCTTACAACATCAAAAGCTTGGAAGAAACCATAAAAGGTTACAAAGAAGATGTCGTAAGATTTGATAAATACATAAATGAAACCGAGCAGCTCTATAACAAAGTTAGCGAAAACGCGAGAAAAGTTGAACAACTGATAACTAATAATGCCGAAACTTTAAAAAATACTTTGCTACAAGAGATCGAAACTACAAAAGGTATGATAAACTATCCAAAACCAAATTCAGGTTTAGAACTTGCATGGTACTACTTTTATAGTGAAGAAGGAATGGAATTAACAGCAGTCGAAGTTGATAGAGTTAAAGCGGAATCTGAGTGGAATAAAGTTTTTGGGAAACTTTACGAGAAAAGAAACGAATTAAAGTCTCAACTTGATTACTTAGAACCTGAACTTAACATATATTCTCGAAGATTTATAGGCCAACAAAATGTTTTCCTTTCGAAAGTTGGTATTGTAAACCGAACAGTTGTTCCAACTCTTAAAAGTTATATAAACACTTTTGAAGCGTGGAATAGACTCTTAGATAAAGTTTCAGAAAGTGAGACTTTCACACCTGAGCTCAGTGATACAGAGCTTTATGAAAAATTAAATGGAATGCTTTCTGGTATTGACAGTTTCAAGGGCGGTACGAGTAAATACGATTTGGTCTCTGAGATTTCTAAGGTTATAGATGAAATAACAAGACAGAGCAATACATTTATGAAGAAGTGGAGACAGCTGATTGGAACAGAGACGATGGCATACAACGACTTACTTAAGTCAATAGATTCGTTCATTTCTTCTGCTTCCTTAACTTTCGAAGAAGCAAAGGTACTATTGAACGATGCAAATACTGCATTTGAAAAACTTGTTCAGTACGATGAAGAATACAACAGACTAAACTCTCAGGTAAGTAAGCTTAAGGAAGAACTGGAAAAAGTCAACCAACAGATAGAAACCGAAAAAGAAAAAATCCGGCCTGCTCTTGTGTACCTTAGAGCAGAACAATCAAAAACTGACATTGAAAGTGTTGCAAATTTTATTAAGAATGCAAACTTCAGCAAAGCAAGTTTAAACATTCTTTCCATACAAATGAGAAAGATTTCGGGTGCAGTAACAGCACTAAACAACGTTATCGGAAACTTCACAAAAGATGCTTCCAAATTAAGAAACCAGATAAAGAAATTCAACTGGGTTAACGACCTTAAGGATTTTTATAGTAGCTTTGACAGATTTGAAGAAACGTACAACTCGTTTATTTCAGTTGTAAAGAGCTTCAAATCCGAACTTGATAGCAAAGCTGAAAGCTATATAAAACTTTCTTACAGTGGAACAAAAGTTAGACCCAAGGTTCTCGACGAATTAATAGAAACAGTTTTATCTGGGTATAGAAATGACATCGTTCCAATTATGAGTATTTTATCGAAAAAGGCTTCTGACTTGGCTGACCAGATTCCGCTATCAGAAACAAAAAAACCACTTAAAACTGTTGACGCATCAGCTTTCAGAATTGACCAGATTTGGCAAAGAAAACCGGAACACTACATGGTCAGATGGTTGATAAATAGTACAGTTGTTGCTCTGTCAGTCGCTATAATTACCACAGCAGTGACAGCTTTAGCTGCATATCCATTCAGCAGAATGAGATTTAAAGGAAGAAAGAACGGTATAATGACGTTACTGCTAATCCAAATGTTCCCAGCGATTATGTATATGGTTGCAATATATTCATTGCTATCGTTCTTAGGTAGATACATACCAGGATTTGGGCTCAACACAATGTCTGGTCTTATCTTTGCTTACTTGGGTGGTATTGCATACAATATGTTCTTAATAAAAGGTTACTATGACACTATTCCAGACTCTCTTGAAGAAGCTGCACTCATAGATGGTGCAACGAGATGGCAAACTTTTGTGAAAATAGTCTTACCACTTGCAACACCAATTTTATCAGTTATAGTTATCCTTACGTTTATGGGAACGTTTAACGAATTTGTCGTTGCCAAGATACTTTTGCAAGATGCAAAACAATACACTTACGCTCTTGGTCTCTGGGTTTTCTCATCAGGTCCATTCGAAACTCAATGGGGACTATTTACAGCAGCAGCTTTGATTGGTATAATACCAATGGTAACCCTCTTCTTGTTGATGCAAAAGTACATTGTCGGAGGACTTGTGAAGGGAGCTGTTAAGGGTTAATGCTTATTAAACCCAACTATGAAAAATCCATAGTGAATTTGGTTAGTACCTTCTTAAAACATTTTGATTGCAATTATTATCATCAACCATACGGCCTCGAAGGTAATTTCGAGGCTTTTTTGAATGATGCTAAAAAGATTGTAATATTCATATTGGATGGTTTAAGTTTCAATAAGTTTGTTGAAAACAACAATGAAATGTTCAAGTATTATTTCAAGGTTTCTTCGGTTTTTCCTACAACAACTTCTTCAGCTTTGCCAAGCTGGTTTACTGGAAAAACTCCTAAAGAGCACGGACTATTAGGATATATACTTTACCTTAGAGAACTTGGTTCTTTAGTAAATATGTTAGAATTTTCATATCCTGGAATAGAAGGAAACATTTATTCAACGATAATAAAAAAGAGACTTCACCGACTTGATAATGTTTTTGATTTATTGAAAGAAAAAGATAAATACGGTGGTGTTCTCACACACGCAAGTATCGCAAACAGTGTCTTATCTTACTTGATACACAAAAACGGTCACATAATGACCTATCAATATATGGGAGATTTATTAGCTTCATTAAAGAAACGATTAAGTGAAGAATGGGAGGGAATTCTATACATTTACTGGGGTTTTTTGGATGGTCTTGGACACACAAAGGGACCTGATAGTGAAGCCTTCTCAATGGAACTCAAACGTGTTTTGAGAGAACTCAGACTTTTTATCGAAACAGACCTTTCCGAAGACACACTTTTTGTTATCACCTCCGATCACGGGATGAAACACATTTCTAACGATAAGAACCATCTTATTAGGCACTTAGAAGCTTTCAACAGACATCTTTCTCTACCACCAACTGGTGATATGAGAATGATGTATTTTTATTTAAAAAAGCCTTGGAAGATAGACGAATTTGAAAATTCTTTAAGGGAACAATTTGGAGACACCTTTGAACTGTACAGTTCAAAAAAACTTGATGAAAAAGGATATTTTGGATACGGTAAACCACACCCGGAGTTTTACAACCGTATAGGTGATGCAGTTTTGATAGCCAAAGAAAGTTACGCTTTCACGTACCTATATACAGGTGGAGAAGATAGACTTTCCGGATTGCACGGAAGTTTGACTGAAGATGAATTGTTTGTACCAGTAATTTTTGCAAGAAAAAAGGAGGCATAACAAGTGGTAAGAGTAAGATTTGCTCCAAGTCCTACTGGATATTTGCACGTCGGTGGTGCAAGAACTGCTCTGTTCAACTGGTTGTACGCTAAGAAAAATAACGGTAAATTTATCCTCAGAATAGAAGACACTGACACAGAAAGGTCAACTAGAGAGTTTGAAGAACTTATAATGAAAGATTTAAAGTGGTTGTCCTTATCTTGGGATGAAGGTCCTGACATTGGTGGTGAATATGGTCCATATAGACAGAGCGAAAGACTCGATATTTACAGAAAATTCGCTGAAGAGCTCGTAAAACTTGGATTTGCTTATTATGGAATTTACGATGAAAACGATCCAAAAAAACTAATTGCAGCGGCAACGGAAAAACCTGATAAACCGCATACAGTTATTTTTAAAGTCAAGTCTCAAACGGAACTCGGTTACGAAGATATGCTAAAAGGAAGAATTACATTTCCCCCGCAATCAATAGAAGACTTTGTTATTGTAAAATCAAACGGGTTTCCAACGTACAATTTTGCAGTTGTAATTGATGACTACACGATGAAAATCACAGATGTTTTGCGTGGAGAAGATCATATATCGAACACACCAAAACAACTTTTGATCTACGACGCTTTAGGATTTGAAAAACCAAGATTTATGCATATCCCACTCATCTTGGGTTCAGACAAAACACCACTCAGCAAAAGACATGGTGCTGTTTCTGTTGGACATTTCAAAGCGGAAGGTTATATACCCGAAGCACTCACAAATTATCTTGCGATACTTGGTTGGAGTGTGGATGAAGAAGTTTTCAACGTTTTTGAAAAGATAGACCAATTTTCACCTGATAAGATATCAAATAGAAACGTTGTTTTCGATTACAAAAAATTAGAATGGATAAACGGAAAACATATACGAGAAAAGGACCAAAATAAACTTTACGAATATTTTGTTGAATATTCTAAAGAATTAAACCAACCCGTTCTGCCATTTGAAGTCTTTAAGATATGTAAAGACAAAGTCAACACACTCAAAGAGATATTCGACTTTGGCAAGCCTTTTATTTCTGATGATTTTGAATACGCTGAAGAATACTTGGAGAAATTCCTAAGAAAACCGGAAGCAACTTCTATACTTACAACTGCGATAAAAAAGTTCAGTGATTTACAAGTATACACTATCGAAAGCGTTGAAAGAACCCTAAGGGGTACAGCAGAAGAACTTTCAATTGGGACAAACAAAGTATTTCAAACTGTGCGTGGGGCTTTGATGGGAAGGTTAGTTACACCTGGATTGTTTGAAAGCGTTGTTGTTTTAGGGAAAGAAAAAACTTTGGAAAGATTAAATAGAGCTCTGAAATCCATCGGTTAAAAAGAACATCCCTTTCAAGGGATGTTCTTTTCTTCTATATATTCGCAAGCGATAACTGCTCTTCGGTTGTTAAGACCTTATCAACATCTAATATTAAAACCATCTGACCTTCTAATTTCGCAACCCCAAATATGAATTTAATATTCGACATTCCACCGACATGTGTTGGTGGTTCTTCGATAATATCATCCGTAACGTTTAAAACCTCTTTAACATCGTCAACTAAAAAGCCTATCTTCTTTCCGTTGTCAAGTTTTACAACGATGATTTTTGTTTTTGACTTATCTTCAAAATCGGGCATAAGAAATTTCTTTCTAAGATTTACTATTGGGACAACTTCACCCATAAGGTTTATTATACCTTCTACGTAGTCAGCAATGTTAGGGACTTTTGTTGTTTTCTCATACTCTTTGACTCTCTCAACTTTCATTATGTCGATAGCAAACACTTCATCTCCCAAGTAAAAAGTAAGCATTTTAGCTTCCATCTGTGCCACCCCTTTCTGATAGTATTTTCATCTATATTATATCACACCAAGTTAAAAAAGAACCATTTTCAAAAGAAAATGGTTCTAAAATTTTTTATTTTATGAGTCCTACAAGCATCGACAGAAGAAATAGCACTCCACTAACAATCAGCCATCGAAATCCGTTTCTGTTACTTTCCTTCGATTTTCTCTCTTGTCCATTTTTAAACGCTCTAATCCCGATTTCGAAGAAGATTATCGAGATTAGTAACGAAATAACGAAACCTATGAACAACACGTTCGATATTGTATAAAACATTTCTACCACGCTTTCTTTTTAGTATCTTAGATTTACTCTCGGTTTGTTGACATCGATCTGACTAGCTGTACTACCAGCTAATTTTTCAGCTTCTCTCCAGGTGTCAAGAAGGTCTCGCAGCAACTCTCTAACTTCTGAGATTTTTTGTTTGTCTTTTCTAATATTCGCTTCAACTAGTGTTTTATACATATAATTGTAAAGAGCCCTGAGATTTTTCGCGACATCTCCACCTTTTTCAATATCCAAAGAAACATTCAGCTCAACGACAATTTCTTGTGCTCTTACAATTTTGTCATTTGCAAGAGTAAAATTCTTAGCATCTATTGCTTTTTCCGCTTCTCCTAAAACATCAACAGCTTTTACAAGTAAAAGTTCTATAAGTTTTGCGGGACTTGCGGTCATAACCATCTGTTCCAAGTAATCCATAATCTTACCTCCCTGTCAGTTATCTATCGATAACATCTGTAGTGCTTTGGTAAAATATTCTTTGTAGTATTGTAGAACCGTTGGAATTTTGTTTTCTAACATATCAGAAAGCTCTATCATATCTTTTGTTTCCAAAGCTATTAGAAAATCTTTTAAAACATTTACAACATCTTCTGGTTTCGTTGCGATGTTAAGTTCTTGGTCCGTCAACTTTACTATTTGATATGTTGAATTCTTTAGACTATCCATAGCACTTATTCCTTCGGATAGG
>FWWM01002111.1_pt1 | contig 55864 bp, 44 predicted proteins | sample 2228351 | NCBI WGS metagenome assembly FWWM01 (sample SAMEA103939774, study PRJEB20133) | metagenome | reverse complement strand
TTCCGCACCCAGCTGCTTTTCCAGGGTCTCGCGCAGGACCAATCGGGCTCCCGGGTCGTCCACCGCCAAGATCACCCCCACCTGTGGGGTGGCGGTGGCCACGGCGGTTTGCAGCAGCACCAGCGCCAAAACCACTACCGCACCTCGCCGCGGGCCAAGATCTCCCGCACTGTTCCACAGGCCTCGGCGATGCCCACGGCCCGGAGGCTTTTGTCCCGCCGCAGAGAGACTTCCACCTGCCCTTGCTCGACGCCCTTTTTACCCACCACAACCCGCACCGGAAAGCCAATGAGGTCCGCGTCCTTGAACTTCACACCGCCGCGCTCGTCGCGGTCGTCGTAAAGCACCTCCACCCCTGCGGCCAAAAGCTCACCGTATAGCCTTTCCGCCACCTCGCCCACCTGCGGCAGGTCGGCGTTCACGTTGAGAACCTCCACGGCGTAAGGAGCCAGCGGCAGCGGCCAAATGATCCCATCCTCGTCGTGGTTTTGCTCCACCGCTGCGGCCACCGTGCGGCCAATCCCCAGCCCGTAACACCCCATGATCATGGGTTGCTCCTCACCCTTTTCGTCCAGGTAGGTGCACCCCATGGGCTTGGAGTACTTGGTGCCCAGCTTGAAGATGTGCCCTACCTCGATGCCGCGCTTGACCTCCAGGGGCTTGTGGCAGCGCGGACAGGGGTCCCCCGCCCGCACCAGGCGAATGTCAGCCACCAAATCGGGGTTGAAGTCCCGCCCCGGCACCACACCCACCAGGTGGAAATCGTCCCGGTTGGCGCCGGTGGCCGCCACGGTAAGCCTCATGACCTCGGGATCGGCCACCACCCGCACACCGGAAAGCCCCACCGGACCGGCAAAGCCCACGGTGGCGTGGGTCACCCGCTGCACCTTTTCTGCAGAGGCCAGCTGCAAATGGGTGGCACCTAAAGCGTTCTTGAGCTTTACCTCGTTGAGCTCATCATCCCCGCGCACCAACGCCACGGCAAACTCCCGATCGGTTTCCACCACCATGGTCTTGATGAAGTGCGCAGGCAGAAGGCCGAGAAAAGCCGCCACTTCCGGCACCGAGGTGAGCCCCGGGGTATGCACCGCTTGCGGTTTTTCCGGCACCTGGCCGGGCCAGGGGGGAGCCTCCGGGAGGCGCCCCGCTTTGGCCTTTTCCACGTTGGCCCCGTACCCGCAGGCGCAGGCCACCACCGCATCCTCACCGGTTTCGGCCAGCACCATGAACTCGTGGGATTCGCTGCCACCGATGTTTCCGGTATCGGCTTCCACGGCGGTGAAGGAAAGCCCGCAGCGTTCAAAGATACGGCGGTAGGCTTGCTCCATGGCGCGGTACGCTTCGTCCAAGCTCTCGTAAGACGAGTGGAAGGAGTAGGCGTCCTTCATGAGAAACTCGCGGCCCCGCATGAGGCCGAAGCGCGGACGGATTTCGTCCCGGAACTTGGTCTGGATTTGGAAGAGGTTCACCGGCAGCTGACGGTAGGAGTTCACCCGCCGCCGAACCACATCGGTGATGACCTCCTCGTGGGTGGGCCCAAAGCAAAAGTCCCGCTCGTGCCGGTCCTTAAACCGCAGGAGCTCTTTACCGTAGGCAAACCACCGCCCCGACTCCTGCCAAAGCTCCGCCGGCTGCACGCACGGCATGGCCAGCTCCACCGAGCCGGCCCGCGCCATTTCCTCCCGCACGATGGTGCAGAGCTTTTCGATGCTCCGCCAGCCCAACGGGAGGTACGTGTAAATGCCCGCCGCCAGCTTGTCAATCATCCCCGCCCGGGCCATGAGCTTGTGGGAAATGACCTCGGCGTCTTGGGGGTTTTCCCGCAGTGTGTAAATGAACGCTTGAGAAAAACGCATGCTTTAGCTCCTCCGCGTGGACAGCCACGCCACCCGCACCAGGTGGTCCAGGACGTCGGTTTTCAAATCCGCACCCCCCTCCACCCGCGCCCTTTGCAGCACCTGGCGCGCTTGCTGCTTTTCCCCCACCCCCAGCAAAGCCAATCCCAACTGCGTGAGGATTTGCGGGGAAGGAGCAGCCGAGGCTGCCGGTTGCAGGTAGTCTAGCGCATCCTGGTAGCGCTCCTGGGCCAGGTAAACCCTTCCTACCGCAGCCTGGGCGTAGGGTTGCAGCTCCGAAGGGAACAAAACCAGAGCCTGGTGGGCCAGCTCCTCCGCCTGTTGCATGTCCCGGCCCTGCTCCACCAGGGCCAGGGCCAGCTCGTAGGCGGCCAGTCCCTTTTCCAAGCTGCTTTGGCCGGCGGAAAGGAGGTTGCGCGCCAGCTTTTGCAAAACCCCATACCTCCCCTTCCCCCGGAGGGTTTCCAAAAGCGCCGTCCAGGCGGCAATGCGCGGTGGCCCGCCAATATCCTGTTTCAAAACCTGGCGCGCCCACCGCACCGCTTCCCGGCCCTTGCCCAGCGCTGAGGCCACCAGTGCCGCAGCCGCCTGCAGGCTGGGGTGAGGGTGGGCCGAGCACGCCTGGGACAGCGCCTCCCAGGCGGCGGTGAGCTCCCCCCGCTCGGACGCCGACGCCGCTTGATCCAGAGCCCGAGAAACCTCGGGGGGAAGCTTGACCGGGGGCTTCCCCCCCACCAGCAGGCGGACTGCCTCCTGGTACCGCAGCCGCTGGGGGTCAAGCTCCAGCACCTGGCGGAAACACGACAGAGCTTTGCGGGTGTAGCCCCGCTCCAGGTACGCCAGGCCCAGGGTGTAAATGGCTTCCTCCAAATCAGGGGCGAGCTCCACCGCCCTTTCCAAAAGCTTGATGGCCTTTGCTGGCCGTCCCAGCCGCAGCTCCACCAACCCTAAGAGAAAAAGCGGCACCGGCGCTTCCTCGCGGTTTACGGCCCGCAGCAAATGCTTGCGGGCCGCCAGAAGGTCGTCCTGGGCGATCTTCAAGGCCCCCAGGGCAAAGCTGGGGAGGAAGCTTTCCCTGGCCACCCGGGCGGCCTTCCGCAGGAGCCGCTCGGCCTCCCGCATTTGCCCTTCATCGGCTAAAAGCGTGGCCAGGGAAACCAGGCCGTCGGCATCGCTGGGGTCTAGGGCCACCAGGATTTGAAACGCCTCCCGGGCCATGGCCAGCTCCCCTTGCTCCATGGCCAGCTCACCCACCAGCTTGGCCATTTCCGGGTGCCGGGGGTAGCGCTTCAGCACCGCGAAGAGCTTGCCGATGGCCTGTCGCACCTTGCCCGAGGCCAGAAGCAGCTCGGCGGTGTCCAGAGCGCGCTCGAAGGCGCGGGCGGCCCGGCTCCCCAGGGTGCGCGCCCGGGCCAGAAGCAGCTCCCGCCGGGAGTTGAGGTCCTCCACCACCTCGTGGCGGGCCGCCTCCTCCGCCGCCTCCCGCTCCCGGGCGGCAAAAAGCTCAGCCTCTCGCACCACCTTGCGCCGGTCCAAAAGCTGGGAAAGGGCACGCAGCCCGGCGTCCACAATGGCCACCGAGCCTTCCAGCTCCCCAACCCGCTCCCGCAGCTCCTGCAACGCTTCCTGCAGCTTGGCAATTTGCTTTTCCTGCAGGGTGAGGCGCTCCAGGACGTCCTCAGAAAACGCACCGGCAAGCTGCTCCGCCTTTTCCAGCTCCTCTTCCGGGGTGATTTCCTCGCCCACCTCCGCCAGGCCGGAAACCACCAGAAGCGGCGAGCCGCAGCGGGCGCACACCTCGCTCCCCTCGGGGTTGATCGCCCCGCACCACTGGCACAGGACTTTCGCGCCTGGCCCGTTGTTACTGGTTGTACTGGTAGAACCCTCGCCCACTCTTACGCCCCAACCACCCCGCGTCCACCATCTTCACCAGCAGCGGACAGGGCCGGTACTTGGGATCGCCAAACCCCTCGTACAGCACCTTGAGGATGGCAAGACAGGTATCCAGCCCAATGAAATCGGCAAGCTGCAACGGGCCCATGGGGTGGTTCATCCCCAGCTTCATCACCGCGTCCACCGCTTCCGGGGTTGCCACGCCTTCGTAAACCGCGTAAATGGCCTCGTTAATCATGGGCATGAGCACGCGGTTGGAAACAAAACCCGGGAAATCGTTAACCTCCACCGGCGTCTTTCCCATCCTCTTGGCCAGCGCTTCCACGGTTTGGAAGGTCTCCGCCGATGTGGCAATCCCCCGCACGATTTCCACCAGCTGCATCACCGGCACCGGGTTGAAGAAGTGCATGCCAATGAAGCGGTCCGGTCGCCCCGTGACCCCGGCCAGTTTGGTGATGGAAATGGAGGACGTATTGGACGCGAGAATGGCCGTCTCCGGAAGCAAGCCATCCAGCTTGCGGAACACCTCGGCCTTGACCGCAAAGTCCTCCACCACCGCTTCCACCACCAGCTGACAGCCGGCAAAAGCCTCCAGGCTCGTGGTGGTGGTGATGCGAGCCAGAGCTTCGTCCTTTTGGGCCGCCGAAATGGTGCCTTTGGCCACCTGGCGGTCCATGTTCTTGGCAATGGTGGCCATGGCCTTTTGCAGGACCCCCTCTGCCACGTCGGAAAGCACCACCTCCAGGCCGGCCAAAGCCGCCACGTGGGCAATGCCGTTCCCCATTTGCCCCGCACCCACCACACCAAACTTAGTAACCTCCATAGCAACCTCCCATCGGCGCGAGACTAAGAACCGCAAGCACCGCTGTCAAGGCGTAAAGACCACCCGGGGACCTTGCGAAAACCCAAAAGCCCACCGGCGCGTAGCATACTCGCGGAGGGAGCCATGAAGCGACGGGATTGCCTCGGACTTGTTTTGCTTTTGGTTGTTGCTCTTTCGTGCCGCAGCGCGGCGGTTGCCCCAAAGAAGGCAGCGTTTTCCTACCCCCAGACCAAGAAAGTGGCGGTAGTGGAGGACTACCACGGGGTCAAGGTGGCGGATCCCTACCGCTGGCTGGAGGATTTGGACTCGGCCGAGACCAAAGCCTGGGTGGAAGCGCAAAACCGCGTGACCTTTGCTTTTCTGGAGCAAATCCCGGCACGGCAGAGGATTTACCGTCGGCTTCAAGAGCTGTGGGATTACGAGAAGTACTCGGTTCCCTTTGCCCGCGGCAGCCACTATTTCTTTTTCCACAACTCCGGGCTGCAGCCGCAAAGCGTTCTTTACGTCACCACCAACCTGCGCGGCGAGCGGCGGGTTCTCATTGACCCTAACAGGCTTTCCGCCGACGGAACGGTGGCGCTTTCCGGGGTTTCCCCCTCCTTCGATGGCCGCTTGCTAGCGTATTCCCTTTCGGAGGCCGGCTCGGACTGGCAAACCTGGAAGGTGCGCCGGGTGGACACCGGCGAGGATTTGCCGGACACCATCCGCTGGGCCAAGTTCACCTCCGCCGCCTGGCTTCCCGATGCTTCAGGGTTTTACTACGGCCGCTACGACGAGCCCGAGCCGGGCAAGGAAAAAGTGGCTGCCAACTACAACCAGAAGCTGTTCTTCCACAAGCTGGGCACGCCCCAGGAAGCGGATACCCTGGTTTACGCTCGCCCGGACCACCCGGATTGGAGCTTCGCCCCGGAAGTCACCGACGACGGCGCCTATCTGGTCATTTCCGTGCGGGTAGGGACCGACCGCCGCAACCGCATTTACTACCAGGACCTGAAAAAGCCCGGTAGTGAGGTGACCCCGCTTTTGGACGCCTTCGACGCATCTTACGAGTTTGTGGACAACCAGGGGGATACCTTCTTTTTCCTCACCGACAAGGATGCCCCCCGCGGGCGGGTGGTGGCCGTGAAGCTGGGCGACCCCGCCCCTGAACATTGGCATACGGTCATTCCGGAAGCCAGCGAAAGCCTGCAAAACGTCACAAGGGTGGGTGATTTCCTCTTTGCCCGCTACCTCAAGGACGTGGTCACCCAGGTCAAGGTCTTCACCCTCCAGGGAGAGCTGGTGAAGGTGCTGGCCTTGCCAGGGCTGGGAACGGCCAGCGGGTTTGGTGGCGACCGCTTCCAAAAGGAAACCTTCTTTTCCTTCACCTCCTTCCTCACCCCCGGCACCGTGTACCGGCTGGACCTGGCCACCCTGGAGCCGGAAAAGCTCTTTGAACCCAAGCTGGCTTTTGACGCTTCCCGCTTTACCGCTCAGCAGGTGTTTGTAACCTCCAAGGACGGCACGAAGGTGCCGATGTTTGTAGTTCACAGCAAAGAGCTCCGCAAGAACGGCCAGAACCCCACGCTTTTGTACGGTTACGGCGGCTTCAACATTGCGGTAACACCCAGCTTTTCCCCGCGCACCATTGCGTGGCTGGAGCTGGGTGGCGTGTATGCCGTGGCCAACCTGCGGGGGGGCAGCGAGTACGGCGAAGAGTGGCACCAGGCGGGGATGCTGAAAAACAAGCAAAACGTTTTCGATGACTTCATTGCCTGTGCCCAGTGGCTCATTGCCAACGGCTACACCTCTCCCGCCCGGCTCGCCATCAACGGCGGCTCCAACGGCGGTTTGCTGGTGGGGGCAGCCATGACGCAAAGGCCTGACCTCTTTGCCGCGGCGGTACCGGCGGTAGGGGTTATGGACATGCTGCGCTTCCACAGGTTCACCATTGGCTGGGCGTGGGTTTCTGAGTACGGCAGCGCCGACGATCCTGACATGTTCCCCGTGCTCTACCGCTATTCCCCCTTGCACAACCTCAAGGACGGGGTGTGCTACCCCGCCACCCTGGTCACCACCGCCGACCACGACGACCGGGTAGTGCCTTCCCACTCCTTCAAGTTTGCCGCCCGGTTGCAGGAAGCCCAGGGCTGCGACAAACCCGTGCTCATCCGCATCGAAACCCGCGCCGGCCACGGAGCGGGCAAACCCACCACCAAGCAAATCGAGGAAACCACCGACGTTTTGGCGTTCCTGGTGAAGGTACTGGGCATGAGCTAACGGAGTTGCCTGGCAAAAGCAGGCAAAGCCGCAAAAGACCAGGCGCAATGCGGTAGAATTTAACCGTGCGTAGCGAACAACAGCGGAAGCTGGTAAGGAAACGCTGGCCCATCCGGCGGTACGCGCTGGGTGAAGAACCCGGGGAGGATTTGAGCGCAACAACCACGCCGGAGGAAAGGGTGGCCATGATGTGGGAGCTCGCGGCCACCGCCTGGCGTCTTTCCGGCAAGAAGTTTCCCAACTACCCCCGGCGTAAGGCGCCGATCAAGATCATCCGCCTCCCCCGGTGAGGCTCTTAGAGGCTTAAAACTGGGATACCCGCTGCCAGGCCATGAGGTGCACCGGTCGCCCCTGCCCCTGGTACTTGATTTCGAAATGGGTAGGCGGAACCTCGGCAAACGCCTCGGGAGCAGATACCGGAACAAAGCGCCTATCGGCGCCCACCACCTCCCGGATCACCTGCGCGTACTCCGGGTGGTCGGTTTTCACCCGTAAAAGCGCCCCCTCCTGCATCACCTCGGCCAGGCGCGAAACGTTTCCCGGGCGAAAGAAACGGCGCTTGTGGTGGCGTTTCTTGGGCCAGGGATCGGGGAAGTAAACGTGCACGGCCGCCAGCGAGCCCTCCCGCAAGCAACGGAACAGCAAATCCTCGGCGGTGGTGTGCACCAGCCGCAGGTTGCTTACCCCCGCCCGGGCTGCCCGCAGGGCCGCAAGCTCCAGGTACTTGCGGGCCCGTTCCACGCCCAAAAGGCCAATTTCTGGATGAGCCTGGGCCCAGGCAATGGCAAAGCGCCCTTTGCCCACCCCCAGTTCCAGCTCGAAAGCACACCGCCGGCCAAAAAGAGCTTCGGCGGTAAGCGGTAGCGGCACCTCGTCCAGCGCCACCACGAGGCTTTCCGGGCGGGGCACGGTGAGCACCTGGCTCATGGCCTCACCCTTCCGAGGCTTCCACCATTTCGGGGTCCTCGTCGCCGAAGACGATGCCGATGGCGCGGGCGGCTTGAACGAGCTGCGAGTTTACGGGTACCCGCTTGAGGTGGCCCACCGCTTCCGAAAGCGGCACAGAAACGATTTCCCCGCATTGCAACGCCACCATGGTCCCAAACTGCCCCTCCACCGCCAGACGGGTGGCCTCCACGCCAAAGCGGGTGGCCAGGATGCGGTCCACGGGCACAGGCGAGCCGCCCCGCTGGATGTGGCCCAGCACCGTGACCCGCACTTCGTACCCCGAGCGCTCGGCAATTTCCTGCGCCACCAAGTAGGAAATCCCGCCCAATCGCTTCCAGCCGGTGACCTTGTCCTCCGCCTGAAACACCTGCGAACCGCCCTGGGGCGCCGCTCCTTCCGCAACCACCACCAGAGAAAACGGCCGTCCCCGGCGTTCCCGGGCCCGGAACTTGGCAATCACCGGCTCAAAGCGGAAGGGGATCTCCGGGATGAGAATCACATCAGCACCGCCGGCCAGGCCAGCGTGAAGGGCAATCCAACCGGCATCCCGGCCCATCACCTCCAGGAGCATGACCCGATGGTGGGCCTCGGCGGTGGTGTGCAGGCGGTCCAAAGCGTCGGCAGCGGCCTCCATGGCGGTGGCAAAGCCAAAGGTCACCTCGGTGGCGGAGATGTCGTTGTCAATGGTCTTGGGCACCCCCACCACCGGCAGCCCCAGCTCCCGGTGCATGCGCTCGGCAATGGCCAGCGAACCGTCACCGCCAATGACCACCAAGGCATCCAAACCCAGCTTTTCAAAGTTACGAACCACCGCCTGGGAGGCGTCCACGATTTCCTCCACCCCGTCCGGTCGCCGGAAGGGGTAGCGGAAGGGGTTGTGGCGGTTGGTGGTGCCCAGGATCGTGCCGCCCCGGGGCAGGATGCCCCAAATGTCGTCCAGCTCCAGCTCTTTGGCCTTCCCTTCCACCAAACCGGAAAAGCCATCGTAAATGCCCACCGGCGTCACCCGGTGGGAAAACAAGCAGCTCTTGACCACCGCGCGGATCACCGCGTTGAGCCCCGGGGCGTCCCCGCCACCGGTCAAAACCCCTAAGCGTCGAACCTTCACCTTGCGTCCTCCCAACCCAGCTCCACGAGCTCAATGCCCGCTTGCCGGGCAAACTCCCAAATCTTCTCATCCCGGTAAAACTCGGCAAAGACGATGCGGCGAACCCCAGCGTTGGCCAGAAGCTTGAAGCAGTCCCAGCAGGGAGAGGCGGTCACGTAGCAATCCGCCCCCTCAATGCGCACCCCGTGACGGGCCGCCTGGATGAGGGCGTTGGCCTCGGCGTGCACGGTGCGCACGCAGTGGCCGTTTTCGATCATGCACCCCACCTCGGTGCAATGGGCAAGCCCCCTGATGGAACCGTTGTAGCCGGTGGCCAGCACCGCTTTATCCCGTACTAGCACCGCTCCTACCGCCTTTCGCGGGCAGGTGGAGCGGGTGGCCGCTTCCCGCGCTAAGTTCATGAAGTAGCGGTCCCAGGAAACCCTCATGGCCCACGAGTATACCGCCCCGCTTCTGTGGGGTACCCTTGGGAACGGGCATAGGCCGCCCGCTTGCTGCGTTTTGGCCTTGGGAGGGTAAGGTGACGGCTTTTGCGAGAAAACCCACGGTTGGTGTGAAGGTCGGTTCGCTCACCATTGGCGGTGGGGCACCCATCGTAGTGCAAGCCATGACCAACACCGACACCGCCGATGCTGCAGCCACGGCCCAGCAAATCCTCGAGCTTTGGCAAGCTGGCGCTGAGCTGGTGCGAATTACCGTCAACAACGATCAGGCCGCTAAAGCCGTGCCGGAAATCCGGGCACGCTTGCACGATGCCGGCTGTACGGTGCCGCTGGTGGGCGACTTCCACTTCAACGGCCACCTGCTCTTGACCCGTTACCCTCGGTGCGCGGAGGTTTTGGACAAGTACCGCATCAACCCCGGAAACGTGGGCCGCGGGCAAAAGAAGGACGAAAACTTCCTGACCTTTTGCCGGCTGGCCCGGGACCTGGGGAAGGCCATCCGCATTGGCGTCAACGCCGGCTCGTTGGATCCCGAGCTGGTGATGGCCAAGATGCAGGAAAACACCACCAAAAACTTGGGGCTCTCCTCCGAGGAGGTGATTTCCCAGTGCATGGTGGTTTCCGCCCTGAAGTCTTTGGAGCTTGCCATAAGCTCCGGGCTTGGCGAGAACCGCATCGTGATTTCCTGCAAGATCTCCCGCCCCCCTGAGCTCATCAAGGTGTACAGGAAGCTTGCGGAACTTACCCGTCAGCCGTTGCACCTGGGCCTTACCGAGGCCGGCATGGGCCGCCGCGGCATCGTTTGGTCCATCGCCGCCATGGCGGTGCTGCTGGCGGAAGGCATTGGTGACACCATTCGCGTTTCCCTCACGCCCTCCCCGGGGGGCGATCGCCGGGAAGAGGTGTGGGTGGCCTGCGAGATGCTGCAAGCTTTGGGCATCCGCTCCTTTGCCCCGTCGGTTACCGCTTGCCCGGGTTGCGGCCGCACCACCTCCACCACCTTCCAGGAGCTAGCCCAGCGGGTGGACAGCTACCTCAAGGAGCGGCTCCCCCAGTGGCGAAAGGAGTTCCCCGGGGTGGAGGAGCTCAAGGTGGCGGTCATGGGGTGCGTGGTGAACGGGCCCGGGGAGTCCAAAGCCGCCAACATTGGCATTTCTCTGCCAGGCACGGGGGAAGCGCCGGCCTGCCCGGTGTACGTGGACGGGGTGCAGGTGGCCACCCTCAAGGGGACACCCGAGGAGCTCGCCGAAGCGTTCTTGTCGCTGGTGGAAAATTACGTGATCACACGCTACGGCAAAAGGGAGGAGCGCTTACTGGAGCCGGCCTCGTAGCTGCTGCCAGCGCTCGTCTTCCTCCGGAAGCGCCGGACAGAACTTGAACCCCTGCACAAAGTCGCAGCCAATGCGACGCACCAGATCAAACTCCCGGGGGCTTTCCACACCTTCCGCCACCACCTTCACCCCCAGCCGGTGGGCCAGGTCCACGATCCCCTGCAGCAGCGCTTCCCCTCGCTGGTCCCCGGTGGCCACACCCACAAAGGAAGCATCGAGCTTCACCAGGTCCGCGGGAACATCGCGCAAAAGCGCCAGGGAGGAATAGCCGGTGCCGAAGTCGTCCAGCGCCACATGCACACCGAGAGCACGGGCTTGACGGAGCTTGGCCGCAGCCTCCTCCACTTCCGGCACCAGCGCCGACTCGGTAATTTCCAGCCACAGGAACTGCGGGGGAAGGTCGTGGGCGCTCAGCAGGTCCTCCAGCTTTTCCACAAAGGCATCCATCTGCAGGGTTGGCGCCGCCACGTTGACGCTCACCGGAACCCCAAGCCGGCGGGCGGCCCCTGCCGCCACCCTGAGGGCCAAGGCATCCAGCTCCGGCAAACGCCCCAGCTCCTGGAGCAGGGGCACAAAGTGCCCCGCGGGCAGCACCTGGTCGGCCACCACCAGCCTGGCCAGCGTTTCCGCTAGCACCAGCTCGCCGGTATCCGCCGTCAGGATGGGCTGAAAGTAAAAGACGATCCCTTCCGAATGGAGGGCCCGTTTGAGCTGCTCTAAAAAGGCCAGACGGGAGCGGGAGTAGCGGTCCATTTCCGGGGAGTAAAAGGCAAAACCCGAGCGCGCCGCCTTGGCCCGGTACATGGCCACGTCCGCCGCCCGCATGAGCTCGTCCAGGCTGTCGCCATCCCCGGGGAAGACAGCAATGCCCAGAGAAGCCTCCACCGAAAGAACCTCCTGGCGCACGGAAAAAGGCTGCTGGAAGCACTCCAAAACCCTACTGGCAGCAATGCGGGCGCCCTCATGGCCGGTTTGCGGCCACAGGATGGCAAACTCATCGCCACCCAAGCGCGCTACGGTATCGGTTTCCCTGGCCACGCGGGCCAGCCTCACGGCCACCGCCTGCAAGAGCTCATCCCCGGCATCGTGACCCAAGGTGTCGTTGACCTCCTTGAAGCGGTCCAGGTCCAGGTAGCCCAGGGCCACCGGAAACTTATGCCGTCGGGCCAGCGCCAAAAGCTGCTCGGCCCGCTCCCGCAAAAGGCGGCGGTTTGGCAGGTCGGTGAGCCCGTCGTGGTAGGCCAGGTGCTGAATTTGCTCCAGCCACCGGCGCCGCTCCCCTAAATCCCGCAGCACCGAGATGATGACCTTGCGCTTGCCCAACCACATGGGCACCGAACGGGTTTCCGCCAGAAAAACCGAGCCGTCGGCGCGGGTATAGGCCAGCTCGATAGTGGGGGCGGGCTCCTCTTTTTCAAGCATGGCGTTTACCCGCTGCTCCACCAGGGCCCACGCGCTGCCATGCACCAGCTCCCTCCCCGCCTTGCCCAGAAGCCCCTGGGGCGTGTTCACGCCAAAAAGCGTGTGGGCTGCCGGGTTGGCGTAAAGCACCTGGGTGCCGTTGTGCACGATGATGGCATCCGGCACGCGCTCCAAGAAGTTCCGCCAGCGCTCCTCCGCTTGCTCCAGCTCCGCCCGGGTTTCCCGCTGAGCCAGTTGATCTCCCAGTGCTGCCGCCACGGTTTGCAGCACCTCTTGCTCCTGGGCCTGCCAGAGCCGAGCTTCCCTCACCGAATCAAAGCCCACAAAGCCCCAAAGCTGGTCAGCGCGGAAAATCGGGGCCACCAAAATGGATTGGATCCCCTGCGCTTGCAGAAGCGGCCTTTCCTCCTGGGGAAACTCCGCAACCAGACCCACGATGGGCCTTCCCGCCGAAAGCTCCACCACCCAGCGGCCAAATCCGGCTTTTTCAAGCTCCAGGTTTTGCAGTTCGGGGTTGTCAATTTGCGGTTCCACGCCGGAACGGCACCACTCCCAAAGCTGGCTACAGGCCAGGGCCCCGCTTTTGGGATGGGGGTGGACGGAAAAGACGTAAACCCGGTCAACCCCTGTGGCCTCGCCTAAAAGCGCCAGGGTCTCGTCCACCGAGCCCCCGGCCAGAAGCCGGGAAAGGGCCTTCAGGACCCCGTTCCAATCTAAATGGGCACAAACTTTCCCTTGCGCGTTACGAGATTGCGGTGCCACCTTGCCCCTCACCCTAACACGTAGGCAAAAATGAGGGGCGCAACGATGGTGGCGTCCGACTCAATGATGAAACGGGGCGTATCAGGCCCCAGCTTTTCCCAGGTGATTTTCTCGTTGGGCACTGCCCCCGAGTACGATCCGTAGCTTGTGGTGGAGTCGGAAATTTGGCAGAAATACCCCCACAGTGGAATGTCTTTCCACTGCAAATCCTGGCGCATCATAGGCACCGCACAAATGGCAAAATCGCCAGCAATTCCGCCGCCAATTTGGAAAAATCCCACCTTGGTTCCATCTTGAGTTTCTTTCTTGTACCACTGCGCCAGCTCCATCATGTACTGGATTCCGCCTTTCACCGTATGCACATTCTTGATGTCACCGGCGATGCAGTGGGCCGCGTAAATGTTGCCGGTGGTGGAGTCCTCCCACCCGGGAACGAAAATCGGGAGGTTCGCCTCCATGGCTGCGTACACCCAGCTATCCCTGGGATCAATCTGGAAGTACTTATCGAGCTTACCCGAGCGCAAAATTCGATAGAAGAACTCGTGGGGGAAGTAAGATTCGCCTTTCCGATCGGCGGCCAGCCACTCCTCCAGCACCGCGCCCTCAATGCGGCGGATGGCTTCCTCTTCCGGAATGCAAGTGTCGGTGACGCGGTTTAAGTGCCGCTTCCACAGCGCCACCTCATCATCGGCGGTGAGGCTTCGCCAGTGGGGGACGCGCACGTAAAAATCGTGGGCCACCAGGTTGTAGATGTCCTCTTCCAGGTTGGCACCGGTGCAGCTAATGGCGTGCACCTTGCCCTGACGGATCATCTCCGCCAGGGAAAGGCCCAGCTCTGCGGTGCTCATGGCCCCGGCCATAGCCACCAGCATCTTGTTGCCGGAATCCACAAACTGCCGAAAGCTTTCCGCAGCATCTACCACAACCGCAGCGTTAAAGTGACGAAAATGATGACGTATGAACTCGCGAACTTCCCGGGCGTACTGCATCGCTCCCTCCCGGCGGGGATTTTATCGCAAAACTGCGGGTTTTTCTTCGCCTTTGCGAACGTTGAGGAACGCCTCTTCCGCGTGGTAGGAGGAGCGGACGAATGGGCCGGCAATCACCTCCAGCCCCAACGAGGCCCCGTATTCGGCGATTTCGTCGAACTCCTGGGGGTGCCAGTAGCGCGCTACCGGCACCTGTTTTCCCGTGGGCTGCAGGTACTGACCCACCGTCACCACCTGGCAGTTGACGGCGCGCAAGTCCCGTAAGACCTGTTGCACTTCTTCCTTGGTCTCCCCAAGACCCACCATGATGCCCGACTTCCGCACCATCTTTGGGGCCTTTTCCGCCACCCGCGCCAGCACCGAAAGCGCCCACTGGTAACGGCCCTGGCGGCGCACCTGGGGGTAAAGGCGGGGCACGGTTTCCACGTTGTGGTTGTAAACATCGGGTCCCGCGGCAATCACCGTGTCCACCGCTGAGAGAAGACCCCGGAAGTCAGGGGTCAAAACCTCAACCGTCACCGGCGGCTCCAGCTCCCGCAGAGCGGCAATGACTCTGGCAAAGTGGGAGGCTCCCCCATCGGGCAAATCGTCGCGGTCCACGGAGGTCACCACCACGTGGCGCAGCCCCAGCTCGCGGGCCGCTTGCGCCAACCGCCTGGGCTCTTCTGGATCCAGCGGGAGCGGCTTGCCATGGGCGATGGAACAGTACCGGCAGTTGCGGGTGCAGGTGTCCCCCATGATCAGGAAGGTGGCGGTGCGGCGGGAAAAGCACTCGCTGCGGTTGGGGCAACGAGCCTCGTCGCACACCGTGTGCAGGCCTCCGGCACTCATCACCTGCCGGACCTCCCGCAAGCTGGCAAGGGAAAGCTTGCGCTCGGCAATCCATGTGGGTAAACGCGCGCTCATTGGCTCACCACAAAGGCTTCTCGGAAGCCCCCCTCTCGTAAACGGGCCACCACCCGCGACCCGCTTTCCCTGTCTGGGAACGGTCCCACCCGCACCCGATATTTCCCAAAACCTGCCGAAAGCACCTTGACCTGCTCGGGCCGGAAACCCAGGGCCACCACCCGGTGCCGAATCCCTTCGGCATCGGCTTTGCTGCTAAATGCCCCCACCTGCACCCAAACCCCGGCGGAAGTCGGCACCGTTACCGGGGACGGTCGGAGCGTGGGGCGTGGGGTGGGCGTGGGTGCCGCAGTAGGCGCAGGCATCACGGTGGGCGTGGGCGGAACCGTTGGCTCGGCCACCACCACTTCCGGCATGGGTGACGGCAGAGGGGTTGGTGTAGCTGGTGGGGGTTCCGCGGGGATGGGCGTTGGCAGCGGTTCGCTGGGCTTGGCGCCCCACGCTTCCTGCTCCAGCTGCTGCTGTCTTTCCGCAAGCCCCACGCTTAAACCAACCAAAAAAGCCACCAGAAGAAGCCCGGCAATGGCAAAGATAAAAAGGGCAAGCTGGCGCCCTGAGGCCACCAGCTGGTAATACCGCACCGCGTCCTCCCTAGCCCTTCTTTTCCACCAGGTTCAGAAAGGGCTTGATGGTGTCAATGGGGAGCGGGAACACGATGGTGGAGTTCTTCTCGGTGGCAATTTCCGTGAGGGTTTGCAGGTAGCGAAGCTGCAAAGCCGCCGGCTCCTTTTGCATAACCGCTGCCGCTTCTGCCAGACGCTGGGCTGCCTGGAACTCGCCTTCGGCGTGGATGATCTTGGCCCGCTTTTCCCGTTCCGCTTCGGCCTGTCGCGCCATGGCCCGCTGCATCTCCTGCGGCAGGTCCACGTGCTTGACCTCCACCAGCGAAACCTTGACCCCCCAAGGATCGGTGTGACGATCAATGATTTCCTGCAGCTTCTGGTTGAGCTTTTCCCGCGCGGCCAAAAGCTCATCCAGTTCCACCTCGCCCAGCACCGACCGCAGCGTAGTTTGCGCCAGCTGCGAGGTGGCGTAGATGTAGTTTTCCACCTCGCAGATGGCCTTCACCGGGTTCAACGCCCGGAAGTACACAACAGCGTTGACCTTTACCGAAACGTTGTCGCGGGTGATCACGTCTTGGGGCGGGATGTCCAGCACCACCGTGCGCAGGCTCACCACCACCATCCGCTGCACGGGCCAAAACACAAACACCAAACCCGGGCCCCGGGGGTTGGGGTCCACCCGGCCCAGGGTGAATACCACGCCCCGCTCGTACTCCTTCAAGATGTTGATCCAGCGGAAGACGATGATGAGCAGGATGATCCCTGCCAAAATCCAGCCAAAAGAAACCTGTGGACTCATGGCTACGCTCCTTTCCCCCCTTCCGGGGGAACCGGCTCCACTTCCAGCTTGCTTCCCCGCACCGCCACCACCCGTACCGGCGTGCCGCTGGGAACGGGCTGCGAGGCGATGGCTTCCCAGTACTCTCCGTGCACGAAAACCTTGCCCTGGGGCGAAAGATCGCTCACTGCCGTGCCCTGCTCCCCCAGCATCCCTTCGATGCCGGTCACGGGCTTCACCCGGTGGGCGGAAAGCACCCGGGACAAAAGGAAAATCACCACCGCCGCCACCACAAAGGCGGTGGGCAAAATGACCCCCCACCCCACCCGCAGCGAAGGCAGCGGCGCATCAATAAGCATGGCGGAACCCAAGATAAAACACACCAGTCCTGCCACGGTTAAAAGCCCGTAGCTGGTCACCTTCACCTCCGCAATGAAAAAGCCAATGGCCAAGAGGATGAGCAGCACCCCTACGTAGTTCACCGGCAAAACCGATAGCGCAAAAAACGCCAAAAGCAAGCTGATGGCCCCCAAAACCCCGGGGAAAATGGCCCCAGGGTGGGAAAGCTCAAAGTAAAGGCCCAGGATCCCCAAAAGCAAAAGGAGGTACGCAATGTTGGGGTGGGCAATGGCGGAAAGCAGCTTGTCCCCGGGCGAAGGGCTCACCAGCTTGATTTCCGGGTGAGTGAGCACCAGCTTTTCCACCGCCCCCGAAAATCGCTTGATCTCCATACCGTTGAGCTTGGCAAGCAGCTCGTTGCGGTCCGCCGCCACCAGCTCAATGAGTTTTTTGTCCAAAGCCTCCCGTTCGGTAAACGACACCGACTCCCGCACCGCCTTTTCCGCCCACTCCACCGGCCTCCCCCGCTGGGCGGCCAACGAGCGAATGAGAGCTGCAGCATCGTTGGTGACCTTTTCGGCAATGGTTTTCTCCAGGTCTTCCCCCTGCCCCCCCACCGGGTGAGCCGCACCGGCGTTGGTGCCGGGGGCCATGGCCGCCACATCCGCGGCCATGAGCAGGAAAAACCCGGCAGAGGCCGCCTGCGCCCCCGAGGGGGTGACGTACACCACCACCGGTCTTGGCGAGGTGGTAATGGCGGTGGTCATTTGCCGCAGCGAGGTTAAAAGCCCGCCCGGGGTATTGAGCTCCAAAACAACGACCTGGGCGTTTTCGGCGGCCGCCGTGCGCAGGCCCCGTTGCAGGTAGCGCATGGAGGCGGGCTGGATGGTATCTTCAAGGCGCATGACCACCACCGTTTCCGCTCCAGCGGCAGCGGTGTAGGCGAGGCAAAGGCAGGAAAAAACAATGCGCGAAAGCACAACTCCAATGATAGAAGCTTTACCACTGGCGGGCAAGGGTCGTCTTCGGGTCGGCGAGCAAGCTTTGGCGGTGGCCCTCTTTGCCATGGCCATCATCGCCTGGTTTCACCCCCAGGAGGTCGCCCTTTCGGTGCGCGCTTCTCTGGCCACCGTGGCCCTCCTTTACCTGGTAGCGGCGGTGGCGCTGGCCCGGACAACCCAGCCCATGCTGGCGCTGGTCCGTGAGTTCCTCCCGGTGCCGGTGGTGCCGTTTATCTTTCTGCACCTTGGGCTTTTGATCCCCCTGGTGCACCCCGCCCACTACGACCGCCAGCTGGAAGCGCTGGACCGCCTCATCCTCGGAGCGGAAGCGCAGGCGGCCCTGTACAGCTTGCCCATCCCCGCCTGGCTTGCTGATGTCCTCACGCTGGCTTACTCCACGTTTTTCTTCCTGCCCATCGTGCTGCTGGTGGCGCTGGTTCGTGCGGGTGACCCGTACCTGCCGCGGGTAACTTCCACGGTGGTGCTCACGTTTCTGGTTTCCTACGCCGGCTACTTTCTGGTGCCGGCTTACGGTCCCCGGGCGGGCGTAGCCAAGGAACGGTACGCTTCCCTCCCCTCAGGGCTGGTGGGGGCCCCCATCCGCGAGCTTTTGGATCACTGGGAAAAGACCAAAACCGATGCGTTTCCCTCCGGCCACACCATGGTCACCCTTGCGGTGCTTTACTGCGCCCGCCGTCGAACCCCGCGCCTTTACACGGCTCTCCTGCCGGTGGGGGCTTTGCTCATTGCTGCCACCGTGCTGCTCACCTACCACTACGTGGTGGACGTTCTGGCCGCTATTCCCTTTTTGCTTTTGAGCCTGGGGCTGGCCCGCTGGTGGTGTGGCCCACTTCCCGCAAAGGCCTCCTGAGCTCCCGCAGCACCTCCCGGAAGCTCGCCCACACCCGCCGGCGGGGAGGGGTGGCGCCGGCAGCGTACAAGGCACGCTCGTGGGCCTGGAAAAGCCAGAGACAGGCTTCCCGCGAGCTGGAAAGCCTGGGAAGAAGCGAGTCCAGCACCTGGGAAGGTGTGGCCCGCGCCAACGATTCCTCATCCCACCCCGCCTCCTGTGCCAACCGCCAGAGGAGGACACCCAATTCCGATGGGGCAGCCCTTCGCTTTTGCCTTCCCCTTTGCCGCCACAAGAGCCATGCTGCAGCCACCACCAGCAGAGCCACGGCAAGCAAGGCCAGCCATCGTCCGGCGCTGCGGACGGCGCTCCAGAGGGAAACCAGCACCTCCAGTTGATCCGCCAGGGAAAAGGTAATCACCCAGCGGTCCCAGAAGCCCTCCAGGTTGGCCCACAGCGCCCGGAGGCTAACCGCTTCGGTACCAGACTCGGTACCGGGTCTTCCCTCCGGCGGTGTGGGGTCAAAGATCCACCAGCGATCGCCGATATACGCCAAAACCCAGGCGTGGGCGTTGGCGTCCCGCAGCAGGAACTCGCCCCCTCCCAGGTCCTGACCACCGGCAAAGCCCGTTTGCAACCGGGCGGGAATCCCCTCGGCGCGCAAGAGCAAAACCATGGCGGAAGCGAAAAACTCGCAATGCCCCTCCCGGGCGGTGAACAAAAACCACTCCACAGGGTCGGCCCGCAACGGTACCGCGGTGCTCGTGCTGTAGCGGTAGCGCCTCTGCAGGTACTCTTCCAGAGCTTGCGCTCGGCGCAGGGGATCGCGGGCGTTGCCCATCGCTTCCCGCGCCACGCGGCGTAAGGCTTGGCGGCTCACGGTAACCGCCAGGTCCTCCGGCCCGGGGGGACGGGTGTTCACCACGCCAGGGTCAAAGCTCACCCGGAAGCTGATGGGCGGCTCTAAAGAACGGGGGATGCGCACCGCCTCGGCACCGTCCACCCACACCTCGGCATCCGGCGGTACCACCTGACGGGTGCCGGGAGGCAGAAACAGCCGATCGCTGGACTGCTCCAGGGTAATTTCCGCTTTCACCGGTCCTTCCGGCCCCGCAAAAAAGTTCACCTCTTCCCCGGCCCGCTGCTTGCGGCTTTCCAGCCACCGCCCGGCGCGGTAATGGGAAAGCGTGGCGCCAGCAAAACGCAGCCAGTGGGGCTGCACCTGGTCGGCGTTTAAAAATCGCACGCGCAGCATGGGACGCCGGGAGATCTTGATGTCCCCCAGCTGGTGCAGGCTCACCGCTTCCCGAAAGCCGCTCACCGGCCGCGCCCCGAGCCCTGAGGCCGCAAAGGGCGAGCGCAAACGGGGGAAAAGCACGAAAAGAGGTGCAGCCACCAAGAAAGCCAGCACCGTGGTTCCCGCCACCAGCCTGGCCGGCGGTAAACCTCGCGGGGAGCCACCCCCAAAGCGCTGGCCCAACTCCAGAGGAACCAGCTGGCCAGCCGCCACCACCACCCCCACTAGCAACGCCACCAAATAGCCCACCAGCGCCGGATGGGTGGAGGAAGCAATGCCTGCCGCGTTGAGCATTGCAAGGAGCAGCAGAACCGTGGCCCGCCGCGTTTTTTCGGCACCGCCCCACAGGCGAACGGCGGTGAGCAGCACCAGCAGGTTGGCCACCGGACGCATCACCCCAAAGCGCAGACCTCCTCCCGCCGCTACCGCCGCCACGATGACCAGCGCCAAGAGGTTTTCAAGCCAGGAAGGCAGGGGCTTAAGGGGGCGTGGCTTCGCCATGAGAACCAGCGCCACCACCAGCATAGGGAGCACAAACGGCAGAGCCACAGCGCCGGCCAAGCTCAACAGCAGGGCCACCGCCAGCGCTCCAACCCCGAACCACCGTTGCCACAGCACCTGCGGCATCAGGAGCTCCCCGCCAAGCGGTACACCGCCTGCTCCCCCTGGGCCAAAAAGATCGTGCCCGCCGCGCCGCGCACCGGCTGCACCAGGGCCAGAAGCGTGAGCACCTTGCGGAGGTGCTCGGGCCCCCAGGCTGGGGGCAGCACCCGCTCCCCCACCACCAACCCCACCGCCTGCCCGGTGTGCACCAGCTTGCGGGCCACCGACGCCACCTCCGCTACCAGGTCTTCAAAACGCCGACGGGTTTCTGGGTCCTCGGGATCGCGCACGTGGGGATCCAGCACCAGAAACCGCAAGCTGCGCTCCCGTTCCCGCCGTTCCATGACGATGACCCTGCCCTGGCGAGCCGTTTGCTTCCAGTGCACATCCCGGAGGTCATCCCCCGGGCGAAACTCCCGCAGGAGCTCCACCTCACCGCCCCGCTGCAGACGCGCCGTTCCCCGCTCTTGAACACCTTGAGATGGCCCGGAAAAGCGGGGCAGGGCAGCCGCCACCAGGCGGGGGTAAACCAGAAGCTCGCCCGGTTGGGAGATGTTCAGCGACTTCACAAAAAACCCCAGCGGCAGCCGCACCTCCAGCGTCAGGTGCGGCCGGGGAAAAAGCCCCCTGGCCGGAAAGCGGGTCAAAAGCGGCACCGTGACCTTCCCCCTTGGGGGCACCAAAGGTAAAACCACCCCTCCCGGAAGCCCCGAAAGCCGGCACACCACGCCCCAGGCGGGGAGGAAGCGGGAGGTGTTGTGCACCACCACCTGCACGCGGGTGGCCGCCGAAGCCCACACCTCGGCAGGCCACAGGGTTTCACCTTGCAAATGACCCAGGGTATGCCGGGAAAGCACCCCCGAGGCCACGAACGCCCCCAGGCTCAGGGCCAGCAGCATGTACAGCGCGTTGTTGCCGGTGTTGAGGGCCGAAACCCCAAGCACAGCAACCCAAACCAGAAACCACCAGAAGGCCCGGGTGGGAGCCAGGGAAAAGCCAGGAAAGCGCCATTCCAGCGCGGAAATCCAGCCCATGGTTACCAGGGCACCGGGGTGGTGGCCACGATTTCCTGGATGATGGCCCTCTCCGCCTCGCTTTGCGAGGCCCCGGAGCCGTCGGAGCCGGAGAGGATCACCCGGTGGGCCATCACCGGTACCGCCGCCCGCACCACGTCATCGGGGATGGCGTAATCCCTCCCCTCCAAGAGCGCCAGCGCCTGCACCGCCCGTTGCAGGCTCAAGGCGCCGCGGGTGGAAACCCCCAGCGCCAGGGAGGGGTGCTTGCGGGTGCGCTGCACCAGCTCCAAAAGGTAGCGGAGCAAAGGTTCGGCCACCCTCACCCGCCGCACCTCGGCTTGCAGCTCCACCACCTCGTCGGACCCCAACACCGGCCGCACCGCTTCCAGCTCCTCCTCTACGCCGCCCCTGGCCAGAAGCGCCAGCTCCTCATCGGGTGCGGGGTAGCCCAGGTGCAGCCGCATCAGGAAGCGGTCCAGTTGCGATTCGGGGAGCTGGTAGGTTCCCAGGTACTCCACGGGGTTCTGGGTGGCCAGCACCAGGAAGGGCTCCCGCAGCCGGTAGCGGGTCTTGTCCACGGTGACCGTGCGCTCGTTCATGGCTTCCAGAAGGGCGGCCTGGGTTTTGGGGGTGGCGCGGTTAATCTCGTCGGCCAAAAGCACGTTGGTGAAGATGGGGCCGGGCAAAAACTCGAACTCGCCTTTCTCGGCCCGCCACAGGGAAACGCCGATGACATCCGAGGGCAGGGTGTCGGAGGTGAACTGGATGCGCGAAAACGTGAGGTTCAGCGAGCGCGCCAGAGCTTGCGCCAGCGTGGTCTTTCCCACGCCGGGGACGTCCTCCAAAAGCACGTGACCCCGGGCCAAAAGCGCGGCAATCACGAAATCAATGACGTCTTCCTTACCGCGGATAACCCGCCCCACCGATTGCCGCAAGGCCTGGAGCTTTTCCCGGGTATCGGTCATAGGCTCCCCTTACCCGGAAAGCCGGTTGGCCGCCTCGGGGTCCAGAAGCCCCACCAGCTGTTTCTTGGCCGCCAGAGCCGCCCGCAGGAGTTCCCCCAAGCGGGGGGCATCCGCCGCCGCCACCAAAAGATCCACGTTAGCCAGAAAGGCCCGCCAGCCATCGCCGGTTTGCGCTCCCGGGTTCACCAAAACCAAAAGGCACCCCCGGCGCAGCGCTGCGGGCATGGCCAAAAGCGGCTGGGCATCAGGTCCCCCCCAGGTGGGTGCCTCGGGACACACCACCACCGCCACCGCTCCCGCTTCCACCTCCATGCGCGCCTGGCGGTAGGAGGGCACCGTCACCGCTTCAAAACCCGAAGCTGCCAGGGCGCCCTGGTACGCTTGGGCCTGGTTTCCGCTCACCAGCACCACCCGTCGCATGCCCTATGCCCCCTTGAGGTCCAAAAGCCGCAGCTCCAACTGCCGCGGCAGCACCGCGTACTCCAGGGCCACCGCCGCGTCCAGCTCGCCCTTGCGCACCTTGCGCTCCAGCTCGCGATCGAATGCCCGTTGCCCTTCCTTTTCGCCGTCCCGCAGAAAATCGCTTACGGTAGCGGAATCCAGCCGCCCCTGGGCGAGGAACTCGGCAGCGGCCACACTCTGCCGGAACACCTCAAAAACCGGGCGCCGCTTGCCGTCGCGGTGGGGCAAGAGCCTCTGCGTGAAGCAAAAGCGCAGCACCCGGGAAAGCCGCAGGCGCGCCTCCGGCCGCTCTTCGGGTGGGAAAAGCGAGAGGAAGCGAGAAAGCGCCGAAGCGGTGTCGTAGCCGCGCAGGGAGGTGAGCAGGAGGTGCCCGGTCTCCGCAAGCTCCAGGACCGCCCGGGCTTCATCGGGGGTGCGCACCTCCGAGGCCATGATGACCTCCGCCCCGGCTGCCGCCGCATCCACAAGGCCCTGGCTTAAGGAAGGCGTGTCAATGCCCACCTCCCGCTGGAAAATTGCCGCCTTTTCGTGCTTGTGCAGGAACTCAATGGGTTCCTCCACAGTCATCACGTGGCAGGCACGGGTGCGGTTGATCTCGCCCACCAGCGCCGCCAGGGTGGTGGTGCGCCCGGAACCCGCGGGACCGTTCACCAGCACCACCCCCGTGCGCTCCTGGGTGGCTTCCGCCACCGCTGGCGCAAGCTCCAGCTCCGCCAGGCTGGGAACCCGGTCGGGGATGGAGCGGAGGGTTACCCCGAAGCTCCCCCGTTGCTGGAAAACCGCCACCCGAAAGCGGTTCACCCCGGGGATGGAGTAAGCGAAGGCCGCAGCGCCTTTTTTCTGGACCTTTTCCGCGGCGGCCGCCGGTGCCGAGGCCAGGAGGTTTAAAACCACCGCCTCGGTTTGGTACGGGGAAAGCCGGGGAAGCCCCGGGATTTCCACCCGCTTGAGCTCCCCGTCGGTGAGCACACAGGGGGGCAGGCCCACCCCCAGGAGCACGTCACCGCCCTGGCCGGCCCGCCGCCCCACCTCGCTTAAAAAACCGGGCAAGTCGAAGTTCAACACAGGACCAGTATAGCCACCCAGGGTCACCAGGCGGAGCTGGCCGGACCTTGGGGCTCAGCTTGACCACCGCCCTTCCCCGTGAACCGCAACAAAACCGCACCCCGCAGCGCCCGCACCGGGGAAAAACCCGGCAGCTCCCAGCTGGCCTTGGGGGGATGCTCCAAAACCAAAAGCCCCCCGGCCACCAGGATCCCCCGTTCACCCACCGCTGCCACCGCCGGCAGGTGCTGGGCAAAGCGGGCAAAAGGCGGGTCCGCCCAAAGGATGTTCACCTTTTCACCTCTGGCAGCCAACCAGCTCACGGCTTCCTCTGCGGGCTTCGGGACCACCAGGACGCGATGGGGCTCCACCCCCAGAAGCTCCAGGTTGCGGCGCAGCAGGGCAAGGGCCTGGGGGTGGGGCTCCACCAGGATGGCGCGGGCTGCCCCGCGGGAAAGCGCCTCCAGGGAAACCACACCCGTGCCGGCAAAGAGGTCCAGGAAAACCGCATCAGAAAGCTCCCCCGCCAGCACCGAGAAGGCCTGCTCCCGCAACGCATCGGGAGTGGGCCGCAACGGCCACCCCGGAGGCGGCCCAAAAACCTTCCGCGAGGCCCAAACCCCACCGGTGATCCTCACCGCCCCTCCTTCCGAAAGCGCGCGCAAAGCTCCAGGGCGTAGGCAAGAGCTTGCTCCGGTGCCACCTCACCGTCCAGAACCGCCGCCCGTGTGGCCCGCACCGCCCGGCCCACCCACGGGCCCTCGGGAACCCCTTGCGCCACCAGCTCCCCCCCGCGAACCGGCAACGGCCGGCGCAGCCAATCGGTGAGCGCCTGCCGCAACACCTGCCGCTGGCTGGGGGACGCCAACACCATGGCCAGCACCCACCACACCGGCGGGGTGTGCTCCAGGCTTTCCACCAGCCGGCTGGGTTTGTGGCCGTTGGCGGCTTGCGCCAGGAGCTTTTCCACGCCCTCCCGGGCCCTGGCCACCACCTCCCGGGCTTCCCCCGCCAGGCTCAAGCGGGAAGCCAGCACCTCCCCTGCCCTTTCCCCACCCCGTAAGGCCAAAGCGGCCAGGTACACCAACGGCTTCGGGCCGTCAAAGACCCTTTCCACGGTGGCCCACAAAAGCATGGCCTCCACCTGCCGCAAGAAGCGCCCGGTGGCCGGTCCCCAGCTGAGCTCCGGGAAAACCGCCAAAGAAACCCCCAAACGGTCCAGCTCCAAAAGCCCCTCCACCGGGTGTTCCTCGGAAAGCAAGAGGAAAACTTCGTCCCGCAGCCTCTCCCCGGAAAGCCGGCCCAAAACCCCTTCCTCCAGCGCCACCCGCGCCAAACGCTCGGTGTCCGGAGCCAGGCTAAAGCCCAGGCGGGTGGCAAAGCGCACGCCTCGCACCAGGCGGGTGGGGTCCTCAATGAACGAAAGCGAGTGGAGCACCCGGATAAGCCTTTGCTCCAGGTCCCTCTGGCCGCCAAAAAAGTCGACCAGTTGCCCTAAGACCTCGGGGTTGAGGGCAATGGCCATGGCGTTGATGGTGAAGTCCCGGCGGTACAGGTCCTGGCGCAGGGCGGAACGCTCCACCTCCGGCAGGGCTGCCGGGTGGGGGTAAAACTCGGTGCGGGCGGTGGCCACGTCCAGCCGAAAGCCGTCGGGGAAGGTCACAACGGCGGTGAGAAAGGGCTCGTGGACGTGGAGGCGCGCCCCGGCTTCCCGCGCCAGGGCCCGCGCCACCTCCACCCCGTTGCCCTCCACCACCACGTCCATGTCCTCGGGGGGCCGGGCCAAAAGCACGTCCCGCACCGCCCCGCCCACCAGGTAGGCCCGCATCCCCATGCGGGAGGCCACCTCCCCCACCCTTTGCAACAGGCCTAAAGGGGCTTCCCCCACCTGCTCCCGCAAGCGTGGGAGCACGTTCAGCACCACCGGCCGGCCACCGCTCAAACGGTGGCTCACCACAAGGCTTTGCTGGGTTTGCCTTTCGTAAAGACGGCGGAAGAGGTCCATGCGGGTGATGACCCCGTAGCCGGATGGGCGCTCCACCAGCACCAGACGCTCCCGCTCCTCCACAAACAGGTGCTCCAGTTCCTCCAGGGGCGTCTCCCCCGAAACCACCGGCACCGAAGGCCGCATCACCGCGACCACCGCCCGCTCGCCCAAGCCGTGGGTCTGGGCGTTGTCCAGGATTTGCCTGGTGACCAAACCCACCGGTCGCCCCTGGCTGAACACCGGCATGGCGTTGATGCGCAAGCGCACCATGCGTTCCTTGGCCTCGTTCACCGAAGCGGTGCCCTCCACGGCAAAAACCGTGGGGGAAGCTATATCGGAGGCCTTAAGGCCACCCCCCAGTTGCCGTTTGACCGCGGCCAAAAGCTCCTCGGCCACCTCCACCGCCGAACGGCCCTTGATGCGGGCTGCCGCGGCAGTGGCGTGCCCACCCCCTCCCAGCGGCGCCAGCAGCTGGCCGGCGTGCAGGCGGGGGTGGGAGGAGCGGGCAATGACCACCAATTGTGGCGGGACCTCCAGGACTGCCAGCACCACCGGCAACGCAAAGATCTCGGCGTAGCGGTGCACCACGTACGCTGCTTCCTCCACCCGCTCCGAGGGGCGCGCCACGCTCACCACCACCCGCACTCCGGCCACGTTGTGCTCCACCGCCCCGGCCACTAGGGTGTTCAAAAGCTCCAGCTGCTCGGGCTCCAGCGGCCGCAACACGTAAGCCCGCACCCACTCCAGACGACCCCCGCACTCCAAAAGCCAGGCCACAATTTGCGCATCGGCGGGGCGGGTGTCGGCGTAGGTAAGGCCGCCGGTGTCCTCGTAAATGCCCAAGAGCAAAAGCGAAGCGGTGAGCGGGTCCGGCTGGATACCCCGTTGCTTCAGCTCCCAACCCACCACGGTGCAGGTAGCGCCGGCACCGCCCGGGGGCAAGGGGAGCACCTGGGCGCTGGGGATGGGGTCTTCCGGCTCCGGGTGGTGGTCCACCACCGTCACCGGACAGCCGGCACGGAGGATGAGCTCCCCCACCTCCCCTAACCGCCGCAGCGACGAGCAGTCCGCCACCCAAGCGGCCTCAATGCGGGCGCGGCGCAGCTCCTTAAGCCGCAGCTCCGGCAAGGGAGGCCTTTCCTGCTGCAAAAAACGACGCACGCCGGCTTCCTGCGAGCCTGAGAAAACGATCTTCGCCTGGGGGTCCAAAAGCAAAAGGCCGGCCATGGCCCCCAGGGCGTCAAAATCAGCGCCCAGGTGTGTGGTCACAATGCGCACGACCTCAGTGTAGCGCCGGCCTCCCGGGAATAATTGGAGTGTGCTATTTTCTTAATAACGCCAGGGGTGTTAAGCCCCCACCGAGGGTTGGCCCTCGGCTAAAAAGGGAGGGATGATGCGGGTTGGCGCTTTGGCATTTATTGGGGTCTTGGGCACAGCCCTGGCATTTTCGCAAGTACCTCGCTCGTACAAAGCGGATGTAGAGCCGATTTTTGTCAAAGAGTGCGGCGATTGTCACAGCAGCGACCGCCCCAAGAAGGGCTTGGACCTTTCCGCTGACAAGGGTTATGCCAGCTTAGTGGGCAAAAAATCGCAGGAGGTGCCAGAGCTCTTGCTGGTAGCTCCGGGAGATCCGCAAAACTCCTACCTCTGGCACAAGCTGCAGCACACCGCCAAGGAAGGCAAGGGGATGCCCCGCGGGATCTTCTCCTCCCGGAAGCTTGCCGAACAGGACCTGCAGGTCATTCGGGAGTGGATCGAACAGGGGGCCAAACCGTAACCATGCGTATTTCCGGCCAGGTCCCCCCGCTGCCGGCGGTGCCGCTCTTTCCCTGGAAACAGGCCCCGTTTTCTTTAAAGGCAGGGCTGGCAGGTTTAGGGCTTTTGGGCTTTTTCCTGGCAGTGGGGGGAACCATCTCCCTGCCCGTAGGAGGAGCGGTTTCCCAGCTCTGGCCGGCGGTGGCGGTGCAGTTCGTCCTAGCGCTTTGGTTCGGTTGGGCGGGCGTGGCGGTCGGGGTGCTGTTCCCGCTGCTTTCCAACTTGCTGGTGGCAGATCCGCTCACGGCTTTGGCTTTTACCCCCGCTAACTTCATCCAAGGTGCCTTGCCCTTCTTGCTCTTCCGCGCTTTTGGGGGCAGCCCTCTTCTCCAAACCATTAAAGACCTTTGGCTTTTGGCGGCATCCTCGGCGGCGGCGTCGGTCACGGCTGCAGTGACCGGCGTATCCCTGCAACAGCTCCTCGGCGCTGGCGGCGAAAGCGACCCGCAAACCCTGGTCTTAACTTGGGCCACCACGAACTCGGTCTTCGGGTTTTTCTTGACTTGGCCTGTCATGCGCTGGGTCTCCCCGGTGTTTTGGGAAGCCAGCCTGGCCTCCAAGCAGGGACGCGGTATGCCCTTTGGCTTTCACCTCTTGGGTGCGGCGTTCACGTTTGCGGGCGGCGCGGTGGCGGCGGCCATCGCTTTCCATGCCTTGGTGGCCAAGGGGGCCCGTCTACCGGAGTCGAGCTTAGCGGGCATCCTTGGGGTGCTCCTGCTGCCCGCCGCGGCCCTGGGGGCGCACCTTTTGTGGCGCTTTTTGGCCGAGTTGTTGGATGCCCTGTTGCGGGACACCGAACAGGCATTTACGGCTCCTTTTCCGGAGACCTTTCCGGGACCCGAAGTTGCCGAGTTTGCCTTGCTTCGCCGTCGTTTTGCTGGGGTGCTGGCCACCCTGAGGGAACAGGAGCGTCGTTTTCGCAGTTTGTTTGAAACCGTGGGGGAGCCCATCCTGCTGGTGGACCCCCAAGGGCGGCTTTTAGATGCCAACCCCGCCTTCCAGCGGGTGTTTGGCGTTCCTGTGGAGCGAGCCCGGGGAAGAAACGTTGTGGCCTTTAACGATCCTGAAGCCAAAAGGCGACTGAAACAGCTTCTCGCTGGCCCACCACCGCCAGAGCCGGTAAGCTTACGAGCGCGGGTCCGCTTGGCCGGGAAAGGGTTTCGGCAGGTCCACATGACGGCCGCTCCCTGGTGGGATGCCCACGGCAATTTTGCGGGCTATTGCGTGATCACCGCCGATATCACCCGCGAGGAGGAGCGGCAACAACGCCTAGAGATGGCCAGCCGCTTGATCTCCCTGCAACACCTCTTGGCCGGCCTGGCCCACGAGGGCAACAACATCCTTCAGGTGGAAGTGAGTGCCCTGGAAAACCTGGCCCGAACGCACCCCGATTTGGTTCCTGAGCTTCGCCCGCTGTGGGCCGCTCAGGAGCGGCAACGGGCCCTGATCCAGCGGGTGGCCCTCCTGGCGGGGTCGGAAAGGCAAATCCAAAGCGAGAGCTTTTCGGCTGGCGATCTGGTGGCGGGCATTTCTGCCGCCTCCCGTCTGCACCCCGAAGGTTCTCTGCACGTGGAAACCCCTGCTCGCTTTCCCGTCATTCGGGGCAACCGCGTCACCCTCCAGGAAGCGGTTGAAGCGGTGGTATGCAACGCCTTTGAAGCCAGCCGCCGGGGCGCACCGGTAGAAGTACGCTTTTTTGAAGCGCAAATCCCAGGCGCACCGGATGCCCCGGATCTCCCCCCGGGGAAGTACTTGGTGGTGGAGGTGGCCGATACAGGTCACGGCATTAGCCGGCAACACCTCCCCTTCGTCTTTGACCCCTTCTTCACCACCCGCGACCGCACGGCTCACCAGGGCGTAGGGCTCACTTTGGCCAAAGCTGCGGCCACCCACGCCGGGGGCACGGTTACGGTGGAAAGCACCGCAGGCGTGGGCACCAAGGTGCGGCTGTGGTTGCCGGTGGCTCCTGAGGAAGCTCCCAAAGGCGAGCTCCCCGCGGTGAGCAAACGCATCCTCCTGGTGGACGACGACCCCCAGGTGCGGGAGGGGCTGGAGCAGGCCCTTTCCGCCTTGGGCATGGAGGCCGTTTCCGCAAGCTCCGGCTCCCAGGCCCTCCGCCTGGTGGAGGAGGGCTTGCCGGTGGATGCCGTCATTTTGGACCTGCTCATGCCCGAGGTTTCGGGCTTTGAGGTGCTGGAAGCCGTTCGCCAGCGCCACCCGGATTTGCCGGTAATCCTTTCCTCCGGCTTTGCCCCCGATGAGCGGGTGAGCAAGGCCCTGGAGCAACCCCACACCTTTTACCTGCAAAAGCCCTACACGCTGGCGCAGTTGCAGGAGACCCAGGCAAAAGCGTTAAGCCAGGGCGAGGGCAAGCCCTAAGGGAATACCGAGCCCCCAGCGGTTGTCCATGATCATTGCAAGGGGGTGTCGTACCATGGGGGTGTGCTGGTGAGCGACCTTCGCGCAAAGCTCGAGCGGATCTTGCCGCGGGTGACCAAGCCAGGGCGCTATTTGGGCCTGGAGAAAAACCTCGTCCGCAAGAACTGGAATGACGTTTCCGTGCGCCTGCTTTTGGCCTTCCCCGACACCTACGAAATTGGCATGTCGCACCAGGGAACCCGCATCCTTTACCACATCGCCAACCGCCGGGCCGACACCCTCTGCGAGCGCACCTTTGCCCCCTGGCCGGACATGGCACAGGCCATGCGCGAGCAGGGCATCCCGCTTTACTCGCTGGAGTCCTACCGCCCCGCTTTCGAGTTCGACATCATCGGCATCACCCTGCAAACCGAGCTCAACTACATCAACGTCCCCTACCTTCTGGACCTGGCGGGCATCCCCCGTTTTGCCACAGAGCGGGACGAGCGCCACCCCCTTATCGTGGGCGGTGGACCCTGCATGGCCAATCCCGAACCGGTGGCGGATTTCTTCGACGCTTTTGCCATTGGCGACGGTGAGGTGCTGCTTCCCGCGCTTCTGGACCTGGTCAAGCAGAGCAAAGAACAAGCCTGGAGCCGGCAGGAGCTCCTCCTGCGCCTGGCGCAGGTGGAGGGCTGGTACGTCCCCCGCTTTTACCGCTGGGAAGCGGCCGACCACCCGGCCCTGGGGGGGCGCTGGGAAGCCCTTGACCCCCGGGTCCCCTTCCCTGTGAAGCGGGTCTTTGTGCCCCAGCTTTCCCCCGAAGATGTGCCCAATCCGCCGCTGGTGCCGGTGGTGGAGGTGGTGCAGGACCGCCTGGGCATGGAGGTGGTGCGGGGGTGCACCCAGGGGTGCCGATTCTGCCAGGCGGGGTACTGGTACCGCCCGGTGCGGGAGCACGACCCCGCCACCGTGCTGGCCACCCTGGAAGCCCACGTGGACGCCACCGGCTATCCGGAGGTGGGGCTTTTGTCGCTTTCCACCGCTGACTACTCGCAAATTGAGCCTCTGGCCTGGCATCTGGCCGAGCGTTTGAAAAATCGAAGGGTCGGGGTTTCCCTTCCATCCCTGCGCGCCGAGTCCTTTTCCGTGGCGCTGGCCGATGCCGTAAGCCGGGTGCGCAAATCGGGGTTTACCTTTGCTCCGGAAACCGGTTCCGACCGCCTGCGGCGGGTCATCAACAAGACCTTCACCAACGCCGACATGATTGCCGCCGCAGAAGTGGCCTTTGCCAAAGGGTGGAACCTCATCAAGGTGTACGCCATGATTGGGCTGCCCACGGAAACCGACGAGGACGTGCTGGAGCTGGCCCGTCTGGCCCGGGAGATCCTGCAAGCGGCCCGCCGGGTGGGCAACCACCACGCCGAGGTGAAGGTTTCGGTGGGACCTTTCGTGCCCAAGCCGGTAACGCCTTTCCAGTGGGAGCCCTTTGGCCCCGTCCCCCTTTTGCAGCAACGCATTGAGCTGCTCAAGAAAGCGTTTCGCCCCATCCGCTGGGCCAAGCTCACCTGGGTGGAGCCGGAAGAAGCGGCCCTGGAGGCGCTTTTGTCCCGGGGGGACCGCCGTCTTTCCCGGGTTATTGCCCGCGCCCACGACCTGGGGGCGGTGTTCGACGGCTGGGGGGAGTGGCTCAACCTGGACGCCTGGCGACAGGCGGGGGCCGAGGCAGGGCTTTCCTGGGAGGCGGAGCTGGGGCCCCGGGACCTGGGGGCCACCCTGCCCTGGGATGTCATTGATCCCCTGGTGCGCAAGGGCTACCTCAAGGCGGAAAGGCGGCGGGCCTACCTGGAAGCCGCCACCCCCGACTGCCGGTGGGGCGACTGCATGCGTTGCGGCGTCCCCGGCGATGGGGTGGATACCCAGCTGGCCAAACCCACGCTGCCGGTGGTGGGGGAAGAAGCACCGGCTCTTGCCCGGGCCCGCAACGCCGCCTACCGCTTGCGCCCGGTGCCGCGCATCCCCCCGCCTTCCGAACCCCCTCAGCAGCCGGAAAAAACCGCCCGCTACCGCTTTACCTTTCAAAAGCTGGGCGAAGCTCGCTGGCTTTCCCATCGGCAGGTCATGGACCTTCTGGAACGGGCCCTGCGGGCTTCCGGCGCTCCGGTGCGCTTCACCGAGGGGTTCAACCCCCACATCCGCCTCTCCATGGGCCCCGCCCTCCCCGTGGGCATGGAAGCCCTGGCCGAGCTTTTTGACGTGGACTGCACCGGCCCCATCACCCCGGAGCTGGTGGAAAAGATCAACCACACCCTTCCCGATGGCCTGCGCATCACCCACGTGGAAGCCCTTGCCCCGCAAACCCCCTCCCTGGGCAAATCGGTCCGTGGCTGCGCCTACCTGGTGTGGTTCCCCCGCCCCTTACCCCGCCCCGATCACCCCGGCATTGTGGCCTGGGAGTGGAAGGACGGCGCAGCACACATCGTGCTCGCCGCCGAAGGCCAACCCGATAGCCTCACCCTTCGTCAGGCCCTTTCGCTGGCGGGAGCTTCCGAAGAGGAAATCCTGGAATGCCGGAGCGTGCGCCAGGCCGTGCTTCTGGAAACTCATGCGCTTAAGCAAGCCGCTCTGGCCACTTAAGAAAAAAACGCGCCCCGAAGGGCGCGTTTCGAAAGGAAAAAGGAGGACCGCTACTCGGAACCCAAATCCTCGGGCTTGATCTTGCCCGAAGCCACGTCTTCCAGCATTTGCGTAGTCACCGACTTGGGCCGCTCGATGGGGTAGCCCAAAGCCCGGTCCCAGGTGATGTTGGCCAGCACGCCCACCGCCCGGCCCACACCGAACAGCACCGTGTAGAAGTCCCACTCCCGCAAGCCGTAGTGCCACTGGATGACGCCGGAGTGCGCATCCACGTTGGGCCAGGGGTTCTTGGCCTTGCCGTGCTCCATGAGCACCTGCGGCGCCACTTTGTAAATGAGCTTCACCAGCTTGAACAGCGGATCGTCGGGCATGTGCTTGTCGGCAAACTCCATCTGTGCGGTAAAGCGCGGGTCGGTCTTGCGCAGCACCGCGTGGCCGTAGCCGGGGATCACCTGGCCTGAACGCAGGGTTTCCCACAGCGCCTCGCGCACCGTTTCCTCGGTGGGCTCTTGGCCGCCAAACTTGGCCTGGAAGTTCTGGATCCAGCGCAGGACCTCCTGGTTGGCCAAGCCGTGGAGCGGGCCGGCCAGGCCGTTGATGCCGGCGGAAAGCGCGTAGAAGGCATCGGAAAGCGCCGAAGCCACCAGGTGCACGGTGTGGGCGGAGACGTTCCCCGACTCGTGGTCGGAGTGGAGGATGAAGTACATCCTGGCCACGTCGTCGTAGGGCTTGGCAAAGCCCATCTGGTGCGCGAAGTTGCCGGCCCAGTCGAGGTTCGGATCAGCTGGGATGTGCTCGTCGCCCCTGTACTTCATGCGGTAAATGTAGGCGGCGATGGAGGGGAGCTTGGCCAGGAGGTTGGTGCAGTCTTCAAACATGGGCTCCCAGTACTCGTCCTTCTTCATCCCCTGGGCGTAGCGCTTGGCAAAGACCGACTCCCGCTGCATGGAAAGGATGGCCGCGGAAAACATGGTCATGGGGTGGGTGTCCCGGGGCATGGCGCGGAGCAGGTCAATGACGTACTGGGGGACGGTGCGACGGGCCTGCCAGTCCTTCACCACCTCCATGACCTCGTCGTAGGTGGGAACCTCGCCGGTGAGCAAGAACCACCAGTGGGCCTCCACAAACGGGTACTCGCACCCTTCAGGTTTGGGCAGCGCCGCGAGCGTTTCCGGGATGGTCTTCCCGCGGAAGCGGATGCCCTCGAAGGGATCCAGGTAGGAAATGTCGGTGACCAGGCACCGCACACCCCGGGCCCCACCGATGGCCTGGGCAATGGTCACCTCGCCGATCTTGACGTCCCCGTGCTCCTTCAAGAGCTTTTGCGTGCGGGGGCGATGCTCGGCGATCTTTTGGGCCAGAAGCTCCTTGAGTTTAGCCATGGTTACCTCCCTCTTTGCCGGCGCGCCGGCAGGTTGTCGAGATTAAGTGAAAAGGAAAACCCCGTTCCCACATTCACAAGCATAACGTCACCAAACCGTCTTGGCAAGTGCGGAGCTTCTCCGCGGGGAGTCCGCGGCTACCCTGAAAAACCCAAGTACCGACGTTCTCGTACGCCAAGTTTCTGTTAGCCGCCGCAGGAGCGGCGGCCCCACAGAGCACACAATAAATGTGGGACCCGCGCTCCGTCGCGGGTCTTTTTTCTGTTTGCCGCCGCGGAGCGGCGGCCCCACATTCGACGCGGGGGGCCGCTCGCGCTCCGCCCACCCTTCCGCTCGCTTAGCCCCCCGAACCCCCACCGCTCGCACCGGCAAAGCCGGATGCTCGCTTATCTCGCCCACCCCCGCCGGCGCAGGAGCGCCGGCCCCACAAAGCACACAATAAATGTGGGACCTGCGCTCCGTCGCAGGTCTTTTCTCTGTTTGCCGCCGCGGAGCGGCGGCCCCACATCTGACACGGGGGCCGCACCCCTCCGCTCGCTCAGCCCCCCGCAACCCCCACCGCTCGCACCGGCAAAGCCGGATGCTCGCTTGTCTTGCCCGCCCCCGCCGGCGCAGGAGCGGCGGCCCCACATTGCCTGCGACAGCTTTTAGAAAAAGAAAAGCGGCAAGCCCGCAGGCTTGCCGCCTTTTTTACCTGCAAAAAGCCTTGCAGTGCTTACCTCATGGGGCCGCTGGCAAGCTGGGGACTTTGGTTTCCGGAAGCAAGGAAATCCCCTCCTCCTTGACCGCCTGACGGAACGGCGCGACCTCCTGGGTGAGGAACTTTTCAAGCTCCGCTAGCGCCTTAGCCAGCTTGGCCCGCCCTTCCGAAAGCGTCGCCATTTGCGCGGGGGTTGGGGCATCCCAGGAGGACTGCAGCCCGCCCATGGCCTCACGGATGGTGGAAAGGGCATCACCCAGGTCCACAATGCCCTTGGTCCCTGGTGGCACGCGGAACAGCTTTTCCAGCTCTTCGGTGCGCCGCACCAGCTCTTGCGCTTGTTTCTTGAGCTTACCCGCCGTGCTTTCGCCTTTGCCGCCCTTTTGCGCTTCTTTTTCCTTTTCCATGCGGCGGGCCAGCTTGGTGGAGACGGTCTTCAGGTCTTCCCGGAGCTCCACCAGGTTCCCCACGGCTTCAGCTACGGTTTCCTGCAGCGCCCCGGCTTCCAAAATGGCCTGCCATTTTGCGGCTCGTGCCTCCGCTGCCACCGAAAGCCGCGGGTCGGGCAGCACCTCCACCGTGCCCTGGGCCTTGTGGTCCTTGTACGCCACGGTCACGGTATAGGTCCCCGGTGGCACTTCCGGGCCACCCCTCTCCCGCCACCACTGCTCCTCCTCCCGGGGTGGCTCTTTGAACGCCTCTCGCCGCAAATCCCAAACCGCCCGGTTGAGGCCCCGGAAAACCCGGACCTTCAAGGTGCGAACCTCTTTCCCCTGGGCGTCGGTCACGGTGATGGTGGCTTCCGGCTTTTTGTCCTTCCCTTCCCCCTGCTCGTCCCGCCGATCCCCGCGGGACCGGGCCTGGGTTTCGGCCTCTTCGGGGTCGTACTCGGGCAGCTCGGGGTCGCTAAGGCTGAAGGCAATGAGCGCCCCGTAGGGACGGTTTTCCCCTATGAACTCGGTATTTCCCGGAAAGCGCGGTCCCGGACCCTGGTTTCGCCGGTACTGCTGGGCGGGCTGGATGGGGAAGAGGTGCAGTGGCTCCGCCAGCACCGCCTGGGAAAGCCCGCGGAGGGGCGAAATGTCGTCCACGATGAAGAGCGCCCGGCCATGGGTGGCAATCACCAGATCGTGCTCCCGCGGGTGCACCACCAGGTCCATGACCGAAGCGGTTGGCAGGCCGTTTTCAAACCGCCAGAAGCTCTTGCCCCGATCTTGGGAGACGTAAAGGCCAAACTCGGTCCCCACGAACAGGAGGTTTTCGTCCACCGGGTCTTCCTCCACCACCAGGCAGTAACCCCACAGCTCGGTGGTGTTGAGGCTCTTCCAGGTGGCACCGAAGTCCTCGGTGACGTACAAGTAGGGCGTCCAGTTGGAGCGACGGTGGTCGTCAAACACCACGTACGCTCGCCCCGCCGCATGCTTGGAGGCCTCGATGTGGGGGATCCACGTGTTGGCGGGCACACCCTTGACGTTTTTCTCCACCGAAACCCAGGTCTGGCCGCCGTCGCGGGTGACGTGGATGCGCCCATCGTCGGTGCCCACCCAGATGACCCCCCGCTGCACCGGCGAGGGCGCAATGGTGAGGATGGTGGTGTAGTTTTCCGCGCCGGTGACGTCAGGCGTCAAGCCACCGCTTTCGCTTTGCTTTTGCCATTCGGGGTTGTTGGTGGTGAGGTCGGGGGAGATGATTTCCCAGCTGTCCCCGCGGTCCCGGGAGCGGTGCACAAACTGCGAACCGTAGTAAATGGTGGCGGGATCAAAGGGGTCCTGGGCAAAGCCGGCGTTCCAGTTGAAGCGCAGCTTTACCCCCGGAGGCCCCGCGGGGCGGATGTCCTTTTGCTCCCCGGTGCGCAGGTTCCAGCGGCGCAAGTAGCCCTCCTGGCTCATGGAGTAGCCGCGCATGGAGTCCTCGGGATCCGGCGAAACGTCAAAGCCATCGCCAAACCCCACCTCTTGCCAGTGGTGGTTGCGGATGCCCCCGGTTTCCCAAACCGCCGAGGGGCCGCGCCATGAGCCGTTGTCCTGCAAACCGCCGTACACGTGGTAGGGGCGGTCCATGTCCACGTTCACGTGGTAGTACTGGGCCACCGGCAGGTTGGTGACGTACCGCCAGGTCTCACCGCGGTTTTCGGAAACCGCTACGCCGCCGTCGTTGCCCACGATCAGGTGCTCGGGGTTTTGGGGGTTGATCCACATGGCGTGGAAATCGGAGTGAATGCCGGCAGGGCCGGTGGCCAGCGGGCGGAAGGTCTTTCCCCCGTCATCGGAAACCGCCAGCCGCGTGGCCAGGTCGTAAATGCGGTTGGGCCAAACCGGGTCGGCGTAAATGTCGGCGTAGTAAAAAGGCCGATTGCCCACCCGCGAGCCCTCGTTGACCTTTTCGAAGCTTTCACCGCCGTTTTCCGAGCGCAGCAGTACGTTGGTTTTTGCTTCCACCAGCGCGTAAACCACCTGCGGTTTGCTGGCACAGATGGCAAGCCCAATGCGCCCCAGCTCCCCTTCGGGAAGCCCTTCCCTGGACGTAAGCTTCTTCCAGGAAGCCCCGCCGTCGTAAGTGAGGAACAACCCGGAACCTGCGCCGCCGGATTTAAAGAAGTACGGCCAGCGCCGGTAGGTCCACATAGCCGCCAGGAGCTTGTCGGGGTTTTGGGGATCAGCAATTAAATCGGCACAGCCGGTTTTTTCGTCCACGAACAGTACTTTCTTCCAGGTTTGACCGCCGTCGGTGGTTTTGAACACGCCCCTTTCGGCATTTTCCCCCCACATTTGGCCCAAGGCGCACACGTACGCCACGTTGGGGTCCCGGGGGTGGGGAATGATGCGGTGGATGCGTTCGGTTTTCTCCAACCCCACGTGCGTCCAGGTCTTTCCGCCGTCCCGGGAAAGCCAGACCCCGTACCCCACGGAAGCGGAGTTGCGGGGGTTGCCCTCGCCGGTGCCCACCCAAACCAGGTCGGGGTTGACCGGCGAAACCGCTACGGCGCCAATGGCGGCTACCTTTTCGTGGTCAAAGATGGGCTTAAAGGTGAGCCCCCCATCGGTGGACTTCCAAACGCCGCCGGTGGCCGCGCCTACGTAAACCGTCACCGGGTTTCCCGGCACGGCGTCAATGGCGGCAATGCGACCGCTCATGGCCGCCGGACCGATGCTGCGGGCCTTCAGGCCAAAGACCTGTCGGGAATTCAGGGCCTCGGCACCGCTGCCCAGGCTCCAAAAAACCGCCAAAAAAACCGCAAGCCGGATTTTCATGATAGCTCCCTCCCCCACGTCATGGCCCCTTGTACGCACGGGAGGGGAGCTGGTTTTGCCAGACGGTTCAGCTGTCTTCCTTCACCACACCGGCCAGCCGCTCCAAATCCAAAACCCGCTGGAGCAACTCCTCGGCGATTCCCAAACGCCGGCCGGCTTCCAGCACCGAAAGCGATTGGGCTTGCGCCAGCTTGGCCACCGCCGCCGCCTGTTCGTAGCCCACTTCCCGGGCCAGCGCGGTGGCCAGGGCCGGCGAGCGGGAGGCCAGCTCCCGGCAACGCTCTTCGTTCACCGCAAGCCCGGCCAGACAGCGATCCACCAGCACACGGCAAGATGAAGACAAAAGCTGGGCGGAGGTGTCCAAGTTCCAAATCAAAAGCGGCCCGGCGTGGAAGAGGTCCAGCTGGGAAAGGGCCTGGCTTTCGGTCACCGCTTGCACTAACCCCCGAACTTCCAGGGCGGCCTGCGCCACCGCTTCGGGAATCACCGGGTTCACCTTCCCCGGCATCAGCGAGGAGCCCGGCTGTACCGCCGGCAGCTGCAGCTCTCCCAAACCCCCGTGGGGTCCCGAGCTGCGCAGGCGCAGGTCCTGGGCCAGGGCAAAAAGCACCCCCGCCAGGTGGCCGTAGCTTTGCGCCAGCGCCTGGAGGTCGTCCCAACCGGCAATGCCCACCGCCGGATTGGCCATGAGCCGCCAGGGGCCTCCTGTCCACCGGCGCAGCAGCTCCACCGCTTTTTCGGTAGCTTCCCGATTGGCGTTTAAACCCGAACCCAACGCGGTTCCCCCCAGCGGGAGCTCCGCCACCGGCTCCAGGTCCCGCTCAAGCCTCTCGCAGGCGCGGGCAAGACGCCGCGCCCAGGCCTCGAAGATGCGGCCGTAGGTGGTGGGCACCGCGTCCACCAGGTGCGTGCGCCCCAGGGTGACGGTGGCGCGGTAGCGCTGGGCCAGGGCCCGCAGGGCCTCCACCACCCGTTGGGCTTCCGGGATCACCTTTTGGCTTGCCGCCTGGAAGGCCGCCATGCGTGCGGCGGTGGGGATCACGTCGTTGGAGGACTGCCCCAGGTTCACGTGGTCGTTGGGGTGCACCTTCCCCGGACCCAACCGGCGGTTGGCCAAAAAAGCCAGGACCTCGTTGGCGTTCATGTTGGTGGAGGTGGCGGAGCCGGTTTGGAAGACGTCCACCGGAAAGTGCTGCCAGAGCCCCCCTTCCAGCACTTCATCGGCGGCAGCCGCAATGGCGTTGGCCAAAGCCTGGGGGAGCAGCCCCTTCTCCCCGTTGGCCACGGCCATGGCTTTTTTGATCAGCACCAGCTCGCGGAGAAAAGCCACCGGCATGGTCCAGCCGGAAATGGGGAAGTTGGCAACAGCCCGGGCCGTTTGTGCGCCATACAAAGCCTCAGCGGGCACCATCACCTCGCCCAGCGTGTCCTTTTCCTTGCGATGCTCGCTCATAGCCCCTCCTCTTTCCAAAACCCGGTATCGCCCATGGATTTTCCCACAACAAAAGAGCTTGCAGCTTGCGGTCTCCATGGCACAATGGGCTTGTGAGAACGGTGCTGGCGCTTTTGGGTTGTGCCGGGCGGGTGGAGGTGGCACTGGCCTCCCCTTCGCTTGCTGCCCCTTCTGTGGTGGCTTTGGCCAGCCCCGAGCCCCGGGCCAACCTGCTGCTGCAAGCGGTTCACCAGGTTTTGCAGGCGGCCCAGCTCAAGGTTTCGGATTTGGAGCTGGTGGTGGCTACCACCGGACCGGGGTCTTTTACCGGCATCCGCAACACCCTGGCTTGCGCCTGGGGGTTTGCCCAGGCCTGCCATTTGCCGGTCCACGGCTTTTCCTCGCTTTTGGTGCAAGCTGCCCGCAGCGGTGAGGCGGAAGTTCTGGCGGTGCAACCGGCCCGCAAAGGCTGGTTTTACGCACAACCTTTCGTTTGCAAAGAAGGCTGGATAGCCACCGCACCCGTTGAGGTCCTGCGCCAGGAGGAGCTGGCAAGCCAGCCTCTGCCGGTGGTGGCTCCACCGGGGTTGAAGCTGCCCCCCGAAGTCAAGGTGGCTTCAACATGCAGGACGCCGGCCGAAGCGCTCTTGGCGCTGGGGGTGCAGCTGGAAAGCCCCGACAGCAGCACCCTGGTGCCCAGCTACGTGGAAGCCTTCCCGGCCTCGAGGGAACCCTGATGGCGGCCTTACCGGAGCCTTTTGTCTGGCGAGAGCCGCACTTCTCGGACCTTCCGGCGGTAGCCGAGCTGGAGGCGCTGGTTTTCCCCGATCCCTGGCCGCAAGCGCTTTTTGCCAGCGAGGTGGGGCAGCCGGAGCGGTTTCAGCGGTTGGTGTTTGCACCCAACGGTGAGCTTGCTGCTTACCTTTTTGCCTGCTGGCAAGTGGACGAGCTGCACATCCTCAAGGTGGCCACCCACCCGCGCTATCAGGGTATGGGGTTGGCCACCGCCCTTTTAAACGCTGCCCAGGAAGAAGCCGAACGCAGGCGCGGGATTGGCCTTACCCTGGAGGTGCGGGTTTCCAACCAGAGGGCCATCAACCTGTACCGCTACCTGGGCTACCGCATCATTGGTCGTCGCCCCCGCTACTACCAAAACGGCGAAGACGCGCTGGTGATGTACCGGCAGGTGCGGCCCACCATCTTTCACAAACTAGGGTTACGGTGACCTTGACCCCAAAACACGGCTATACTCCCCAAGGAGCAAAAACGTGAGGCGGCTTGGCGAGATTTTGCTGGAGAAGGGCTTCGTTTCTCCCGACGGTTTGCGATCGGCACTGGAAGCCTGCCGGCGGCACGGGGGCAGCCTGGGCGGCTGGCTCATGCGCCTGGGGCTTTTGACCGAATCGAAGCTCCTGGAAGCCCTGGCGGAGCAAACCGGGTGCCCGCCGGTGAGCGCCCTGGAGCTGGCGGCGGCCCCGCGGGAAATCCGCACGCTAATCCCTTTGAGCTTTGCCAAGCGCCATATGGTGGTGCCCTTTGCCCGCCAGGGTCGAAATTTGGACGTGGCCATGCTCAACCCCAACGACCTGGTGGTGCTGGACGAGCTGGCCAGCATGACCGGCATGGTGGTGCGGCCGCACGTGGCCACCGAAGCGGCGCTTTCGGTGGCTTTGGCTTTGCCCACGGTCCCCCACGCCGAAGCGGGCACCGCACCTCCCGGTCCACCCCGCGGCCGGGAGCGGCAATGGCGGCAGTTCTGGCAACTGGAAGCCAGCGGACCGGAGCTGTTCCGAGCGCTGGATGCCCCACCCTGGCCGGCTCCTCCTGCGGCGGTGGCCACCTTTCCCGCCCTGGCCCCGGTGAGCACGCAGGAAGCGCCTGTACGCCAGCACATCCCGCACCTGGGGGAAGCGCTGGCCAGCTGCACCCATCGCGATCAGGTGGGCAAGCTGGTGCTTGCCGCGCTGGCGGAGGAAGGCACGCGGGTGGCGCTCTTTTCCCTCCACCACGGCAAGGTCATGGGATGGATGGGGCGGGGTCTGGATCTGGTGGACGAGGACCTCCACACCTTCATCCTCCCCCTGGACCGCCCCTCGGTGTTTTTGAACTTAAGCCGGGGAATGGAGATGCACGTGGGCCCGCTGGTGGGTGGCGAGGGCAACGAAGCGCTGCTGGAAGCCCTGGGCCCACCCCCGCCCACCGCTGCAGCGGTTGTTCCCATTCGCGTGCGCGGCAAAACCGTGGCCTTCCTCTGGCTCGATCGCGGGGAAGAAGGCGTGAGCGAGGTTTCCGTGCCGCAACTTCAGGAAGTGGCTCGCCTGGCAGGTCTGGCTTTGGAAATGCTGGTGGTGCGACAAAAACTCAAGGCTGCTTCGAGCTTGACAGCAGGGGAAGTGGAGCACTAGGCTTTTCCGCCCGCAGTTGGCGGAGGAGGTTTGGCAACCATGATCAAAGCGGACCTCGTGAAGGCAGTGAGGGAAACCGTTGACTTGCCCCAGGGAAAAGCGGCCGAGGTTGTGGACGCAATTTTCGAAAGCATGAGGCAGGCGCTGGTGCGGGGAGAGCGCATTGAGCTGCGTGGCTTCGGCGTTTTCCTGGTGAAGGAGCGCAAGCGTGGGGTGGGGCGGAACCCGCGTACCGGGCAGGAGGTCCCGATCCCTCCCGGAAAGACCGTCCGCTTTAAGCCGGGGAAGGCCCTCCGCGAGTTAGGCTAGTTCCTGTGGCCGATCAACATGTGGAAATCCTGGCACCGGATGGTGCCCTGCTCAGGGTCTTAAGGCCGCAGCCCCCGCGCCATTCCCCTGGGCGCTTGCTTTTGCACCTTTTGCTGTTTTTGGCAACGCTAGTCACCACCTCCACCGTTGGTGGCCTGATGTTTGCCTCCAGCGAGCTCGAACTTCGTCTGGCGAGCAAGGGGTTTTCGGGTTTTTCGCTGTTCTGGCGCCTCATCACCGATCGTGAAGTGTTAACCGCTGGACTGGCCTTTTCCCTGCCCCTCATGGCCATCCTCCTGGCCCACGAAATGGGACACTATCTGGCTTGCCGTCGCCACTACCTGGACGCCACCTTGCCGTTCTTTATCCCGGTCCCCTTTGGCATTGGCACCATGGGGGCCTTCATCCGCATCCGCTCGCCGCTCATGACCAAAAGGGAGCTGGTGGACGTGGGTGCTTCCGGCCCCATTGCCGGTTTTGTCTTGACCCTGCCGGTGCTGATCTGGGGCATCCTGCAATCCCAGGTGGTGCACGAGCTGCCCAAGGGCGGCTACCTGGTTTTCGGTGAGCCGATCCTGTTTAAGCTTCTCTCCCGCATGATCTACCCGGAGCTGGCGCAGGGCGCCGATTTGCTCCTCCACCCCACCGCTTACGCCGCTTGGATTGGCCTTCTGGTCACGGCTCTAAACCTTTTGCCCTTTGGCCAACTGGACGGGGGGCACATCACCTACGCTGCATTGGGACGGATTCACCGCCTGGTGGCCTGGCCCCTTCTGGTGGTTTTGGTGCTCCTGGGCTTTAAGTGGACGGGCTGGTGGGTTTGGGCCATGGTGGCCCTGGTCATGGGCGTTCGTCACCCCTGGGTTCCCGGAGAGGACGACCCTTTCCCCGAAGACCGTAGGTGGGTAGTGGTCGCCAGCTGGGTCATTTTCCTTTTGAGCTTTACCCCCGAACCCATCAAGGTAGTGCCTTAGCCTGCAGTCGCTTTGCTTTCCCAAATGAGCGTCACCGGCCCGTCGTTCACCAGCTCCACCTCCATGTGGGCGCCAAACACGCCGGTGCGCACCGGTACACCGTGGGCTTGGATAGCGGTGGCTAAAGACTCCAAAAGCGGCCGGGCCACCTCCGGTGGGGCGGCACCGTCAAAGGAGGGGCGGCGCCCCCGGGCAATGGAGCCCGCCAGGGTGAACTGCGAAACCAAAAGCACGCTGCCCCCCACTTCCCCAAGGGAAAGGTTCATCTTGCCGTTTTCGTCCTCAAAAACCCGCAAGGTAGCAAAGCGCTCGGCGGCCTTTGCGACGACTTCCGGGCCGTCCCCTTTTTCCACCGCCACCAAAACCAACAACCCCCTGCCAATTTCCGCAACTTTTTGACTACTGACCCGCACTTCCGCCCGGGAAACCCTCTGGATAACCGCTTTCACGCTTGCCTCCGTTGCAAAAGCCTTTTAATTTCCGCCAGCTCTGGGGCCCGGGTAAGCCACAGTCCCACGACATAAACCGCCAGGCCCAAAAGCCCAAAACCTGCCACCATTGCTGCACTGCGCAGGCTGGTTACCAGCGGAAACGCAGTGCGGTCGGCCAGAACCTTTAACGCCGCCGCCATCAGCCCCGCACTTAGCCCATGCCGCCACAGCGAGGAAAAAAGCTCCCGCTTTGGCGCCCGCCCGCCTGTCCTCAGCCGCCACCACAGGTAGCACCCAGCCACGTACTGAGAAAGGCTGGTCGCAGCGGCTACCCCTGGTGCTCCCCACCGCGGCGTGAAGAGAAAACCGGCCGCAGCAAACACCAGCAAACTCAAAACCGAGGCCCTTACCGGCGAACGGGTATCGTGAACGGCGTAAAAGCGCCCCGATGCCAACTTCACCCAAGCCAACGCCGGCATGCCGACGGCAAAAGCCACAAGCGCCTGCGCCGTGGTGGTCACGGCCCAATGTCCAAAGCGGCCACCTCCAAAAAGCAAACCGGAAACCGCCGGCGCCAAAACCATGAGAAAAACCATTGCCGGAAACACCACGAACGACTGCACGCGCAGGGCAAAGGTGAAGGTTTCGTCGGCGTTTTCGTCCCGTGCTAACGTTGGCAAAAGCGCGGTGAAAAGCTGCACCACGATCACCCCATACACCAGCTCGTTGGTGCGGGAGGCGGCGTACACGCAAAAGAGCGCCCCATCCCCTGCCGAAGATGCAAAGTACGTGGCCAGGAAAACCGTGATTGGGTAAATGCCAGAGGACAAAAGCAAAGGCAAAGCTTTACGCAGCACCGTCCGCACCTGGGGGTGCAGGAAAGCCCCGCCGCCGGGAACTGCGGGCAAACCCACCCGAGCCGCTGCCACCCACTGGGTGGCAAACTGCAGAAAACCACCCAGGAGCACGCCAAAGACCAGCCACGGTGCCAAAGGCCAGCCTCGCCAGGCGGCAAATAAAACGCTCAAAGCAATGGAGGCGTTGAGAAAAATGGGGGTAGCCGCCGAAAGCAGGAACTTCCCCCTGACGTTCAGCACCCCTTGCACCAACGCCGCCAAAGCGATAAATCCCAGGTACGGGAACAACCAGCGGGTGAAGTACACGGTGAGGGCGTGCTTTTCCGGGATGGCCCGGTAATCAGGGGCCAAAAGGTTGGCAAAAGACTGCGCCTGCCACATCCCCAGCGCTACCACCAAGCCCGCAAGAAGCACCAGCGTGCTGGTCATGGCGGCCACAAAACGGCGAACCTCGTCCTTTTGACCCTCTTTGTCCACCTCCGCCAGGGTGGGGATGAAGGTGGCGTGCAGCGCCCCTTCGGCCAAAAGCTGGCGGAAGAGGTTGGGAGCCCGAAAGCCCGCCACAAAGGCATCGCCGATCCCCTGCGCACCCAGGTAGGAAGCCACCACCTTGTCCCGTAGCCACCCCGAAACCCGCGAAACCGCCGTCACCAGTGCCATACCGGTGGTGGCGGTCACCAGCGTCCGCTGCGTACCCATGGGCGAAATCTACCACGCCATGCCGCTTCGCCGTTTCTGCCAAAAAAGCCCAGACTTTGACCGGCATGCGGTTTTCTGCTACTTTCACCTTGCCGTCCGCGCCGGGAGGAGACGATGAGCGTGAACAAGGTCATCATCGTGGGGAACGTCGGTCGAGAAGTGGAGCTGCGCCATACCCCTTCGGGAGTGGCCGTGGCTCGGTTTTCGGTGGCCACCAACGAACGCTGGCGGGACAAGGACGGGAACCGTCAGGAGCACACCGAGTGGCACACCGTGGTGGCCTGGGGCAAGCTTGCGGAGTTTTGCCAGCAGTACGTGACCAAAGGCCGGCAGGTGTACGTGGAAGGCTCGCTGCGCACCCGCACCTACGACGACGACAAGGGCAACCGCCGCTACTTTACGGAAATTCGCGCGCAAACCATCCAGCTTTTGGGTCGCCGGGAGGGCGCCGCCGAGGGAGGCGCCGAAGAGACACCGGAGTTGCCGCCGGAAGTGGAAGACGACGTCCCCTTCTAGCCCGAAAGCCTTTGAGCCGCTTCGGGAGCCTGGTTGCGCGGCAAAACTGCCTGCCCTGAGTCGTTGGCTGGTTTCGGTGGTTAGTTCGTCCCCACGCCCATCAGCCGCTTGAGGCGGGCCAAAAGCGTGCCTTTGAGCTCCGAGGTGCTTTGCGCTTCGGCTAGCTCCGCCAGGCGCCGCAGCTCAGCGCTTCGCTCCGCCATGCGCTGGGCGAGCTCTTCGGCAAGGCTGGGCTCTTCGGACAGCGCCTGGGTTAGCGTGGTGGCGTCCATCTCCACCACTGAGAGCTCCCCTACCGCCAACACCGAGGCGGCCCGGGGCTGACCGGTGAGAAAAGCAATTTCGCCAAAGAGCTCGCCCGCCTCAAGCACCGCGACCTCGCGCCCCCCGCGCACCACCTGTGCCTTCCCCTTAGCCACCACGTAAAGCGCCCGGGAAGCCTCCCCTTCCCGCACCACCGCTTCCCCATCCCCGTACACCACCAGACGGGAATTGCGGACCAGGGCTTCCCGGGCACCGGCAGGCAAAGTGGCAAAGGTGGGGCATTGCTGCAAGGCTTCGGCAATAAGAGCTTCCGCCGGAGGTAGGGGCGCTTTTTCTGCGTGGTGCAGCACCCGTTGCGGGTAAGGGATCTCGATCCCCTCCCGTCGCAGCGCGTACCACGCCCGGGAAAGAAACGCATCGGCAATGTCCGCCTGCCGCCAGGGCTCCCGGGTCCACAGGCGGCACTCCCATTCCAGAGCGGAATCGCCAAAGGCTGAAAGCAAAAACTGCGGTTTCGGCTGCGGCAGCACCTCGGGAATGGTGGAGGCCACGCCGGCCAGCAGCTCCCGCACCCTTTTGGGGCTGGCCCCGTAAGCCGTGCCCAGGCGAACCACCACCGCCCCCTGCTGGTTTGGCGACCAGACTCTCAAAGGGGAGCGGGTAACGCTGGTGTTGGGGACCAGCACCCTCTGCCCCAGGCGGGTGCGCAGCACCAGCACCCGCCACCCCAGCTCTTCCACCTCCCCCAAAAGCCCCTCCATTTCCACCCAGGTGCCGGGGGCAAGGCGCCGGTCCCCCAGGAGGGTCATGCCCGCAAAAAGCATGCCCAGGGTTTCCTGGAGCGCCAGGCCCAGCACCAGGGTCAGCACCGCCGAGGTGGCCAAAAACGCCTTCAGCTCCATTCCCGTGATCATCTGCACGCTAAAAACCAGCACCAGGAAGTACACGGCACCGGCCACCACATCGCGGGTCAGTCGCGGCACCACAAACCCCAGCCGCTTGGCGAGGAAGTAGTCGAAAAGCACGATGAGCGCCGTGCGGGTGGCGGTAACCGCTAAAAACGCCAACACCACCCCTGCCGTCCACCGCTCCCAGGCGCTTCCCGGGGCCAGGCTTTCACCTGCGTACGCAGCCAGGCCGGCAACAGCGGTGAGACCCAGCCAAACCCGCAACCGTCCCAAAAGGGAACGGGGAACCAAGGCACCCGCCAGGGCGGCAAGCAAAGCCAGCAAAGCCACAATCAACAACGACCAGCTCATCGGCAGTTCCTCGCTCAGGGATTGTAGCTTTTTGCTAAGCTTTTGTGGGCCTTTGTGGCCGGAGGAAACCATGAGCGGACCGGTTTGGAGATGGGAAAAGGATCGGCAAGCCGTTTGCCACTGGTGCCTGAACGAGGTCACCGGGGTGTTTGTGGAGGGCGAGGTGGTGAACGGCGAACTTTTGGACGGACGCATGGTGTGCCCGGAGTGCTATAGAAGCTTTCATCAGTTCCTGGTGGTGGGTGAACACGAAAACAAAGCCCCGGCCCCTGCTTACGCCCACCGCTAGCGCCAAGGCTTATACTGGCCTTCCCAATGAGCGAGCACACCTGCGATGTGCTGATTCTTGGCGGGGGACCCGCCGGCAGTACCGCCGCCACGCTGCTTTGCGAAAGCGGCTTCACGGTGACGGTGCTGGAGCGCGAGAGCTTCCCCCGCTTTCATGTGGGGGAATCGCTGCTCCCCCACTCTTTGCCGCTCTTTGACCGCCTGGGGGTGCATGAGGAGGTCAAAGCCCTCCCCCACACCCGGGTGAAACCCGGGGCCTTTTTTGCCACCGCCGACGGCAGCAAGGTGGTGGAGTACCGTTTTGCCGAAGCTTTTCCCCCGGCCACTCCCCACGCCTACCAGGTTCGCCGGGACGAGTTTGACGCGCTTTTGTTGTCCCGGGCTCAAAGGGCCGGGGCACAGGTTCTCCACGGGTGGGAAGCGCTGACCCCGCAGTGGGAAGGCAAGAGGCTTACCGGGATGTGGGTGCGGGACCCGGAGGGGCAGCAGCACCTCTTTCGCTTTCGCGCCTTTCTGGATGCCTCAGGGCAAAAGGCGTTCCTGGCCACCCGCATGGGCTGGCGCTTCCCTTACCCCAAGCACAAGAAAGTAGCCGCGGTGAGCCATTTTCGCGGGGTTTGGCTGCCTCCCGGTGAGGGAAGCGGCAACATCACCATCGTCCTCACCAAAGCCGGCTGGTTTTGGTTCATCCCCTTTGCCGACGATACGGTTTCGGTCGGTGCGGTGCTGGACGTCGCGTTTTGGCAAGCGCAAGGCAAGGCACCGCAGGAGGTTTTCCAGCGCGCCGTGGAGGAAACCCCGGAAGCCGGCCGGAGGCTGGCCAACGCCTCGCCGATTTTGCCGTTTTCGGCCATCCAGAACTTTTCTTACCGGGTTACCAAGCTGGCGGGTGACGGTTTTTGCCTCATAGGCGACGCCGCCGGCTTTCTGGACCCCATCTTTTCCACTGGTGTTTTTATCGCCACCACCACCGCGGCTTCGGCGGCCGAAGACGTGACCGAGGCCCTGCACCGCCACGGCCGGATAGACGCTGCGGATTTGGCCCCCACGGTGTCCCTCACCCGCAGTTTGCAGAAGACCTTTTTCTCCTTCATCCGCTCCTACTACGATCAGGACTTTCTGCCGTTCTTTTTCAACCCCAGGCCGGTGCTGCAAATCCCCGCCGCCATCGTTTCGCTGCTGGCCGCCGATGTGCTCGGCGGTCGCCGGCTGGTGGCAGCGCGTTTCCGCCTGCTGCAGCTTCTGGCAGCGGGACAAAAGCTGGGACGCCTGCTGGGCAAGCCGCTGGTCCCACCCCTGGACGCCACGCCCGCGGATGCTGGCCCATGAGTGAAAGCCTCCCGGGCCCAGAAACCCACGAGCGCGGGTCAGCCCTTCGCTGGCTCTTGCGCTGGGCCTACCCCTACCGCTACCGCATGCTGGCTTCCACCCTGCTGGTCACGGTAGGTGCGCTGCTGCAGGTGGTGGGCCCGCTGCTCACCGCCGCCGCGGTGGACCTTTACGTTAAGCCGGAACCCTCCGCCACCGCCCGGCGGGTGGCGGCGGTGCTCTCCTGGCTTGGCCTGCCGCAGAGCGGAAGCGCGGGCCTTGTGAGCCTGGCGCTGCTTTACTTTCTGGCTTTGGGCCTGGGTTCGGCGCTCCTGGTGGTGCAAGCACGCAGCATGCTTACCACCGGCCAGCTGGTGATGCGGGACCTGCGGGACCGGCTTTTTGCCCATCTTCAAACCCTGGACTTGAGCTACTTTCACCGCACCCCTGCCGGCCGCATCATCACCCGCTTGACCTCCGACGTGGACGCGGTGAACGAGCTTTTCACCTCGGGGCTGGTGGACATCCTGGCCGACACCCTGCTGCTTTTGGGCATCGTGGTTGTGCTCTTTTCCCTTTCCCCGCGCCTGGCCCTGGTGTCCTTTGCCGTTTTGCCGCTTTTGGTGCTTCTGGCCATCTGGTTTCGCCGGCACGCCCGGGCGGTGTACCTGGAGGTGCGCACCAAGCTGGCAGCGGTGAACACCCACATCCAGGAGCACCTGGCCGGCATTGCCGTGGTTCAGGTGCTGCGGGCGCAAGGGGAAAGCGCCCGGCGATTTACCAGGCTTGACGCCGAACACCGCGACGCCAACATCCGCGGCATCTTTTACTACGCGGTTTTCTACCCCACCGTAGAGCTGCTTACGGCTCTGGGCATCGGTGGGATCATTTACTTTGGCGCCGGCTGGAGCCAAAAGGGCTTGGTTTCCTTTGGCGTGCTGGTGGCTTTTTTGCAATACGTGCAGCGCTTTTACCGCCCCATCGGTGACCTGGCCGAAAACTACAACGTGCTGCAAGCTTCCTTTGCCGCTTCCGTGCGCCTCCGCGAGCTTTTGGCCACAAAACCTGAGCTGGCCGACCCGCCTCACCCCGTAAGCCCTCCCCGGCAAGGTAGCCTGGAGTTTCGCCACGTGACCTTTGCTTACGACCCCCACGACCCGCCCGCCCTGCGGGAGGTGAGCTTTGCGGTGCAATCCGGCGAGCGGGTAGCGGTGGTGGGGCACACCGGTGCCGGGAAGAGCACGCTGGTGAACCTGCTCTTGCGCTTTTACGACCCGCAAGCGGGGGAGGTGCTGGTTGATGGGGTGGACGTTCGCCACTGGCGGCGCTCCGAGCTGCGTTCCCGCTTTGCCGTGGTGCTCCAGGACGTGGACTGCTTTGCCGGAACTATCCGTGACAACGTTTCCCTGGGGCGCCCGGGCATTTCCGACCAGCGCATCCTTTGGGCCCTGGAGCAAGTGCAAGCCCAGGAGCTTCTGGAGCGCTTGCCCCTGGGTTTGGACACCGTGCTGGGGGAAAGGGGAACCGGGCTTTCGGTAGGGGAAAGGCAGCTGGTGGCCTTTGCCCGCGCCCTGGTGGGGGATCCCGAGTTCGTCATCCTCGACGAAGCCACCGCTTCCGTGGACCCCCTCACCGAAGCCCGCATCCAAAAAGCCCTGGAGCGTCTGCTGGCCGGCCGCACCGCCATGGTCATTGCCCACCGGCTGGCCACCACCCAGCTCTGCCCTCGGGTGCTGGTGTTCCACCGCGGGCGGCTGGTGGAAGAGGGGAGCCACAGCCAGCTGCTGGCCCGGCGAGGGGTTTTCTTTTCGCTCTTTTCTCGGCAAGAGCTGGCCTCCTGAGCGCCCCCGCCGCCCAGGTATACTTTTCGCCCCGGGAGGTAACCGATGGCCGAACAAACCAGGGCAACGTTACGCTGGCAGGAAGGTTTGCGTTTTGAAGCGGAAAGCGGCTCGGGCCGCAAGATCGTGCTGGATTCCCCATCCCGCCCCAACCACGCTGGCCCTTCCCCCATGGAGCTGGTTCTCATAGGCGTGGCCGGTTGCACCGCCATGGACGTGGTGGCCATCCTCGAAAAGATGCGCCAGCCCCTGGCCCGCCTGGAGGTGGAAATCGTGGGCACCCGTGCCGAAAGCCACCCCAAGTACTTCACCGGCATTTCCATCGTTTACCACCTCTGGGGTGAAGGCCTCACGCCAGAAAAGGTCCAAAGGGCCGTGGAGCTTTCCCATCAAACCTACTGCTCGGCCCTGGCCTCCCTGCGCCCCGACTGCAAGGTGGAAAGCCGCATCGAGATCCACAGCTCGTAGCTGGCTAGTGAGCCAGGGCCGAAGGCCTCACCAGCGTCACCCCGGAAAGGCGCGGCAGCTCTTCATGAAGCACGCGTAAGGTAAGCGGGTGCACGTGGCCGATGGCCACCGCTTGCCCTTTGCTGCGGGCTAAGGACGCAGCGGTGGCGAGGGCGGAGCGAACGGCCCCTTCGTCCTCCACCACGTCCAAAAACACGTCGCGGCGCAAGGTGCGAATCCCCGCTTCCCGCGCCAAGCCTGCCGCCACCGAAGCCGGTGTGGTGCGGGAGTCCAAAAAGTAAAAGCCGCGCCCGGCCAGAGCCCTCATGAAGTGCCGCATGAGCTCCGCGTCGCTGGTGGCCCGCGAGCCCATGTGGTTGTTCACCCCCGCCACCGGACCCACCACCGCCAGCGCCCTTTCTAGCCTGGCGCGCACTTCCCCGGGGTCCAGCCCCACCACCAGCGCGTCGTCCCCAGGGTTGGCGCCGTTGCCTTCAGGCTCCATGGGCATGTGCAGGAGGAGCTCTCGCCCCTGGGCTCGCAGGGCTTCGGCCACCGCCGCCGAAGCCGGGGCGTTGGGGAGCACCGCCACCGCCACCTGGGGAGGCAAAGTGGCCAGGGAGGCCACCGCCGCCTCGGAATAACCGGCATCATCGAGGATTACGGCGAGCTTTCCGGGTTTGTCTCCCTTGGGCTTGGGTTTTGCTGGCGGTGGAGGCGCAGCCTCCCGCAACACCACCAGCCGCAGACGGGCCCTCCCCAGAAGCCCCTGAAAAACCGCCCGGCCGTACCCGCCAGCTTCCAGAACGGGAAGCGCTTTGAGCTCACCCCCCAGGTTGTGGAAGGCCGCTTCCAGCTCCAGGGTCAAGCGTTGCAGCGAAAACTTACCCTCGGGGGAGATTTGAACGGCCAGCGTGGGCAGCCCATCCTGCCCCGTTTCCCAGCTTAGCGTGGCCGCTTCTGCCCCCACCCGGGCAAGCACCTGCCGCACCGCATGTTCCAGCCGCGAGGCGTCGTCTCCCTGGCGCACGCCCCGGCCGGAGGCTACCCACCAGAGAGCCAACCCCACCCCTGCCAGCAGCAAAACTGCCAGAAGCGTGCGGAAGGCGCTCGGGGAAGCGGTTGAGCTTTTGGACCGTGGCGGCCGCGATCTAGGCGGCCTTGGCTTTTTCTTCGCCACGGGCTAGCTCCAGGGCCTTTTCCAGGATGGCGTCCCCCTCCAGGCTGGGTCGCACCGGCGTGGTGGGCTTCAACCCCCGTCCGAGGATGGGCTTTTGCTCCTGGTTCAGCAGGAAGTGGCGGGCCACCCAAAGCTCACCATCGGCTACCCTGGTGGGTTCCCGCAAGCCCGTATCCCCAAAGGTTTCCACGCCCACGGTGGCCACGCCTTTCTGGCTCAGAACAAAGGCCAACCACTCCCCGGCCCGGGCGGTGGTGTGGTCCACGCACACGACTACCTTGCGACCGGTAGGTGGCCTGGACGCGGTCACCGGCTTGGCCGAACCGCCGCGGGTAGCCAAGGGGAGCTGAACTTCACCGCCTAAAAGCAGGCTGGCGGCTTCCACCACCCCTTCCGGGTCGCCCAAGGCCGTACCACGAAGGTCCAGCACCACCGGCGTGCCGGAAGAAGGCAAGAGGCTTGCCAGACGCGCCGCCTGGAACTGGGTCACCACCGGCAGGCGAACCACGGCCACCCCGTCCCGCAGCGTCACCTGGGGGGAAGGATCACCGGGTTTGCCGGGCTGCAGGCGCACCGGGCGCTTGCCCGAAAGGTCGTGGGCGATGACGTCCACAGCCACCGCTTCGCCCTGGCGTTCGGCCCTTTCCAGGGCGGTAAATGCCCGCCAGGGAGGCCGAGCCCGCACCGGTTGGTCGCCAATGCGCTCGATGAGCTCCCCAGGCCGCAAACCCGCTTCCGCCGCCGCCGAACCGGGAAGCACCTCCAAAACCACCGGGTAGGAGCTGCGGATCGCCAGCACCAGCCCAAAGGGAGGAAGGGGCCGATGCTGGTAGGCGCGGAACTCCTGGGCATAGGCCTCCGGCACCCAGGTTCCCTGGGGATCGGCGCTGCTCACCAGGCCGTTGAGGGCACCCTCCTCCAGCTTTTCCAGCGGCACCTCCTCCACGTAGGAGGACCGCACCAAGGACACCACTTGCGAGAAAAGGCCGATGGCCTTGTACCGCCCTTCCGTGAGCTTGCCGGAAAGGGCCGCTACCGTGCCCAAACCCAAAACCACCGTGAGCGAAGTTGCCAGAAAAACCGTGCGATGCTTCATGCTCATTGCTTTCCTTTCGGCCGCAGCCAGAGGGCCGGATCCTGGGCCACCGTGCCGTTGCGAACCTCAAAGTAGAGGTTGCTCTCGCGGGCTTCCGGGCCCGCCAGGCCCAACGGCTCACCCATGGCTACCCGCTGGCCGCCGCTCACGAACATGGTAGCAAGCCGGCCGTAAAGCGTGTACACGTCTTCCCCATGGGCCACAATGACCAGGTTGCCGATGGACTTAAAGAACTGCGCGTAAACCACCCGGCCGCCAGCGACCGCCTTCACCTCAGACCCCGGCGGAACCGCCAGGTCCCACCCCGGGTGGAGAACCACGGTGGCGTACCGGGGGTCGCGGAAGCGACCAAAGGCCCGCACCACCCGCCCCTCCTCCACCGGCCAGGGCAACCCCCCCCGCAGAAGCCGCACGCCCGCCGGCAGCGAATTGCCGCCCTCCGTGACCCGTCCCCACAGGCGCTCCAGGCGGGCTTGCGCCTCCGCAAGCTCCGAAAGGGCGGTGGCTTGCTGCCGACGCTCCCCCTCCAGCCGCGAAAGCTCCGCCAGGACCTGCCCTCTGGTGGCCACCAGCTGCTGCCGGCGACGCTCCAGCTCCTGGAGCTTTTCCCTGGCCTCTTCCTGCTTTTGCGATAGCGCCGCCAGAGCCTGATTTTGCTCGCGGGCCAGCTCTTCCAGTTGCTGAAGCTCCTTCTTCTGATACGCCACCACCGCCAAAAGCAAGGTGAGCTTTTCGGAAAAACCCTTTGGGTCTGACCATAAAGCCACGGCCAGGTACGGCTCCAGGGTGGTTTTCACCGCTGCCAGCGTACCCAAGCGTAGCCGCACCTGGCGCTGCTTTTCGGCCACCTGCTTTTGCAACGCGGCCAGCTTTTCCTGCGCGTTTTTAAGTTCTCCCGCCAAAAGCTGCAGCTCGGTTTCCGCTTGCCGTACCCGTAAGGAAGCCACCGCCAGCTGGTTTTCCAGCTGCTCCCGCCGGCTGGTGAGGGCACTGGCCCGGGCCAAAAGCTCGGTGAGCTTCTGGGCAATGGCGGCAGCCTGTCGTTCCAGCTCGGCCAGCTGCTGCTCCTGGGGGCCAGCCCAGGCGCAGTGCCCCGCAGCTATAACAAAAGCAAGAAAAATCCAGGCCCACCGCTGCTTACAGAAAAACATGGCCGGACAGCGGTTCCGAAGACCTCACCCCCAGCAGCTTGAGCAGCGTGGGGTACACGTCCAGCATGGAAAGATCGCGGCGAAGCAACGGCCGGTTGACGAAAAGCACCCCGGGAACCACCGCCGGGTCCAGGGTGCAGTGGTCCCCCGACCACACCCGCGCGTTGTCCTCAAAGAGCCGGTCAGGCATGCCCCCGAGGGCGCTCTGCCAGGAAATGCGGTAACCCTGGGAGGTGGTGACGATGAGGTCGGGGATGAGCTTGGGGTCAAAGGTCTTGTACACCTGCTCCCGCAGGAAAACCCGCGACACCGGGTGGGCACCGGTGGCCGGATCCACCAGGGCCTCCAGGCGGGCGGCCAGCTCCCGACGGAGCGCCTCGTACTCCTCCCCCGGGGCCACGGTGCCGAAGCGCTCGCGGCCAGCGAGGTTAATGTAAAGGCCGCCCAAACCCAGGTGGTAAGCGCGGGTCCGCCCCCAGTCCACGTTGGGCCAGAACTGCCCGCGGTTGAAGAGGTTTTCCAGGTTTTCCACCTGACCCGATGGGGCGGTGAGCGCCAGATACCCTTCCCTGGCCAACCAGGTGTTGATGTGGAAAGACCGGCGCCAGGTGGAAAAGCCGTGGTCGGACAACACCAAAAGCACGTCCTGGGGCCCCAGCTGTTCCTGCACTTCCCCCACAATTTCGTCCATGAGCTGGTACGCCTGCTCCACGTACCCCGCAAACCTTGGAGCCTCGGGCCCCGGGTACGCAGGATTTTGCGGGTCTAAAGCCCGCCAGAGGATGTGCCCCACCCGGTCGGTAAACTCGAAGTAGTGCACCAAAAGCGTGTCCTGGCTTGCCAAAAAGCGACGCAACAGACGGCGGAACTCCTCGCCCTCGGTGTGCTGGATGTCCTCCATGAACGTTTGCTCGTCCACAACTTTTTCCGAAGGCGCCCAGGTGTCAATGGCCCAACCCACGGTTTTAAAGGGCCCCAACTGGCGAAAAAGCTCAGCAGCCCAGGAACGCGGCGCCGAAAGGTCAAAGCCCGGCGGGGTGCGCAGCGGGTCGGGGTTGATGGGCTGCAGGTAAAGCTTGAGGTGGGGCTCGAGGCTCAAAAGCTTGAAGCGGGACCAGCCGGTCACCCGCACCAGCGGGTTAAACTGAAAGCACACCTTAACCCACGGGCTCCACTCCCCTGCCGCAAGCGACACCTTCTGGCCGCAGGTTTGCAGCTCCAGCTTCCGGCCATCGGCGGAAAGCGCCAACAAAAGCGGGCTTTCCAGGTAGGAACCGCTGCCGAAAAGGCGATCCTGGGGCCCTAAGATCTTGGTCACCCAGTGCCTCTGCCCCGGTGGCAGCTTCACAACCTCAATGGAAAACTCGTTGTCGTACCCGGGAACAAAACCGGGATCGGTGGTGTAATAAGCCGGCGAACCAATGCGTCCCCGCAAGTCAGGGACCCCAAGGCCGGCCAGCAGATGTCCGTGGGGAAATGCTTTGGCCGGGAAGGTAACCGGCACCCGCACGACCGTAGCAGGAATCCCCGCCTCCCCCGCCAGCTGCCAGAAGGGCGTTCCGCTGCGCCGGCTTTCCACCTGGGGGATAGCCGGCGGCAGCCAGCCCCCCACCACCCAC
>FWWM01002110.1_pt1 | contig 55868 bp, 60 predicted proteins | sample 2228351 | NCBI WGS metagenome assembly FWWM01 (sample SAMEA103939774, study PRJEB20133) | metagenome | reverse complement strand
TCAAAAGGCTTTCAGGTCCGGGGACGGAGCACGATGTTCCCACGACCCGCCTCGGCCCGTTGCCTCCTCCTCCGCTCCCAGCTAGAATGTGTGTTACGCAAAGTCCTTCACAAAAAAGGAGGCAAGCATGCAGATCCTCAAGGTCGCGGCTACTTCCAATCCCAAGGCGGTAGCGGGGGCCATTGCCGGGGCGTTGGAGGAGGACGGGATCGTCGAGGCCCACGCCATTGGAGCCGGCGCTGTAAACCAGGCCGTGAAGGCCATCGCCATCGCCCGCAGATTGGTGGAGAGGGAGGGCGAGGCGGAGATCAAGGTCACCCCAGGATTCATCGACGTGGAGATCGGAGGAGAGATCAAAACTGGCATCCGCTTCGTGATCGAAAAATAAATGCGGTTAGAGGCGCTGGTCCAGGGTTCAATTAGTTCGGTCCTGGACCGCTTGGGCCTCTCTCCCCCGGAGATCCCCGTAGAGCGGCCCCCTCGGCCGGAGTTCGGGGATCTCACCAGTCGGGTGGCCTTTCTTTTGGCGCAAGAAGCCCGGCGGCCTCCCCAAGCGGTGGCCCAGGAACTGGCACGGGAACTTTCTTCCCACCCCGCTTTCTCCCAGGTCCAGGCCGTCCAGGGCTTTTTGAACTTCTTCCTTCGGCCGGAGATCCACCATAAAATCCTCCGGGAAATCCTCCAGGATGGCCTAGCCTACGGGAAAGGGGAGGAAGGGCGGGGGAAGAAGCTACAGGTGGAGTTCGTCTCCTCCAACCCCACCGGCCCCCTCACCATCGGACATGGCCGGCAGGCCGCTTTGGGCGACGTTCTAGCTAACCTCTTTTCCGAGCTGGGTTGGCAAGTGACCCGTGAATACTACCTCAACGACGAGGGCCGCCAGATCGAGCTTTTGGCCCAGTCCCTTTGGGCGCGTTACCGCCAAGCCCTGGGCGATCCTCAGCCCATCCCCGAGGGCGGCTACCACGGCGACTACCTCATCCCCATCGGCCAGGAACTCGCCGAGAAGTTCGGGAACGCCTATCCGGAGTGGAACGCCGAGGCCAAAAAGGTCTTCCGCGCCGAAGTCGTGCCGAGGATGCTCCGCCTCATCGAAGAGGATCTTAGGGCCATTGGCGTTCAGTTCGATGTATGGACTAGAGAGGGGGAGATCATTCGAAAGGGCCTTGTGGACGAGGTTCTAGGCCTTTTGCGCGAGCGGGGTGCCATCTACGAAAAGGATGGCGCGATCTGGCTTTCCGCCAAAGCCCATGGCCTTGGCCGTGACCCCGTGCTTATCCGCTCCGACGGCACCCCCACCTACCTCATGGTGGACATCGCCTACCATCTCGACAAATTCCGGCGGGGCTTCGACTGGGTGGTGGATGTCCAGGGCGCCGACCACATCGAGGAGCAAAAGCAGGTCAAGCTTGCCCTCCGCCTCCTCGGCCTTCCCGAGGGTTTCCTCAGCTATTGCTTACACCAGTTTGTAACCCTGAAAGGCGCGGAAGGGATCGAAAAGATGTCCACCCGCGCCGGCCGGTTCCTCCGCCTCAAGGACCTCGTGGATGAGGTGGGACGCGACGCCACCCGCTACTTCATGGTCATGCGCAAGCCCGAAAGCCACCTTGTCTTCGACTTCGAGCTTGCCAAAAAGCAAAGCCTGGAGAACCCCGTGTACTACGTGCAATACGCCCATACCCGCATCGCCTCGGTCTTCCGGGAGGCCCAATCCCGGGGAGAGCTCCCGGAAGACCTGTTATCCGCAGACCTCTCCCCCCTTAAAGAGCCGGAGGAATTGCGGATGATCATGGAGCTCGATCGTTTTCCGGACGTGTTGCGGTTGGCAGCGAGGGAGTTCGCCCCCCATCTTCTTTGCGAATACCTGGAGAACTTAGCCGGGATTTTCCATCCTTACTACGCTCGGGTGCGCATCCTCGGGCAGGGGCCGGCCACGCCGGCGCGCTTAGCCCTACTTGCCGGGGTCAAGCTTGTCCTCTTTCGAGGCCTCTCCATCCTCGGGGTGAACGCGCCCGAGGAGATGTGATGGCCGAGGGATTTTGGGAACGCCTACGCGCCGGGCTTTCCCGCACGCGGGAGGGGCTTCTTGGCCCCCTCAGCACCGTCTTCCAGGGGCAAAAAACTGCGGAGCTTCTAGAGCGCCTGGAGGAGGCCCTCCTTTCCGCGGATGTTGGTTTGGAGGAAACAAAGAGGATCGTGGCTTTGGTGGAGAAAAAACTTCCCAGCCGCTGCAGTTGGGAAGAACTTTTGGCAGCCGTGGAGGAAATCATCGCGGCCGAGCTCAAGGGAGCGGAACGAACTTTTTGCCCGCCGCCTTCCCTCTCCGTCCTCCTCTTTGTGGGGGTGAACGGATCGGGAAAGACCACCACGGTGGCCAAAGTGGGGAAGTGGCTTATGGATCAGGGGAAAAAGCCGCTTTTTGTGGCGGCGGACACGTTCCGGGCCGCGGCCATTGAGCAATTGCGCGAGCTGGGGCAAAGCGCAGGAATAGAGGTGGTGGCCCACAAACCCGGAGCGGATCCGGGCGCGGTGGTCCATGATGCCCTGGTGCACGCCCGCTCCGTTGGTTATGATGTGGTTTTGGTTGACACGGCCGGGCGGCTCCAAACGAAAATACCGCTTATGGAGGAGCTTGGCAAAATTCGGCGCGTTGTGGAAAAGCTTTTGGGGCGGCCACCGGATGAGCGGGTTCTCGTGGTGGACGCCACCGTCGGCCAAAACGCCATCTCCCAGGCCCGGCTCTTCCATGAGGCGGTGGGGCTCACCGGGCTTGTGGTGGCAAAACTCGATGGCACGGCCCGGGGCGGCGCGGTCCTCCCGGTGGTGAGGGCCCTTGGGGTTCCCATCCTTTGGGTGGGGGTGGGAAAAGGGTTGGACGATTTGGCTCCGTTCCGCGCCGGGGAATTCGCCCGGGCCCTTCTTAGGGGGTGAAGATGGCGAAGTACGTGTATCTCTTTGGCGCGGGCAGAACCGAGGGCAGTGCAAAGATGAAGGACCTCCTTGGGGGGAAGGGCGCGAACCTCGCGGAAATGGCGTCTTTAGGGATCCCCGTTCCGCCGGGGTTCACCATCACCACCGAGGTTTGCCGCTACTATTACAAAAACGGGGGGAAATACCCGGAAGGCCTTACCGAGCAAGTCCGGCAGGGCATGAAATTCCTGGAGGAGGCCACGGGCCGAAAGTTCGGGGATCCGGAGAACCCCCTTCTTGTCTCCGTGCGCTCGGGTGCCCCGGTCTCCATGCCCGGAATGATGGACACCATCCTCAATTTGGGCCTCACCGACCGCGCCGTGGAGGGCCTGGCCGCCCGCACTTCCCCGCGTTTTGCCTACGACGCCTACCGCCGCCTCCTTTCCATGTACGGCTCGGTGGTCCTGGGGATCAAAGACGAGGTGGACCCCTTTGGGGAAGCCATGGAGGAATTGAAGCGCGAGCGGGGCGCCGCCTCCGACCTCGACCTCACCGCCGAGGATTTCCGGGAGCTTGTGGAGCGCTATAAGGCCATCATCGAAAAAGCCGGAAAGGAATTCCCCCAGGATCCCTGGGAGCAGCTTTGGGGCGCGATCACGGCGGTGGTGCGCTCCTGGATGAACGAGCGGGCGCGCGTTTATCGCCGTATCTACCGCATCCCCGAGGACATGGGCACGGCGGTGAACGTGCAGGCCATGGTGTTCGGAAACCTCGGCAATCGTTCGGGAACCGGGGTTTGCTTCACCCGCGACCCCGCCACTGGAGAAAACCGCCTCTACGGGGAGTTCCTCCTCAATGCCCAAGGCGAGGACGTGGTGGCGGGAATCCGCACGCCTAACCCCATTTCCAAGACGGCGAAGACCGATCCCACCCAGATTTCCCTCGAGGAGGCCATGCCCGAGGTCTACCAGGAGCTTCTGCGCATCCGGGAAATCCTCGAGCGTCACTACCGGGACATGCAAGATGTGGAGTTCACCATCGAGGAAGGGAAGCTCTACATCCTCCAGACCCGCTCCGGAAAGCGCACGGGTTTTGCCGCGGTAAGGATTGCCGTGGAGATGGCCGAGGAGGGCCTGATCACCGAAGACGAGGCGATCCTGCGTATCGATCCGGCGGAGCAGCTCTCCCAGCTCCTTCAGCCCGTCTTTGATCCAAAGGCCAAGGCAAGGGCTAAGGTTTTGGCCCGTGGCCTGGCCGCTGGGCCGGGCGCGGCTTCGGGGCGCATTGCCCTCTCTGCCCAGCGGGCCGAGGAGATGGCTAAAGAAGGCCCGGTGATCCTCGTGCGGCATGAGACCTCGCCCGACGACATCCGCGGCATGGCCGCCGCTCAAGGGATCCTCACTGCCCGGGGCGGCCTCACCTCCCATGCGGCAGTGGTGGCCCGCCAAATCGGGAAGGTGGCGGTGGTGGGCTGCGAGGCCCTCCACATCGACTACCAAAAGCGCGAGCTCCGCGTGGCTGGGGAGGTTTTGCGCGAGGGGGATTGGCTTTCCATCGACGGGACGACCGGGGAGGTGCTCCTCGGGAAGATCCCGACCCAGCCGAGCGAGGTGGTACAGGTCCTCATCACCAAGTCCCTCCGGCCCGAGGAGGCCCCGATTTATCAGCTTTTCGCCAAGCTCATGCGCTGGGCGGACGCCCGCCGCCGGCTTGGCGTGCGGGCCAATGCTGACCAGCCCGATCAGGCGGCGATCGCCCTGGCCTTCGGCGCTGAGGGAATCGGGCTTTGCCGCACAGAGCACATGTTCTTCGCCGAGGATCGCATCCCCCATATGCAGGAGGCCCTCGTCGCCCCCAGCCCCGAAGCCCGCAAGCGGGCCCTCGCCGCCCTCCAGCAAATGCAGATCCAGGACTTCGAGGGCATCCTACGGGTCATGGATGGAAAGCCCGTGATCATCCGCCTCCTTGACCCTCCCATGCACGAGTTCCTCCCCCGGGAGGAGAAGGACATCCGGGCCCTCGCGGACAGGTTGGGCATGAAGTTCGAGGATTTGCAGAGGTACATCGAGTCCCTTCAAGAGTTCAACCCCATGCTTGGGCACCGTGGGGTGCGGCTGGGCATCACACACCCCGACATCTACGACATGCAGGTGGAGGCCATCTTCCGGGCCGCCGCAAAACTCAAGAAGGAAGGGCTCAACCCCAAGCCCGAGGTGATGATCCCCCTCGTCGGCCACGTGAACGAGATGCGCATCATGCGCGAGCGGGTCGTGGAGATCGCCAAGCGGGTCATGGCCGAGGAGGACTTGGAGATCCACTATAAAGTGGGGACGATGGTGGAGGTGCCGCGGGCGGCCATCACCGCCGACGAGATCGCCCGGGAGGCCGAGTTCTTCTCCTTCGGCACGAACGACCTCACCCAAATGACGTTTGGTTTCTCCCGGGACGACGCGGGCAAATTCATTCGGGAGTATTTGGAGCGGCGGATCCTCCCGGAGGACCCGTTTGAGACCCTGGATCGGAACGGAGTGGGGGAGCTCATGCGCATCGCCGTGGAGAAAGGACGCCGGACCAGGCCGGATCTTTCCGTGGGGATCTGCGGCGAGCACGGCGGGGAGTCCCGCTCCATCCACTTCTGCCACGAGATCGGTCTTGATTACGTTTCCGCCTCGCCCTGGCGGATTCCCGTGGCCCGGCTGGCCGCGGCCCAAGCGGCCCTGAAGGAGGGCAAAGCGGAGGTGGCCGGGGACTGAGGCCCCACTTGATGTGTTGCGCTTCTTTCTTTCCCGCTCGGCGGCCATGGTCGCCACGGTCCTGGTGGTGGCCATGGCCGTTTCTTTGGTTCTCACCGTCCTTCCCGGGGATGCCGCAAGGCTCATGGTCGGGCCCGAGGCCACCCCGGAACGCTATGAAGCCGCGAGGAAAGCCCTGGGCTTGGACCTCCCTTGGCCGGCGCGCTTCGCCCGCTGGCTCTCTTCCGCCCTGCGGGGGGATTTGGGCCAATCCTGGCGCTACCCCGGTACTTCCGTTTCCGCCCTTATCCTCCGCGGGCTGAGCCTCACCTTCCCCCTTGCCTTTTTCGCGGCCATTTTCTCTTTCGCCCTGGGGTTAACCCTCGGGCTTTTTTCTGCCGCAAGATTTGGAAAATTTTCCGACCTCCTTCTGAGCGGAGGAACTGCGCTTTTTTTGGCCATCCCGGAATTTTGGCTCGGAATAGCCCTCATCGGGATTTTTTCCGTGCGGCTTGATTTTTTTCCCTCCGGAGGGTTCCCCGGATGGGGTGAGAAGCGGGCTTTAGCGCACCTTGTTCTCCCTCTTTTTTCCCTGGGGCTTCCGCGGGCCGCGTATTTTGCCCGCCTTTCCCGGGCCACCTTGGCTGGGCTCCTTTTTCAGGACTTTGTACGCACGGCCCGGGCCAAAGGCCTAAGGGAAAGCCGCGTCCTTTTTGGGCACGTTTTGCGCAACGGTCTCATCCCCAGCGTGGCCGCCCTTGGCCTCACCTTCGGCCGGCTCCTTGGGGGAGCGCTGGTGGTGGAGCAAGTCTTTTCCCTGCCAGGTTTGGGAAGGCTGGCCGTGGAGGCGGCCTTTGGCCGGGATATACCCCTTCTCCTCGGGCTTTCTCTGGTGACGGTGGCGGCCGTGGTCGCCACCAGCACCCTCGCCGATCTCCTCTACGCCCTTTTGGACCCGCGGATTCGCCTCCGATGACCCGCCTTTTCCTTGGGCTTGGTCTTTGGGGCCTTGGGCTTATCCCCGTTTTTATCGGGGTTTTCTGGTTGCCCTGCGAGCCCACGGCCCTCATGGCCCCGCCCTTTCTCCCGCCTTCCCTGGCCCATCCCATGGGGACGGATTGGCTTGGCCGGGACCTCCTTTCCCGGGTGATGGCCGGCGGGCGGGCCAGCTGGGCCATAGCCTTCCTGAGCGTGGCCGTCGGCGGCCTTTTGGGGACGGCGTTGGGAAGCATCGCCGGCCTGGGCGGGGGGATCCTCACTGAGGGCCTTCTGCGCCTCTTCGACGCCGTTTTGGCCTTTCCTCCCGTTCTTTTGGCCCTTCTTTTGGCCGCCCTATTGGGGCGGGGGCTTTCTGGGGTGGCCGTGGCCCTGGCCCTCTTCAACCTCCCTTACTTTGCCCGCCTCACCCATGCTGGGGTTTTGAGCCTAAAGGAACGGGACTTCGTGGCCGCCGCCAGGGCCGCCGGGGCCAAAACGAGCTGGATCCTCCGTCGCCACATCCTCCCCAACTTGACCGCGGCCCTCCTCGTTCAGACCACGACCAGCCTGAGCACGGCCCTCCTCGCGGAGGCCTCCCTTTCTTACCTTGGGCTTGGGATCCAGCCGCCAAAGCCCTCCTGGGGAAGGATGCTCTGGGAGGCCCAAGGTTATCTTTTTCAGTCCCCATGGCCCGCGGTGTTCCCCGCCCTTTTTTTGATCTCCTCCGTTTTGGGCTTCAACATCCTCGGCGACTTTTTGCACGATTACCTCGATCCCCAGCTGCGCACGCTCATCCTTTTTCGACCTCCGCAAGATCGAGGACGTAAAGGGAGCACACTTTAAGGCCGCTTATCCCCCGCCGATGGACAAGGATGCGGTGGGGTGCTTGAAGAAAAACGTTCACCACTTCCCGGGCGATGATGTACTGGGCCACGGTGTAGATGCTTTGGCGGATCTCCGGGACGGCGATCGCGGCTCCGCGCCTAAGAAGCTCGTTCAGCTCAGAATTTTCCCAGCCGCGGCGGAAATAATAATCGGGACGATCAGGGCCGTAGAAGAGAAGGGTGAGGGCCGGGTCCACCCGTCCCACATGGCCGATCACGGTGAGATCGAAGTCCCCTTGCGCATAGACGCGCTCAAGCCACGTGGGCCAGTCCACAAGCTCCAGGTTCAGGCGGATCCCCACTTGTGCCAGCTGGGCGGCCAAAACTTCGCCCGTGCGTACGTGGAAGGCGTAGTTGGCCGGCAGGGTCATGGTGGTGGTGAACCCCTCCGCATAGCCGGCCTGGGCAAGGAGCGTGCGAGCCTGGGCGGGGTCATGGGGATAGACCCAGGTCATGTCCGCGTAGTAGAGGGCGCCAGGGGCGAGGTGGCTTCCCACCGGCGAGGAGAAGCCCATGGCCACAAGCTCGATGAGCTGGGTCCGGTCCACGGCCAGGGCCAGGGCCTGGCGCACCCGCACGTCCGAGAAGGGGCTTTTGGTCTTGTTGATGGCGATGAGCTGCACGAGCTCCTGGGGGCCGGATACCACGGTGAGGACGGGATCGTTTCGCAGGGAGGCGGCGATCTCCGGGGTCACTTCCACAAGTACATCCACGTCGCCGGCCCGCAGGGCCGCAAGCTGGGCCACGGGGTCAGGGATGAACCTGAAGGTCACCGCGGAGAGTTTCGGCCGCGCCGGGTCCCAATACTCGGGGTTTCGTACAAGCCTAAGCTCATACCCGCGCGCCCAGTGCCCGAACTTAAACGGTCCGGTGCCTACGGGGTTTTGGCCCAAATCGTCGCGGTCGGGAACGATCACGCTTTCCCCCAAGGCAAGGAGGGTGAGGAACGAAGCCTCTGGTCTTTTCAGGACAAAGCGCACGATGAAGTGGTCCACCACCTCGATCTCCTCGATCCCTTGGAAGTACTCGGGGTGGACATGGCCCCGGGCGGGGTCCATGGCCCTAAGGAAGCTTTGCCGGACGGCCCAGGCGTCGCAGGGCTCACCGGAGTGGAAACGAACGCCTTCCCGGAGGTAGAAGGTGAAAGTTCTCCCGTCCTCGGAGACGGACCAGGAGCGGGCAAGAAGGGGGGAGAGCCTTCCCGTTTCGTCCACCCGGACGAGGGTTTCGTAGAGGTTGTTCTGGAGGAGAAGGCGGATCACCGCTGCAGCATTGGTGGTGGGGTCCAACGAGGGAGGCTCAGTGGAAACGGCGAGGAACAACTCGCTTCCAAAGCCCAAAAAGCCGAATAAGACGAGAAAAAGGCAAAGGTTACGCACGGAGTGTCACCTCCTTTTCGGAGTGTCACCTCCAACGAAAATTTTACCCTTTTGGGCAAACCGCGGCAACGGCGTCAGTTATTGCGAAGGGAAATGAGACGGAGGCCCTCCAAGGTGAGCCAGGGGTCCACCGCCTCCACCTCGGAGAGGAGCGGAGAAAGCAAAGAAGCCCACTCGCCGGTGGCCACCGCCTTGGCCTTGCCTCCAAGCTCCGTGCGCATTCGGCGGATGAGGCCGTCCACCAGGGCGGCGTGGCCAAAGACTACCCCGGCCTGTATGGCCTGCACCGTGTTCTTCCCTAACGCCGAGCCGGGAAGGGAGAGGGGAACCCGGGGAAGCTGAGCTGTCCTCTCCGCCAAGGCCTCCGCTCCCGTGCGCAGCCCTGGGGCCAACGCCACCCCCACCAGCATCCCCGGCTCGGCCACCGCCACAAGGCTTGTAGCCGTTCCAAAGTCCACGACAATACAGTTCCCCTGAAAGCGGGCGTAGGCGGCCACGGCGTTGGCCACAAGGTCCGGCCCCACTTCCGCTGGGTTGTCCGTGCGAATGGCCAAACCCGTACGCACCCCAGGCCCGACCACCAACACCTCTACCCCAAACCACTGCTCCCCAAGCTCCCTGAACACCGGGATTAGCGGGGGAACAGCGCTGGCCACCACCATCCGTGTGGGCTTTTCCTCCAGGCCGCGGCCGCGCAGAAGGGCCAAGATGAGGGTGGCATACTCATCAGCGGTTTTCTCCGCTACCGTCCGGAGTCGAAATCTGGCCCGCCAGGAAAGGCCGTCGTGAAGGCCCAGGGTGATCAGGGTGTTGCCGATATCTACGGCGAGCAACATAGCTAAAAGCCCGGAAGCTCCTGGACGAGCTCAGCGTACACCTCCTCCGCGATGAGGATGGGGGAGCCGGTGCGCACGGCCAAGGCCACGGAGTCCGAGGGCCGGGCGTCCACCTCCACCATCTCCCCCGAGGGCCGGCGGATGTACAAGGAGGCGTAGCAAATGCCCTCTTCCACCCGATCCAGCCGCACTTCTTCAAGCACCGCCTCCAACGCGGAAAGAACTTGAAGGAGGAGGTCATGGGTCAGGGGTCGAGGGGCGCTTTCGCCCCGCAGGCCCAGCATGATGGAGACGGCCTCCGCCTCACCGATCCTTAGGGGAACAAAGCGATCCTTCTCCGCAGGATCCCGCAAAAGGAGCACGGGCCCGCCGCTTTCCTGATCTACTGCTATCCCCGCCACCACCACTTCCCGCATCCTTTATCCCGCGCGGGAAAAGTCCACCTGCCCCCTTCCCGCACGCGTTCATGATAAGTTCTTTGGCCCTCCTTGGCCACAGCGAAGCTCGCGCAAAAATCAGTCGGTGAAGCGGGAAAGAAAGGCTTGAACCTCGCTCAGGGTGGGGAGGCTGGGGACGGCGCCCTTTTTCGTGGTGGCCAAGGCAGCGGCGGCGTTGGCAAAGCCGATGGCCTCGTAAAGGCCCCGGTTGCTCCCCAACTTCACCGCCAGCGCGGCGCAAAAAGCATCGCCGGCGCCGGTGGTATCCACGGCCTCCACGGGAAAGGCCGGAAAATGCGCAAAGCCTTCGGCTTCTACAAGGTAAGCGCCGGCCGGACCAGCGGTGACCACCAGGGCCTTCACCCCCCGCGCAAGAAGGGCCCGTCCCGCCCGCTCAAGGTCCTCGGGGGTTCCTGACCAGCCCGCGAGGATTTGGAACTCCTGAAAATTCGGCACGAGGACGTCCACGCGCCTTAGCGGAAGGGAACCTAAATCTTGGACGGGAGAGGGGTTGAGGATGACCAGCGGACGCCCCGCAGGAAGGCGGTTCAGCACCGCTCCCACCGTGGAAAGGGGGATCTCCAGCTGAAGAAGGAGGACATCGGCGCCGCTTAAGACCGGAAGAATCCGGTCAAGATAGGCCTCGTCCACCAGGGCGTTCGCTCCAGGGGCATAGGCGATCATGTTCTCGCCCGCTTGGTCCACGAGGATCGCCGCTGTTCCGGTCTGAGCGGGCGCGCGCTCGACAAACCTCACATCCACGCCGTTTTCTTTGGCCACAAAAAGGAGTTCCTCGCCGAACGGGTCGTTTCCCACTTTGCCAAAAAGGAGAACTTCTGCGCCGAGCCTGGCCGCGGCCACCGCCTGGTTCAATCCCTTCCCTCCTGGGTAGCGCGCGAAATTCCGACCCAAAACGGTCTCTCCCCGCTGGGGAAGCCTCTCCACGGTGGTGACGAGGTCCATGTTGAGGCTGCCTAAAACCGCGACCTTCACAGCTCAACGGTCTCGTGCCAGGCGGGGATGTGCACGGAGTAACCGTGGTCGGCGAGGCGGGTGGCCAATGTCCCCAAGGCCTGGGGTTCGCCGTGCACGAGGAATATTTGGCTTGGGTCCGCGTGCAAGGCCCAATCCACGAGGATCCCCTGGTCCGCGTGGGCGGAAAGGCCCTCAATCCGCCAGATCCCCGCGCGCACGGGGACCAAACTTCCCAATATCTCCACCACCGAAGCACCGTCCAGGATAGCCCGGCCTAGCGTGCCCTCCGCTTGGTAGCCCACAAAGACGATGGACGACTCCGGCCGCGGCAAATTGGCCCGGAGGTGGTAGAGGATGCGGCCGCCCGTGCACATGCCCGACCCAGCAATGATGATCACCCCTTCTTCTTCCGCGATCTTCTTGGAGGCGGCCTTGGTGAGGGTGTACTCCAAAAGCTCGAAATCGAAGGGGTCCTCCTTTTTGCGGAAGAGCCTCCGCGCCGGCTCAGGGAAGCGCTCGGTATAGCGCTCAAAGATCCGCGTGGCCTGCACCGCCAGCGGGGAATCCAAAAAGATCTTGGTCCGCGGGATCTTCCTCTCCTTCCACAGCCGAAAGAGGATGTACAAAACTTCCTGGGTCCGCTCCAACGCGAAGGAGGGGATGACCACGTTTCCCCCCTGCTCGAGGGTCTCCACGATCACCCTCCGCAGCTCTTCCACGGATTCCTCGAGCGGGGGATGGACCCGGTCACCATAAGTGGATTCCAAAACGAGCACATCGGCCTTTGGCGGGTAAGAGGGGTCTTCCACCAGAGGTTTTCCCCGGTTCCCCAGGTCGCCGGAGAAGACCACGGTCTTTCCTTCCGCCTGGAGTTCCACAAAAGCGGCGCCGAGGATGTGACCGGCGTCGTGGAATTTGGCCCTGACCCCTTTCCCAAGCTCCACCTCTTCCCCATACTCCACAAGCAGGGAAATGCGGTCCAGGGCATCGAGCGCGTCCTCCACGGTGTAAAGGGCCCCATCCTCCTCCTCTTCCTGGATGCGGGCGGCATCCATCAGCATCACCTGGGCGATATCCCGTGTGGGAACGGTACAGATGGCCCTTCCCTGGAAGCCCTCGCGCACAAGGCGCGGCACAAGCCCCAAGTGATCGAGGTGTCCATGGGTGAGGATGAGCCAATCCACCTCCGCGGGATCAAAGGGGAAAGGTTCGGTGTTCCTGGCCTCAAGCTCCGGCAGTCCCTGAAACATCCCGCAATCTACGAGGAGTTTCGTGCCCTTGGTTTCCAGGAAAAAACAGGAGCCGGTGACGGTTCCGGCCGCGCCGGCAAAGGTGAGTTTCATCCATGGCCTCCTTGTCCCCGGCAGCGGGCGCAGGGGTCTCCTTGGGCGTGGGCGAGGAACTCCTCTCGAAAGTTCTCCAGGGCCGAACGCACGGGCAAGGCCAGGGACTGGCCCAAGGGGCAGAGGGAGCTTTGGCGCATGGCTTCTACAATCTCCAGCATGCGGGGCAAGGCCTCTTCGCCGGCGATCCCCAAGCGCACGCCCTCCCAGAGCCGAACCAAAAGGTCTGTTCCCACCCGGCAGGGGACGCACTGGCCGCAGGATTCGTGCCGGAAGAAGCGGAGGATGCTGCCGAGCATGTCCACAATGCAGGTGGTATCGTCCATGACGAGGACGGCACCGGAGCCTAAAACGGCCGCCCGGCCGGCCAGGGAGTCAAAATCCAGGCGCACGTCCAAGTCCTTGGGGGTGAGGAAGGCCCCGGCGGCGCCGCCGATGAGGACGGCCTTGAGGCCGCGGCCATCCCGCACTCCGCCGCCAAGCTCGTAGACGAGGACCCTGAGCGGCGTCCCCATCTCCACCTCCACCAGCCCCGGAAAACGCACATGCCCAAGGATTGTGTACACCTTGGTCCCCGGGCAGGTGGGCGTGCCAAGGGAGCGGAACCAGGCTGCCCCGCGCAGAAGGATGTCCGGCACATTGGCCAGGGTTTCCACGTTGTTCACCACCGTGGGTTTGCCCCAAAGCCCGTGGGTCACGGGATAAGGGGGGCGGATCCTGGGCCAGCCGCGCTTTCCCTCCAGGGACTCGATGAGGGCCGTCTCCTCCCCGCACACGTAAGCCCCGGCGCCCGGCCGGACTTCGATGTCGAAGGAAAACCCGCTTTCCAGGATGTTTTGGCCCAAAAGCCCATACTCCCGGGCCTGCTGGATGGCCCGCTCCAGGCGGCGGAGGGAGAGGGCGTACTCCCCGCGCACGTAGATGATCCCAAGCCTTGCGCCCACGGCGTAGCCGGCGATGGTCATGGCCTCCAAAAGCCTGTGGGGATCGCCCTCGAGGATCAGGCGGTCTTTAAATGTTCCGGGCTCGCCCTCGTCGGCGTTGCAGATCACGTATTTTTCGGAGCCGGGAGCCTGGCGTACCGCCGCCCACTTCACCCCCGTGGGAAAGCCGGCGCCGCCCCGGCCCCGCAGGCCCGAACGCCGCACCTCCTCGATCACTTCCTCCGGCTTCATCCCAAAGAGGGCCTTGGCCAGGGCCTCGTAGCCCCCTTGGGCAATGTACTCCTCGATATTCTCCGGGTCGATCACGCCCACGTTACGCAAAACCACGCGGGTCTGCCGCCCTAGGATCTCCCCGGGACGGGCCAGTGGGGCAGCGGTGGGAAGGCGGAGCCTCTCCACCGGCCGGCCCTTGAGGAAGTGGACCTCCACGATCTCCCGCACGTCCTCCGGCCTGATCCGGCCGTAAAAAACCCCGTCGGGATAGACCGCCAAAACCACGCCTTGCCCGGAAATCCCCAACGTCCCGGTTTCCACCACCCGCACTTCCTCGGAAAGCCCGTATTGGGAAAGGGCCTCCCTGAGGGCGGCCAAAACCCGGTCCACGCCGGAGAGCTTGGCCTCCGCATCCACCGCCACCAACACGTGCAGCCGGGCCGGCCTCATCCCCCCTCCCTTATCCGGCGCACAATTTCCCGCACCCGCTCCGGAGTGAGGTTTCCAAAGACCTCGTCGTCCACCATCATCACTGGGGCCACTCCACAGGCCCCAAGGCAACTGGTGAGCTCCAAAGTGAAAAGGCCATCGGGCGTAGTCTCGCCCACTTCGATCCCCAAGACCTTCTTGAACTCCTCCACCACCGACCATGCCCCGGCCAAGTGACAGTTGGGCGATGCGCAGACGCGGATGATGTGGCGTCCACGGGGACGCAGGCTGAACATGGTGTAGAAGCTCACGGCGTCGCGCACCCGCGACAAGGGAAGCCCCAAATGCTCCGCCGCCAGTTGAAGGTCCTCTTGGGTCAGGAAGTTCTGGGGATTGGCCCGCTGGAGGGCGTGCAGAAGGGAAAGGAGCACGTCCGGAGAACGCGGGAATTTTTGAACAATGGCCTTCTTCTCCACGGTCACCCCTTTCTGCCCGGCTTTTTCACCACCGCTCCAAAGGGACAGGCCTCAAGACAGGCCCCACAGCGGATGCAGCGGTCCTGGATGATGGTATAGGGCGGATTTCGCGGCGTTCCGTGTACTGCCCCCGTGGGGCAGGCCCGCCGACAGAGGTCGCAGGCGCGACAAAGCTCCGGCTGGATTTCATAATGGATGAGGGCCGGACAAACCCCAGCCGGACAGGCTTTTTCTTGGATGTGCGCAAGGTACTCCTCGCGGAAGTAACGTAACGTGGAAAGCACAGGGTTCGGGGCGGTCTGGCCCAGCCCGCAAAGGGCGGTGGCTTGGATCACGCGCCCAAGCTCCTCCAACTTCTCAAGGTCCTCCTCCCCACCCTCACCGCCCACGATCCTCTCCAAAAGCGAAAGCATAAGACGCAACCCCACCCGACAGGGAACGCACTTTCCGCAGGACTCGTCCGCGGTGAACTCCAAGAAGAATTTGGCCACATTTACCATGCAGGAGGTGTCATCCAACACGATGACGCCCCCGGAGCCCATGATGGCCCCGTACTGCTTCAGGGATTCGTAGTCGATGGGCACATCGAGGAGGCTTTCGGGAAGACACCCGCCGGAGGGGCCGCCGATTTGGACGGCCTTGAACCTGCGGCCCTCGGGCACCCCGCCCCCCACATCGAAGACGAGCTCGCGCAAGGTTATCCCCATGGGCACTTCCACAAGGCCGGTGTTTTTGACCTGCCCAGCCAGGGCAAACACCTTCGTGCCCTTGCTCGTCTCCGTGCCGATCTGGGAAAACCAGTCTGCACCGCGAAGGATGATGTGCCGCACATTGGCGAAGGTCTCAACGTTGTTGATGAGGGTGGGCTTGCCAAAGAGACCGGAGGTGGCGGGATAAGGCGGTCTAGGCCTGGGCTCACCCCGCTTCCCCTCGATGGAGGAAATAAGGGCGGTCTCCTCCCCGCACACGAAGGCGCCGGCGCCCATGCGGAGCTCGACGTCGAAGGAGAAATCCGTCTCGAAGATGTGCGGCCCAAGGAGCCCCATTTTGCGGGCCTGGGCGATGGCCACCTCCAGGCGTTTTACGGCGAGGGGATACTCGGCCCGCACGTAGATGTAGCCCTTCTCCGCGCCCACGGCGTAGGCGGCGATGGCCATGCCCTCAAGGACGCTATGGGGGTCGCCCTCCAGGATGGCCCGGTCCATGAACGCTCCGGGATCGCCTTCGTCGGCGTTGCAGATCACGTATTTCGGGCTCCCCTTGGCCTCCCGCACGGCCTGCCACTTTTTCCCGGTAGGGAAGCCAGCCCCGCCGCGGCCCCGCAGGCCAGAGCGGGTTATCTCCGCGATCACCTCCTCCGGGGTCATCCGCGTGAGCACCTGGGCCAACGCCTCGTAGCCGCCCACGGCGATGTATTCCTCGATCTTTTCCGGGTCGATCTGGCCACAGTTGCCCAAAACGATCTTCATTTGCCGGGCGAAAAACGGGATGGTGCGGGGCTCCGGAGCCGGCGCGGTCCAAAGGAGCCTGCGCACCGGTCGCCCCTTCAGAAAGTGTTCGATCACGATTTCCCGGACGTCCGCGGGCCTTAGACGAACGTAATAGACCCCGTCGGGATAGACAAGGAGGATGGGCCCAAGCTCACAGGGCCCCATGCATCCGGTTTCCACGATTTGGATTTCCTCCGTCAACCCCTGCTCGGTGAGCGCCTCCACCAACGCCTGTTTTACCGCCAAAGCTCCGGAGGATTGGCAAGCGGAGCCGGAGCAAAGGAGCACGAAAAGCCGCTTCATCTTTCACCCCCAAGGTAGACCCGCAGGCGCTGAAGCAGGGCCTCGGCGGTCCGCCGGGTACGGGGGGAAAGGCCTTCGCCCAGGGAGAAATCGTGGGCGGGGACGGTGACGAGCCAGGCCTCCGGCGCCTCCCCAAAGAGCCTTGCCACCCAGGAGAGAAGCCCCTGAGGGGTGAGGGCGTGGCTGAGGGGCGGACAGGGGCCGGGCTTCAACCGCTCCCATCGCACCGGGCCCGCGCCCTTTCGGGCGTCCACAAAAATCACGAGGTCCGCAGAGGCGATCTGGGGCAAAAGTTCTGGGGAAAGAACCTGCGCTCCCAAAACCTTAACCCCCTCCCGCTCCTCCAGGTTTTGGGCAATCCACAACCCAACCCCGTCATCCCGGCGCAGGGGATGACCGACACCGATGACAAGGATCATATTCCGCGCGTCCTTTCCGCAATCACCTCGCCGTTGGGCCCGTAGAGGACCACCCTAAGCGGCATCTCTCCCACCGCGTGTACCGAGCAGGAAAGGCAGGGATCGTAGGCGCGGATCCCCCCTTCCAGGCGGTTCAGGAGCCCTTCGGTGATCTCCCGCCCCCCAAGCCAATGCTCGGCGATCTGGGCCACCGTGCGGTTCATGGCTAGATTGTTGTGCCCAGTGGAGACGATGAGGTTCACCCGCTGGATCACCCCCGTCTCGTCCACCCAGTAGTGGTGAAAGAGCGTGCCCCGCGGGGCCTCGTGCACGCCCACCCCTTCAAGCTCGTTGATCCCGGCCTCCGCCCGCACCCGCGGGGAAAGGATCTCCGGATCGGAAAGGATCTCCTGGATTTTCTCCAGGGCCCCGAGGATTTCGATGAGGCGGGCGTAGTGGTAGTGAAAGGAGGCCGTGACCGCTTTGCCCTCGGCCACGGCGCGGAAGCGGGAAAGAGCTTCGTCCGCGAGTTTTGTGCCAAAGCGCTCGCAGCAATTGAGCCGGGCCAAGGGCCCCACCCGATACATCCCCTCCGGGTACCCCAAGGGCTTGTAGTACGGGAATTTCAAGTACGACCAAGCTTCCACGGCCTCGCCGATGTACTCCTGGTAACGGCTGGGCTCAAGGCCGTCGGCCACGATGCGCCGCTCCGCGTCCACGAAGCGAATGTGCCCACCGTAGTGCTCCCAGGAACCATCGGGCGCAACAAGGGACATGAAAAGGCTCGGGAACTTCCCGAAATGCTCGATCTCCTCGGCCCAAGAGGCCATGCCCTCCTCGTAGAAGGAAAGGGCGTCCTGGGCGATGCGTAACGCCTCTGGGAGTTTTGCGGCGATGCGGTCCCGCCCCTCCTCGGTCAAGGGGTTATTCACCCCGCCCGGAACGGCCCAGGCCGGGTGGATCCTCTTTCCCCCGAGGATCTCGATTATCTCTTGCCCGAAGGCCCGCAGGCGTATCCCGTCCAGGGCGAGCTTCCGGTCGAACGCGGCGACCCCAAAGATGTTGCGCACTTTGGGATCGGCATCCCAACCCAAAAGGAGATCGGGCGAGGAGAGATGGAAAAAGGAGAGGGCGTGGGACTGCACGATCTGGCCGAGGTTCATGAGGCGCCGGAGTTTCTCCGCGGGGCGGGGGATGCGCACGGCCAAGATGGCGTCACAGGCCTTGGCCGAGCAAAGGAGGTGGGAGACCGGGCAGATCCCGCAGATGCGGGCCGTGAGGGCCGGCATCTCCCAGAGGGTCCGGCCCACGCAAAATCGCTCAAATCCACGCACCTCCGTCACATGGAATCGGGCCTCCCTCACCCGGCCATCCTCCCCCAAATGCACGGTGATGAGACCGTGCCCTTCAATGCGGGTCACAGGGATGCGCAACTGGCGCACGGCTCCTCCTTACCCGAACTTCAGATCCGGCCCGGAAAGCTGGGGCTTTTGCCCCAAAAGAACGGGCCTGAGGAATTTCCAAATGCGATCCGCATGAGGTGGGCATCCCGGAAGGAAATAGTCCACCGGCACCACCGCGTGCAGGGGAAGGGCCTGGGGAAGGAACTTTGGCACCTCCCCCTCTTCCAGGCCCGGCGGGTCATCCGTCCCGTACACGGCTTGCAGGACCTCTTCCCGGGGCAGGGGGTTGCGCAGGCTCGGGACGTTCCCGGTCACCGCGCAGTCCCCGAAAGCCACGAGGATCCTCGCCTTCTTGCGGATCTCCAAAAGCTCGCGGAGATGCTCGGTGTTGCCCACCGCGCCCTCGATCAAAACCACGTCCACATCGTCCGGGAATTCCTTTACGTCGGCGATGGGCGAAAACACCAATTCTGCGCGCTCGGCGAACTCCAAAAGCCGCTCGTCCAGATCCAAAAAGGACATGTGGCAACCGGAGCACCCCGAAAACCAAACCGTGGCCACTTTGAGCTTAGGCACGGGGCCTCCTTTCCGTGACCTCCACGATGATCTCCGGCCGCTTCACCTGCTCGCTTGTGGCCTTCCCCTTCTCGAAGAGGGCCCCCGTAGGGCAGGCCTGCACGCATTTTCCGCAACCCGTGCAGGTCTTGGATCTCCCCCAGGGATCGCCGAGATCGGCCTCAACAAGAGTGAAAATCCCCCGGCCGGAAAAGCCCCAGGTCATGGCGCCCTCCACCTCCGCGCAGGCCCGCACGCACCGGCCGCAGAGGACGCAGCGGTTGTGGTCGATCCCGTACTTCTCGTGGCTGAGATCCACGGGCAAAAGGGGCCAACGGTAGGGGAAGCGCACGTGATCCATCCCCAGTTCCATGGCCAGATCCTGGAGCTCACAGTGGCCGTTGGAGACGCAAAAGGCGCAGATGTGGTTGCGTTCGACGAAGATCATCTCCAGGATCGTGCGCCGAAGCTCGCGCAAGCGCGGAGAGTTGGCCACCACCTCCATCCCCTCTTGCACGGGGGTGGCGCAGGCGGGGACAAGGCGCCCTCCCCAGTTGCGCACCTCCACAAGGCAGAGGCGGCAGGCCCCCCGCGGGGAAAGCCCTTCCAAATAACACAGGGTGGGAATGCGGATCCCCGCCTTCTTTGCGGCCTTAAGGATTGTTTCGCCCTCCTCCGCCTGGACTTTGATCCCGTCGATGGTAAGGGTGATCACCTCGGCACCTCCCGCAGCTCCACCAGGTGATCCTCGAGGATCCGGCCGTGGAGAACGTGTTCGACCACGATTCTCCGGGCAGTAGCCTCGTCCACCTCCCCGTAGATGGTGATCCGGCCGGGCTCATGGACCTCGACAAGGGGTTCTTTTGCGGAAAGCCCTTTTTCCCCGGTCTGGGTCACCAAGACATCGCGCAAATTCCGTTGGGCCACCTCGTCGAGGATGGCCCTAAGGACCTGGCGGGCACCGGCGGCGATGCCGGAGGTTCCCATCCCCACAACGATTTTCACCCGGGCCTCCCCGGCCCGAAGCCGCATCTCCGCCTCCGCCCGCTCCCGGATCCTCCGCAGCTCCTCCAGCTTCATCCCGCCTCCTTCCAGCCCAGGTCCGCCAGAGCTTTTCGCATCTCCCCTTCCAAAAAAGAAAGGACCTCAGGATGGCTGAGGGGCACATGTCCCAAGGCCCGCTTCATCTCCCGCGTATCCAGGATCCACCTTCTGCGATCATCCCGAAAGACGAGGCGAAATTCAACGGGCGAGGTGGCGATGAGGGGAACGAGGGTTCCGGGGAGGTCGCCCAGGGGCGGCCGGTCCGGGTGGGCCCAAGGGATGCGCGCCTCCACCTCCGTCCCCCATCCGGGCCTCGAGGTTATCCGCAACTCCCCTCCCAACTCCTCCGCCGTTTGGCGCAGAAGCGCTAGGCCCAAGCCAATCCTTCGGCCGGGCTTGGTGGTGAAAAAGGGGTCGCCGGCCCGGCGCAGCGCCTCCCCGTCCATCCCCACCCCATCATCCCTAAGCCGCAGGAAAAAATCCGGGCCCTCCCGCTTAAGCTCGATCTCCACGAAACTGGCTTTGGCCCGGATGGCGTTCTCCACAAGGTCGGCAAGGTGAAAGGCCAAATCCTCAACCATTAAGGAATTTCCTGCACGATCCGCCGGACCTTTTTCGGGTCCAGCCGCCCGTAGACCTCCTCATCGATCATCATCACCGGTGCAAGGCCGCAGCAGCCCAGACAGCGCACCACCTCCACGCTGAATTTCCCATCGGACGTGGTCTGTCCGGGCGCGATGCCGAGCTCTTCCCGCAAAGTGTTCAAAACCCGCTCCGCCCCGCGCACGTGGCAGGCCGTGCCCATGCACACCCGTATTGTGTGCTTTCCCGCGGGCCTTGTGCGGAAAAAGTGGTAAAACGTGACCACGCCCCGCACCTGCGAAGGGGGGGCGCCCAACGTTTCCGCCACCACCTCTTGGGCCTCCCGGGGAAGCCAGCCAAGCACGCTTTGCACCCGATGCAAGGCCTGGATGAGCTCCGTGGGCTTCCCCGCGAAGGGCCGCACGATCTCCTTAACTCGCTCAGCAACTTGCTCCATCAGCCCTCCTTCAGCGCCGGGCCCGGGCGCACGCGCCGCCCACCCTCCCCCAAGATGGCCGAAGAAAGCTCGGAAAAGCTCGGCTCATGCAAATAAAGCTCAGTCCAAGCCCGGCCGATTTCCTCGGGGTAGTGGGCATCCGAGGAGCGAAAGATGCGACGTCCCCGCAGCTCCGGCCAGCGGCGCTCGGCCTCTTTGGCGCAAAGCCAGGGGGAGATCTCCACCGCCGGCCAGTCCCCAGGCGGGAGAAATCCCAAGACGCCCAAAACCCCGCCGGGAACGCGGTCCACATGGGCCGGGATCACTACTCCCCCCCGGGCTTCCACCTTCCCCACCACCTCCTCGAGCGAAAGGGGAACGGGCGAAAGAAGGAGCTTTTCCAGGGCGCGCACGATGACATCGTTCTCATCCACCACGAGCTGATCGCCGAATAGCTCGGGATCGCTGGGAATCGGCGGGAGAAGGGCGTAAAGCTCCTCTTGGAGGGACAGGCAAGGCTCCTCCTCGGCAAAGAGGGCGAGGATCTCCACCTCTTCGGCGGTTTGGATCTCCATCCCCATGAGGACAACAGGTGAGCCTTTCGCGATCTTGCGCACGTATTTCCCGTTTTCTCCGGCATTGTGATCGCAGAGGGCGATAAGATCAAGCCCCGCCCTTCTTGCTTCCTCCACAATCCTGCGCGGGGACATGGCCAAAGAACCGCAGGGGGAAAGGACGGAGTGGATGTGGAGGTCGGCGCGGAACCACCTCATGGGAAGAGGAGGCGATGGAGTCTCCCGGCGGTGTGGAAGGCATCGTTTTTGGAGACGAAGAGGTTAACCCCTTCCTCTTTGGCCTTTTGGACGACCTCTGGTCCAGGACGGATTCCCCGCACGAAGATCACCCCGCTCAGCTCCCGGAGTTTGGCCACGGCCACGACGTTGAGGTGACGCTGGTGGGTGAGCCATAGCTCCCCGGGCTCGGCGTGGGCCAGAACGTCGGAAAGGAGGTCGGAGACGTAGCCATCGTGCACCTCCAGCTCCGGCGCAGAAAAGACCAGGATCTCAAGACCCAGCGCCTGCACCACTTCCCTCAGCTTCATTCCTCCTCCTTAGGATCACGGCGCGGATGACCGTTCCCTCCCCGAGCCGCGAGCGGATCTCCAGCCGGTCGGAATTCGCTTCCATGTTGGGGATGCCCATCCCCGAGCCAAAGCCCAGTTCCCGGGCCCAGTCCGGAGCCGTGGAGTACCCGGGTTGCCGAGCCAATTCGATATCGGGAATCCCCGGGCCTTGATCGGAAAAGATCAGTTCCACCCGGTCGTCGTAAACGAGGAGGATGATGCGCCCGCCCGAGGTGTAAAGGACGATGTTCATTTCCCCCTCGAAACAGATGATCCCCGCGCGCCGCACCACCTCCGGCTCCACCCCAAGCTTTCTCAGGACCCGTTGAACCTCGGTGGAGACCGTACCCGCCCTCTCCAGGTCTAGCCCGGCCACGGGGAAGATCTCCCTATGGCGGGGGGGAGCTGGGGTGATCATGCTCGTAGGGGAAAGGCTTGCGTTTGGCCGGGGGAAGGCCACGGGTGTAGAGGATCCCGCAGGTTTCGTACATGGTGCGGGGCGTGGCAAGGAGGGGGATGCCCGCGGCCGCGGCATAATCCACGGTGGGTTTAGCTGGCAGTTTTCCCCGCACGAACACCACCCCTGCCAAGCTCATCACCTCCGCCACCCGCACCACCTGGGCGGTGACCGTGCCGGTGATGAGGAGCACCCCCTCCTCCCGCACCATGGCCAGAACATCGGAAAGGAGATCGGCAGCGCAGGCCGCGCGCACCTCCCGGTCCGCCAAATCCGCCCCGGCGAGGAACCGCGCGCCCACAAGCTCGGCCACTTCCCGCAGGTTCATGTTAGGCCCCGAACTTACCCCCGAAGTCGCAGTAGCCAAGGAGCTGGGGGAGGAGGCGGCCGGAGAAGCGGCCAAGGCCGCCCTCCCCGGCGGCCCGCTCGGTGAAGGTGCGGGTGCGATCGGGCCTGATCGCCGGCCCAAAGAAAAGGGCCGGCACCGGATCCGCCGTGTGCTCCCGCACCGCCGGAGGCGTAGTATGGTCCCCGGAAACGCAGAGGTGGACATCCTTGGGAAGCCCGGGAAGGAGCTCCCCAAAAAACTCGCGATCCACCCGTTCGATGAACGATTTTTTCGCCCAGGGGTCGCCATCGTGGCCGGCGTTGTCCGTGCCCTTGATGTGGACAAAGACAAGATCGAAGGAGGATAAGGCTTCCAAGGTTGCGCGGGCCTTGGCCTGCAGATCGGTCTTAAGGTCGCCGGTGGCACCGGGTACGGAAAGGACTTCCATCCCCGCCAGGCGTGCCACCCCTTTGTACAAGGCGCCCCCAGCAACGCAGGCCGCGCGGATCCCGTAGGTCTCCGTAACTGGTACCAACTTGGGCATGACCGCCGCGCCCCGAAGGAGAAGGGCATTTCCCGGGAGTTTCCCTTCCGCGAGGCGTTTTCTGTTCACAGGGTGATCGCGGAGGGCCTCATAGGCCCGGCGGGTAAAGGCGTTGAGGATCTGGGCGGTGCGGCGAGCGGCCTCGCTTCCGTCCAACGCCTTGGCCTCGGCCACGGGAACCCCAACCTCGTGGGGATCGGTATCGGAGACGGCGGCAGAAAGGCCTTCCCCGCGGAGAACAAGGGCGCCGCGATGCTCCGTGGAGGCGCGGAAGAAGAACTCCACCCCGAAGTCCCGCAGGGACACGGAGTTCACCGCCTCTTCCAAGAGCTTCCCCTCCTCCAGACGCCCGGCCCTCCGGTCAAGGACGATGAGTTTTCCCTCCCGCTCCTCGACAGTGGCGAAGTTGGCGCGGAAGCAGATATCCCCGCCCCGGACCTCCATTCCGATCCCCAAAACTTCAAAGGCCCCGCGGCCGGTGTAGACCTGCAGGGGGTCGTACCCGAAGATGGAAAGGTGGGCGGTGTCCGAGCCCGGGCGGATCCCGGGCGCGATGGGGTCCATGAGGCCCAAGGCCCCTTGGGCCGCAAGCTCATCGAGGTTGGGGTGGGCGGCGCGCTCCAGACACGTGGCGCCCCCGAAATCCGTGGGCCGGCCACCTAAACCGTCGAGGATCACGAGGATCGCGGCCATCCCCTACCTCACTTCCCCTGGATCTCCGCTAAAAGCTGGGCGGCCTTAAACTGGCAATGGCTGTTCATGAGGGGGTAGGGTTCAATGGGAGAGGCGAGAATCCTTTCCAAGACCGCTCTGGCCTCCGCCCAAAGCTCCTTGGGCACAAGGTAGTACTGCACGTAGAACAGGGCGTTTTCCAGGTAATCCCCGTGCTTTTCCCCCGCCTCCAAGAGGAGCTCCCGCGCCCTTTCGTAGTCCTTCTGGAACGGGTGTTTGGCGTGGTAGGCGGCCAGAGCCCGCAGCGGCCCGCCGGCCAGATAATACCGATCGAGCTCCAAGCACCGGCTCATGAGGGCAAAAAGCTTTTTGTCATCGCCAGCCAGGGCCCGGGAAATGAGGTATAGAGGACCGCCAAGCTCGATCTTCCTGGCCCAGTTAGCGTAGGTCCAATAAAGGGCGGCGATATCCGTGGAAACTGCCACCGCCTCCACAAACCCTTTCTCCTTCTCCACCCGCACAAACTCCGCGCTGGTCCTCAGGGAACGCTCTCCATAAATTTGCCCTTGCTCGTGGCCGGCCTGCTTTTCCTTCTCCGGCAAGAAAATGTCGGCCAAAGTGTAGTAAGAGCGGGCTAGCATGTTGAGGATATGGGTATTTTGCGGGTCGAGGTTCAGGGCCCGCAGGTAAAGGTCGATGGCGGACTCCAATTTCTCCCGCAGCTCCGCGGCCGTGGTCGGGGTATAGGGGGAAAGCCAAACCTCCTCAAAGAGGGCATCCGCCTGGGCCACCAAATCCCCTTGGGCCAAGCCCAAAATGCCCAGGGCCACCGCCAACACCATCGCTCCCAACGCCTTCTTCATCCTCCACCTCCGATTGGCTGGAACTATAGCCGCTTGTGGCCCCCAGGGCCAATGTGGACCAGCCGGATATCCCGTGCTATAGTCACGCCACCAAAAAAGGAGGTGGCATGGCCCTCAAAGTGGATCAGGATTTGTGCACCGGATGCGGGCTTTGTGCCCAGATTTGTCCGGAGGTTTTTGAGATCGGCGACGATGGCTACTCTCATGTGCTAAAGGGCGCGGATGAGACCCTTCCCTGTGTGGATGAGGCCATAGACCAGTGCCCGGTAGGTGCGATAAGCCGCTGACGTCCACCCTAAAGCGGGGGAAAGCTCCGGCGAAGGAGGCCGGGGCTTTTTGTTTTTAGGCATGGGGAAGGGCTGGGAGTGGCTGGCCTTGCTTTTGGGGGTGGCGGCCGTCTCCTGGGGCGGGCCCCTTGTCCGCTTCACCTCCGCTCCCGCTCTCACCGTCGCCGCTTGGCGGATGGCTTTTGCCGCGGCGGTCTTTTTGCCCTTTGGGATCAGAAAGTGGCGGAAAAAAGAAGCGCCCTTGCCCATCCTTGCTGGAATCTTCCTCGCCGCCCATTTCGCCTTTTGGATCCGATCCATCCGCCTCACCTCCATCGCAAGCTCCGTGGTTTTGGTGAACACCAATCCCCTCTTCGTCGGACTTTTTTCCTGGCTTTTGAGGGAACGACCGAGGCGGGCATTTTGGGTGGGAGTCGTGGTGGGTTTGGCCGGGACCGTTCTCATCGGGCTTGGTGATCTTTCCTTAAGCCCAGCGGCCCTCCTCGGCGATGCCCTAGCCCTTTTGGGGGCCCTGGCCGCCTCTGGTTACCTCCTTTTGGGGCGCCGGGCGCGAAAAAACCAGCCCCTTTCCGCCTATGTCTCCCTGGTCTATCTTTCCGCTGCGGTTTTTCTGGTGCTCGCCGCGTGTGCTTCCACTCCTCTTCCCCCGCACAACGATTGGCTTTGGATCGGCCTCATTGCCCTCGTCCCCCAGATCTTCGGCCACACCACCGTGAACTGGGCCTTGGGGAGATTCCCGGCCTCTGCCGTAGCCGTGGCCCTTTTAGGCGAGCCCGTTGGCGCGGCGCTTTGGGCCTTTTTCCTTTTTGGGGAAACCCTTCATCTAGTCCAAGGGGTGGGCATTGGCCTTGTCCTTTTGGGCATCCTTTTGAGCCTGCGCGCGGAGAGGAGCTAAGCTAAGATCTCGCACCATGAATGAGGCCAGAAAGAGCGGTTGGGAAAAGATCCAGTGGGTAAGGGACCACATGCCCATACTCGCCCTTTTGGAGGAGCGCTACGCCAAAGAAAAGCCCCTCGCGGGAAAGCGGGTGTCCATGGCCATCCATCTTGAGGCCAAGACCGCCCGCCTGGCTTTGGCCATTAAAAACTTGGGCGGGGAGGTGGCGGTCACCAGCTCCAACCCCCTGTCCGCTAAGGACGACGTGGCCCAGGCCCTGGCGGAGGAAATGCCCGTCTACGCCCGGGGCGAGGCCAGCGAAGAGGAATACCAGGAGTTCCTCCTCCAGGTCCTTTCCATCCGGCCTCACCTCGTCCTCGACGACGGCGGGGACCTCTCCCATCTTCTTCACGGGAAAGCCTGGGATTTGGGGCAAGAGACCTTGGGGATCTGTGAGGAGACCACGACCGGGGTGATCCGCTTGCGGAAGCTTGAGCGGGAAGGGAAGCTGCGCGTTCCGGCGGTGGCGGTGAACGACGCCCGCATGAAATCCCTTTTCGACAACCGCTATGGCACAGGCCAATCCGTTTGGGACGCGATCATGCGCACAACAAACCTCCTTTTGGCCGGGAAAACCGTGGTGGTTGTGGGTTACGGCTGGTGCGGGAAGGGCATTGCCCAGCGAGCAAGGGGCCTTGGGGCCGCGGTGATCGTAAGCGAGGTGGACCCGGTAAAGGCAGCGGAGGCGGTAATGGAAGGGTTTGCCGTGGCTCCCGTGCGCGAAGCCATCGCCCACGCGGATTTTTTGGTCACGGCCACCGGCTGCATCGATGCCGTAACCTTCGCCGACGTTTTGGCCGCCAAAGACGGCTGCATTTTGGCAAACGCCGGCCATTTCGACGTGGAAATCGACGTCCGCGCCATTTACGCAAACTCTCGCGTGCGGAAAGTACGGGACCACCTGGAAGAGTGCGTCCTTCCCAACGGGAAGCGCGTGTATCTCCTGGCCAAAGGGCGACTGGTGAACCTCGTGGCCGGCGATGGGCATCCTGCGGAGATCATGGACCTCTCCTTTTCCCTCCAGCTCCTCTCCCTCCTTTGGCTCGCCCGCGAGGGAGGAAAGCTCCCACCCCGGGTCTACCCCGTGCCCAAAGAGATAGACGAAGAGGTGGCCCGGCTCTTTTTGCAAAGCCGGGGCGTGGCCATCGACGCCCTTACGCCCAGGCAGCGCGAGTATTTGGGCTTGGCCTAGCGCGGAAAAGCCGGACGGCACTTCTCAAGGAGGAGAAAGACGGCCACTCCAAAGGCCACCGCTACGTTGAGGGATTCCTTTTTACCGAATTGCGGAATCTCCACAACTAAATCGGCCTGGGAAAGGACGCGGTCGTCCACGCCGCTTATTTCGTTCCCCACTACTAAAGCAAGGGGGAAATGCTCTCTGCCTACGGACTGGATGGGCACGCTCTCGTCGGTGATCTCAAGCGCCACGATCTTCCAACCCTCGTCCTTTAGGGTGCGCACAGCCTCCAAGGTGTCGGGGAAATATCGCCAGGGCACAAGCTGGGTGGTCCCCAGGGCCGTTTTTTCCACCTCTTTGTGCGGGGGCTGCGCAGTAATTCCGCAGAGGATGAGCTCAGAAATGTAGGCACATTCTGCGGTGCGGAACATGGAACCGACGTTGTAGGCGCTGCGGATGTTGTCCAAAACTGCGGCGATGGGGAACCGCTTGGGCGGCCGAAACCTCTCCCAATGCCTGTTTTTTTCCTCATCGATGAGCTTGCGCATGGCTTGGGCTTCTCCGTGGCTTTAGGGGGACAAGAATATACCCGCTTTGCTCGTCGCCAAAGCACCGATAACCCTCCCGTCCCCAATACCAAAGGTGGAGGGCGATGTACGCGCAAAAGAGGGCGTCCAGGAGATCCTCCAGGGCTTTGAGGGCCCTTCCCCTTCGTCCCGCGGGCTGGGCGGAGGAAAGGATGGAGCTAGCGTCCATGGCGGGCTCGGCCTTCCTTAAGCTTTTCAAAAGCTCGCGGTAGCGATGAAGCTCTTCCCAGCGGAACTGCAAGGATCGGCCCGGCCGGGCCTTGTACCGCAGGATGTGGGGAAGCCCGAAAAGCTCGACCATGGCCGGATGGGGAAAAACCTCCACCGCCTGCCGTGTCGGCCTTTGTGCTTCCACCTCGGGACCGAGGGCGAAGCCCCTCCGTTGGAGCTCTTCCGCCAAGGCCTCGCCGCGCACGATGGGACCGAGCCGCCGCCGATTGGCCGGATAGGCCTGAGCTTGGGCCCACCGATAAACCCGGGAGAGCTCGCGATCGCATGGCCTTGTTCCCGTCTCATTTGGAACGCGAAGGGGGGCGTCGACCGCCACCAAGGCCGGCCCGGATCCCGCCGCCCGCTCCACAAACGCCACGATCTCCCCGTTTTTGCCAAGTCCATCGGCCCAAAGGAAGGGGCGCCCGCACCGGTCGCGCCACCTCAAGGCCACCGCCGCGGATGGGTTGGCCTCCGACCAGGCAAGATCGATGCCAACGAAAACCACCTTAACTACGGGGCAATCTCCCCTGGAAGGATGGAGAGGAAGTACTGGCCAAAGCCCGTGAGCCACGCGATGCGGATGAAAAAGCCGCAGCTTGGGCCCCTGAAGCACTCGGTGAGCCCGTTAGGAATGGTTATACACTCCACGCCGGCCTGGCAGGGTGCCTCAAGCACCACCGCTCCCCGGACTTGGTTACAGACGGCCAAATCTGTGCCACAGGGGTCATGGACAAGGTACACGTCCACCGTGAGGTCCCCAAAAGTTTCCAAATACACAAGGCGGGCCTCGCCCTTCGGGACAGAAAACTTGTACCAGTCCTGATAGTCGCCGGGGAGGATTTCTCCCACATAGTGCCCAACATCCAGGGCTTGGGCGTCGGCTGGGCCGTAGGTATCGAAGAGAACGGTACGGGCCATAAGTTTAAGGTCCAAGTTGGGCAAGCATTCCGGAGGAACTTCACCGGGAGCGCAAGAAAAAAGTGGGCCAATTTGGCAAACTAGGGTGGGGAGAGGCGGAGGAGGTGGGGGTGGAGGCGGTGGGGACACTGGCTCAGGGGGGGTCGGGGGCGTTTCCACCACCCTGGGCGGCCGAAGGTACGCGGAGGAACGGGAAAAGCCCAAAAAAGGCTCACAGGGGATAGCCCGGCGCACAAGCACCCAAAGCTCCGGGCCAAGCAGGGTCAAGGGAAGCTCCCCCTGAACTTGGCACCCTCCTCCCTCCGGCCGCAACTCCACAAACCGCCAGGTCCACGGCTCTTCCATTTGCTGGCGCCAAAAGACCTGGAGGGTCACGCTCCGCTCGCAACCACACCCTTCACAGGGATCAACCGCCTCCGCCACCAGAACCAAAGTCCACTGCCCAGGGGTGAGGCCCGTGAATTGCCAGGAGGCCATGGCGTACATTTGCGGATCCTTAAGCCAATATAAGCCCCCTTTCTCCTCGCCTGTGCTTTTGAAGGAGGTAGGGTAAAGGTTGGACGCAAGGCCTCCCACAGTAATGAACATCACCGCCGCCGCAAGACCAGCACGCACCATGACCCCCTTTCTATCCATTCTACGCCCCGCCCTTCTCCCCGGCCAAAATGGCCAAAGCTTGCCAGAGCGCGGAATAATCGCTCCGCGGGTTCCAAAAGAGATAACCATCCGCGCCGGCGGCCTCGGCGGCCCGGATTTGAGCCACGATGTACTCCGGAAGGCTCATCCCAAAGGGAATAGCCATGGAAAAGGCCTGGAGATACGGACGAAGTGGGGTTTTCGTCCGCGATCTTCCGTGGGACATCGTACGGAACACCGTCCCATATGGATCGGACTTGAACTCCTCCTCCACGAAGTGGGAGGGATAGAGCATGGGGGAGATCACATGCGCATGGCAGCCGATTTCCTCGAGATTTTGTCCGATCGGGTCAATCTTTTGTGCGTTCCACGGCCACATGACCCGCCCATAGACATCCGCGGAGATGGGGACGGAAAGGGCCGCCTGCGCTCGGGCCAAAAATGCCGTCACAGCCTCACACCGAGCGGAATAGTCCGGGCCGATGGGGCCGTCGTCGGGAAAGCGGATGTAATCAAACTGTATTTCGTCGAATCCAAAACCCTCCACTTCCTTGGCGATGGCCAAGTTGTAGGCCACCGCCGTATCGTTGGTGGGCAAAACCCAGGGCGTCCCTTCTTGCCCCAAATATTTAGCCAAAAGCGGATCGTAAAAGACCACTTGGCGGGCGATCACATAGAAGCCCTTTGCGTGGAGGTCCCTGACAAGCGTGGGAAGGTCCAAAACCGGTTTTGTGGCTCCGATGGTTTTTGCCAGGGAAACGCCGGATGCATAGCAGACCTCGCCGTTGTTATTTTTGACGTCCACCACCAAAGCATTAAGCCCAAATTTTCGGCTCATCTCGAGCACTTGGGACAAGAGGGCGGGGTTGGCGGCGGCGTAAGCGGTGAGATACACCCCGCGCCGTCCATGGATATTGGCCGGCGGTCCTTCGGATGCGGGGGGTTCGGGCGGGGGCCCCTCCAGGGGAGCAGGAGCCTGGGCCAAAAAGGCCAAGCCCAGAACAACAGCGCCGGCAACGAGCGCAAAAAACCAAGGGCCTAGTTTCATGGGACTTCAGCGTACCCTGGAAAGGGAAGAAAGCGGGGACCCACGGGCCTGGGCTTTTGCCCCCTTTGTCCGTGATCCTTTCCACACTAATGACCTTGCCCTTGGCTCAAGGAGGAGTAGCATTTTCTTTATGCCCATTCGGTTTCACATCGACGGTCGGGGTTTTCAAGCCAGGGCTTTCCTCTTTGACAAGGACGGCACCCTCATCACCTTCGATCACTGGTTTTTGGTGATGGCGGAGCGGGCCGGGCGTCTGGCCCGGGCCTTAGGACTTACCCCCGCTCAAGCCGAGGCCTTGGCCAAGTTCATGGGGGTGAAACGCGACAACCCTGAAGATTGGGGGATCATCCCCCTCCCCAGGCAAGAAGCGGAAGAGGCCACGGCTCAATACTTGTCCCAGAGGTTCAACGTCCCCCTCTTTGATGCGCTTCCCCTCGTGAAGAAGGTGTTCGCCGAGGTCGATAAGGATTTCCCCTTCGAAAAACACCTCGTCCCTACTCCCGGAGCGGAGGAGGTCCTCCGGAAGATCAAACGCGCTGGGGGAAAGATCGGGGTGGTAACCCATGATGCGTGCGTTCCCGCGCGCCTCCATTTTCGGGCGCTGGGTTGGGAGGAGTTGATAGATGTTGTGGTGGGCCTGGACCTTTGCCCGGTGAAGAAGCCCGCCCCCGACCCGGTTTTACGGGCCTGTCAATTCCTCGGGCTTCCGCCAAAGGAGGCGGTGATGATCGGGGACACCGCCTCCGATCTCCTGGCCGGTCGAAGGGCCGGCTGTCACGCAGCATTTGGGGTGCTCACGGGGTTGGGGACGCCCGCGGAACTTAAGCCCCATGCCGAGGCGATCTTGGAGAATTTAGGCAAACTGGAACTTGCTGAATAAAAATGGGCCCGCCTGGAGTCGAACCAGGGACCTCACGCTTATCAGGCGTGCGCTCTAACCACCTGAGCTACGGACCCGTGCTCCCCGGGGAGGACTCGAACCTCCGACCCGCCGGTTAACAGCCGGCCGCTCTGCCAACTGAGCTACCGGGGAGTACGCTTAATCCTACCGAAAACGCAATGGCCTCGTCAACCGCCGGGAAGCACCACGGTCAACAGGGCCCTCCCCCAGGCAGATATGGCCACTTCCGCCAAAGAAGCCACCACCTCGAGGCGCGCCGGACCAGGCCCAAGCTTTCCCAAGACCTCTGGCCCAAGCAAAAGGCGAAAACCCTCGGCACTGGGTTGGGCTAAACCCCAGCTCACCAACTTCTCCGTGTGGTCGAAGAGAAGATACTTCACAAAGCGGACCTGGTCGGGACCAAGGATTTCATCGGCGCATCCCACGGTGATCGTGAAGGTCGCAGAACTAAAGGGGCTAAGGATGGCAGGGCCTTCCACCTCCACCCAGGGGAAACGTGATCTTTCTAGACCAGCAAAACTCCCCTTTGGTGCCAGATAACCCGGCCAGCGCCTGAGGACCAAAACCTTCTCCACCGGCTTTACCAACTCCAGATAGAACGGGCCATTTCCCACCCAAAAGTGGCCGTAGGCCTCAAAAAAGCGGGCTAGCGCCGCGTAGCGCTCGTCCCTCTCCTTTTCGGATACAAAGCTTCCCAAGAAACCCGCGTACGGGAGGAAGCGGGCATCTTGCACGTTTTGCAAGGCCTCGGCAAGGATGGCCAAGGATGGTCCGGCAAGGAGGTTTGCCCACTCCGCGTTTTTGGCCTTGGCCTTGCTTTGGGACAAAGCTATTTTCCCTTGGGCTTCGGCCCAAAGGAGCACGGCCAACACGTGCCACGGACCTGGCCCCTCTTCGTAAAAGGGGTACACAAGCTCCGCCGCCTTGGCCACAAGCCATTCCGCGTCCAAGAAGCGCAGGTCTGTGTAAACCTCTACCACCAAAGGATCGACGCTGCGAATAAGAAGGCCCCGAAAATGCGCCTTCAAGTTCTCAAAGGCAGGCACAGCGCTCTCATCGTAAACAAGGCTTTCGGGCTTGGCCCGATCAAAAAGCAAAATCAGGCGAAGCAGAAAATCGCCGAGCGAAAGACGAGTTCCATCGTGCCAAGTTTTCTCCCACAAATCGGGGCGGAAGTGCAAAATCACCCGGGCCGAGGCGTAAAGCCCCTGGGGATAAACCTCGCCCACCATGTGAAACCGCAGGCCTTTTGCATCCCACTCAAGCCAAGCCCCTGGGGGAACGGTTATCCTTGGCACAAGGCGAAGTTCCACCCAGTCCGAGCTTTTCTGGACAGGAAAACCCTCCTCCACCTCGACCTCGGCCCTCTCGATGTCCACGGGGATGTAAAGGCCGCTATGGGGATGAGGAAGGAGAGCGGGATCGGCGGTGGCGCGGATGACCATTTGATCGTAAACGGTGAACGAACCGGCCACGGGGTTAAGCGGCGCGGCAAGAAGCGCGGGAATGCCCACCTTCACCGTCTCTTTTGGGGAGTACAAACTGTGGACCCAAACACCGGAGGCGAGTCCAGCGGCGAGGTCCACGGCCAAAGACAAATCCGCCGAATGCGGGTAACATGCGGCTCGCACCGCCAGCCACACCTGAGAAGAATCCCTCATGGCCAGCTCCAGGGCTTGGGCCATGAGGGCTTCCCGCTCGGCAAAGGAGGCGTAGTCCCGATGGGCCAGCCGGTCCGCAAGCGCTGCCAGTTCTGGACTGGGGCGCAGGTACTGCCATGGCGGATAGGGAAAAGCCGGGGTGTAGTTGAGCTGGAAAGTGCTGGCCTCATCCCGTTCAATGAGGGAGACGACGAGACTGTTGGTGTAAATGTGCCAACGCCCCTCCTCAGGGGCAGCGGAGAGGATGCGCAATGCCTCCGCATAGGTTGCGTAAATTCTGGCCACGGCAAAGCCAATTCCCTCAAGAAGGCCGGCCAAGTAGTCGCCAAGGGGGCGCCGGGCATCGGTGCGGATAAGGACGCGGATCTCCACCGGAATCCCCTGGAAGACCCACTTTCCATTCACGAGTTCTGCGCCGAGGGAGCGCATGACCTCGAAGAGGGCTGCGCGGGCGAGCTCTGGGTTATGCTGGTATCGCAGTTCCAAGGGGCGGGCGTATTGCGCAAGGCGTGCGTAGTCGGGGAAAAGAGGTCGCAGGGGCAGGACCTGGGGAAAGCCCGCTCCACCCAGGATCTCCTGAACGATGTACTCCCTATCCACTAGCCAATTGATGGCCTCCCTTGCCCGCGGATCGGCGAAGGGGTTCAGCCGTCCATCGGAAAACAGCGGGCCGACGGGGTTGAAACTGAGGTGCCAAACGACGTTATAGGTTGGTGAACACGCGAGACTGGGATCGGCTTGAATCTGACGAAGAAGGGCTGGCTCGGCAATGCCCGCCCCATAAAGATCGAGGGCGCCAGTGCGGATCATGTCCAAAGCCTTTGCCGCCGAGGGCTCCTCCAAAAAGACCAGGGTCTCCACTCCCACACAGGTCCAAGAAATGAGGAAAAGGAAGAAAAAAAGGCGCCGCATGGCTGGCTTCAGTCCCCCACAAACACGTAAACCACCCGATCCTTCGGACCGTCGAACTCGTAAAAGTAGATGCGCTGGTCTTCGCCCAAAACCATCTTCCCCTCCACCACCACTCCCACCTCGGTGGGGGCGACCAACGCGGCCTTGGTGTATTCCGGGGCGATCCGGTCAGGATTAACCGCCTCGAGCATCTCCTCAAGCTTAGGCGCTTCCTCCTCGGCGAGGGTGCGGTGGATGCTCACCGCCGCGGCATCGTGGGGCACATAGATGATGACAAAGCCCTCCCGTACCCCAGACGCCTTGACCACGCGCTGTACCTCCTCCGTAATGTCGATGGCCTCCTCCTGTTTCGTGGTTTTGACCGGGATTTTAGCGATCACATGCCCTCCTTCCCTCGACAATCTTATCCTTTTGGGCGCAAGTGGACCATGTTGCGCTGGGCTTGGCCGGGGCTAAAATACCTTTGGAAGTAGCTCAGGTATAAGCCAGGGTCTTCTCAAGAGCCCGTCTGAGCTTTTTCCGGTGAAAAGCGATGAAAGTGCGGGTTGCTGTGTTTGTGGACGTGCAAAACGTTCAAGAAACGTTTGAGCGCCAGGGGTACGAGGTGCGCTACGACGCCCTTAAGGATTTTATCCTTACCCAATTTGGGCTCGACGAGCGGGAGGTGAAATTCCTCGCGTTTGTCCCGTATCGGCGCGAGGATGAGCGGAGGATCCGCCTCATCGATGCCCTTTCGTTCATGGGGTTTAGGGTCATCACCAAGCCGGTGCGGGAGCATCCCGACGGCGGGCTCAAGGCCAACATGGACACGGAGATGGTCCTGGAGGCCATGGAGCTCACCCCTTACGTGGAGGAGTTCATCCTCGTCACCGGGGACTCGGATTTCGTGCCCCTTGTGGACTACCTCAGCCGCCATGGGAAGAGGGTGAGCGTGCTCGGCCCCGGGCGGGGGTCTACCTCGGTGGAGCTCATCCGCGCCTCCGATTACTTCCAAAATATCGATGAGATCCCGGGAATGCTGGTCCCGCGGCACATGCCGGAGGGCGCCGGCGCCCTTGGCCGCTAGAGGGCCACGTCCAAAACGAGCATCACTACCGCGCCCAGGAGGAATCCCAGGGTGGCGAGGCGCTCATGCCCCTGGCGGTGGGTCTCGGGGATGATCTCGTCGGAGATCACGTAGAGCATGGCTCCGGCGGCAAAGCCCATGGCGTAGGGCAAGAGGGGCCGGGCCACCTCCACCGCCAGGGCCCCAACAACGGCCATGGGAATCTCCACAAGCCCGGCGCGGATCCCCACGATCCCCGCATAAAATGTGCTCCCCATCCCCGCTCCCAGGGCGCTCGCCGCCACGGCCAACCCCTCGGGGATGTTTTGTAGCCCAATAGCGAAGACAAGCTGAAGGCCCCGGGCCAAGTCCCCGGAGCCCAGGCCCACTCCCACCGCTAACCCCTCGGGCAGGTTGTGAAGGGTGATGGCCAGGACGAAAAGCCAAACGGCGCGCAACCTTTCCCCATAAAGCCCCTCGCGGCCGCGCTCAAGGTGCAGGTGGGGAATAACCCGGTCCGCCATGGTGAGGAAAAGTGCGCCCAGGGCGATCCCCACCACCACCGGAAGGAGCCCGCCCTCCGCGATCCCGGGAAGGATGAGGCTGGTGAAGCTCGCGGTGAGCATGACCCCCGCGGCGAACCCCAGCATGGCATTGACCACTTGCGAAGGGGGCCTGGGCCAAAGGAGGACCAAAAGGGCGCCCGCCGCGTTGAGGAAAGTAATGGCAAATCCCCCAAGGAGTCCCAAAAACCAAGGGGAAAGACTTTCCGCCCAGAGGAACAAAGCGCTCCTTTCTTAAGGCCTTAGTGTAGCCGACGATTTATAATGGCGCGGGATGCTTTGGAAAGTTTTAGCGCTTTTGGCGGCCCTAGGAGCGGCCTTTTTGGGGATCGGCGGGGAAGTTTGGCTCCTTGCGGTGGAGGGAGACATTGGCCGGGGCATGACCTCCTACCTTCAGCGGGGCTTGAACGAGGCCGAAAAAGCCGGCGCCGCCGCGGTCATCCTGGAGTTTTCCACGCCCGGAGGATATCTCGATGCCGCCCAAGCCTGCCGGGACCTGATCCTCGGGGCGAAAGTCCGCACCATTGCCTACGTGAACCGCGAGGCCTATTCGGCAGGAGCCCTGTTGGCCATCGCCTGCGCGGAGATCTATTTCGCCCCTGGCGGGGTCATGGGGGCGGCCACGCCGGTGTATTTCGACCCCCAGGGCCGGATGGAAGAAGCTCCGGAAAAGCTCGTGTCCGCCGTACGCGCTCTGTTTCGGGCCACGGCGGAAGTCCGCGGCCGGGATCCCCGCGTGGCTGAGGCCATGGTGGACCCGCACGTGGAAATCCCCGGCCTCATCGAACGGGGAAAACTTTTGACCCTTACGGCCAAGACCGCGGCGGAGTGGGGTTACTGCGAGGGAGAGGCGGGAACCCTCGCCGAGGTTCTGGAGCTGGCAGGCCTTTCGGGAGCGGTGGTGCGGGTTTTCGAGTACCGCTGGACCGACTGGCTTGTGGATGCCCTCACCAACCCCTGGGTGGCCTCCCTGCTCATCGCCGTAGGCGCTTTGGGTCTTCTTGTCGAGATGTTCACCCCCGGATTCGGCGTGCCGGGAACCCTGGGGCTGGCGTCGCTGGCCCTCTTCTTTTGGTCCCATTACTTGGCCGGGCTTGCCGGCTGGGAGTCCCTCGTGTTCTTCTTGGCCGGGATTATCGCCATCATCCTCGAGGTGTTCGTGTTCACCGCCACGGACTTCGGGATCGCCGGGATCATCGGGCTCATCCTCATTGGGCTTGGCTTTTACACGGCGATGACCGGGCCTTTTACCCAGCCGGACCAGGCCATGCGGGCCATCGGGGCCGTGGCCTTGGCCCTGGTGGCGAGCCTTGTGGGCTTTGCCGCCTTCCTCACCTGGGTCCCCAAATCCCGGCTGCGGCTGGGAGGGGTGGTCCTGAAATCGGCCATCGAGGAGCGGGCGGTGGGGAGGCTCGCGCCCGCCACCAGCCCCTACGTGGGCAAAAGGGGCAAAACCCTCACCGATCTCCATCCCGTGGGGAAAGCGGAGTTTGAGGGGGAGCAGTTGGACGTGGTGGCGGAGGAGGGTTTTATCCCCAAGGGAAGCGCGGTGGAGATCGTGCGAGACGAGGGGTACCGCAAAGTGGTGCGGCAGGTGAAGGAGGGCTGAATGTGGATTCTTTGGATCGTTGTGGGCGTGTTGGCTTTCGCGGCCCTGAACATCTTTTTCTATTTCGTGCCCGTAGGGCTATGGATTTCCGCCTTGGCCGCGGGAGTTCCGGTGGGGCCGCTCACCTTCATCGGGATGCGTTTGCGCAAGGTCAATCCGCATCGGGTCATCAATCCCATGATCGCCGCCTGGAAGGCGGGGATTAAGCTTTCCGTTTCGGACCTGGAGGCCCACTATCTTGCCGGAGGGAACGTGGAGAGGGTGGTGCGCGCCCTCATCTCCGCGGACAAGGCGGGGATCCCCCTCACCTTCAAGCGGGCGGCGGCCATTGACCTTGCCGGCCGGGACGTATACGACGCCGTGGCCATGTCCGTAAACCCCAGGGTCATCCAGACCCCCAAGGTCTCGGCGGTGGCCAAGGACGGGATCGAGCTTCTGGTCATTGCGCGGGTGACGGTCAGGGCCAATATCGACCGCCTCGTGGGCGGGGCCACGGAGGAGACGGTGATCGCCCGGGTGGGCGAAGGGATCGTTTCCGCCATCGGCTCGGCCAATTCCTACAAGGAGGTCCTGGAGAACCCGGACTCCATTTCCAAACTCGTCCTCTCCAAAGGGCTGGATGCCGGGACGGCGTTTGAGATCCTCTCCATCGACATTGCCGATATCGACGTGGGCCGGAATGTGGGGGCCGAGCTCCAGGCCGCCCAGGCCGAGGCGGATTTGAAGGTGGCGCGCGCCCAGGCCGAGGTGCGGCGCGCCCAGGCCGTGGCCCGGGAGCAGGAGATGAAAGCCCTGGTTTGGGAGCGGCGGGCGGCGGTGGTGGAGGCGGAGGCGGAAATCCCCCGCGCCATCGCCGAGGCCTTCCGGAAGGGGCAGCTTGGGATCATGGACTACTATCGGCTGCGCAACATCCAAGCGGATACCCAGATGCGGGAGCGCATCGCCCGCGAGGAAGGCCCAACCCCCGAGGAAAAACAAGGCCCGGGAGTTCCAGAATGACCGTGCGGGAAAAGATCCAAAAAATGCTCAAAGAAGAGCCGGAAGCCGCCATTATCCTTGCGGAAATCCTTTCCCCTCCCCCAAGCATTTCCAGTTTGCCCAGGCCATGGGAGAGGTGATCCTGGAGCCGCTGTGGGAGATCCCGGGCGGCCAAGGGGCTAAAACCGGGAACTCCAAAAATATCCGTTCATTGGGCCAAACCGGGAGAACGGCCAGACCCGGAAGAAGGGGCACCCGATGAACTCCTCCTCGGGCACAAACCCCCAGTACCGGGAATCGTAGGAGTTCAGGGTGTTGTCGCCGAGGACAAAATAGTGGCCCTCTGGAACGCGTGTGGGCTCTACACCGTAGCGGAGGCCCAGGCCAGTGCGGGCGTAGGTGGCCTCCGCGAAAATAGGGGAGGGTTCGCCATCGATGTAGATTTTTCCGCCCGGGCCAATTTGCACGGTCTGCCCACCCACCGCCACCAAGCGCTTCACATACCGCGAGCGCCGCGCTTTATAGTCGATCCCTAGGTCCTTCAAGCTCCTTGCGCCGGGGGGGATTTTCACAAAGGTGCTCACCACCTGGGCCTCCCGGGCGGTGATCTGCCGAAGGACAGTGAACTCTAAAGCGCTGCCCTGGGCGGCGGCGATGCGGCGAGAGAGGGTTATCAGGGAGGGAACAGGCTCCCCGCCCACGCCGATATCCCACCGACCGGGAGCGACGATGTAATCACCAACCTGAAGCCCGGCCTCCGCCGCCGGGCTCCCCCCTTTCACCCCCGTGATCCTGAGCTCCTCCAAAAACCAAAAAACCACGATGCTTCCCGGGGTGGGGGAGCGGAAGTGGTAGGAGATGATGTCCACAAAAAAGGAGTCGCCGGGGATTATGGCTGGGATCATGGAGCCGGTGGGAACGGTCATACGCACGGTGACAAAGGTGATGATGAGCCAAAAAAGGACCCCCACCTCCACGATGGTCTCGGCCCAGCCGATGATTCGCTCGGTTTTTGGGGAGAGGGCATAGCGGCGGCGCAAAAGGCGCACGGCCCAAGGAGGTTTTTTCGCCCGCCGGCGACGCCGCTCCCAGTACCACCGCCAAATGCGCACCGGCCAACGCGGCCTTTTTTCCTGGGAGCGGGCCTTGCCTTTCCTCATTGAATTTTGTGGATCCTCGTGACCCGGCGAAGCCAATACGGACGGCTCTGCCGCACCGTGTTCCTCTTCACCACCTCAATCCGCGCGATTTTCGGGGAGTGGAGGGGAATGGTGCGCTCCACACCCACCCCGGCCGCCACCCACCGCACGGTCACGGTCTGGTTCGCGCCGGACCCGGAGATCTTGAGGACCACGCCCTCTACAGGCTGAAGACGCTCGCGGGCGCCCTCCGTGTGCCGTTCGTATAGGCGGATGATGTCGCCCGGCCGAAATTCCGGGATCTCGTCGCGGATGAATCTGGCCTCCACAGCTCTGATGAGATCGTCCATGCCGGTCATGGTTCCTCTCCTTTCAGCCGATCAAGAATAATGGCCACTGCGGCCCGTACAGAAAGGTGATTGTACCCGCCCGCGCGCACCGCGGGAAGAAGGGCATCGCAGGCGGCCAGAAGCTCATCGGTCATGCCGTGGCCGGTGCCAAAGAGGACGAGGGTCGGGCGCTCTTGGATCACCCGCCGCGCCTCCTCCCAAGAGAGCTTGGGGTAAGGAAGGAGGTGGGCCCGGGCGGTGGTGCCCAAAACGACTGGCTCCTTCCCCTCTTCGACGGCGATCTCCTGAAAAACCTCCTCCAAGTCCTCCCGGATGGCCACGAGCTCCAGGGCCTCCCGGCGGGTGGGAAGCTCCTCCTCCATCACCCAAAAGTCCCGCAACCGCGCGGCGATCCGCCGTTGGCTTTCCACGGGGTGCACGATGTAAAAACGCTTGACGTTGTAAGTGCGGGCCGTGCGGGCGATGTCGGGAACGTCCAAGGAGGTGAGGGCGGTGACGGTGACCTTTCCCTCCCTGTTCCGCATGGGAAAGTGGAGAAGCGCGATGTACAGCCCAGCCATGGGAGAAGAAGCCTAAAGGAAGGAAAAGCTCGAAGCAAGGGCGGAAATTTTGCGCGCCGCACGGCCTTGGGTAGACTGACGGCGATGCCCCACTGGAAAAGGTGGGCGGTGAGCCTAGGGGTAGTGGCCGTGGATCAAGGAGTCAAAGCTTGGGCCGTCTCGGCCCTGGCTCCTGGGGAAACTCGGCCCATTTTGGGGGAATTCCTCAGGCTTACCCGTGTCCATAATCCCGGGGCGGCATTCGGAATTTTTCCCCAGGGCACGGCCGCGTTTTTGGCGGCTTCTGCGGTGGTGGCCCTCGGCCTTGCCGCTTACCTCGTTTTCGCAAAGCCCAGCGGCCTTAGGAACTGGGGAGGCGCGCTCATCTTGGGAGGAACCTTGGGAAACTTAATCGATCGGGCCAGGTTGGGGTGGGTGGTGGACCTTTTTTCCGTGGGGAATTTCCCGGTATTCAACGTGGCTGACGTGGCTTTGGTTTTGGGCGTTGGTCTTCTGGCCCTGGGGCTTGTGCGGGGTTCCCGATGAGGCCGCTTTTCATCGTCCTAGAGGGCCCAGATGCTTCGGGGAAATCCACCCAGCTTCGCCTTCTTTCCCAGGCCCTCTCCGCCCGGGGAATCCCAGTCCTCACCACCCGCGAGCCGGGAGGCACACCTTTAGGGCAAAAGCTTCGGGAGATCTTGTTGGACCCAAAAAGCCACATGCGCCCCCTCACCGAGCTCCTCCTCATGGTGGCCGACCGGCACGAGCACGTGGAGGAAGTGATAAAGCCCGCCCTGGCCAGGGGCCAGTGGGTCCTTTGTTCCCGCTACACCCTCTCCACCCTGGCCTATCAGGGACGGGGGCGGGGTCTGCCCCTTGAACTCATCCATGAGCTGAACAGGCTGGCCACCGGCGGACTCGAACCGGACTATGTTTTCCTCCTGGATCTCCCTCCCCAGGTGGCCTTGGAAAGGACCCCTCTGCGCGACCGCTTCGAAGGGGAGGGCCTGAGCTTTTTCACCCAGGTGCGCCTGGCCTATTTGGAGTTCATCCGCTCCGTTCCCCGCGGGTACGTGATCGACGGAACCCTCCCCCCTTCCCAGGTCACCGCGGAAATCCTCGCTCGCCTTCCCCTTTCTGGATATGATTTCGAGGCCAAGGAGGGCAAATGAACGTGACGCTTCGGCGGGAGGATTTGGAGTTCGGCGTGCGCACCGTGAGCCATGCCCTGGGTGGCCGCACGGCCATGCCCATCCTGAGCGGGATAAAAGTGACCACCATCGATAACGAGGTGGAGTTTGCCGCCACCGATCTGGAGCGGGCCATCCGCTGCCGCGTCCCCGCACAGGTGGAAACAAGGGGTACTGCGGTTCTTCCCGGCCAGCTCCTCAGCCAGCTGGTGGGACGGCTCCCCGAGGTCACCGAGGTTCGCCTGCAGTCCATCGACGCCCAGGTGCGCCTCACCTGCGGGACGGCGACCTTTGAGCTCCCTGTGCTTCCCGCCGAGGATTATCCCCAGCTCCCCGAGCCGGTGAACGACCCCCTTGGGCAGATCCCCACCCCGCAACTCCTCCAGGCCATCGCCCAGACGGCCTTCGCCGCCCTGAAAGCCTCGGAGACCACGCGCCTTGCCCTAACCGGGGTGGACATCGTCCTCAAAGAGGGCGGGGCAAAATTCGCCGCCACCAACGGCTATCGCTTGGCCATAAAACGCGTCCCGGTCTTAGGCCTTCCCGAGCGCTACGAGGGCTCTTTCCTCGTGGACGCCGGGATCATGACCGATTTGCACCGCGTTCTTTCCGGCCTTGTGGCGGAGAACACCCTCCTTTACGCGGAGGCCGGGCAGATCCACTTCCGCGCGGGCCCCGTGACCTTCTCCTGTCGGTTGATTCAGGAGCAGTTCCCGGATTTTGAGCGCGTCATCCCCAAAGACAACCAGATCGGCCTTTTCCTCCCCAGGGAGGAGTTTTTGGAGACCCTCCGGCGTACGGAGCTGTTCGCCGCCGAGGAATCAGGAGCGGTGACCCTCCGGGCCACAGCCCAGGGCACAACCCTGGAGGTCTCCGCGGCCTCCCGCGAGCGCGGGAAAAGCCTGGAGGTGGTGGAGCTCGTGCGGCCACCGGCCCGGGGGATCGAGATCGCCTTCAAGGCCGAATATCTCATCGATGCCCTAAGGAGGATGGAGTCAGATCAGGTGGCCCTTTGGCTCTCCGCCCCGGAGCGGGCCGGGCTCCTTGAGCCGGCGGGGAACATCTCCCCGGCCGACGAGGGCTTCCTTTACGTGTGCATGCCCGTGCGGCTCCTTTAGCCCCGCTTGATGAGGGGCTCAGAATGGCTCATCCCGCCCAACCGCCAAAGGGCTTCCCGCCAGGATTCCGCCTCCTCTGCGGTCACGGGCTCATCCACATCAAAGCGCTCTTTCCGTTGGAGCTCCCGCAAGCGCTCCAGAAGGTCAGAAAGCCGGCCGCGAAAGTCCGAGAGAAGCTTTTGCCGCACCGCCGTGGATGCCCGCGGCCAGACCGAAAGGAAATGGGGAAGACAGAGGCCATCCGATCTTTCGTAGGCCACCCAAAACTCCGCGTCGGCCAAAAACCTCCCAAAAAACCAGCTTTCCCGGTCCTCCGCCTCCTGGGCCACTTCGCACAAAGGGCATTCCCCGCGCACTAGGAACTTTCGGCCCTGAAGGGCTGCGAGCTCGAAAAGTACCTTGTCCACCGCGGTCTCATAGAGCCTGGCCACGCCTGTGGGCGTCACGAGCTCCCGCGTTTCCACGACTTTGGCCATAAGTTGCGCGTGCTCCCGGCAAAGCCCGAAAGAGGCGGCGAACCGGGCGTGGAGCTTGGGATCCCCGGTGAGCTCATAAAGGACGGTCCAGATCCAGCGCTCTTCCGCCTCCCGAATCCTGCGACAAATGGGGCAGCCCCGCTCCCGCATGGCCTTCTCTAGATAAATCGCGGCCAAGCTCAGGCTTTCAGGCCGTTCGTCCTTCATTCCTCCTCCGCAGAATTAAAGAAAGGGGATTTGGTTTGAGCCTATCATCCAACAGCTCCGGCCCAGAAAGAGGGGCGATGGGATAGGACTCCGGCGGATCAAGGATGAGTTTGGACCTCCGCGTCCAAAGCCATCCCAAGAATCCCAGGTGGTGAACGATGCCCTCCTTCTCAAGAAGGCGCCAACCGCGGGCCAGGGCCGGGCTGCGCAAGGCCCGCAGAAGCTCAGAAAGGCCCAGGGGCTCGGGTTTGATGGACAAGCCGCCGATATGATACGCCCCAAAAACCCGGATCTTTTCGGACTCCGGGAGATCCGCAGGCATCTCCTCTGGCGGTTTTGGCCCCTCATGGGCTACAAAGAACGCTTGTGTTGCTAACTCGGGAAAGGCAAGGAAAAGGGAGAACAACGCGGGCTCCCCCGCGCCGTTTTGGGAAAGCCAATGTCTAAGATAAAGCTCATAGGCTCTGGGCTCGGCCCAACACAACTCCGGGGAAAGGAGAAAAGCCAAAAGAGAGGTGCGCAAAAGTTCTGTGGCCCCTCCGGAAACCACTGGATCCGGAACTTTCCCCACCCGCACAAGGAGCAACCGGCTTTTAAGTTCCCCAAGTTCAACGGACACGTTTATCTCCGACTGCACAGAGAAAAGGGAGATTTTGATCCCCGGGTATTGCGGGGCATGGATGAGGTCGTGGATGGTGCGCGGCTCGCGGGCGCAGATCCTAAGAAGATTAAGCCGAAGCGCACTTTGAGCGATTTCACGACGGATGGCCTCCTTAGTGGTGAGGAAAATCAATTTTTTCTCCTATAGGGGGCGTAGCATCGCCCTAGGTCCACCTCGTCGCGATTTCCTTCACCATTTCAAAGCCCAAGCCTAAAGCCCCGCGTGCTTCGGGAGCCACTTCGTGACTTAACTGGTTTGGCGGAGGGAGGTGCGGGCGCGTTCCAGGGCGGCGGCCACGGCTTCTTGGAGCTTTTCGGTTTTGGGGCCGCCTCCTTGGGCGAAGGTGGGCCGGCCGCCGCCGCTCCCGCCCAAAACCTGGGCACCGGCCTTCACCAAATCCCCGGCAGAAACCGTCTCCACGCCCGAGACCTTGGCCACCAAAAATCCCCGGCCCGCGTAAGCCGTGCCCAAAACCACTACGCCCCTCCCTAAAAGCTCAACAAGGCGGTCGGCCAAAGCCTTCACCGCCTCAGGATCCCCCTCCACCACCGCCCCAAGGAGTTTTGTTCCGTTCACTTCTTCAGCCCGGGAGGCGAGGTCTTTGGCACGAAGGAGGGCGAGCTCCTCCCGTAGCCTCTCGTTGTCCCGGCGGAGCCCGGAAAGCTCGGCCAGGACCTTCTCCGCCTTCGCCAAAACTTCACCCTCAGGGGCCTCTAAAAGGGCGGCGAGCTTGCGCCGTTCGGCCCGAAGTTCGGCGAGGTATTTCCTGGCCCGCTCGCCCACGAAGGCCCGGATGCGTCTGGTCCCCGCCGCCACGCTCTCCTCGGAAAGGATCACAATGGCGCCGATTTCCCCGGTGCGCAACACGTGGGTTCCCCCACAAAGCTCCATGGAAAAGCCGGGAACTTGAACCACCCGCACCTTTTCCTTGCCGCGGTACTCCTCCTCGAAGTGGGCGATGGCCCCTTTCTTTTTCGCCTCCTCCAAGGGGAGCTCTTCCACCACGAGGGCGATGTCCTGCAGAACCGCGGCGAAGGCGAGCTCCTCCACCCGTTCCAGCTCCTCCGGGGAGAGGCCGGAGAAGTGGGTGAAGTCGAAGCGCAGCTCCTCCGGGCCCACCCAAGAGCCGGCCTGGATCACGTGTTCCCCCAAAACCCTGCGCAGGGCCGCGTGAAGAAGGTGGGTGGCCGTGTGCGCCCGCTGGATCGCTTTTCTTCTTGGCTCATCCACCCTAAGAAGGCAGCGGTCCCCAGCCCGGAATTCCCCCTCCAGGACCCGAACTTTATGGAGCGTTCCATGTGGGGATTTTTGGACATCCAGGACCGCGGCCTTTCCCGGGCGGGAGAGGTTTTCGATGAGGCCGGTATCGGCGATCTGGCCCCCGGCCTCGGCATAAAACGGGGTTTCGGGAAAGACAAAATGCCCTTCCTCCCCGGAAGACAAAGCGCGCAAAGGCTCGGCCTTTCCCGCGAAGATCGCCTCCAAGGGGGCCTCGGCCACCAGCGTTGCATAGCCCACGAACTTCGTAGCCCGCGCGGCCACGGCCTCCTCGCCGGTGATGCCCACGGTGTCGTAGGAGAGGACCTGTCGGGAGCGGGCCCGCTGGGCGGCAAGCTCCTCCTCGAAACCCTCCCAATCCACGGAAAGACCGTGTTCCTGGGCCTCGGCTTCGATGAAGTCCCGGGGGATCCCGTAGGTGTCGTACCAGGTGAAGGCCACTTTGCCGGGGATGACCTCTGTGCCCTCGGGGAGCTTGGCCATAAGGCGCTCCAGGGCTTCTTTGCGGCGGCGGAACACCTCCGCTTCCGCCAGGATCACCCGCTCCACCAAGGGCCGGCGCTCCACGATCTCCGGGTAGACATCCCCCAGAGTCTCCACCACGGGCGCAAGAAGCCGCACGAGCTCCGCCCCGGGAATCCCCAGCCGATCAGCGTGGCGGAACATACGCATGAACACCTTCCTAAGGACAGAGCCCCGGCTTTCCTCGCTATCGGGAAGGACGCCGTCCGCCACAAGGAAGACCACGGCCCGGATGTGGTCGGCCACCACGTTTTGGGATTGGGAGTTGGGGGAGGAGGAAAGGGCATGGATGGCCTCGAGAATGGGCCGGAAAAGATCCGTCTGGAAGTTGGAACGCACGCCCTGGAGGACGGCGCTCATGCGCTCTAGCCCCATCCCGGTGTCGATGTTCTTCCGCGCAAGCTCCCTTAGCGTCCCATCGGGCTGGGCATCGTATTGCATGAACACGAGGTTCCAAATCTCCGAGAACTTCCCGCAGTCGCAGGAGGGCTTACAGTCTGGGCCGCAGGGAGGGTCGCCCCAGTCCCAGTAGATCTCGGTATCCGGGCCACAGGGACCGGAATTACCCACCGGCCCCCACCAGTTGTGCTCCTTGGAAAGCCGCACGATCCTCTCCGGCGGGACCCCAATCAAATCACGCCAGATGGCATAGGCCTCGTCGTCCTCCTCATAGACCGAAACCCAAAGCCGCTCTTTAGGGAGACCCAGCTCCTTGGTGAGGAAGGTCCAGGCCAAAGTGATCGCACCCTCCTTGAAATAGTCGCCGAACGAGAAGTTCCCGAGCATTTCAAAGAAGGTGTGGTGGTAAGGGGTGAGGCCAACCCGCTCAAGATCGGTGGTGCGGAAGCATTTTTGGCAGGTGGTAACACGGGGGTAGCGGGGCGGAACTTTCCCCCAAAAGATATCCTTGAACTGCACCATCCCCGCGGAGGTGAAAAGGAGGGTGGGGTCTTGCGGGACCAGGCTTGAGGAGGGCAGGATCACATGCCCGTTCTCCCGGAAGTACTCGAGGAAAGCCCGGCGAAGTTCTGCGCTTTTCATGACCGGAAATTTTAGTGCTCCCGGCCTTTGGGCGCGACTCGCCAAAGCTTCCCCAAAAGAAGCCAGCTTCCAAAGCCGAGGATGAGAAGGGCGCTTACTACCTGGGCCGCCCTAAACGGCCCAAGCCAAAGGGCATCCCCCCGCACGAATTCGCATGGAAAACGGACAATGCCGTAAAGCACGAAGTAGAGGGCGGCCAAAAACCCCGGCCGCGCAGGCCTTCGCAAAAGCCGCCAAAGGGCCAAAAAAACGAGGAAATTCCCCAAAGCCTCGTAAAGCATGGCCGGATGGAGGGGCTGGCCAGGATAGGCCATCCCCGCCGGCGAATCCAGGGGGAACACGATGCCCCAGGGAAGGGTTGTGGGCGTGCCATAAGCGTCCCCATTTAGAAAATTGCCGATCCGGCCGAGGGTTTGCCCCAAAGCCAGGGCAGGGACCGCGGCATCCGCCAGCCCCCAAAACGCCACCTTCTTCCAGCGGGAAGCGAGATAAAGCCCCAAAACTCCGCCAAGGAGGCCCCCGTGGATGGCCAAACCCCCATGCCAAACGGCCGGGATCTCCCAAGGCCGTAGGCGGTAAAACTCCCAGTTAAAGGCCACGTAGTAAAGGCGGGCAAAGACGATCCCCAACGGGATGGTGAGGAGAAAGACGTCCAGGATGTCCTCGCCCTTTAGGGGGAGGTTTTTGCTGCGGATTATAGCGCGCACCACGAAGTAGCCGAGGATAAAAGAAAGCACGTACATGAGGCCGTAATAGCGGATCTCAAAGGGGCCAATGCGCACAAAGACCGGGTGCATCAGGGCCATTATAATGGACGGGACTTGGGCGGGGTTGCGCGGGCGGCGCTCGTTTTGGTGGGAGCCGGCCTCCTTTGGGCTTCTTTCTTCCCGGGGCTTGGTTTTCTTGCCTGGCTGGCCTTGGTCCCCTTTTTCTTTGCCCTTGACGGGGTAGGGGCAAAGCGCGGAGCAGTTTTGGGTTTTCTCTTTGGCTTTTTCTTCTTCGCCCTAGAATTCTCGTCTTTGGGGAGTTTGAGGCCGTTCATCGGGCCCATGGCCTACGGGGTGAACTTCCTCCTTGCTGTGTACGGCGGGATTTTCTTGGGGGTGTTCGGCGCCCTGGCGGGCTGGCGTTCCTCTTCCCTATTTTGGGCGGGGCTTTGGACGCTTTTGGAGGCGGCGCGCGGCTCTGGGCCGCTGGGGTTCACGTTTGGCTCGCTCCCAGCAGCACTGGCTGCGAGCCCCTTTGTCGCCGCCTCCGGCCTTGCTGGGCCTTGGCTCCTTTCCCTCGGCGTGGCCTTCACCGCTGCCCTCCTCGCCAAATCCCTCCGAAAACCAAGGCTTTTTCCCTTGGCCCTGTTGGGCCCCCTCCTCCTTTGGGCCCTCGGACAGGCCCTGCCCGAACAAAAACCCACGGGCTCAGCCCGCCTGGCCTTGGTGCAACCGGACATAAACCAAGCCGACCGCTTGGATCGCCAAAAACTCCCGGAAATCCTCTCCCGCTATGAGCGCCTTTTGGCGGGCGTGCCCAATGACGTGGATCTCATCGTGATCCCGGAGAACGCCACCCCGGCTTTTCTCAGGATCGAACGGGAATACCTCGAGCCTTTCTCCCGCGCGGCGGAAGAAAAGGGCGTTCCCTTGCTGGTGGGCACGGCGGACATTGAAGGGGGGAAGGTCCGCAACACCATGCTCCTTCTCACTCCAGGGGGCCGGGAATCCGTGGTGTACGCAAAGATCCACCTTGTGCCCTTTGGGGAGTACGTGCCAGGGAGGTCCCTTTGGAAAAGGCTGGGCCTGGCCCCAGTGATCGACCAATTTTTGCCCCTTGACCAAACCCCGGGCGAGCGCTTGGAGCCCGTGGGGATTTATGGGGTCGTCATCTGTTTTGAGTCGGCCTTCCCCGGACCAAGCCGGGTCCTTGTCAAAAAGGGAGCGGAAGTCTTGCTTGTGCCCACCAACGACGCTTGGTTTGGCCGAACGAGGATCCTGTGGGAGCACTACGCCATGGGGTCGCTCCGAGCGGCGGAGACCGGACGGGCCGTGGTCCAAGTGGGGCAAACGGGGATCACGGGGGGATGGGGACGAAAGGGGCAGGAGCTCGTCCGCTTTCCTTTGGGGGAGGGGGTTTTTGTCCTGGAGGTGCCGCGGTTTTCCGGCCGCACCCCTTATGTGCTCCTGGGCGACTTTCTTGTTCTTTTTGTAGCTGGGGGCCTTGCCCTCTTGGGCTTGAAAAGGGGCCCGCGGCCGCGGGCCCCTCAGCCCCAAGGAGGCCGGTTCTCTTAAATTCGATTAGGGAGCTGCCTACTCAACCTCGATCTCTACCGTGGCCTGCCCCTCTTGGCCGAGGTTGTCCCACACCGTGAAGGTTGCCGTATAAGAGCCGGTCTGCTCGTACTGGTGGGAGACGGTCACCGTTAATGTTTCCACCTCTAGCCCTTCTTGGATCAGGGAATATCCATCGCCAAAGTTCAATACCCACTTCGTCAGCTTCGCTCCCGTCCCGGCAGTGGCTGTGCCGGTGAAGTTAACATCTAGCGGCGCTGGGCCTGAGGTTGGGGTTGCCGTCAAACTCACCTCGGGAGCGGGGGTGGTCACGGTGATCACAACCTCTTTTGTGACTATTTGGTTTGCCGAATCCTTGACCTCGAACCGAGCGGTGTAAGTGCCGGGGGTTGCGTAGAAATGGAAGGTGATGTACATGAATTCCGGACCGCTGATCGTGCCCTGCAGGTCGGGATCTGCGCCCGCGGTGTAGGCATACCAGAACTTCCACGAGACCAGGTCCCGCCCCTGCGCGGCCTCCGCCTGAAGTATGAACGTCACCTCTCCATTTGCGGGTACGGGGTTAGGGGAGGCGGAGAGGGAAGCGGTGGTGCCGGGAAGAACAGTAATGGTTTTGGAGTCCGTGTCAGTAGCCCCCTGAGGGCCGGTCACCGTAAGCACCGCCGTATAAGTCCCGGGGGTGGTGTAGGTATGGGAGATGCTGACCGTGAGGTCCGTTCCGGAATAAGGCGTGGAGCCGTCACCGAAGTCCAAGGTGAAGGAGGTAATAGGGCCGGTGGAGCCGGCGGCGCTGAAGGTCACCGAGAGAGGTGCTGGCCCAGACGTGGGATTGGCCGTGAGTTTTGCCTCCAACGGCCTAAGGAACCAGGCACAGCCGCCCAGGGCAAGACCGGCCAGAACAAGCAACACTGGCAAATATCGCTTCACTTTTGGCATAACCGACCTCCTTTTTGCCGCCCCCAGGATACCCGCTGGCTTGCCACCTCCCCAGGAATGCGGTGCCCTCCCCTCGGGGGCTAGGTCCGGCCGATCCTGGACACGTGTCCCCTGGGAACCGGGGCCGAAAAAGGGGTGTATATTGGATGCGGGGAAAGGAGCGGCCGCCTTGCCCGCAGAGGAGTTGGAGCTGATCCAGCGCAGCCTAAACGGCGATCTTGAGGCTTGGGGGGAGATCGTGAGCCGCTATAAGGAGGCGGTGTTCGCCGTGACACTGAGCATTTTGCGCAATTACGCGGACGCGGAGGACGCCGCGCAGGACGCGTTTATCCGCGCCTACGAGAACCTCCGCAAGTACGATCTTTCCCGGAAATTCTCCACCTGGCTTTTTACGGTCGCCGCCAATGTCGCCAAGAATGCCCTGCGGAAAAGGCGGAGGACGCAGGACCCGCCTTTGCCAAAGATGGATGGAGATCCCGCAGAGGAAGCCCACGAGGAGGTGTGCTTGGCGGCGGTGAGGGAGGCGGTAGCCGAACTTCCTGAAACTTATCGTGCGCCCATCGTCCTTTATTACTGGCATGGGCTTCCGCTGGAGGAGATCGGCGAGGTCCTGGGCCTTCCTGTGGGGACGGTGAAGACCAGGCTTCACCGGGCCAGAGCTCTTATTCGGGCAAAACTTGTGCAGCGGGGGGTGATTCAGGATGCGCTGGGATGAGCTGGACGAGCTTTTGCGCGCGGCCCTCAGCAAAGAGGTGGAGGAGGGGGCCAAGAGGCTTTTGGGCCTGGAGGAGCGGGTGATCCGGGAGCTGGCCCGCCGGCCGGCGCGGGAGAGCCCTTGGCGAAAGGCAAAGGAGTTCTTCTCCCGTCCCACACCCCGCTGGGCTTTGGCCGGGGCCCTGGCCGCGCTCCTCCTCGGCTTCGCCCTCGGCCGCCTCACCGCACCCCGCCCGATCCCCCACTGGAGCCCCAACCTTTTTGTGATCGCCGCGCCCGGGGCCCGCTCCGTGGCCGTGGTCGGCGATTTTTCTGCCTGGCAGCCCATCCCCCTCTCCGACCCCGATAGGGACGGAATTTGGATGGCCTCCATCCCCTTGCCGCCCGGCCGTTACGAATACGCATTCATTGTGGATGGAAAATGGGTTGGGCAGGACCCCCTGGCCGAGGAGTACCTGAGGACCTTTGGAGAATACGTATCCGTCCGGTACGTAGGAGGAGGCCGTGCGGATCTTTCTTCTTAGCCTCCTTGTGACTTTCTGGGCGGGCTTCGCGTTCCCTGAGGCCCTCCTGCCCCTGGCGGCATCACCTCCCAGCCCCGCGGAAGTCCTGCAGTTCCTCGAGGGGATGGGCTTCGCTCCCGAATTCACTGCGGCCTTATCCGCGGCGCTGCTTTCCGGATTCAAATCGGGGCGGGCCACCACCACCGTAACCCTCCTTCTCCTTCAGGACCTGGCCAAAATCCCGCAGGAGCAGGCGGAAGGGATTTTGGAGATCATCCGGTACGCCCTCAGCCAGGGGTTCATCGTGGACACCGGCCTCACCGGCTCCTCCATGATGAACGAGGTCCGAAAACTTTTGGCCCTGGGAAGAAGCGGGCAGGAGATCTTCCGGGTCCTCGGCCTTCGGCTGGGGTTCCTCCAGGCCACGCGCGCCGTTCTCGTCGGCCACGGACTCCTCCCCTCCAGCGCTCCCGGCCCGGAAGCCCCTCTTACTCCCGCCGATCGGGTCGTCTTGGAAACGGCCTGGGCCGTGGGGGACTTCATCCTCTGGGAGGGCGGTAGCCCAGATGACCCCCGGTTTTTGGGATACGTGCAGGGAAGGCTGAACCGGCTCGCCACCCTGGGTGTATGCCCTGCGGGTATGGCCCAGGAGATATCCGCCGCTTTGACCCCTGGCATCCTGGCGGAAATCGTGCGGGTTGTGTTCCAACCCGAAAGGAGGTAGGGATGAAGCGAGCGTTTTTGGGAGCGTTACTGGCCCTGAGTTTAGGGCTTTTTGCCCTAGGCCAGGAAGAAGCCGTGCCCTTGGGGATCGTGATCGAGCCGCCCGCCGGGGAACTCACGGTGCGGGTTTGGGTGGATAAGCCCGCCTACAGCATAGGGGAAACGGTGCGCATCAATTTCGAGCTGAATAAGCCCGCCTACGTCTACATCTGGGATATCGCCGCGGATGGGAAGGTAACCCAAATCTTCCCCAATCAGTATGATCCCCAAAATTTCTTCCAGGCAGGGGTGCACACCATCCCAACCCCAGGGAAGGCCTACCAATTCCAGGTGACGCCGCCCACGGGGACGGAATGGATCCAGATCATGGCCACGACCGTTCCGATCCCGTACTTCCAGAACTACGGCCCCCAACAGCCTTTCCCCTTCCTTGGGCCCGATCCGCAAAGTTGGCAACAGGAGCTTGAGGCCCAGGTTTTAGGGCTTGTTCCCGAGCCGACCCAGCGGGCGTTCGATTTCACGTGCTTCCAAATTGTGCCCGGGCCCGCTCCGGGTTATGGGACGCTGCAAGTGATAACCACCCCATCTTTGGCCAAGCTTTACGTTGACGGGATCTTCCGGGGATACACCCCGCGGACCCTGACCCTGACCGCCGGCACGCACACTGTACTTCTCCGCAAGAGCGGGTACCAGGACTACACCACCACCGTTTACCTCCTTCCCGGCGGCACGCGCACCCTCAACATCACCCTCATCCCGGCGGTGGTGAACCAGCCGCCGGTGGCCCAGTTCACCTTCAGCCCCACCGCGCCCAGGGCTGGCGATTGGATCCAGTTCGATGCCTCCGCCTCCTATGATCCGGATGGCACCATCGTTAAATACGGATGGGACTTCCAAAACGACGGGGTCATCGATGCCTACGAGCGAACCGTGTTCTTCCGGTACTCCGTGGCAGGAACCTACACCGTGCTCTTAACGGTGACCGATGACAAGGGCGCAACCGCTTCCGCGGCCCAACAAATCGTGATAAGCCCCCTTGTGGTGAATCAGCCTCCCGTGGCCCAATTCACCTATAGCCCCACCGCCCCGTTCGTTGGGCAAAGCGTCACGTTCAACGCCACCTCTTCCTACGATCCGGATGGGGCCATCGTGTCCTATCAGTGGGATCTCGACGGCGACGGGATTCCCGATCAGAGCGGCCCAATAGCGAACTGGATTTATACCGCTTCGGGAGCATACACGGTGACCCTCACCGTGCTCGACAACCGCGGCGCCACCAATTCCATAAGCAAAACGATCTTCGTCCTTCCTCTGGGCATCCCGGGGATGCCCCCGCTGTATGGAATTCCCGGGATTTACGTGTGGGGCACGGACCGGTGGTATATCACGGTGAACGGTTCTCCCACTTGGGCCGCGCCGCGGGCCTTCCGCATTGAACTCCGCACGGACGGGGAGATTGTGGGGGTGACGGAGGAAACCGGCCCGGCGCCCCTTGGGATCGTACCTGAGCCGATAAGCGTGGGGTGGCAATGGATACGAGAGGGAACGGTGAGCTCAGGAAGCATTACTTACTCCTTCGAGGTTCGCGGCGCCACCACCCTTTACCTCGATTTGCGCCTGGACATGAATGGCGACGGCATCCCAGAGGCTTCTTCTTCCCTTGTGCGCCTGCGGCAGCACTTGGTGAACCCGCCTCATAACCCGTTTGTGGTGGGCATCCCTGAGGGGTATTCTGGAGCGTTTGTTCCCAGCATCGACTTTCGCATCGGTCGGGCTTTGGCCTACACCCAAAACGTCCGCATCATCTTTTGGCAGACCACGATCAGCGCCCTCGAGGGCCTGTAAGCTTTCTTCCGTTTCTCCATGAGGGCCCGGGTTTCCCCGGGCCCTTCCTCTTTTCTTTTCCCCTTTTTCCCGGTATAGTGACCCGTTCTTCAACCGCCCATGGGAGGCCTGACCAGGTACATCGTTCAGCGTTTGGTCCTCACCGTGCCCATGGTGTTCATCCTCATCACCACCGTTTTTTTGGTCCTGCGGATCATGCCGGGAGACCCGGTTTTGGCCATGCTTGGCGGCCGCAACGTCTCCCCTGAGCTCATCGCCCAAAAACGCCACGAGATGGGACTTGATAAACCCTTGCACATCCAATACGCGGAGTACATCACAAAGCTCCTCCGCGGGGATTTAGGCCGCTCCACGCGCACCGGAAAGCCCGTGGCCGAGGAGCTCTTGGCCCGCCTTCCCGCCACCTTGGAGCTGGCCATCTGGGGGATGCTCTTTGCCGCCCTCTTTGGCATTCCCACGGGGATCCTCGCCGCGGTGCGCGCGGACAAGACCTCCGATCACGTGATTCGCGTTCTCCACATCGGCTCTTTTGCCCTGCCCATCTTCTGGGTGGGGCTCATGTTCCAGGTGATCTTCGCCGTAAAGCTCGGTTGGCTCCCCGTGGCCAGCCGTCTTTCCGGCCGCTACGCCTTCACTTTCCAGCGCGTAACCGGCTTTTATCTTCTCGATGCCCTCATCCTCGGCGATAAAGAGATCCTCGTGGATGTGGTGAAGCATCTGGTCCTTCCCGCTGTGACCTTGGGGCTGGCCCAGATGGGGTTTCTTGGGCGGATAACGCGGGCATCCATGCTGGAGGTCCTCGATGCGGAGTTCGTTACGGCCGCGCGCTCCAAGGGCCTGGCCGAACGTTTGGTCATCCTTCGCCACGCCCTGCGCAACGCCCTTATCCCCATCGTCACCGTGTTTGGCCTGCAATTCGCCATGCTCATGGGAGGGGCTGTGCTCACGGAAACCGTGTTTTCTTGGCCGGGGGTGGCCGGATTCCTCATCCAAAGCCTCTATTACCGAGATTGGTGGGCTCTGCAGGGGACGATCGCGTTCATCGGGGTGTTCGTAGCCACGGTGAACCTCGTCGTGGACCTACTTTATTCCGTGATCGATCCGCGGGTGAGGTACTGATGCGGGGTGGGCCAACATCTTGGCTTTTGCGGATGACCGGGCTTGGAAGGCTAGGGGGACAAACCCTCTTAAAAATTGGCCTGGTCGTGGTTCTTTCCTTCATCGCCATGGCCATCATCTGCGGGCCGCGCGGCACCGAAAACTATGGGCGCTTTCCCGGAATCCCCCCATATAACCCGGCAAAAAGTTATGACACCCTGACCAGACTTTCTCCTCCTACCGCGAAAAACTGGATGGGAACGGATCACCTGCAGCGGGACGTGTTCAGCCGAGTTTTGGCCGGGGGCTGGGCCCCCCTCGTGGTGGCCTTTGCCTCCATTGCCCTGGCCATGAGCGTGGGATCCACGGTGGGCTGGATTTCCGGGTTCCTCGGTGGGTGGCTAGACCGGGCCCTTTCCCTTGCCATGGACGCCATTTATTCCTTTCCCTCCATGATCCTTGCCATCGCCCTCGTGGCCGTGATGGGGCCCGGTCTCATTCCCATGATCGCCTCCATCGCCTTTGTCTATGTTCCCACCTATTTTCGCATTACCCGGGCCGAGGTCCTCAGGGTGCGGGAGTACACCTTTGTGGAGGCCGCGCGGGCCACAGGTGCTTCGGGCGCGCGCATCCTCCTTCGCCACATCGCCCCAAACACCGTCAACGCCATCATGGCCGTGTCCTCTTTCAACATCGCCGATGCCATCCTCACCGAGGCGGCCTTGGCTTTCTTGGGTTATGGGCTTCCTCCACCGGCTCCGGATTGGGGGTTCGACATCCAAAACGGCCAACGTTACTTGCAGTCGGGATATTGGTGGCTCATCACCTTCCCAGGCCTGGCCATCCTCCTCCTCTCCCTGGGGTTTGGCCTTATTGGGGAGGGGATTTCGGACCTCGTGAACCCCAAGCGCCGGCGCAAGCATCTGGCGTAGACAAGAAAACAAGGCCTTCCTATAATCGCTTGTATCTTTGCCCTAAAGGAGGTGAGGAAGGAGGAACATTTTTAGGGGCTAAGGAAAGCCTACAAGTCCAGGGGGTGA
>FWWM01002104.1_pt1 | contig 56058 bp, 52 predicted proteins | sample 2228351 | NCBI WGS metagenome assembly FWWM01 (sample SAMEA103939774, study PRJEB20133) | metagenome | reverse complement strand
GAAGAATGCGGAGATGGTGGAGAAGACACAGCCCAAGGACGCCCTCGCCATCAACCCGGACCTGACCATCAAGTGGGAATACTTTCTAGTGGGCTACTCATCGCCTTCGACGCCATCAATCCATCCAAACGGAACACTGCTCGTTTCTTTTGCTAACAATTTAGTCGCCTTCCACGATTGAATCTCCGTGAGGGCAGAATATTGAGAACCCGCCCTCCTGCCTCCATTACGCATTTCGCGCGGTAACCTGTGTTAGCATAGAAAGGTATGGCGGTTGCGGCGAGAGAGCGTAAGTTCAAGTTATTCACAGATTTCGTGCCCACGGGCGACCAGCCGGAGGCGATAGAAAAGCTCGTCAACGGACTGGAGAAGGGATACAAGTACCAAACTCTTCTCGGAGCGACGGGAACGGGCAAAACCTTTACAATGGCGAACGTGATTGCGCGCGTTCAGCGCCCCACCCTCGTCATCTGCCACAACAAAACGCTCGCGGCGCAGTTGTGCGCGGAGTATCGGCGGTATTTCCCGGAAAACGCGGTTGAATACTTCGTTTCCTATTACGACTACTACCAGCCGGAAGCTTACATTCCAACGACCGACACCTACATAGAAAAGGACGCGGACATCAACGAGGAAATTGACCGTCTGCGGCACTCCGCAACGGAATCCCTTCTAACACGCCGCGACGTTATAGTTGTAGCGTCGGTTTCCTGCATTTACGGCTTGGGTTCGCCTGAAGACTACGCGAAGCTGTCGGTGAGACTGCGGCAGGGGGAGCGCGAGCCTCGGGAGAAGCTCATACGCAGGCTCGTAGATATGCAGTATCGCAGAAACGAGTTTGAGCTTGTTCGCGGAAGTTTCCGTTTCAAAGGCGACATTTGCGAGATTTACTCCGCGGACAAAGAGCTCATCACCCGTCTTGAGTTCTTTGACGACGAACTTGAGAGAATCATTGAAATCAATCCCGTAACCGGCAAAACTGAGGAAATACTGGACGAGGTGGTAATTTTCCCCGCAAGCCATTACGTTCTTCTACCCGATAAGCGCGACATTGCGGTTCGTGCGATACGCGAGGAGTTAAAGGAACGTCTGGAATTCTTCAAGGCGCAGGGCAAACTTCTGGAATACCAGCGCCTGAAGGAACGCACGGAATACGACCTTGAAATGATAGAACATTTCAGTTACTGCAAGGGGATTGAGAATTACTCTAGGCATTTTGAAGGGCGTGAGCCGGGAGAGACACCTTCTAACCTGCTTGAATACTTCCCCGAGGATTTCCTGATGATAGTTGACGAAAGCCATGTAACGATTCCCCAACTTCACGGGATGTACAACGGCGACCGCTCGCGGAAGACGACGCTCGTGGATTACGGGTTTCGCCTGCCCTGCGCGCTCGATAATCGTCCCCTGAGATTTGAGGAATGGGAGAATTACGTGAATCAAGCAATATTCACAACTGCCACCCCAGGTCCCTATGAGCTCAAGCATTCCGCCCAAATCGTTGACCAAGTCATCCGCCCAACCGGGCTCGTTGACCCTGAGATAAGAATCTTCCCAACGAAGCATCAAATAGACTTGCTGGTTTACGAGCTTCAGAAGCGTGTTGAGCGTGGCGAGCGTGCCCTAGTCACCACGCTCACGAAAAAAATGGCGGAGAGCCTCGCGCAGTATTTGCAGGAGAACGGATTTAAGGTTATGTATCTGCACAGCGACCTTGATGCGCTGGAGCGCATCCGCATCCTCAAGGATTTGCGGCTCGGAACTTACGACGTTATAGTGGGGATAAACCTCTTGCGGGAGGGGCTGGATTTGCCCGAGGTGAGCCTGGTCGCGATTCTTGACGCGGACAAAGAAGGCTTCCTGCGGTCAACTAAGTCGCTCGTTCAGACCATCGGGCGTGCGGCGCGAAACGTGAACGGGCAAGTAATTCTCTTCGCGGATGAGATGACCGACTCCATCAAACAGGCGATAAATGAGACGAACCGCAGACGGAAGAAGCAAATCGCCCACAACGAGAAATACGGAATCGTCCCGCGCACTATTGAGAAGGAAATCAAGGACATTACCGACGAGCTGATGGAGAGCGGGCTGAAGATTATCAAGGGTAGACAGGCTCACGCAGTGGCTGGTGGCGGAGGTGTGGACTTCAAGGAAGATGAACTCTACGCCAAGTACGCGGAGGCGCTGGACGCTGCGCTTGCTAGCGGGCAGATTCCCCCGGACGCAAAACGCGCATCGTTGCGTGGGCAGGGAACGCTTCTGACGCCGAACGCGCGGGTGCTGTCAATCGGGCAGTTGGAGCAACGGATTTCCGAACTCACGGAAAAGATGCAGAGGTTTGCGGAGCTTTTGGAATTTGAAAAAGCCGCGGTTCTGCGGGACGAGATTAAGGAGCTTAACGCTATCCTCCGCACGCGCTTAAAAGATGAAAGCGAAAAGATTTTCGCAGAGAAAGTGAAGTGAGAACATCGAGAACGAAGGAGAGGCTAAGGAATCCGTTTGAATAGATTGGGAAATATCATCCTTACTTTCGCCAAAGGCGATGTTATAATAATCCCGTGAAACTGCTTGTCACTCTTGAGCAGGGGCAGGACGGATGGATAGTCGCGCAATGCCCGTCTATCCCTGGTTGCGTTTCCCAGGGCAGAACGCGCGAGGAAGCACTTGAAAACATTACAGAAGCAATCCAACTCTGCTTGGAGGCTAGAAAAGAGCTTGGACTTCCCCCATTCGTTGAAGTTGCGGAAGTTGAGGTTCCCGCTTAGGAGTGAAACTGCCGATCATCAGTGGAAGGCAAGTGGTCAGGTCGCTCACGAAAGTGGGGTGGTACCAAGTCCGTCAAAGAGGAAGCCACATCATTCTTCACAAAGAAGGTTCACAGGTTACAATTTCCGTTCCAGCCCACAAAGAGGTTGACCGAGGAACCCTGCACAAAATCATACGTCTTGCTGAAATCACGGATGAGGAGTTTCGCGAATTGCTTAGATAGGAGCAAGGAATAACCAGAGGTTTGCGGAGCTTTTGGAATTTGAAAAAGCCGCGGTCTTGCGGGACGAGATTAAGGAGCTTAACGCTACACTCCTCTCACGCCTCAAGGACGAAAGTTTACCTGTAGTAGGCACGGCGAAAAGCTCTTTGCAGGGAAAGTAACTTAGAAACCCAAGAACGAGCGCCAAGCAAAGTTAAAGATACGCACGTGCCTTCAAACACTCCCTCACATTCTCCAGTCTGTGATGCTATAAAGTCCCTATGAAACTCCTCGTTACCCTTGAATCCGGCGAGAACGGTGGGATATCCGAGGAATGCCCGTCTATCCCTGGTGGCGTTTCCCAGGGCAAGACCCGTCAAGATGCCCTCCCTAACATCAAGGAAGCCATTGAACTTTGCATGGAAGCGCGAAGGGACCTCTTTCTTCCTCCCGTCTGAACCTGTAGGGTGGGACACGAGGTCGCGCCCTACGGGACTCGCGCAGGTCAGTGATTTATTCGTCTAGACGAACTCTCAACTAGAAACGCTTACCCACTACATTCTAAGCCTGCAGGTATAATCCTCCCATGTCTATGAAGGAGGAAGGATATGAAAAGCATTGGCATTTGTCTTCTGGCGGTTTTAATATTCCCTGCTTCTTCTTTCGCCCAAACCTCAGACGTTAAACTTCAAACCTTTCCTATTGCGCACACCTATTCCATCATCGCCTATGACCCCGCGAGCAATCAAATGGGCGTCGCGGTCCAATCCCACTGGTTCAACGTGGGCTCCATCGTCCCATGGGCGGAGCCGGGCGTTGGGGTCGTCGCAACGCAGTCGCTCGTGGAAGTTTCCTACGGACCGCTGGGACTTGAGCTTGTGCGCGCGGGCAAGTCCGCCGAGGAGGCGCTTAGGGAGCTTCTCGCCAAGGATGAAAACTCCGCGGTTCGTCAGGTTGCGATGATTGACGCGAACGGCAAGCTAGCGGTTCACACGGGCGAAAAGTGCATACCGGAGGCGGGGCACGTTACCGATGAAGCGAGCAATCCCTCCGCAGGCTTAACCGTAAAGGTTCTCCCCAAAGGCTCTAATCAGGCAATCTACTCCTGCCAGGCGAATCTGATGGCTCTGCCCACCGTTCCCTCCGCGATGGCGCACGCCTTTGAAACCGCAAGCGGAGACCTCGCCCACCGAATGCTCTCCGCGCTTTGGGCAGCGGAAAACAAGGGTGGAGATATACGCGGAAAGCAGTCCGCCGCACTGGTCGTGGTTTCTATCAAGCCTACTGGTGAATACTCCGCGGACCACATCTACGACATTCGCGTGGACGATTCGCCAGCGCCTCTTATTGAACTCGAGCGTCTGCTCGACGTGGCTACCGCGTATCGCACCCTCAATAACGCCGCTGATTTTATCTATCAAGGCAGGCTGAACGAAGCGGAAATGGAGTATCTCAAGATGCGGGAGCTTCAGCCGGAAAACGCTGAGCTTATCTTCTGGTATGCCCAGACGCTCGTGGAGGTGGCGACAAGCGAGCCTCCCGAACCTGCATCCGAAACACCTGCACCTGAAGCCTCGGACGTCTCGTCCGAGGAATCCGCTCAGGTGACGTGGACACCTACGGAAGAGGAACGTGAGGCGCTCATAGAAATGGCTCTGCCCATATTCGCGGAGTGCTTCCGCCTTCAGCCCAGCTGGCGCGAAACCCTGCGGCGTCTCGTCAAGGTCGGTCTTTTCCCCGATGATGAGGAGCTTCTCCAAAGAATCCTCTCTCAATAGCGGGGAACCCGAATACCGCTAATCTTCGGAGTCGAAAGTAAGCCGGTGATTAGATAAGGCTCACCGGCAAGCCCGGAGGTATATTGAGACATTTACTCTCAGCCCTCTCTCTCAAAGGGCGATTATATTATAACGCAATGTCGGTAACGATTCAATAGGGGGAAGCCCAGGATCCCAACCGCTTTATGCTCGCTGGCGGCTAGCGGTAGAAGACTGTTCCCGTCCTCTTGAGACGCGCCGATTTTCTCCCCCCACTTGCTTTCAGTCCGAAATCTGCTATGGTCCCGGGTATGGAAGAAAATGAGGAACAACTTGACGAGGCGTTTGATGATGAGGAGGAGGAACGCGAACTAACCCACGGAGAGGCGCTTCACATCTTAAAGAAGAAAGGCATCTGGGATAGGCTAATTGACGGAAAGCATAGCCTTAGGCTTATCATAGGCGGGGTAACCGAGATTCACAAACTAAAACTAGACCCTGCTCAAGCAACGCTAGTTGAGACCGATACGGAATACGACAGCCACGACGCGGACTCAATAGAGTTTTGGCTCAAATCCAACCATATCAGCTTCTTTAAGTCGTATCCCGAAGGAACCGAAGAGTTCAGCGCGTTGATGAGACTACGGGAGGATTCTTAGTAATTTAATGCGAGTCGGTCGATGAGCTCTTTACCTTTTTCTCTTCCTACTTCTTTGTATATCGACAATAGCTCCTCATAGGTTCCATCTCCACCAAGTAAATCCCAAAACTCCTTTCCGATCAACACCTGATTTTGCAAATCAGTGTACCGTAGCACGACATTCCAGCGGTAAAGACTCCTTTCTTCTCCATACGGGTTGTAGCCCATAGCAAAGTAAGTCTTTACCTTCGGGAAATGGGAGCGCCTCATTGCGCATATATGGAGAAGGCGGGAGGTAAGCTCCAAGCACTGTCCCTTATTGGCTTCGGGCGTCTTTATCTCAAAGTACCATTCCTCATTGTCGCGCGTTTTTACAAAGAGGTCAGCTCTAACCGTTCTCGTTACACTGTTAGTGTCAGTAGCCGCGTGTGTAACTCCTGCCACAAGTTCCGGATATGAGCAGAAAACACCACTTTCGTCAATCCGTTTCATAGCCGATTCAATGAAGGAGACGGCAGACAGGGAAATACCTCCTGTTAATTCGTATGTCCTCTTGGCAAAGCCGTGATGTTCGCTAGCCACCAACATGCCTACTTCCTCAAATGAGCTTCCTAGCGAGGTGGAAAATGTTCTCTCGAATTCACTTACTCGTCTAACGCCTTCCGGAATTAGGGCGTAGTGGAAAGGTTTGTAACCAGCATCCGACTTACTTCCCCTCCTAGGTTTACCTTCTCGCCTCCACCGTTCACGCTCAAGTATCTTTTCGACCGTGTGCTGTATCATTCCCTCAACGTAACCTTTAATTCTTGCTCTGGTCTCTGCGGAAATCATACCTTCTTCATATAATAAATGCTCTCGAAGTAGTGGTTTGTGTCCCGTTCTGTCCTCATTAGAACGGGTCTGTTGAACACGTCAACGATATCCCAGCAAAGGGAGCGTGCTATCTTCGGATATAGCTCAAACCGATCGTTAGCGACGATGAATATCTTCGCTTTCGGTTTCAGCCAGTGCGAAACGTTGGCAAACACGTTGACGATTTCTTCCAAATACCTATCCTGCGCGGCCTTGCTTTGCCCGCGGGACATCGGGCCTATCTCTTCATCATCTTGCCTTGGAATGTGGAAAAGCTCATAGGCGTAGCGATGCTGTTCGTGGTAGTCAATCATTCCTACGTAAGGTGGCGAAGTGAAAATTCCGTCAAACTCAACGCCATTAGGCAGGTCAATGCTACGAGAATCGCCCTGGAGGACTAAAGTTTTTGCCTTCGTGCGAATTTCAGCAAACTCCTTCATTCGCTTCAAGGTATCAAGGCTGTATCGCGTTAGAAACTTCAACGCTTCCTTCGTCGGTTCGCAGTAGCGCCGATGCTTGATACACCAGTATTCCTTATTTGGGTCTATCGGCTCCTTCGGCCGCGCCAAATCATAGTGAGTTATTAATCGGCAGGAGCGCGCGGCTCGGCTGAGAATAACCTGCAACACAGGGCTGTACATATAGCGGTCAATCTGGCTTCGGTAATACAAAAGCTCCGCCAGTGCTCTCGGTGCATACCAGGTCTTTAGGTATTCGCTTTCAGTCGTTGGTTCTTGCTCGTCAATGAAAAGGTGTAGTTTGCCGTTCACTAGGTGCTTGCTGAAAATCTGTGTTTGATTCAGGCAGTCCCTTACTTCCGCGTTTAGCCTGGGAATATCGTACTCGTCTGTTTTAACTTTGCATATGAGCCAGTTGAAGTATGAAAGCTCAATCCCAACCGAGTTGATGCCAAGCGCGTTGGCTTCCACCAAAGTAGTGCCGGATCCGACAAACGGATCAAGTACCCACTGTCCTTTCTTAAAGAACTTTCGCAGGAAAAGTTCCACAAGCTGAGGTATGAACTTTCCAAGATAGGGATGGAGCCTATGAACGTGCTTTGTCCTCTCAAACTCCCTATATTCAACGAAAGTTAGATCGCTTCCAAGAATGCGTCTATTCTTCTCCAAGTCCACAACGCGCTCAATCAGGTCCGCTCTGTAATGCGCGTTTGAAGTGCAGAGTTTCGCAGTGGGACGACTCATTGTTCACTAATATTCTACCAATAATCGTTTGTTTAGTGAAGCCACTACCCTCCTGATACCCTAACCCTCTTCCACCTACTGCTCCTGAATATGAGCCAAACGAGCGCAAGGTCAAGAAGCGCGACCGTGGGTATCACTCCCAATATCGCGTGTCGTTACATCGAGGCTGATTTTCGGTCACCGCATACTTATCGCCAAGCGGCACGCAGGAACATCCAAAACAGCACTGCGCCAATCGCGAGCGCGACCAAACCGGAATAAATCGCTTCCTTCCGCGCCTCCGGGTCGTATTTGCCTTCCCCGCCGAGGAAAACATGGACGCAGTGGCTCGCCGCGCCGAGCATCACCGCAAAAAGCACAAGAGTGATTAACCAGAGAATCAACGTTGCTTTCGCCTACCGAGCATTATTCTAGCACCTGCCCACAGGCATAGCTCGCCGCGCCGACGTGCTTTCTCACACCCTAACCCTCTTCCATCTTCCGCTCCTGAATATCAGCCAAACAAGAGCGAGGTCAATGACCGCGGTAGCGACGCCTATATACCAGATGAGGAGAATCGATACCCTCTGCCAGTAAACGAGCCAGAAAACCAGCGGAACCTGTAGCCCCCACATAGTGAGCACCGAGATTATCATTGGCGGTTTTGTGTCTCCGCTACCCCAATAGGCGCTGGATATAATAAAAACCGCGGTCCAGGTCAGCATCGCGAAAACGTAAATTCGCATAATTGCGGTGCCGAGGGTGAGAACCGCCTGTTCCTTGGCAAAAAGCCCGACAATCGCGCCCGCAAGGGCAAACATCACTGCGGTCAAGATTACGCCGACCACCATACCAATTCCTAGCCCAATTTCCACACTTCTTCCACTCCGCTCCGGCTTCTTCGCGCCGAGGTTCTGCCCAACCATCGTTGTCACCGCGGTCTGCAAGCCCCAGGTCGGTATCCACATCAGGCTAAGCACCGGCCAAACAATCGCGTTTGCCGCCATCACCGCGGTGCCCATCTGGTTTATAACCCAGCCAATTGTTGTGTGTCCCAAGAAGATCGCGTTCTCTCCGATTGCGGCAGGCACCCCTACCCTTAAGATCCGCCACATCCACCCGACCGACACACTGGCAAAGTTCTTCAAGCTCATCCGCAGATTCGTCCACCCGCAAAGGAAAACAGTCAAGCCCGCGGCGAGCGTCCACGTTTGGGCAATTACGCTCGCCACTGCCGCGCCCTTAATACCCATCGCCGGCGCACCTAGGTTGCCAAAAATTAACATCCAGTCAAGAAAAAGATTCATCGCAACCGCGACTGCGGTAATAACCAGCGGTTTCACCATATCCCCAATCCCGCGAAAGCTCGTTTTCAGGGTCGCCCCAGCGTAAAAGAGTGGCATACCGAGGAAGATAATCCTGCCGTAATCCGTCCCCATCTCCGCAACCGCTCTCTCGGAACCGAAGAGCAAGTACATCTCCTTGATATGAAGGTATCCAATGACGGTTACACAAAGGGCGGCGATAATCTTGAAGATAAACGTCTGTCCAATAACGGTTCTCGTTTCCTCAAGCCTCTTCGCCCCAAAGCTTCTTGCGATGAACGTCACCGACCCGATGCCGATTATTTGGTTGAAGACAAGCAAGATCATAAAGAAGTAGCCGAATACGCCCATCGCCGCCTGAGCGACAGTCCCAAGCTGGGCGACAAAGTAAGTATCTACCGCGTGGTAACTACTTTCAAGGGCGCTTGTTAGCATTGAGGGGATTGAAAGGCGAACGATGTGGCGAAGTACACTTCCGCGAGTCAAATCAACCGTCGGCGAAAGAACGGCGGGTTGCATTGGCATCCCCGCCAAATCTGCGGGAAGTTCACTTGGAGAAGCTCTCGCCTGTTCGCCGTCTGAGGGCACTAGGCAGTATCTTACTCCGCTTTTGCCCTAATGAACCAGTTAAGCACGGCAAAGGCGCAAAAAAACCCTCGGAATCGGGCGCCCGCGCGTCGTCTAAACTCTACAAACTTCCCGAAGCCTCGCCGAAGATAACTCCACCCTCATAAACCGCGTAGACCTGAACAATCCACTGTCCGCCAGTCTTGCGGAGAAACATTATGCCGGTTACGGGTTTATTCAAACCGGTTCCGTCGTTGAAGATACTTAGACCGCCGAGACCTCCGGCAAAAGTAACGTATCCGACGACGAATCCTCCGCGATTCTCCACAACCGTGGCGTTAAGTCCCGCGGTTGACGCAACGCTGGCGCCAGATTGGACGCCAACGTTTATTAGGCTCAAGCCGAACGCATCACCAAATGGGCTGTAGGTCAAATACGCATCCGTTACTCCCGGAAGAGGATCAAATGGAAATCCGCTGAAGCCACCGGTGCCTGCGATTATCTCTCCATCTCCGATGGTATCGCCCGTAGGAGGAGGTGGCGGATTGAGAAAACCATAGGAGGAAAAATGGTCAACTTGAAAGCTGACCAACGTTCCCCCTTCAGCAACTTCCGCCATTATCCCAGCGTCTTCCCAAGCACCTGCTTCCTCATCGTAGTGAATCACGGGTAGTTTTGAATACAGAGTTGGGGTGTCCAGCTCAACCCTCACCGTTACAGGAGTTGAGAAGGTGGTGCCCGATGGTCCAAGCTCTACACCGTCCTGAAATGCAACCTGGAAGAACTCGTCATCAGGAATATCACTCTGCGATAACGTCCTAAGCGTAAGCGTCGCATTGCTGGGGTTAGCGTCCGCGGGAACGTCAATGGATGAAACTCCATCCGTGAGGCGAAGTCCACCGCTCGCGCTCCACGTGCCGCTTACAGTTCCATCCCCGCCAGCTCCACCGTCGTTTCCCCCGCCGTTTGCGCCGGTATCCCCGCCTACGTCGCCGGCGTTGTTACCCATGGGAGGCGCAGGGGTTCCCGAAAAGTCCAGGAACTTGCGAATCCCCATCTCGTTACTCCCGCACGAGGAATAAAAAACGCTGAAGAGTGGGGCAATCACAAGAAGTGCAACAACAAAACCTAGATTACGTAGTTTTCTCATCATATAGATTCTCCTTCAGAGTCAAACTAGACTGAAACACTGTTGCTGAAAACAGCTGAGGTGTTTACTCATACTGCGTCTCATAATCATATGCGCAATTTCCCTGCTTGTCAAGATAACTTCTACTCACTTCCCAATTCTTTTCCTCATATGCTTTCCTCAAAAAGCCTTAGAATGCGTTTTAACGAGTCCCCTTCAGGGAGGACTACCGACCCTTCCTCTACGGTCTTCACTCACCCGTTACCACCAAGAGCTTGGCGGTACCCCGCTTGACTAGAAAGAAAACATTTGTTTAAATTAACTTAGATTAAGTCCATTAACAAGGGGAAGAAATGATGAAGGAATACTTCTGGAAAATCTGGGCTGTTCTGCTTGTGCTTTCAATCTTCTGGCTCAGCTGGGCGATGAGGACAAGCGCGCCCATGAAAGCCCAGAATCGTGTATCTGACAAAATCCGCGCCAAGAAGTTCGTCCTCGTAGATAAAATGGGCAATCCACGTGCGCAGTTGTGTACGGATCCTGACGGGGATCCGGGGCTATACTTGGATGACCATTCAGGAATTGGCCGGGCGGGACTATTTCTGCGTGAGGATGGCTGGCCCGCGCTTCAAATGTGGGACAAACGTGCAGTGACTCGGCTTTGGATAGGCTTTCAAGTTGAGGGACCGCCCGGAATAATCATCTTTGATGCCAAAGGCGGAGCCCTCTTCTCCGCACCGTAGCTTGCCGCGCGAAGCTCTCATGACCTCCCATTTGCGGGTATAATGTTTTGTAGCCTTTGGCTACTGGTGGAATGCATATGAATGGAATTAGCTACATCATTGACGAGAAGGGCAGGCGCACCCACGCTGTCATTGACCTCAAACGAAACGATGACCTCTGGGAGGAATTGGAAGCTCTCATTTCTTACCTGGAAACGAAAGACGAACCGCGCATCCCTCTTGAGGAAGTGGGAAAGAAACTGAAGAAGCTGTGACTCCTTCGTGGGTAGTTATAGAGTCGTTCTTTCCATGTCGGCAGAGAGGGACTTGACGTCTCTTCCGCCGTAAATGGTGGAACGGGTATATGCGAGGATCCACGCCCTTTCCGATAACCCAAGGACCCGCGGGTCCAGGAAAGTGGAAAGCCAACGGGGTATATGACGTGCACGTGTTGGCGATTAACGAATCTTCTTCACCATAGAGGACAAAGAAAACTTAGTGGATGTTTTGCGTATCAAACATCGAAGCAAGGCATATTAAAACCAAAGAGTTGTAAGAGCCATTGCGTGTTCGAGCTCCAATTACGCTATGGCAAACCTGCGGTCCGTAGTCTAATGTCAAGGGCTTATAATTAGTAAATGCGTTGGCAGGCTGATTTTTCTGATCCGGAAAGCATTAAGCGCTTCCCATGGTGGCTATTCTTGCTGTTGGGAGTAGGCGTGGGTGGCGTCTTCTTCTTCGTGGGCGTTGGGCTCATTTACTCCGATTGCGTAAAGCGAACGACCTGGATTGACGTTCAGGCGGAAGTGATTGATTCCGAGGTGATCAAGTATGAGGACGGCGAAGGCAACGATTTATACAAAGTTGACGTGGATTACCGTTACGAGGTGAACGGCGAATTTTATGAAAACGATTTCCAAACGAGCGGAAGTTCGGTTAAAAGCTGGGCGGAAAAGGCACAAGCCAAATTCCCCGCCGGCTCAACGGTGCCTGTCAAGGTGAATCCCCTCAATCCCGAGCAGAGTATGCGTCCCGGCGAGGATATGTGGCTTGCGCTTATTTTCACTCTCCTCGGTGGAATCCTCGGCGTGGTCTTCGGCTGGGTCGGCGTTTATGGCATAAAGAAACAACGCGCCCTCCGTCTGGGAGGTTCCTCCTCGAACGAATGATGCCGGTTGGAGCTGTGAGCTCCGGGAAAAGCTTTGTTCGCAGGAAATATTTCTTTCGGAAACCTTTTGACAAGGGCATTATTCTGTCGTAGAAAGTGCGTATCAAGAGGAAAGGAGTGTAAATTATGGTTAAGAAACCTTTGTTTGTAGCTGGTTCTATTTCCGTTCTCGCGGTGGCGGTTCTTGTTTTTCTAGGGGTTTTAAGCCAAAGGTCTTAGGGACAGGGAGACCCACCCCAATTCTACGACCTTGTTTTTCCTCAGAATGGCGCGGTTCTTGAACGAGGGGAAGCCACTATTACCGGACGAGTCAATGCACCAAACGGACTGACTATCGGTCCGTGGCTGGAAATCACGAACTTTACGCTGAATTCCTACGACGAAGTACAGCTGGATATGATGGGAGAGGACCACTACTTTGATATGTATTTTGTTTGGGGCCAGGTGGTTCTTCAGTCAGGACAGGTGCAGATTGTCCTTAAGGTTCGTGATAACGCTGGAATGGAAACCAGCGTTAGTTCCCTTGTTACGGTAACTGAGGACGACCTCATTCTTCAGCTCCAGCAGCAAAAGCACTCCATTTCGCGCCAGAGAGGCGCGGAGATGGCAAAGCTATACGGTGACCTTTCTGAGTTTCTATTTGGATTACCCCAGTTGGCGTTTGATTCCGAGTACTCCAGCATTATGGCAAAAATGATCTACAACACCAGTGCGGTTGGAGTGAAGCAGAGCAATTCCTGGCGTCCGCATATACAAAACGCGATAAACGCGGTGAGCGCGTTGAATCCGCCCGACGCGGTAGCGCAAAGCATCAAGACCAACACTCTCACTTTTCTCAACGATTTCTACGACTACGCGGAAACCACCAACAACAACTACCTAACCTACATCCCGATACCTTCAATGGACATTCCACCTCTGCAGGAGATCATTCAGGCTTACAGTGGATTGGCGATTATCAGCGACCTAACTCCGGATGTTGGACACTTTGCGGTAAGCTCTAGCGGCAGATCGCTGTTTGACGTAACGATTGACAAATCGGTATCACCGCCCATCATAAGCGGAACGGTATATGGTGTGCCTTTGAACGACGACCAGAAACTGCATCCTGTCCTTGCTACAATGCCAGTCGTTGATGATATCTACATGAATGACAGCTTTGACCTACTGAAGAACACTTTCGACAATGGGGGGTGGGTTATAGGATGAGAAACCCAAGTCTGGACTGGATAAGATAAGTTCTGGTTGTGCTCTCTCGACGCCTAGTCCCTTTGACAATTGCTTTCCTCTTAGCGGTGTCTGTTGTGATCACTTTACAATCTTGTTCAAACAAGAGAGTTGAAAGGGAAGGACGAAGGAGCGAATCCTCAATCAGTGGTAGACGTTCCGCAGAACAGGAGCAGCTTAAAGAGCTGGAAGATAGTGGCGGAGAAAGTCAGGGAAGTATGCGCCTCGAGCGCAACTTTTCAGCTGGTGGCGGAACAAGTCCCTGGTAGTCCGCTCGTCCGTGCCTGTCAAGGTGAATCCCCTCAATCCCGAGCAGAGCACGCGTCCCGGAGAGGATTTCTGGCTTGCTATTATTTTTACTCTCCTCGGTGGAATCCTCGGCGTGGTCTTCGGCTGGGTCGGCGTTTACGGGCCTAAGAAGCAAAGACAGCTAACTAGGCAGAAGGCGTAGTCCAAGCTTATAATCTGTCTTATGCACTTTCGCCCATTCAACCCTGAGAAGGACAAAGAGGCGGTTCAGCGCATATGGCTGGAAACCGGCTGGATAGAGAAGGATAACAAGGAGCAGGCGGAAGCGATGGAGCTTCTCATCTCCGCGGGACGGGCACTCGTCGCAGAGATCGACGGTAGCGCGGAATGCCTCGTGCTGACCGCGCCGGAACCCTTAGATACATAGACGAAGAACTATCCTTCTCCTGCGTTAGTGCGGTCGCGACCTCAAGAATCACTAGAAAACAGGGGCTTGCTGGCAGGCTTACCGTGACTGCTATTGCGGAGGACGTGGAGGAAGGCGCCCTTGTTTCAGGTTTAGGGATGTTTGAGAAGGGATACTACGACCGTCTCGGCTTCGGCACGGGAAGTTACGAACATTGGGTAACCTTTACGCCATCTCAGCTGAACGTGGACGTGAAGCCGAGAATCCCACGGCGAATTGGCACCTCCGATTTTGAAAAATTTCACCACGCCAGACACATCCGCGGAATGCGTCACGGCGCGGTATGTCTCACCTCGCCAAACATCACCCACGCGGATATGCTATGGGCGAAGGATGGATTTGGTCTCGGCTACATTGACGAGCGAGCGGGCAACTTTACACATCTCGTTTACTTCAGCGCCAGGGAGAACGTTGAACACGGACCTTACAGCGTTCATTTTGCCGTGTTTAGCACACGGGAGGAATTCCTTGAATTGATGGCACTTCTAAAGAGCTGGGAGGAGGATGTGTATTCCATCCGTATGCGCGAACCGCCGGGTATCCAGCTTCAAGCCCTGCTGAAACAGCCTTTCAAGTATTTCGGACTCACTGAAAAGGGAAAGTATAAGACCCGCGCGGACGCCTGTGCCTACTGGCAGATGAGGATTCTTGATTTGCCGGCGTGCCTTGAAGGGGCGCATCTCCATTGGGGCAAAGTCAAGTTCAATCTGGAACTGAGTGACCCGATTGAAGATTTTTTTGAGGGGGATGCCCATTGGCGCGGATGCGCTGGGGAATACGTGGTGACTCTAGGAAAAGACTCCTCTGCCAAGCGTGGCATCGATAATTCACTCCCCACGCTCTCCGCGACTGTCAACGCATTTACCCGTCTTTGGCTGGGCGTTATGCCTACAAGTTCCCTCGCCATTACCGATAGCCTTGCCGCATCCGACCCGAGTCTTCTGACCGCATTGGACACGCTCTTCGCACCGCTTCCCACGCTTCATCCCGACTGGGATTTCTAGCACGGCTGGGTTCACTCGTTAGATATGGGCTCAGACCGATTTTCCCGCAAGCCCCGCCTCTTTCTCGGCTAAACTTTCAGCACGCCATTCTCCACCAACACCGTGCCGTCAACCACAACCGTGGCTTCGTGAATTGGAATCGACCAACTGAAGTTCGTCTCCTTGTTTCCACCGCTTTCAATGTTTCTGCCGATTCCGATTGTCACGACGCCGGAGCCGAGCCAGTCGTTCAGCCCGACGCCCATAGGTTCCGCGCTTGGGTTCACTTCGATTTCAAAGAAGCTTATTCTGTCCTTATCGCCGGTGGCGCCGCCGATGAAATCCCCAAACAAGTCTTCATTTGCTGTGGCGGAAAAACTTGTCATCTTTCCTTCCGTAAATTCCCAGGTTAAACCTTCCACCACTTTGACCCATAGCTCCACCTTGTCGCGTACGACCTTCCCGTTCGCGCTGTCCTCCAGAATTGTCACGCTCACTGCTCCGGTCGGGAGCGATACCCACGTGTTCCCCTTTTCAATGTCCTCTTCATCCAGCGAGCCGTCATAAGCGAACGCCTCACGCCCGGACGTGCTGAAAGTCACCTCTGTCCCGTTTGGCGCAGTTATCCTCACTTCGTCGGCGTTTGCGATGACTTTGGAAACCGCTTCCGTCCGACTTGCAATCTCATCTAAGTCTACGTTAAGCGCGCTTACTATCGACTTTGCCCACGCTTCATAGTCCACCCCGTACTGCTTCGCTCTTTCGGGTGTGGCGAACCTGTACTCTATGTAAACCCCGCGGATCTTCTTCTCCTCTGCAATCCCCATCAAAGGTACCCAGCCGGCGTTTATCGCCTCCAATTTGGCGGGGCTTACCATCGCAAAAACCGCGGGGCCCGCGGGCCCCGCAAACGCGATTTCCGCGGATATGTTCTCCAGCAAGCCTTTCAGGTGCAGGGGAGTCTGCCTAAGAGTATCCTCGCTTATCGCGTCGCTCAATCGGAACCCGTAAAGGACGTCGCTGTCGTAGGATATTAATGGAAGCGCACGGACTCGCAAGCACTCCATCGCAACCGCTTCCGCCAAATCAAGCGTGTGGGCGTAACTGCTGATAAGAACGTAATCGCCCGGACCAAGTTTCAAAACGTCCACGACCGCGCTCTTAGCGACCTCAACAAACTCGTTCCCAACGTCCGCACTGGCGTTCCTCAACCCAACTAAAAAGCAGAAGTAAACTGCTAAGCCTGCCAGGAACAACTTAAAACGAAAAGCTCTCATTGCTTCCTCCTTAAAAGCGGTAGTGAAATGGTTATACTCGTAATGGAAATTGCAAAAGCGAGGACGTTACCAAATTTGGTGTTGACGCTCTTCCCTTAATGGAGTTTATCTTACCGATGATGATGTAGAATGTAATCCGTATGACCAAGAGTTCCTCTCCACTCATAGGGATCTCTACCCTAGTAGACTACAGCGTGCCCGTTCTGGAATTAATTGGGAAAATTAAGGCTGCCGGCTTTGAGGCTGTCGCCTTTGGCCATAAAATCGGACACTTCCCGTATTTCAACAAGCCTACCGTGGCAAGCGTCGGTAACGAGTGCGCTAAGCTGGGACTTGCAGTAGACTACATCCACGCGCCTATTGACTTGTTCCTTGACCTAGCAAGCCCGAACGACCACGTAAGGAACGCGACCGTTTCAACCTACAAGTTCACTATTGACGCAGCAAGTTCTCTATCAGCCCGCGCGATAACCGCGCACCTCTGCAACGTTGACGCAATGTCCGCGAAAGAAATTGAGGTTAGAGCCAAGCTCGCAGTTCAACCTTGCAGGGAACTGGCTGACTACGCCAGCGATAAAGGAGTCCTATTCTGCCTGGAGAACCTGCCCTATCCATACCCGTACGAGAGGTTATTTGAGAGATTCTTGCAGGTTGCACAAGAGAACGACTATAAGCCATCAATCTGTATAGACTCCTGCCACATCAACATTCACAACCCGGATCCCTTTGCGTTTATTGAGAAGTACGCGGAAAGCATTGAAGAGACGCATCTGTCGGACAACTTTGGCGACCGTGATCTCCACCTGCCTCCATACTTTGGCTCATTTGACTTCCCGCGACTCGCAAAGGTTATGGCGAAGGCAGGTTATGCGGGGAATATAATGCTTGAGAACAGCTACGAAGCCACCGTCAAGAGATTTGAAAAGGGCATAAATAGCCCTGACGAGCGCTTACACTCATCTCTTGAAGAGTACTTATCCGTCTCTTGCGAAAGCGCCAAACGGTTTAGGGAGGACCTCTTGAATTCTGCTAGCAACACCTAGACGCCTAACGCGAATTCACCCTGAACTAAACAGCTAATAACCAGTTGAACCCAAACGCGAATTGGATGGATTCTGCTACTAATAAACCACAAGGGCGGAAGGGACCTTCCTTTCTGCTCCCTTCTTCAAATTCAAAGGAACACCCACTATAACCACCTCGCTACTTCCGCCGCCGTCGAGATTTAGTGCCCACACCGCCCCTAGCTGAACTAACTTTTCCGCCACTTCCTTCAATGACATTCCCCTAACACCTAGTTCCCTGTTCTCCTTCACAACCAGAAATATTAGCCCACCCTCCTTATCAATTCCGACCGCAGTCCGCGCACGGTTACCCTCAGCTACCTGCGCGCTTATCTCGTCTATCGCGGTGTTGATTGAGACAACACCATTTTCTACGAGCATTGGCGAGCCTTCTACCGCATTCCTCGCTCGCACCTCCTTCCCGAGTTCATCGGTAATGGAGAAGCGAAATGCAATCTTAGCCTTTCCCTTAAACGGATCAGCCTCCGGGCTCAGGGTTTCCGCAAGAATGATGGCATCGCCTTCAAGGTTGGCTAGATCCTCAAAAGATATCGGGCAAAGTTCATCACCGGTAAGCTTAAAGTATATTGCCTCCTTTGTGAGTTTCTCACGAGGGTAAAGGTGATTGTAGAGAAGCACTTTTCCAGAGGTCATTGGCTGGTTGAATCCGTCAACACGGATGCGCTTCCCATCAACTTCTAGCCAAAAGGAAAGATTTGGGCGGAGGATGCGCGCCATCCCTTCTCCATCAACAATGAGGGACGCACGTTTACCTTTAGCTGGGAGCGCGAGTAGCCTTCCGTCAACAATCAGAAGCCCAACCGGATTTCCCTTCTCGTCAAAGAAGCCCGCGTTAAAAGCAAGGGTTGAGCCAGTCCTTTCCGCAATCTCAGATACGGTAAGCCCTTTCGCTCCGAGGTCTGCGCTAGAGATCATTCGCAGGTGCCTTCCAACTTGTTCTGGTGAAAGTTTCGTGTAGTAGAGCTCGGTGAAGCGTTTGCCATCAAAGGAGCGCTCAAGGTTTAGAAGGATTGACCCAGATAAGAGGATAGTTGAAGTCTCGTTGAAGGTAGTGGGGAAGAGAATGGAAAGATTCCGTTCCCGCCTCTTCAGAAGGTAGGGAACTTTGCCAACTAGATGAATGGACAAGGATATATTCTCTCCACCCGAAAAGGGTGCTAGCTTGAGGATGGGCAAAGTCAAATCCGCTGGCATCTTCTCCGAGGCTAAGGATGTCTTCATTAGAATTAGTTCAAGGCGTGGAGGATTATTTAGCTCCCTGAGCGTGAATTCAGGAACGTTGTCAAAGGATAAGCTTAACTCTATAAAGCTATCCTGCCTCGTTACGCTTGCGCCATTTAGCGAAGCGGAATAGGCGCGTGTAGACTTTAATAAGATAAGCGTGCTTGAAACGCAAAACGTAAATAACAGAACCGTAGCAATCCACTTTAGCTTAGTCATCAGGCTCAGGAAACCAACAACATTTCAACGTAAACCTTTGTTTGTTAGTCTAAGTGAGGCGGAACCTACATCCCACTCAAGTTTCTTCCTTGTTGCTCAGGGTATCTTTTCAACGAACGACCTTGCAGACTTGATAGCGTCTTTCACGACATCAACAAGCAAGAGGTTCCCTCTGTAATAGCCAGCGATGTGCAGAGCCTCATAAAGGGCTTCAAACTCCCTAACTAGTTTCCCATCCCGAACTGCTAAATACTTCCGTAACGCGCTTCTATAGGCATCAACAGATTTCGAAAGCTCCTTCTTGGTCAATCCTTTACTCAAGTGATACTCGTCTATAGCCATAAGAACAGGAAGATAAGCTACCCCAAATGCCTTCCTTACGGGCTTCGCATCCAGATAGGTATTGTCCATCACTGGGATAGACTTCAATATTTCTCTGGCGTTACTTATGTATCTTATTGCCTCCTTCATTTGAGATTATTGTAGCAGAGCTAAGCAAAGAAAGCTAAGTTCACGGGGTAGAAACCGCAAGGAGTAGGGCGTCTATGGGTTATCCCCGAGGAGTCATCGGGTTAGGCTTACCCCCGTACCAAGCCAGTTTAACTATTCGCGGCAGGAAGTTCCAACTCACAGCAAAAAATATAAGCCCAAGGCTAATGTAAAGGAAGCTCAAAGCATAATGGAACGGCTGGATAAGCCCCGTATGGCCAGTCTCTTCTAAAAGGATCGTGGTAGTAATGTCAATCAAGAATAAACCGCCAAGGGCAATTCCTTCCCTTACCCTAAATTGGTAGTTCACAATCAACGAGACCGCATAAAAACCCTGAGCGCCCGTTAGCAGGATTTCACCTACCTGCCTATGGTCTAGGTCTAATCCCCAGACGAAGGAGCGGTTAACAAATGCTTGCCCGAGCACATATACTATTGGCACCGCGCCAACCAACAGACTCCACTGATTCACTTTACTAGAAATCAGGGCGCCAAGAGCCATTGATGGAAACTTCTTAGCCACGAGAACACAAACTACCACGAACTCAGGTGCCTCGCTGGCGAGAGGCGCAAGCCACTGAACCAGGAAAAACTCACTAATTCCCAGGATTACGCCACTTCGGACAAGACTCTCAGCAAATGGTTCCGCGACAGCGAGAATGGCAGCACTGCTGTATGCAAATAGAAGAATTGTGATCAGTCGCCTTGTCCAAGTTGGAAACTTCGCCAACTCCGCCGGGGGTCCAAGCAACTCAGGTTCTATCACGCCAGCCCGCGCCGCCTGCAAAACGTAAGCTCCGAAGAGAGCCACAAGGACAACGCCATCTAGCAGGCTCAATGTTCCCTTAATGACAATGACAAATCCGTAGACAACGAAGATAGTTAACCAAAATATGTCAATTGACCTTCTATCCTCAAGCTCTATCCCTCGCTTTTTGTTAAGCATAAAATGCAGGACAACCACCGTCGCCCATCCAAAACCAATCAAAAGCCTGTTCGCTCCGGTCATATTTGCAAGAGCATAGTGGGCGTAAGTGGGGTCCTGCGCAGATGTCCAAGCGAAATACAGGTCAACAACGTACTCAGGAAGTATGGCAACAAGCGCAAAGAACACTAGGGCAAGGTTCTGGCTAACATCTTTTTGCGCAACCTCCGCAGCCCAGCTGAGAACGAACGCGGCGCCGACGACCGCAACTCCAAAGACAATGATTCCAACGGGGGGAAACACCTCAAACCCTGAAAGGCGCAAGAAGAGAGCCGGAAACGTGGAGGCAAACGCCAAGAATATGTAAAAGTATTCTCGCTTCATCAAGTTATCCTCTACGCGATCAAGTCAAACCCAAAGGAATTAACAAACTCGCCATTCAAACGAAAACTCTAGTGTGGGGAATCCCGTCCAGTGCACAAGATAGGCGTGTGCCCACACGCTCCGTAAAAGAGCCAGACGCCTCGCAGAAACTCATTGGAAAATTAACCCGCGCCTCCACGCAACCAACATGTCCTTAGCCAAGTTCCTTCACGCACGACACCACTTCCGCCAGTGTTTCCTTGGCACTACCGAATAGCATCATAGTGTTTCGCTGATAGAAGAGCTCGTTATCAATCCCCGCGAAACCAGGGTTTAAGCTCCTCTTGTTCACAATTACATTCCTGGCGTGGTCAACGTTTATGATGGGCATTCCGTAAATCGGACTACCAGGCGTATTCCTAGCGGCTGGATTAACAACGTCATTTGCGCCAACGACCAGCGCAACATCGGTACTTGACATCTCCGAATTTACCTCGTCCATATCGTAGAGCTGAGTATAAGGGACCTGGGCTTCAGCAAGCAGAACATTCATATGCCCGGGCATCCTTCCGGCGACAGGATGAATACCGAACTTAACCTCCACACCCCGCTTCTCCAGTGCGTCCGCCAACTCCTTGACCACGTGCTGTGCCTGAGCTACCGCCATTCCGTAGCCGGGAACAATAAGGACTTTATTTGCGTACCCTAGTACCACCGCCGCTTCTTCTACGTCCACCGAACGAACCGACTTATCCGTAACGGATGTAGCTCCCACTCCGCCATCCTTTATCGTCCCGAATGCGCCAAAGAGAACGTTCGCGAGGGACCGGTTCATCGCCTTGCACATTATCATCGTTAGTATCATCCCGGATGCGCCGACAAGTGCTCCCGAAATGATAAGACCATTGTTCATTATCACAAAGCCCGTCATCGCTGCGGCAAGTCCTGAAAAAGAGTTCAGGAGGGAAATAACCACTGGCATATCCGCCCCCCCAATCGGTATTACGAAGAGAACCCCTAGGACAAGGGAAATGGCGACAAGCCCAAGAAAAATAGCCAGGTCAGTCTTAAAGGCAAGAACGTAAACCGCTCCCACGAGAAAGCCAACCAGTAGAAGAGCGTTGAAGGGCTGTTGAAGTGGGAAGGTGATGGGCGTTCCCTTAACCAGTTCCTGCAGTTTAGCAAAAGCCATAATGCTCCCTGTAAACGTAACTCCGCCGATGAGAATGCTAAGAACTATGCTAACGTTGGTCTCCAATGGAATAGCTCCCTCGGCGTGGAAGATTCGCCAGAACTCCGCGGTGGCAACAAGCGCAGAAGCTCCACCGCCCCACCCATTCAAGAGACCCACCATCTGCGGCATTGCAGTCATCTTCACTAGTCTCGCGGAAACTACCCCCATCAGCGAGCCTATAATAATTCCGAGCGTCACTAGTCCATAGTTATTTGTTCCTATGTAAAAGAACGTAGCGACGATGCATATCGCCATTCCAATTGCGCCAATGAAGTTTCCCCTTCTAGCGGTTGCTGGAGAACTGAGCTTGCTCAAACCGATCAAGAACAGGCACGCGCCTAGTAGGTATGAGAGTTGCGTGAGTGTGCTCGCTAACTGGCTCATTTGCGCCCCTCTTTCTTCTTGAACATCTGAAGCATTCTGTCAGTGACTGCAAAACCGCCCACAACGTTGATCATGGCGAGAATCAACGCGAAGAAACCAAGAAACGCGGTTAAGCTTAGTTCTTTTTGGCCGGTAACAATCAGCGCGCCCACGACCGTGATACCCGATATCGCGTTCGCCCCAGACATTAGTGGAGTGTGGAGTGTTGGCGGTACCTTAGTGATGACGTAGAAGCCCGCAAACATTGCAAGTACAAAAACGGTCAAGCCAATCAATAATCCTTCGGGCAAGTCATAACCTCCTTAACGACTAGAATTTACGAATGAACGGCCAACTCACCTATGTTTTCGTTCCTTATTTCACCGTTATGAGTTATACAGGAACCCGCAATCACCTCATCCTCAAAGTTCAGGTTAAGCTGTCCGTCTCTTATTATGAGGTCTAGGAATGAAATCAGGTTCTTAGAATACATCTGACTTGCGTGTACCGGAACTGTGGAAGGCAGGTTTATGGGTCCGATTATGGTAACCTCGCCAATGGTGACCTCCTTGCCCGGCTGAGTTAACTCGCAATTTCCACCTTGCTCAGCGGGAATATCCACGATTACGGAGCCCGCCCTCATCGCTGAGACCATTTGCTCAGTTATCAGAACCGGCGCGCGCTTCCCCGGAACCTGTGCAGTTGTGATAACGACGTCCGCGAGCGCAATGTGCTCAGCGAGGATTTCCCGCTCACGCTTTTTCGCCTCCTCGGAAACCTCGCGAGCGTATCCGCCCTTAGCCTCGGTCTTTTCCTCAAGCTCAACCTCAATGAACTTCGCGCCTAGGCTTTGCACTTCCTCCTTCACCGCCGGACGAATATCAAACGCCTCCACCTCAGCACCAAGCCGTCTGGCGGTGGCGATGGCTTGCAGTCCTGCCACTCCCGCACCCACCACCAGGACCTTTGCTGGGCGGATGGTTCCCGCCGCGGTTGTCAAGAACGGTAGAAACTTGCCGAGCTTGGAGGCGGCAAGCAAGACCGCTTTGTAACCGGCAACATTAGCCTGAGATGAAAGTGCGTCCATACTTTGCGCCCTACTTATCCTGGGCATAACCTCTAGGGCGAAGGCGGAAACACCTTTCTCCGCAAGCACCCTCACCAACTCTATATTACCGTAGGGATTTAACATCCCAACGACCACCTGTCCCCGTTTGAGAAGCCCAACCTCATCAGCGCCATCCCGAGAGAGTTTAAGGGGGGTGACGCGGAGTATTACGTCCGCCTCAGATAGAGGAGAAGAAACGTCCGAGAAGATTTCCGCGCCGGCTTCGGAATATTCCGCGTCTGCGAAAAACGCACCTTGACCTGCGCCCGCTTGAACCAGCACCGAAACACCCTTTTCAACCAGCTTGGAAACCGCGCTCGGCACCAGAGCGACCCTCCGCTCTATCCCATTAGTTTCATTTAATACCGCTACCCGCATAACCAGAAACAGCAATCAAATACCCAGTTTAACTAGAAAAAAATCTCAATGAAACGACACCAATCTTGAGCATTCTTGAAGTGCTGACTTCATAGAGAATGTAGGCTTGAATTCTTTGCTTCCTTGCCGTCTAACACACGCTACCTGAAGATTAAAGCACAAATTGGTGAGTTTATCAATTGGGAATCTCCCTTCCGCAAAACGTGCTTCCTCTACGTGGAGCGATGGAACAATCCACACAGTCCTGAACGAAATGGGGAACTGCCCGCGCAGTTATTGTCGCCTTTTCCAGAGGATTGCTCTATTCTCTCTAGGGTCTATTTCCAGCTTTGCGTATCCAATAACGTCCCCGTTCTCAAGAACGTCATATGCGTAGGAATATGCAAATTCCGGTGGCAGGTACCGGTGAAGATCAATAAAGCCTCCTTCATCAATGAGCCAAAGCAAGGCGTGGCTGAAGCCAACCGCGTCTTTTGGAACCCCGTATCCGACAACGTAGTTTCCACCGACGCCCGTAGCCCACGTATCGGTGTAAGTTGAAGGATGGAGGTCAACCACAGACTCGGGCGTTCCTCTCCACATTAAGGCGTGATATTCGTGGGCGGTGCCTGCAACCCTACCTGAGCCAACCTGGATTTCTCCCCAAACGCGCTGAGCTTCAGTCTCGGAATACCCGCTAAAGGGGTGAAGGTTGATTACGCTCTCCGGGGTCCCCCTCCACAATAGCGCAACGACCCTCCCGTCTTCCATCATTCCGTAACCAACCTGAGTTCCATTGTCAACCCCGTAAGCCCTGCTCGCGAGATAACCACCGGGATGAATGTCAGTCTCGCTTTCAGGAGTACCGTACCAAACTAATGCGTGGTCAGCATCAGCCACAGTACCGTACCCTACCTGTTGGGCGCCTGAAACACCGTGGGCTTTCCCGAACTGCCTCAGTATAACCACGCTTTCGCCAGACCCATACCACAGGAGCGCCAAAGCGGGAGTGGTCATTCCAGTTGCTCCCCATCCAACCTGAGCATCTCCATCGGCGTCAAGTACAAAAGCTCCATACCAATCTCCCAGATTTACGTAATCGCCTGAACTTCCTCGCCAAAGCACCGGGGTTATACCGCCTTGGTATGATCTCCAGTAAGCCCCAACCTGATAATCTTCGGTAAGCGCATAACCAATGGACGCGGGAAACCCCGATGGATGTAGGTTAATGGGTTCAAACCCAGGAAGCACCTCAATGGTAACTGACGCATTGTCAATCCCGCCTCTACTATCAATTACTGAAAGTACCGTGCGGTAGACACCCTCAAGGATGAAGGTATGTTGAGTAGAGACAGGCCCGAACATCTCGGTTCCGTCTCCAAAGTCCCAGTAGTAGAGAATTGGGTCGTCATTCGGATCAAAGCTTCCGTAAGCTGAGAAGCTAACCGCGAGCGGGTTGTATCCTGAAGTCACATTCGCGCGCAAAGTCGCCACGGGAGGAGTATTTGGAGGTTCCCCAACCGTCACGAGCAGGCTCGCCTGAGCCCTTGCCCCGCTATTGTCGGTTACTTGAACGAAGACGTTGTACTCGCCTGGCTGGTAATAAGTGTATTCTGCTAAGGGACTGTCGGTAGCCTGCGTCCACTGAAAACCTCCAACTTCCCCGTCAAAGTCCCATTGGTATTGATTAACCACACCGTCCGGGTCATAGGATTGCGACGCGTCAAACTGGACTATAAGCGGTGCGGGACCTGAGGTTGGGCTGGCGGTAATGACTGCAACAGGCAATTTGTTCGGCTCAACGAGAACGTTAACGCTGACCATATCTACTCCCTGTTCTCCCTTGTTATCCGTAACTCGCAGGCGTGCAGAACGGAGCCCAGCGTTCTCAAAAAGAAAGGATGTGGTGGACGTCCCACCGACAATTTCGTAAACTCCATCGCCATTTAAGTCCCAATCGTAGGAAACTACTTCGCCGTCCGGGTCATAGGATTGAGAAGCGTCAAAATTCACCTGCAGAGGCGAATACCCACTCCCAGGTTCAGCCAGAAGCACAGCAACCGGAGGGTAGTTTTGAAGAGTTATGGGAGCGGAAAGCACGCCTACAGTCTGTTCAGAATCCTGAAAAGCGACACTTAAGTAATCCATGCCGATCACGGGCAGTGGCACTGTAAACTGATAGTAATTCTCCCCGAGTGAAAAAAGGGCTGCATCCACGACCTCCACCAGGCCGTTCCCATCCACGTCCAATAGAGAATCAACCGCATGGGTGGTTGCGGTATCCCCTAGGTGCTTTTCCATCAGCTCACCAAGCCATACAAACCTGTCTTCAGTCCAGGCAGGGACGACCAGCACTTCAGTTGGGTCACTTTCTTCGGGCGAATCGGTTGCGTAAATCACGTAGCTATTCACATTCCGGGAGTAGTTTTCCGCAATGGGAGTTACGTCCTTAATATCTAGAATACCGTCTCCGTTTCCATCTATCACTGGGTCCTCAACCGATGGCCATCCTGCCTCAGGGTCAAGTTTGTGCCCGTAGTTCTGAGCGAGTGGAGTAATGTCTTTGATATCAACGGTTCCATCGCGGTTGTAATCACCAAGATTCTTGTATGTCCACGCTACAGTGTAGCTACCATCTCCGTTGGCGAATGCTTGCAAGTCATCGATTAAGTTCTTCTCCTCCCGTGGAACCAACGAAACACCCCTAGCCACGGAATTCAGTAACTCCGCTTTTAGCCGGAGGTAAAGCGTCGCATCAACCCCATTCGGAACATTCGCACTAGATTCAGCACTCAAACCCTGCGGGAAAGTTGGCAGGGATCCGCTAGAGATACCGTAATTCTTTGCAGAATCAGGTTCAGGTGAGTTCTCTCGGGAAAAGTTCGGAAGGTTCTTCTCCCCTCCGCGCTCGCAGGATTGTGGAGCAATTGCGATAACTGATAAGATTACACCTATAATTACCAAAGAGAATAAGCCTTCTCTTTTCATAGTATCCTCCACTCTTTGTCTTACTCGTTAATGCGCGTCCCCCCTACATCCGCAAGAATGGTGTAGATTGCACCAGGGCATTGAATTTGGGCAAGACTTGCCTGTCGACTCGTGTAACCGCTTTCAACGCTCCCCAAAACGGTTGTTTTCCCCAGAAAAGCCAGAAACTGGCTATCCATTTATATTGTAACCTGAAATGATGTGACTTGCAACTGGTTCAGAATTCGTTCTCATTTCGCTAGGGGAAGCTCAAAAGACCAATGCGGGAGTCTGTTCACGTTCCTCCATGGCATCCGTTCCGACTTCCCTATGGAAGGCTGTCAACGTCAAGCCAATCGGTGTAAGGAGGACCAGGAAGTGGCTTCATAAACACTTTGGGTCTCACGCGTTCCCGAGCGCTCCATACTCTCCCTATTTCCGCCTGAACGTCCTTCAGGTCTGGCTCGTACTTGGAAAAATAAAGGGACAATTCATAGAGCCTTGAAAGATTCCGCGAAGAACTTAGAAACTCAAAGTATCCTTTGCCAATAGGGGTTCTCTCTGGATAGGCAATGACCAGCTGTACGTTTCTCCCACTTTCCGCGAGAAAGAACCTATACATCGGAGGAGAAATTCCCTGACCGTGCCCAAAGGCGTAACTTGGAAAACTCCTCCTGGGCTGAACCACAATCTGGTAGTGGTACTCCGGGTCATCGTATGTGAAGGCTAACTGGGACTGGGCACCGTAGCTTTCGCGAAGGGAAACTGACAGCAAAGTCCTAAGATTCTCGTCGCCCTGTGGAAGCCCCGGCTTATCCACGAACACCTGCAAACAAGAACTTACCTCAGGTGGAAAAACCACTTCTCTAAGGTTGCCGAGAAGAGCCTCCTCAATCACGTTCCTAGCCTCCTTGTAAAGCCAAACGTCCTCTTCAGCCATATCGCTCAACCTGAGCGCGTCAGCGACCTCCACTTTCCCTACCGTTGAAACTCCGTCCAACGGTAGTAGATACTTAAAGTAAATATCGGGGAAAGGAATGCTTTCGGAGCTTAACGGATAAGGGTCAAAATGTTTCTTGTTGGCGGTAACTGCCAACTTCATCACAGATGGCTGTCGCTGAACAATTATCAGACCATTGACCGCATCTGAGCGGTAGTAGTAGATACGCTTGAATCGCGGGGTCCTCTCCACCCTGATTGCGTAACCTGGGGCAACCTCTCTCTTATCGTTACTGGCAGTAGTTTCCTGCAAAATGGCATTAGACTTGGAGCTACTCTCCTTGGTTCCTAAGTCTAACTTATTAACCTGCCTGAATTCTTTCGTGGTATCTAGCACGTAGGCTTTTCTTGAAAGTATCTTATAAACGCCCTCAATCTTCTCGTTTGCGGAACTGGCGACCAAGAGTGCCGGCATTAAGTCTTTAAGGAATCCTGAGAATTCGGAAGCGACGCGGGCAGTCTCCTCCGCGCCAATCCTACCCTCTTCAGTCTCCACGTAGGCAATCTCCCCGAGAGTTCTGAAGGGGAACAAGAATCTTGTAGAAGAACCTGAGGCATTGATGTAAGAGAGACTAAAGCCCTTCTTACCTAGCCAAGCCCTATCCCCCGGTGGAAGAAACGGTTCGAGCCTGGCGGTTCTACCGTTAAGGCTTGCTTCAATTACCTCGTCCGCGTTTAGGGTAGCAAAATCCCTCTGGCGATTGACCTCAAGAACCTTCCTCTCTCTTGTAAAGGTCAAAACCCCGCGCCCGTCCCTAATTGCTTCCAAAACTCCGAGGAAAGGTTCTACACTCTCGTCTCCAGCAAGCATACCCACAAGCGATGCCACCTCATCCTGCACTTTCTGGTAAGTCATCCGAACGTCATCCGGAAGCACCCTCAAGTCAGAAATGCTTGCCGCCGAATCGGGTGAAATCCTTAGTTCAAACGTTCCACCGTTCGGAGTGGTTACGCTTGCAGTTAAGAGGTTAAGAGTCGGAATTGGGCTTATGACAATATTAAAGCTGGGAGTCTCCACGTACACCTGAACTTCAAGGTAATTGTCCTCGCTTACTAGGTCTATCCTTGCTGGACCCGACTTGAAGACTGTATTTGGATTGACCTCCCGCGCCAACGCTTGCACGCTCATAAGACTTACCAACAAAAGCAGTCCACAGAAATATGCTGAGTTAAGAGCCTTCATCCGTTCCTCCGCCTGTAAAGAATGAGCTAAGCTTAGATTCTAGCAGAAACTGTGCGTAGCCCAGCTTCGCGTAGGCATTTCCTTGGTTTCGTCCGTTTCATAGCCTTAGACATCAGGCTTAGCAGAGGGACATTATGCCTTGCACGTTCTAAACCTTGAATGGTATTTCTCGCTACTCTATAATTGACCGCTGGAAACCACAACTAGGAGATGTCAATGAGGATTGCGGTACTAACCGGTGGCGGGGATTCCCCCGGATGCAATATGGTTCTTTATGCAATCACTGTGCGTGCAGAAGCTGGCGGACACGAGGTCTTATCTGCGGAACTTGGGTGGAAAGGAGTGATTGAGGGGAAGTTTAGGAAAATCACCCAGCGTGAGCTGAGAGACCTAATTGATGAGGGAGGAACTATTATTGGCACCTCCAGAACTAACCCTTTCAAGACGGAGGAAGGACCCGGCAAATGTCTGGATAACTTGCAAAGAAACGGAGTTGACGCGCTGATAACGATTGGGGGAGACGATACTAACGGCGCCGGCTATCGCCTCTTTCAGCTGGGTGCAAAAGTAGTAGGTATCCCGCAAACTATTGACGGAGACCTCTCCGAAACCGAATACTGCATCGGCTTTGATTCCGCACTTGCGAACGCTACCGACGCAATTGATAAGTTGAGAACCACCGCCCGCTCCCATAGGCGCATAATTGTGGTGGAGGTTATGGGTAGGGATACGGGATGGCTCACTCTCTTTTCGGGAATAGCTGGTGGGGCAGATATAGTGCTCATTCCCGAGGTGGAAGTGGATGTGGAACAGCTCGCAGACCGAGTTAAGAGGGTGTATGAAGGTGGTCAGAACTACGCGATAATTGCGGTCTCCGAGGGAGTAATTCCAAAGGACATATCCGCGCAGGTTATCCAAGAAGCAAGAGTTGATGAATTTGGTCACGTTCGACTCGGCGGTATTTCCATTTGGCTTGCACCTCAGATTGAAGAAAAAACCGGTATAGAAACCCGCGCGGTTGTGCTTGGTCATCTTCAGCGAGGAGGTAAGCCAACCGCAATAGAGCGCGTATTTGCGACCATCCTCGGCGTCAAGGCGGTGGAAATGTGCGAGGCAGGCGAGTTTGGGAAAATGGCGGTCATAAAGAATATGATGCCCGCGATCGTCCCGATGGAATTAGCTACCAAGAATATAAGGACGGTAAGCGATGAATTTCTACGTCTCACTGAGGAGTTCAGGTAAGAAAGCGCGGATGCCTTAAGCTCGCAAAAGAGAAATTGGCACTCTGGTAATATCTGCCTAATGGTTTACCTGATTGCGGAGGTAGGCATTAACCACGGTGGAAAGGCGGGTAGCGCAAAGGCTCACCTTCACGAAGCCAAGCGTGCGGGAGCGGATTGCGTTAAGTTTCAACTTTTTAGGGCGGAAACTCTTGTCTCCAAAGTCCACGCGCCTGAACAGTACGAATTCTTCAAGAAACACGAACTAACTTTCCGCGAAATGCAAGGGCTCTACGAGGAGGCAAAATCTATTGGAATTGATTTTCTGTGCACGCCATTTGACGTTGATGCAGTCTCTTTCCTTGATAGCTTGCCCGTCACCAGGTTTAAGGTAGCGTCTGGCGACATAACCAACGAACAGCTCTTGTTGAGCATAGGCGCGAAGCGAAAGCCGGTTTTTCTCTCTACCGGAATGGCTACAATCCCTGAGATTAGGTGGGCACTGGACAAATTAATGGTAGCGGGGGCAAACGAAGTAACCCTTCTGCATTGCGTAAGCCTTTATCCCACTCCCCTTCCACTAGCCAACCTCCGCGCGATTGAAACCCTCATCCGAGAGTTCAATTTGCCGGTCGGATACTCTGACCATACGGAAGGCATTGCCTGCGCTGTCTCTGCGGTTGCTCTCGGAGCAAAGGTTGTTGAAAAACACTTCGCCATTGATAAGTCAAGGGGCGGTCCTGATACCACCTGTTCCGCGAACCCCGATGAATTTGCCCTTTTGAGGCGAATGTCGGATGAAGTTGCTGTTGCCCTTGGAAATGGTGAAAAAGTCCCATCCGACCAAGAACTTAGCGTAGCAAGGTTCGCACGGAGGAGTCTTTACGCAAGAAAGAGAATAGAAGCTGGCGAAATTCCGAACGCCACCTCAATCATTCCCCTCCGTCCAGTGAGTGATGTACCCGCGATTGAATTTAGCAGAATTACTTCGGAGCCAACCCAAAAGAGATTCTTGAAGGGCGACCCAATCAGCCGATAATAACCTAAGAGAATACTTCGGAAGTTGGAACACCCTCCCATTGCTCCGATTTAGGTAGGGATATCCTCGGAATCTGAAGTCTTAGCCCAGAAGACTTAGCGTTGCCGACCAAACGGTGGTAAACTTTTCCCAATATGAATTCCGGGGCAGAGGATCAATCACCAGAGTTCTCCTCCCAGGAACCACGAATCTTCATTGCCGCCCCGTTCAAGTCATCCTTCATAGAAACAGTCGCCGAGTATCAGAACGCGATGAAGTCAGTGTTTCGCGCGGTCCACTGGATACCGCCAGAGAATTTTCACCTTACCATCAAGTTCTTCGGCGAGACGAAACTTTCCAAAATAGACAATATTCTGCGCCGAGCTGAACGAGTTATAGAGCCTTTCTCAGAACTGGAAATTGATTTCCACGATTACGGGTACTTCGGCAGTCCCCGCTCACCCAGGGTACTATACCTGAAGGGTAACGCGCCTGAGCTAACTGCACTTGCGGAAGCGATACTCAAAGAATTCCCCGACGAACGATATCGTCCTTTCCGTGCCCATCTCACGCTCGGCAAATTCTTAAAGCGACAATCAGCAGTGGATATTTCTCACAACGAGAAGCTCATCCGCCTCTGGCAGGAACGTGGGGCGGTTAGCCTCGGACTGCCTCAAGTCAAGACCTCAACAAGAATTAAGGAGCTCGCCCTAATGGAGACTATCTGGATTGGGCGGGCGGTTGAGTACGTGGCTAGACACCACTTGAAATTACGCTCTGTATAATCTAAGCTTTGCAAATGTTGATACCAGTTTCAGTCTTCTTGCTGGGCTTAACGCTCATACTCTACGGTCTCCGCTACTCAGATGCCTCTACTTACACACTCCTGGTCGCCCTGTTTGTCCTTTTCTTTGGCTTGCTTTCCGTGCGAAGGCGCATTCTTCTCTAATTTAAGATTGCCAGAATTCTTTAAGTTTGATACTCTCTATACGTATGAGATGCCTGACTTTCCTAGTCGTATTAGGCGTAGGCGCTCTTCTTACAACCTCGGCAACTTACAGAAAGAAGTACACCGTAAACGAATTTGAAAAGCTCTCGTGGGAAGTTTTCCCACCGGAGGCAGAAGAACTTCAGCGACTAAGTGAGGACACGTGGAGCATTCATAACACTCTGCACGAAGTCATTCTCCTAATAGCGCCCTACGAGGAGGAAAGTTTTATGCTCAGCGTCACCTTAAAACTTCGCGGGAGGACGCCATCCCGTGCGGGAATATTCTTCAACCTACAGGATGGACTGGAGAAGACAGGAAGACCCACTCTGATGGCACTTGAGATTGACGGTGCGAACAACTATTACTTTTCCGCTATCCGCGACGGCTCCCGCCAGCAAATTGAAACAAAGAAGCTCTCTGCGGGTTCAGATGCTTCGGAGGAGACGGAAATTTCCCTAAAGAAACTTGGGGATGAACTCACCATTTCCGTGGGCGACCTACAGATGAGGTTTTCGGACGACGTAAATATGCCTACTGGCAGTTTTGGGTTTATTCTTTCCCCGAAAGCGGACGTTACGCTCACCGATTTTCGGTTTGCCCGCTTCACTAAGGAACACGCGCCCTTTGAAAACGTCGACGTGCAGAAGCTTTGGCCAAAAGAGAAGAAAAGCTAATCCTGTAAACTCACCCGCCAGGCAAGAGTGTAATTGAAGCGGTGTAGGTTTCACGCTGGTGAGACTTGTTGCGTGTTAACCAAACCATAATCCCGATTGAGTTCTAAAGTTACTGCCAGGCGATTGACGGTAACAAAACGTAAATGGACAGTGTAACCCTGAACTCCAGCGCGGATGTTGGCGGTAGTCCGCCAAGCGCGGAGGAGTCTGGAATCGCGACGACCGGGATTTCATTTCGCTCAACCGCCAATTACAAGATAGACCCGCTAGCATGCGCCTACTGCGCAAAGTGCCACAGCATTTGCCCCACGTACCTTCCGACCAAGAATGAAGGCTATTCCGCCAGGGGCAAAATCCTGCTTTGGTCTGCGATAAAGGGAGATTTTGATCCTCCAGGTCAGACGGAGGCTGGCACTTCAAACGCCAATTTCCCGTCTAAGTCTCTTGCCAACTCCGATAAACTCCTTGACTACCTGGACTTCTGCACTAGATGTTACCGGTGCCTTGACGTCTGCCCTGCGGGGATGGCTACGGTGCCAATCTTTGAGGCTATGCGATTTGACATAGCCAGAATCCGCCCACCCAGCATACCACTTAGGATACTGATGCGCTATGTACTCCCAAATCGTTGGCTGACGAGGACACTTTCCGCTTTGGGGGAGGTCCCTTTTTCTTTGATGCCCTTTTTGGCGAAGCGCGTGAGGATCTCGGATAGATTGAAAAAATGGCTTTACTCACTCCCCAAGTATGAAACCCTTTTCTGCTCACTAACTAGTGGAAGTCCTACCGTTTTCATCGGTGAGAGGGAATTCTACGTTCCGCAATCACAACTTAGAAGAGCCCAGGCTTTCCAATTCGCAAGCAGATTTCAGAATATCAAAGGAACAACAGCACTGGCTAAAGCTGAGTACCCTACTTTCGCGCTCTTCATAGACTGCCTTACAGATATGAATTATCCGGGAATCGTTTATTCTGCGGTCAGGACGCTAAACCGCCTTGGTTTCTACGTTTTGCTCCATCCATCTCCATCCTGCTGTGGAGCCAGTGCCCTGAATACGGGCGACGAGAAGGGCTTTTATAGAATGGCAAAGAACTTCGCTAATCAGTTTGCCAATCTCCGCGACCACCAGGGAAGGAAACCGTTAGGTGTGGTTTTCACCAATCCCACCTGCTTTAAGACCGTGAAGGAGCGATATGGAGAAGTTCTGTCCCAGAAGGAGTTGGAATCACTTCCTGAGCCACGTCTTGCGGTTGAATTGATCGCTCCGCGCCTTCGTGGGGCAAGGGCCTCCGCCGAAAACAGCGCACTCGCCGACATAAAAATGGCGTGGCATAACCCTTGCAGTCTTGCCTACGCGCTTGGAGTTCCTGGGGACTTCATCGTAAAGGCGTTGCAGGAAGTTGGACTTCAAATCCACGAGTACAAGTCTGTTGAGGGGTGTTGTGGCTTCGGTGGAATGTTTTACGCGCGCTACCCGAAACGCGCGGACGAACTTTCCGCTGAGAAGCTGGCGGAATGGGAAGAGGACGGGGTTGAACTTGCCCTGACCAACTCCGCTGGGTGCATCAGCCACTTAAACGCTACAGCAACTAGGCACCGAATAACCATCCCAACGGTTCACTACCTGGAAGTCCTCTCTCGCCTAATTTGATTTGCCCCAAAACCCAATGGAGAGCAAATCTCTTCTCCTTTGTCCTGATTCTGCACGTTTCTACCTCTGGGTTATAAGGATACCGCTTACTTTTCACTATGCTGGACAATGTTTCCTGATCTTTTCCAACGGCTACGAGCAGCCATTCATCAGTTTTCTGAAAATCCTCCCTGCGGAATGGCGACGCGCGGTTGGCTTTGACTAACGACCATGAACTTAGAACCGAGTACTACCCGGAGCCGGTGGTCGGATTTGAACCGACGACCTACTGATTACAAGTCAGTTGCTCTGCCACTGAGCTACACCGGCTTTGCCCAGTCCTTTTATTCTATACGCATTTCACGTAAGATACCCAACGCTCTGGAGGTGAACCGCATTTTCCTTTGCCTACGCCTCGGGAATGGATAACAATGCATTGCCCTAAACCCGTCTATCTAACCAAGAATGCCACCTCTTACGTTTCTGTTACTAGCAACATCTCATGTGAAGCATCTCCAGACGCGATAGCAGTTTGTTGCCTCTTGAAATCGCCTCTGTTAGAATCTGTTGGGTTGTTAGAGTTTACGGACGCTCTAGGTTTTAGCATCTACGTTGGAAGGCGCGAATCTCTGCTTCTTGATCTGCAGGACCGCCTTCATGAGGGGTTGAAAACGCACGTCCTAACGCTGAATTCTGAAATGGTGGTGATGGCAAGGCGGATTCCAGAATTCAACGCCGCTGCAAGATCCGCCGATATCGTGGTTCCAGACGGCATCGGAGTGGCGTTCGCATTGAGAATTCTAAGAGGCAAGCCCGCAACTCGCATATCCGGGATTGATTTGGCGGAAGACCTTCTCAATTTTTGCCAAAACGAGAGCATTAGTGTGTTCCTGCTTGGTGCAAGAAGCCATGTTGTTGAAAGGGCATGCAACAATCTAAAGAAAATGTACCCAAATCTTAATATAGTCGGATACCATCACGGATTCTTCCTTGGGCAGGAGGAAATGGTAATTCAGAAGATCATTCAGTCGGGGGCAAAGTTCCTGCTCGTGGGGATGGGAGCTCCGTTCCAGGAGTTCTTCATCTCACGAACAAAGGATAGGCTACCTACCGTCTTTATGATGGGAGTCGGAGGCGCTTTTGACGTCTGGAGCGGTCTTAAGAGACGCGCTGCAGGATGGGTTCAAAAGGTGGGACTTGAGTGGCTCTTTAGAGCGCTTCAGGATTACACAAGATGGAGAAGACTCAGGTTCATTCCCTCCTTCTTGTGGCTAATACTGCTCACTAAGTTGAAAGGAAGCTCTTTGTGATAAGGTTCACAGACGTAAAACTAAGCTATCCAAGTGGTGTAACAGCCCTGAGAGGCGTGAACCTGGAGATTGAGAAGCAGGAGTTTGTCTTTATGGTTGGCTCAACGGGCGGTGGAAAATCTTCAATCCTTAGGTGCATATACCGCGACGTAATCCCTCAAGAGGGGAAAGTTCTCATCTTTAAGAAGGACGTGGCGAAAATGACCCCCAGGGAAGTGCCGTATCTTAGAAGAAGAGTTGGCGTTATATTCCAGGATTTCCTCTTAATATCCCATAAGAGCGTGTACGCTAACGTGGCATTCGCCTTGGAGGTGCGGGGAGCCTCGCAGAAAACCGTCCGTCAGCTCGTCCCTGAGGCTTTGGAATGGGTTGGCATCGCTCATAAGATGAGAGCTTACCCAGATGAGCTTTCCGGCGGAGAACAACAGAGAGTATGTATAGCCCGAGCATTGGTAAATAAGCCAGACATTCTGCTTGCGGACGAACCTACGGGGAACCTGGATCCGGACACCAGCATCGGGATAATTGAGCTTCTAATGAAGATTAACTCGTGGGGAACCACCCTGGCTGTGGCGACTCACAACGAGAACATAGTTAATCAGTTCAAAACCCGCACGATTCGCGTGGAGCATGGGTTAATCGTCTCCGACAAGAAGGAGGGTGGGTATTAGCGGGCTTGCAAACCTAGCGTTTTTCCTTAAGGAATTTCTGGAAAACCTAAGAAGAAACACCTACGTAGCCATCACTCACGGATTGCAGGTGATTATTTCTATCACCGTGCTCGGCTTTCTCGTCATTGTGATGACCTACCTGGCTGCCTTCGTTCTGTCCTTGCAGCAGATGGTAGAGGTATACGTTTACCTGGAGATAGGCTTGCCCGCGGAAAGGTACGTTGAAGCGGACAAGTCCATAAGAAATCTTGAGAACATAGAGAGTATCGGCTACAAGTCGCCTGAGGATGCCCTTAAAGACTTTTCGGAAACGTTTCCCGACTTGCCAGTGCAGGACATTCTTGAGGGAGAGAATCCTCTCCCACCTACTTACATAATTAAGCCCAAGAACGTATCGGAAATTGAAGGGCTCGCTCAGAGAATTGAAAAGATTCCGGGCGTCTGGCAAGTGAGGTACCCAAAGAAAGAGGTCGCTAAACTTATGCGCGTCCTTGTGGGGGTTGAAATAGGATTTCTATTAATCCTTTTACTATTGATCTCCGGTACCGCATCCTCAGTCCATAATGTAATTAGACTCTCCATCTACAGTAGGCGCAAGGAGATTCGCATTATGCAGCTCGTCGGAGCTACCAATTCATTCATCAGGTGGCCTTTCTTGATTGAAGGGATGTTCATCGGGCTCGTTGGATCGTCAATCGGGATAATCGCTATACTACTGCTAGGTCAAACCGCAGTCAGCCTACTCCAAAGGCTGAGCCTTTTCCTTCCACAAATAATCAATGTCAGACTTCTCTTTACGGTTCTAGCCTTAAGCCTGCTCTCGTTTGGTGTAATAGGGGGATTCATAAGCAGTCTTCTAGCTGCAAACAGATTCCTCGCCTCAGACTTAAGAAGGGTTGAAGATATGCGTAAAATAGAGGTTGCCTAAGGAGATATTAACCAGAGAAATGGAATAAAGTTATGGAAGTACCTTTATGTTTCTACGCATCCCTTTGAAAGTGGTCAAAGTATTACTTCTCTCCGCCTGCGCGGTAGCCTTCATAACAACCGGGCTTTACACGCCACCACCAGCCTACTCCAAGAGCGCGAGCCAAAGGCTGAGTGATATCAAGAGTAGGAAAAGAACTCTACAAACCAAACTCTCCAGGCTTAGGAAAGAAAAAGCCTCGGTCTCTAGCGAGATTAGCCTCCTTGACCAGGAGATACAAAGCCTAAGCCAAACCGTCAACGAGCTAGAGGTTGAACTTCAAAACACACAGAACGAATTGACCGCACTGAAGAACCGCCTTCAGGAAATTATGGATGAAATAGAAAAGAGGAAGGAAATCTTCAGAAATAGAGTCCTAGTTACGTATATGCAGGGAGAGCTAACCTATCTAAACGTCCTCTTTAATGCCCAGAATTTCCGAGAACTTATGAACAGAGTTTTCTACTTGAATTTGATCTTTGAGAGCGACAAGAGGTTGGTTGAGGAGCTTGAGGCTAAGAAGGCGGAGAAGGAACTCCATATGGAAAAGGTTGAAACTAAGATGACTGAGATTTCTAAGAGGCGGGAGGAACTCAAAGAGAAAAAAATGCAGGTGGGGGAAGCGAGGAGAAGTAAGGCGCAGTTGCTCAGTAGGATTTCACGGGATTCAGAACTTGCGGAAAGGCAGATTAGGGAGCTAGAAGAGGAAAGCAGGCGAATCGAATCCGAGATCCAGCGCCTACAAGGCAGGTTCAAAGGCCCAGCTTGGAAGGGCAGGTTCCTCAAGCCCGTTGAAGGAAGAATCACGAGCGGATACGGTAACAGGTATCACCCGATAAGCAAACGTTACACGATGCATACTGGAGTTGATATCGCGGCGCCCTACGGAACGCCGATAAAGGCAGGCGGGGATGGAATGGTGATCTTTGTCGGCTGGCGTGGCGGATATGGGCTAACCGTTATTATTGACCACGGCAACCGCGTAAGCACCCTTTACGCCCATATGTCCCGGACGCAGGTATCAGATGGAGCGATAGTCAAAGCGGGACAGGTAATAGGTAACGTTGGAAGTACCGGCTATTCCACTGGTCCCCACGTCCATTTTGAGGTTCGCCTAAACGGGAAACCAGTAAATCCTCTGGGTAGCTTGTAAGTATCAAGGGTAAGATAATTTATCCACGAAGTTTTAGCACTTTCAAACCGGGAGTGAATCTATGACAAGAGACGGCTTAAGAACGTTCCTATTTACTCTCTTGATATTGGCGATAGCGTTTCTCAGCTATTCAATCGGTGCAATGAGCGCGGAGAGAGACTTCAGGATCTCCCGTCTGTTCGGGAACGCAAACGTAGACCTAATCAAGAGAGTCCTAGTTCTAATTGACAAAAATTACGTCAGCCAAATACTAGATGAGAAAGAATTAGTTTACGGGGCGATTGAAGGAATAATTGGAAGGCTAAGGGAGGAGCCGTACAAGGATTCCTACTCAGCCTTCCTTGAACCCGCAGCGTGGAGAAATCTTTCCGCAGCCACCGAAGGGTCATATTCAGGCGTGGGAATAGTCATTGGACTTGACCCCGAAAGACAGATACCTATCATCTCCTACGTTTTTGAGGGAACTCCCGCGCAAACTGCTGGCATCAAGGAAAGGGACTATATAGTTCGGGTGGATGGAGAAAGCACCACCGGGGAAACCTTGAACGAGTCTGCTAGAAGGATTTTGGGGGAGGAGGGAACCGAGGTTACACTTTCTATAATGCGGGAAGGTTGGGAAAACCCTAGGGATTTCAAAATGAAGAGAACCAGGGTTGAAATCCCCTCAGTTGTAGACGTAAAACTTCTGTCAGCTGAGATCGGATACCTCAGGATCTCTAGCTTTGGGGTGAAAACCGCTGAAGAGGTTAAAGAAGCTATCTCCAGTCTTCAAGGCAAGGGTGCCAAGGGGATTGTCTTAGACCTTCGCTACAACCCAGGCGGACTCCTGACCTCTGCAGTCAGCGTCGCAGATGTCTTTCTTGGAGAGGGAAAGATCGTAACCGTGAGGCAAAAGGGGAGGGAAGACGTAACTATATCCGCAGAAAATGACCAGGATGACGTGGATTTACCCATCGTCATTCTCGTTAATGAAGGCTCTGCCAGTGCGTCTGAGGTTTTTGCTGGGGCTCTTCAGGACAACGGTAGAGCCAGGCTGGTTGGCACCAAGACCTTCGGCAAAGGCTCTGTCCAGGAAGTATTTGAACTTGGAAATGATGGCTCCGCGCTTTCCCTTGTGGTTGGCAGTTACCTAACGCCAACGGGACACGACCTAAACCAAGAACCACTCTCGCCAGACGTTGAGGCATCTATGGACGTGATCAAGAAAAGGGTCCCGGAAATTGCCAAAGAACAAGACAAGCTCGCTGAGCTCTCAACGACCTATTCCCAGCTGAACGCGGAACTTTACACCAGATTCTACGAAGCTCAGGTAGAAACCGCCAGGCAAGTCGCGGAAGAAGCGGTTCAGGCTACGAAGGACGAAGGACGTGCAAGCATGTGAGGCTGGGCAAAGACTTCGATGTCCCTTCCGCTCACCAACATTTTCCTTCAAGGAAAGGCGTTCACTTCTTAACTACTGAGGTTCCCTGATAGAACCAGGCCCACCGCAGACTCTTATAGCCAAGAATGGAGAACAATGCGTTAATTTGTAATTTGAAGTAGAATATTCCAAGAAATTGAACGTCGGGTTCAATTTGAAATTGTCGTTCACGAATCAAACTTGGTCAGACCACTGAAGAGGACTAATAACGATGAGCGAGAAATTAAACCAAACCGCCAAGTCCCCATTTGACGAGCAGAGAATCGCAGTATTTATAGATGTTCAGAATATGTTCTACTCAGCTATGAACATATTCGGCAAGAAGCTGGACTTTGAGCAGGTTCTTCGGAAGATAATCCGCGGTAGGAAGTGCGTTCGCGCTCTAGCTTACATAGTCCAATCCCCCGATGTTGACCAGTCAAAATTTCTTGAATTCCTTGACAAGATTGGTGTGGAGGTGAAGAAGAAACCCCTTAAGATACGTCCGGACGGGACCAGTAAAGGCGATTGGGATATGGGTATCGCCATTGATTCCATTAACATAGCGCCTAAAGCGGACGTCATTGCCCTCGTTAGCGGTGACGGCGACTTTGCAGTACTCGTTGAGAAACTCAAAGCGCTTGGAGCAAAGGTTGAGGTTTACTCTTTCCCGGCGTCCACCGCAGAAACACTTAGAGAATCAGCGGATTACTACTGTCCTTTGGACTCTAGCGTGCTTATGCAATAGGAGCAAGCTCGTTATTCTATGGGGCTACGGAAGTGAAGGAACCTAGAAGATTTTTGATTCTGATAATGTCCCGCTTCACGAGATTATCCTCCTCTCACTCCAACATTCTTCCCTCCATAGTCAGGGTCCTAACCTGCCTCCTAACATTCCTTGCAGTCTTTGGTTATGCCAAGGCATCCTCACCGGAGAATCAGCGGTCGGATAGCCAATTTCAAGACGCTAACGCTTTCCTGACAATAAGAGAGTCCAAGGTAGCTGAAGTCGTCATTGAGGAGACAAAGAAAGTCGTTTACTTGGAATCCGCAGTCCTTGAGTTCAACGGATTCACTCTGCAAACGGGTTTCGCAAGAATAGACAGCGAAGCAGAACTTGCTACTCTCTGGGGAGGTGTTGAAGTTCTAACTGACGAGGACGCATTGTTCACCGAAAGGGTGGAACTGGATGCCCACTCCGGAGAACTTAGGATTCCCCAAGCGCTGGTGATCCAATCAAAAACGTACCGGTTTACTAGTAGTGCAGATTCAGCAAATCTATACTACTTGAAGGACACCAATGAGCCGTTCAAGCTCGTCCTTCTGGGAAGCGTAAAGGTGAATTACGCTGACCGGGCTGACCTTGTCGCCGATAAACTAGTTTATACGGTCAGGGACCGTCTTCTTTCCATTGAAGGCGCGTTTACACTGAGTTTCCGCGAACCTGTCTTCCCAGTTATGGAAATCTCAAACCGCACATTAACAGAGGATTCAGTGGTAGGCTCAAAGCTGACTGGAGACGGGCTGTTCTGCAATCTAAGGGAATCTCCTTCTCGGACGATCTACGAAATAACCGTCGTCAACCCGCAAATCTATCAAGAGAACGCGCAAGTCAAGGGTAAGAACCTCACTTCACGTTTTACCTATGACGAGACGAGCAACACTTTTCAGCCGGAACTTTTACTGCTTTCAGGAACAAGTGCTGAGCCGGTAATCGGGAGATTCTCTTACGCAGAATACCAAAGTGTGGACATTATTACACAGAGACTAGAGGCTAATGGCCAATCTGAACAGATTCTTCTTAGCGGAAGGGTGGAAATTAGGACGCCTGACGTAACTATCAAAGGAGAGAGAATGGTCGTTGATCAGGTATCCCCTACCCTTGCGGTTACGATTCCAGAGAGGTTTCGCGCAGAATTTGCGGAAAAGTTTATCCGCAATCTGTTCCAGGAGCCCGACGCAGATACGGTTAACGAGTAATCGCCCCTGGCTCCCTTATAGTGCAATTTCTAAGCGTATTCTGGTAAGATTCATTGGAACAAATTCACGAGGCGAATATGGTACTCGTTGGACCCGAAAATCTCAAGCCGAAGAATCAAGTTGTTGAGCTTACCGCGGTAAGGGAGGAAGATGGCAATTTCCTCATTTCCTATCAGATACATCACCCGTTCACTGGTAAGCGTCATTTCTTTGAGGTCAGATTCCCCAGGAACATAGATCCCATTGACCCAATTTGGGATGAAGTTACGGATACATTCAAGTCTCTCTTCCCGCGCAAGGAAAATATGCTCGTTTATCGCGATATCCTGCGAACTTTAGTAATTGAAGAAATCTACAAGAAGACGAAGAAACCGAAGAAGGAAGCGGTAAAGAAGGAAGTTGCGGCAATGGTAACCGTGCCAAGTGAGGATAGAGAAAAGGCTTTTTCAAGCCTGAAGGAGCTTGTTGCAAGACTTCAGGAAATGGAAAGAGTTATTTCAGATCCGTCCCAGCCCGAGGCGGAACGGAAGAAGGCGGAAATTCGCGTAAAGGCATTTAGAAGCAAGGCGGAGTCTCTAGCAAAAGAGCTTGGCATTGACCTTACAAAACCACTTCCCGACTCTCCTCCAAAAGCGGAGGCAAGCGACGATCTGCAAAAGCGTTTCTTAAACTTGAAAACCCTTGTGGCAAAGATAAAGGAAATGGAGGCTATTTCAGCGGACAAAACTCAGCCTGAATCCGAACGCAAGAAGGCGGAGATAAGGGTCAAGGCTTTCAAGACAAAAGCGGAAACGGAAGCTAAAGCACTGGGCATTGACCTAAGCCAGCCCCTACCCGATTCCCCTCCGACTGCGCAGACGTCAGCACCATCTGAAGACAAGGTAGCACTTGTCAAATCCTTGCTTGAAAAGGTTAGGGAAATGGATGCCATAGCCAACGACGAAAGCCAACCCGAAAGCGAACGTGAGAAGGCGAAGATTCGTGCTCGCGCCTTTAGAACTAAGGCGGAAAAAGATGCACAAGAAGCAGGAGTAGATATCACCACTCTATAAATGATTATGCGTAAGCTTACTTCTAAGAAGCTCGCAAAGCGCGCTGAGATACAGATTTGCCAGGAAGACTTAACTCATCCCGAAGCGATAAATCGCGTAAAGAGAAGAATCCCGGACGACAACTTGTTCAGTGAAATGAGCGAGTTCTACAAAGCTTTTGCAAGCGAATCAAGAGTGAAGATCCTTTCAGCACTTGCGGTCAGCGAGCTATGCGTTTGTGACATTGCCAGCCTTCTTGGATTGACGCAGTCCGCGGTTTCCCATCAGCTGGCTTTGCTGAAGTCCCTTCGGTTAATCAAATCCAGAAGAGATAGAAAGCAGGTCTACTACAGCCTTGACGATGAACACATAACCGCCATACTGGCAATAGCGAGGGAACACTTGTCGGAACCGTGAACTTACTAGCAACCCGAAAGTCCATTTGAAAAGCTAAGGATCAGAAACACTCAATTGCTTGACTTAGCTAGCCGAAAAATCAACATGTGAACCCTATTTATTGACTATTTGCTTACTTGGCTTCAACCAAAGCTTCTTTACCCTCTACTACGAGCCGCGTTCAGCATAAAGTATGCAAACTCCCAAAACATCACATCGTCGGTTGCACCATCTGCCCTCGCTCCGCGCGCCTTTCTTTGAACGTAGGAGAGTAATTCATCCATAATGCCTGAGGAAGAGAACTGATGCGCACCAACAGCAGAGAGTAATGCGCTTACCTCAAATGGATAAACTTTGAATAAGCGACCACTTGAAAAATCTCGCTTGTCCACTGGAACTTTAACCCTTGCGGTTCCTTGGCTTTTCACGCTGAGAGCAAGCGACTCCAGAAATTCTTCCCATTCGGGTAGCCTCCAAGCAGGTGCGGAAAAATGGATGGCGGTGCAAGCGGAAGAGATAGAAGGTGCAGGCTTGAAGTCTTCCGGCTTTAGGATGAGTAATCTCGGATTGACACTTCTGGCAACACTCTCCCGGAGAGTCCGTTCAAAACCTGACATGGCAAAGATCTGCGAGTTCACTACCTTAGCATCCTCCGTTTTCTCAACGAAGTTGACGTAGGCATTAGCGAACTCTCTAAAACCAGACGCCTCAGCGAGTTTCTCCTCAGACAAAGTTACTTCGCCCTCCGAGAGTTTAGAGATGAAACCCTCGGGGTCAACCGGCTGACTGAAGGAAAAAGCTGACCGAAGGGACGAGCCCACCTTATCATTCAGCATTGCCAACTCTTGCGAGAGGGCCCTAGAATCGTTGATCAGCGCCTTTTTAATTGCCTCAGCCTCATCCAGCGAACTGCCAATTACCTCCGCAGGGGAGCAACTTGATAGAAAGGCTGACCGATTCCAAGTGGTATCTTCGCGCAAGTTAAGAAGGATAGTAAGGTCAAGCCGGAGAACATCGTAAGCCTGATCAAGCTCAAATTTTCGCATTCTTTGAACCGCCCCAGCCCGAAGACTATCAGCAATTTGCTTTAGCAGGGATGCGGACAACACAAATTGGGGGTAAATCCCCTCCTCACTCCAAGGCGGGGCGTTCATCCCATCTGCATTTCCCTTTGTGCCATGGGGCATCCCAGTGAGAACCCTTTTGAGCTTCTCCTTTAGCCCCGCGACCTTGAACCTCAATTGAGCTAAAGTGACCTCCACCCCGTTTCTTTCCTCGTTCAACTTCCGTATTTCCTCAACACGTCCCTCCACAAGTTCTTCAAGACTAATCTTAGCCAACACTTCAATGACCAGGCTTGGATCGTCAATCTTCACGAGCACAACTCTATCCGGCTCAAGTAGGTAACTGACACCCTCCTGCGGGACTCTGAAGTTTCTTGGAAACACGTAGAACTCGTCAGGCGTGCCTATGCGTGACAAGTCTATCTTAATGGGCTCATCGGCGAGAATCTGAAGGACTAAATACGCCCCTTCCGCCTCCAGGTTACTTGGGACGAAGGTAATCAAAAGGCCCAAAATGAACGATATACATAAGGATAGCGGGTCAAATCTCCCAAGCAGACGCATCGCCCTAAACCTCTACTCCCTTGAATGAAGATACTATCACTTTGTCAATCCGCACTTGAGTAAACTCGCCTGGGATTTTCCTACTCCCCGGGAGTTCCACAGGCTTATTAAAGGCGGTCCGCGCGATCGCAAAATTCTCCCTCTTCTCTTCTAGAATCGCCGGCAAGGTCTGTCCGACATACTTTGAGTTAACCTCGTGGGACACCTGCCTCTGCAATCCTATCAACTCGTTTAGCCAAACCTTCTTTTCAAGTCTTGATTGATTATCCTCGTAACGGGCCGCGAGCGTCCCTTTCCTCGGGGAAAACGCGAACATAAACGCATCGTTGAACCTCACCTTTTCCATAAGCCTCAGCGTTTCTTCAAACTCATCCCGCGTCTCACCGGGAAATCCAACAATGATGTCAGTTGTCAGAAAGAGGTCAGGCCTATGGTTCCGACACTTTTCCACCTTCTCTAAGTACTCCCTAACAGTGTATTTCCTCCGCATCATTTCAAGGATTCTATCGGAGCCTGCCTGAACCGGTAGATGTAATAGAGGAGTCACGCGTGGATTTGCAACAACCTTTTGAATAATTTCGTCGCTTAGATCGTGAGGATGAGAAGTCAAATATGAAAGCCACCCCACGTCCGTCTGGGCTAGTACCGCATCAACCAAATCCACGAAGTTGGGATCAAATCCATAATCACTGCCATAAGAGAGAATATTCTGCCCCAGCAGGGTTACCTCGTTAAACCCTAAGTCAGTGTAAGAAATTACCTGCTTCACTACTTCTCGGATAGGAACGCTAGTTTCCCGTCCGCGCACTTTCGGCACGATGCAAAAACTGCAAACGTGGTTGCATCCTCTAAGGACCGTTACCAACCCACTCCGACGAGTGTCCATCAGCGACGGAAATTCCTCACTTGGGCTTAACTCTCCACTGGAAGCCTCGGTGCAACTTTCAAAGGCACTGTTCCCGCCACTCCTTTTTGTCACTGACATCTCCAATGCGCCCTGACGGTAAGGAAACTTGAACGCACGCTCTAGCTCTGATATTACGGTATTTGGTTCGCTCGTTCTTACTAGAAGGTCCACGTGGGGAAACTTCTCCCGCACCACTTCCCCACTCTTGGGAACCAGGCATCCAATTACGACTATTCTTGGTGGATCTACGCGGGCGCTTTCAGACCATCCCTTTGCGGTTTCAGAAGCGGACCGCATCCCTCCATAGACACTTGGTTCGTCCACCCTTATCTTCGCACTGGGAGTGCGCTTATCCTTCAATGTTCTCAAAGCTCCAATGAACGAAAATGCTTTGTCCTCCGCCTTCTCCCTTACCACGCAGGTGTTTACTATTATCAAATCCGCTGACTCAGCCTCAGAAATCTGAACTCCACCTCGGGCGCTGAGCTTGCGGGCGATCTCCTCGTCGTCCGCGACGTTCATCTGGCAGCCGAAAGTTTTCATCACAAACGTGAACATAAATCTCAATTATATTATTGCGCGATTTAGGCGGTTCCGCAAAGCTACACCTTTCAGTGAATTGGAACTTATCAGGTAGTATCCTTTTGTTTTGCTAGAATCCCGCATGTAGTATGCCAGGGCATTTCTTCAACCTAAGAGACATACCAAGTGTCTCATCTTTGATTGAGGATGAGGAGGTCAAGGCTTGCGCGAAAGTAGCTAAGGTCCCCAACTCTCTCCTCAAGCCAGAAATCGTCCGCGTGCTTGACGTCATAAGAAGCGCCCGTGTTCAGGAGAAGCGCGCAGAAGGAAAAGCACTTTCCAAGGAGGAACTTTACCGACTTGCCAAGGGAAACGTCCTTAGTCGCCTTGAGGCTCTCGCGCTTCATAGGAGTCGGCGCGTAGTCAATGCAACCGGTATAATCGTCCATACGAATCTAGGAAGGTCTCCGTTCTCCGAACAACTTTGGCAGTCAGCCGGGGAATCCCTTTGCGGTTATCTGAATCTTGAGTACGACCTAGAGAGTGGCAAGAGATCAACGCGAGGAACATACGTTGAAAGGTTACTATGCGAGCTCTCTGGCAGTGAGAGTGCCCTCGTAGTTAACAACTGCGCGGGTGCGGTGCTCCTCTTACTGAGATACCTGTGTTACCGAAAGGAGGTAATCGTATCTCGTGGCGAGCTCGTTCAGATAGGCGGAGGTTTCAGAATTCCTGAAATTATGAGGCTTGCAGGCGTAAAGCTGGTTGAAGTTGGCACCACTAATCAGACCCTCCCGGAAGATTACTGGAACGCTATCACGAGCAAGACCTCCGCTATACTGAAAGTGCACAAGAGCAACTTCCAACAGGTTGGGTTCGTTTCGGACGTGAACGTGGAAAATTTGATCTCCATCGCTCGCCACTCGGGCATCAGCATACTTGAAGATATGGGCTCCGCAACGCTTATCCCTGAAAGTGAAGCGAACAAGTTGAATCTGAATCATCCATCACCCTCACTACGTTTAGGCGTTGACGCGCTCTGCTTCTCAGCGGACAAAACTCTTGGCCTTTGCCAGGGCGGAATCGTTTTAGGGAAGGTGGGGATAACCGAACGGCTTCGGAAGTCGCCAGTTTATAGAACGCTCCGTCCGGATAGGACATTACTCGTCCTACTTGAGGAAGGACTTAGCCAAATCGCGGAAGGGAAGTGGCGTGAGATTCCCTTTTACAAAATGCTACGCGCCGAAACAGGCACTCTTCGGCAAAGAGCGAGCAGGCTCTGCGAAGCGCTTTCCGCCTATAAGGTAACCTGCAATGTGGTGGAAACAATCGCTGAGATTGGTGGTGGATTCCCCGGCGGAACTATCTCCTCCTGCGGTATTCGGATTTCCGGGGAAGGCACCGGAGGTGGGAAAAACCTTGATAACTTGGCGGAGCTTCTAAGGACTGGCAACCCACCAATCATAACATCGGTCAGAAAGGATGGATTAATAGTTGATTTGCGAACCGTCTTTGAAGAGGAGGACGAGCTGATTCTGAAAGGACTTGCAACCGCTTATAGTAAGTTGAAAACTGGTTAATACAAGGAAGTTCGGATAGAGATATAACTTGGGTGGGGAGCCAATTAAAGGGCGTGAGGATTCGTAGATAACCTAATGCTTCTTCCTCTTTGCTGGGGGAAACAAAACTATCAAGAAAACCGCGGAAGAGAGGAAAGACGCGAGCGCGGCGACCGCTGCAGGCTCTGTTAAGGTACCTGGCGCGAAGTAATCAATAAGGGCAAATACACCCGCGTTCAGTATCAAGGCAATAATGAGACCTGCAAGCCACTTGACGAAAAACATACCTTCCTCCAATCACAGCGGTCCCCTAGATTCTAGCAGAATTCAAAGAATTCAAAGCTGAGGTCCTCCGACTTCCACCCTTCTGCTTTTCAAGTGCCATAATCAAGCCGGTAATATCCGCAGGGCGAATACCGGGTATTCTCATCGCCTGCGCCACGGTCAGCGGGCGAACACGCTCAAGCTTCTCCCTCCCCTCAAGGCTAATCGCGGTCACCCCACAAAAGTCAAAGTCTGAAGGGATCCTTAAATCTTCGTATTTTCTTAACCGAGCAATATCCTGCAACTGGCGAGTAATGTAGCCCTCGTAGCGTTTCTCCGTGTAAATGTTTCTCAAAGCTTGAAGGCTTAGCGCCTCATGTGCCGCCTCCGGAGCCTGATCAATGTCTATTCCGAATTCGAGCTTCGATTCTAGCTTTTCCACTTGTCCGTTCATTCTCTTGATGACTTCCCCAGTGAAATCATCCTCATTAACTCCCTGGAGTTTTGAAATTTCCGCCAGGGGTATTCCTTGCTTCAACTCAACCTTCCCAACTTTAGCGCCTGCGGGTATTTTCTCCGAGTCTGCAAACTCCGTAAAGAGAATAATTCTCCTCTTAAGTTCCCTGAGAACCCGGAACTTGGCTTCAGGAAGGATCCCCGCCTCGTAAGCCATCTCACCAAGCCTTAGAGCGGAGTTATCATGTCTAAGGATCAGCCGATGCTCGCAAGTTGCGGTGAACATCCTATACGGCTCTTCGGTGCCACGCGTGACGAGGTCATCTACAAGTACTCCAATATATGAATTGCTACGGTCTAGCGGAAGAGGTGGCTTCCCCAGAAGGGAAAGTCCCGCGGACGCGCCAGCAACGAGACCTTGAGCCCCAGCCTCCTCGTAACCGGTTGTGCCGTTTACCTGCCCAGCGAAGTAAAGACCCTTCACAGTCTTCGTCTCCAACGTTGGATACAGGTTCGTAGGGTTATGAAAGTCGTATTCAACCGCATAACCTGGACGTATTATCATTGCCCTTTCAAGCCCGGGTATTCTTCTAACCATTTCAAACTGCACCATAAGTGGTAGGGATGTTGACAACCCCTGAACGTAAATCAGCTTCGTAGCCTGCCCGTCAGGCTCAAGAAAAATCGGATGTGTAAGCTTGCCGGGAAACTTGCTGACTTTATCTTCAATGGATGGGCAGTAGCGAGGACCCACACCCGTAATTGCACCGGAGTAGAGCGCAGACTTTCCCATATTCTTCTCAATCACTGAGATAGTTTCATCGGTTGTGTAGGTCTGCCAAACGGGGAGAAGCCTAGGGGGTACTCTGGAAAGCGAGTAATTCATAAACGCTTCTCTACGCCACTCGGATAACTGTGGAGTCAAAGCAGTGTAATCCAGGGTGTTCTTATCCAAACGTGGGCTAGTGCCGGTTTTCAGCCTGCCCAGCCGAAACCCAATGCGTTCAAGGAAACTGGACAGCTCCACGCTTGCCCGTTCACCCCACCTCCCACCTTCGTACCTGTTCTCTCCAATAAAGATCTTCCCGCGCAGGAAGGTCCCAGGAGCAATGACCACCCGCTCGCCAAAGAATTCTCTACCGTCTGCAAGCCTCACGCCCTTCGCCCTCTCCTTGTATCCTGACGTGATATCCTGCTGAAGCCAAAGCTTCTCCGTTATTACCGCCACAACCTCTCCTTCCACCAGTGTGAGATTTGGAGTTTGGGAGAGCAAACGCCTCATCTCCTCCGAATACCTCTGTCTATCCACTTGAGCTCGCAGAGCTTGAACCGCGGGCCCCTTCCCAGTATTCAGCATTCTGATGTTGACGTAGGTTTTGTCAGTAACCTCGCCCATAATCCCGCCAAGAGCGTCTATCTCCCGCGTTAGATGTCCCTTGGCAGGACCACCAATGGACGGGTTGCAGGACATTCGCGCTATGGCGTCCAAGTTCATCGTGATGAGCGTGGTGCGAAGACCGAGGCGTGCGCAAGCATGGGCGGATTCACACCCGGCGTGACCTCCGCCAACTACGATTACGTCAGCGCTCGTTTCTTCAATCCTGGACAGCATTTTCACATGCCCAATATCGTCTATTGGAAGCCTATGAAGCATTATCCACGGCGAATAATGCACCACTCTCCGCACTCATAGATGAGAACAAGAAAGTGTCCACTAGCAATACGCGCAACGGACAAACCATCAGACCCTACCGAACCTCCTCTGTCTCCCTTGATAGTCAATCAACGCCTTCATTAGTTCCAGCTCGTCAAAGTCAGGCCAGAGAGTCTCTGTGAAGTAAAGTTCCGTGTAGGCTAACTGCCAAAGGAGGAAGTTGCTGATGCGCATCTCCCCGCTGGTGCGAATCAAAAGGTCAGGATCGGGAATCTCCGGGTGATACAAATACTGGGATAAAAAGGCTGAGTCAACACCGTTCACGCTGACCTTCCCCGATTCAACGTCGCGAATAATGCGCGAGACCGCGCGGAGAATCTCGCTCCGCCCGCTATAAAACACGCAGAGATTAAGGGTAAGTCCGCGATTGGCTTTCGTGAGGGCCTCCGCCTCCCTGAACTTCTGGGCGATCCTATCCGGAAGCAAATCAATCTCCCCGGAAAACACGATGTGAACTCCGCGGGCGTGCAGATCGGGAAGGTCTGTGTCAACGGTTTCGCTGAACAGCCTAAAAATCTCCGCAACTTCCTCTGTGGGGCGTTCCGCGTTTTCAGTGGAGAAAGCGAAGAGCGAAAGAACGGGGATCCCAAGATCACCCGCGGTCCGTACCACTTTTCTAATCGCATTAACCGCATAGCGATGCCCCTGACTTCGGGGGAGTCCTCTGCATTCCGCCCAGCGACCGTTCCCATCCATAATGATCGCGACGTGCCGGGGCAGACGCTCGGGAATCATTTGCGCCTTCAGATTCCGTAGCTCCGATTTAACATGAGCGATCGCCATACCGTCAAAAGCTATTTTACCTCAGTGAAGCTAAAAGTAGCCTGAGATAACCGCGAACACCCCACCTCGTCACTTGACGCTCGCCGGTTCCTTAACATAACCAGCTATGGAACGAAGTACCTTGAGCCCATCGGCGCTGCCGAGAATCTCCTCGCAGGCTCGTTCCGGATGGGGCATCATGCCGAGGACGTTGCCCTTGGCGTTGATAACTCCGGCAATCGCGTTGGTTGAACCGTTCGGGTTAGCTTCTTCGGTTAATTCACCGTTTTCGTTGCAGTAGCGGAAGATAACGCGTGAGTTCTCCTCAATATCCTGAAGAGTTTTCGCAGGCGCGACAAAGTTCCCTTCCGCGTGGGCAATGGGAATTCTAAGAACTTCGCCCTTCTTCAAACCTCGCGTGAAAACCGTATTCTCGTTCTCCACGCGGATATTCACCCACTTGCACCAGAAACCCGGCTTGGCGTTCTTGACGAGCGCACCCGGGAGCATTCCCGCCTCGCAGAGTATCTGAAAGCCGTTGCATATGCCGAGAACCAGACCGCCCGCCTCCGCGAACTCGCGCACCGCGTTCATAATGGGGGAGAAGCGGGCAATGGCGCCCGCCCGAAGGTAGTCTCCATAGGAGAATCCCCCAGGTAGGACAATCAGGTCAAGGTCGGTAAGAGATTTTTCGTAGTAGTATATCCTGCGCGTGGAAACTCCCAGAACCTCGCCGAAGGCATAGAGCGCATCATCATCGCAGTTACTTCCAAGAAAGGTTATTACGCCGACCCGCATAGATACTACCTATTTTACACTAGGGTGCTGGTCATTGCTCCGCCAGTTGCACTCCCGCGGGAAGATAGAGAATGCGACCAACCCTAATCATATTCGCGCCCTCCTCAAGCGCCCATTCAAAGTCAAGGCTCATTCCCATTGAGAGAGTATCAATCTGAGAACCAAAGCAAGCCTTTAGCTCTTCAAAGAGCCTGCGTGTTCGGGCAAAGGCACTGCGGGTTTTCAACTCGTAATCCTTGGTAATGCCTCTTTCGGCGGGCGCGGATGGAATGCACATTAGCCCGCGCAGGCTAAGCGACCGAAGACTCACTATATGCTCCGCGAGCGAATAAACATCCGCTGGCATTGCCCCTGATTTTTGTTCCTCTTCATCAATGTTGACTTCAATGAGGACGGGAAGGTTTATCCCAAGTTCGGTGGATTTTCTTGCGAGAATATCAGCAATCTTTTCCCTGTCAACGCTCTGAACGAAATCAAAGCGTCCGGGAATCCTTCCCGCCTTGTTGGACTGAATCGTGCCTACCATATGAGCGGTGAATTCTAGCCCTTCATCCCGAAGAATCTTATACTTTTCAATTCCCTCTAAGATTCGGTTCTCTCCAAGCTCAGTCAGCCCGCAGTCAATAAGTGCCCTACACCAGCTAGCATCGACGTACTTCGTAATAGCTACAACCCGAATCTCTCCCCCGCCCTCCGCTTTCTCAATTCTTTCCTTTACCTTCTGCAAGTTCGCATTGATAACCTCAACCTTCTGGTTGTGAGATAATATCTGGGCGGTTAATTCCATAGTTGCCAACCTATTTTACTCTACAATTGAACAACTTTCAGGAGGGTTGAATTGTCGTTAAGACGCTACGTAACCGAAGAGAATCTTGATGAGAAAACTGAAAAATGGCTTGCGGAAATCGCGCCTTACAACGCGCACAAGCTTGAACTGAACGTTTCCGCGTCCGCGCTTCTCGTGATTGACATGCAGAAGTTCTTTCTGGACCCGGGATCTCAGACCTTCACCGAAGGCGGATTGGCGGTCATTGGCAGGTGCGCGGATTTGACTTCCGCATTCAGGACTGCGAAGCGCCCTGTCATCTTCACCCGCCACGTCCATAAGAGCGCGGAGCTTGACGGGGGAATGACCGGTTGGTGGTGGAAGGGAATGTGCCTTGAAGGAACGCCGGAAAGCGAGATTCACGAAGCCTTGGCACCACTGCCCGAAGAGAAGGTCATTCTGAAACACCGCTACAATGCCTTCTACAACACAGACCTTGAAATCGTCCTCAGGTGCCTTGAAGTCCGCGACCTAGTCATTTGCGGGATTATGACAAACATCTGCTGCGAGAGCACCGCGCGGGACGCCTTTATGCGAGACTTTCGCGTATTCTTCCCTGCGGATGCCAACGGAAGCGTGAATGAGGAACTGCACATCGCGAGCCTCAAGAACCTCGCCTTCGGCTTCGCCTATGTTTGCAGAGCTACTGAGATGACCTCCGCACTAGCTTCGTCTCCATAAGCTAGTCAGGACCTTCCACCTCCAACTTCCTGCCTTGGCAAAACCTCAATGAAGATCTCCCGCTTCTCAACGTACTTATCTATCCATTCCACAGGGTCACCTGGTAGGGGAAGTCCAACTTCGTGCGCCATCACAAACCATCCAATTCCGCCACGCTCCTCTTGGGATGTAGAGTAGTAAGCAATCCTGACTTTACCTGCCGGTAGCCCTTCAATACGATAAACCAAGCTAGCGGACGGCTGACCAAGCCCTAACGGGTTCTTTATGGAAGTCATTAGGAACGCTCCGCCGGTAATATCCGCCGGGACAGCGACTGCCTCCGATGCTTGGTCTTCCAAGAGAAGGTGAGGGTCAAGAGCCCAGCCAGGAACCACGTTCAACGTAGCGTTCCGCAAGTTATCTACACCGTTAAGTATCGCAGGCCGATAGTTCGCTGAAACCTCTAAGATAACATCAAATGGCTCACCCTCGTAGACCAGCGATGGCAACTTCACATTCTTTACGAATGGCACGTATACCACGTACCTAAATGAAGCACTCTCGTCCCTGGGCTTGTTGGGTATTCCCGACCCCGGAACCGGTAAGTAACCTGAAAGCTCAGGATAAACGACCGGGTTGTTGTTACCTGTTGCACCGCACCCCTGGGTCAAGTATGCCGCTAGTACTACCGCTAACATCATTGATTTACTTCTCATCTACCACCCCTCCAGTGCTGCTTGGTAATCTACCAAACCTGCGATATACCCGCGAGATTTACTGTTGTCTCGAGTGGAAACGATGCGGTTCCAAACATCGCGGTAGGTTGCCCAACCCCGCGCTCCGTATAACTGCCTCGCTATTGCGGACACCTGGGGAGCAGCCGCCGAGGTGCCGTTGAAGTGCGCATAACCCGAACTTCCCCACAGACTCAATCCAACTGGATCCTGGTGCTGAGTTTGAGGATTCACAAAGTCGTAGATGCCCGAGACTGGGTACGTTCGAAAGCTGTCCGGATAGTAGTTCGACCCCCAGAGAGTCCCGTTGTAAAGCGTGAACACGTCATACCAACTGGTTCCCTGCCTATTGGTAATGAGACCCGAAACACCCAGCACGTTATCAAAGGCGGCTGGATATCTCCGTGAGGGAACTGGGTCTTTGCCACGATTACCAGCACTAGCCACACAGAGCCGGTCATTCTTGTTTAAGTCACGATTAATATTCTTCTTCAAGTCGGTGCTCGGGTCCCACCAATACGGATATCGACTGCCGCCCAAGCTCATGTTAACTACTCGAATGTCATCCTCCCAGACTTCAGTACCCCACTTGCCGTGCCCTAGCTCGAACCTGAGCGCCCTGAATGCCTTCGTCAGAGTCTCTTGGTGGAACTCACGGTCGTACGTCGGGCCTGTGAATTTAATCCTGATAGGAACAATGCAGGTTCTGGGTGAAAGCGCGGCGACCCCCGTGCTATTATGCGTAACAGCCGAGATTAGACCCGCGACCGCCGTTCCATGATTGTCAGTCGGAATAGCCGGCAGGGCACCGCCTCTTACAACCTTGTAGCTACTCCGCTGACATTCAACGCCTATCCAAGATACTTTGCTCCACTGCCTACCGTTCCTCGTGAAAGTGAAATCCGCATGCCAACGCCACACGCCATCGTCAATCACGGCAACGTCAACAGGGGAGAAATCCTGACCGTTAGGAGGTCCAATACTGGTGAATCGTCCAGACACCACACCAAGCACGTCCACATACCTATTCAGACCGCTCGCCCAATAAGGGTCGTTCGGTGTTGTTGTCTCAACGTAATCCAGGTCCCATTCCCCCCTTATCGCCGGTCTTGCCAAGTCAACTAGCGGATGGTTGCTGAAATAGTTGAACGCGTCATCAAAGGTCGGAAATACTTGGGGGTCGTAATGGAAGTGGAAATAGGCGATACTATTTCCCGGCGAGCCGTCATCCTTTGGCTTCCACCAGGACATTATCACGGAGAGATTCTTCGTGTTTATCTCATCCCAAACCTGCTGTTCAGTCGTTGCCTCAATGTACCACACAACAATTTCGTTTTGAAAGATTTCAACCTCAAAGCCCTGCGGACCCGTCCACATCAAAGTTAGAGGTTCCGGGTCTTCCTCAATTTGACCAAGCCCCTCTGTGATGTCCACGTTCGTTACAAGTATCGTGCCAATTCCATCCTCCAACTGCCAAGTAGCTGTGAACGGATCTGGACTGGAAACGCGATTAGCGGTGATAGTTCCACCGCCTGTAGGAACCGGAACTGAGTAAAGAACAGGACCCCATGGATTGATTCTCTCCTGAGTGTAATCCCAGAGGTACTGAGGCTCAGTAGGGTAGGCTTCGCTTCTACTATCTCCACCTCCCCCTAAACCACCAAATCCGCCTCCGCCGCCACCTGTGCCTCCGCCAATGCCGGTGGCGGTGGTTTTTGCGGGAGGCGCCTGCGCGGTAAGAGAATCATCAGGATTTGAGATGG